>WNFY01019831.1_pt1 | contig 10679 bp, 10 predicted proteins | sample 5400091 | NCBI WGS metagenome assembly WNFY01 (sample SAMN13153364, study PRJNA577476) | soil metagenome | isolation source: 60 cm soil or saprolite under grassland replicate 1 | place: USA:California | collected 2016-06-15
TTCTGGGCGACGACCACCCCAGCACCCTGGCGTCAGCCAGCAACCTCGCAAGCGGTTTGCGGGAGCTGGGTGAGGTGCACGCGGCGCGTGACCTGGACAAAGAAACTCTCGAACGTCGTCGCCGCGTTCTCGGTGCCGACAACCCTGACACCCTGCGCTCGGCGAGCAACCTCGCCAAGGACCTGTTCGAGCTACGCGAGGTGAAAGCTGCCCGCGATCTTGACGAGGACACCTTGGCACGACAACGCCGAGCCCTGGGCGACGACCACCCGACACCCTGCGCACGGCGAGCAACCTCGCCAACGACCTCTACCGCCTGGGTGAGGTGCAGGCGGCCCGCGACCTGGACCAGGACACCCTTGCCCGCCGCCGCGCCCTCACCGACAACCACCCCGGCGAAGGCGACGCGCCCGGCGCCAACGCCTCGGGACCCTGTGATCCGTAGCTTCGATGCAAAACCCACCCAACCCCAGGTCAGCGCAGGCCAGGCCACACGCAGCTGTCCGCCGAAATCCGCCGAAATCCGCTGCACCGAGCCGTCACTAATCTGCGGCGGATCCTGGCGCGTCGAGCACGAACAGCGTGCGGTTCTGACCGGTGTTCTTGATGGAACGCCACCCGGTTCCTATACGCGCCGCATAAGCGTTGACCAGCCTAGACGCAAGCTCACACTTGCAGCAGCTAGCTCCAACTGGCCTCTCCTAACCCTGTTCTGCCCCTCAAATTGCCCCTCACGCGCGTCTACATAGGAACGGTTGTTGCGATCTCGCTTGATGGGGGTGACAGCGCTGCGCGCGCTCGCCATGCCGGGTGCTGTGATCGCGGGCGCAGTGTCCGCCTCGGCCGGGACCATCACCCAGGCGGTGCAGGGACCGAGTGCCGCGGTATTGGGGACACCGGGCAGCCGCCGCAGCCGACCGTGCTCGGAGGCTCGACCGCTGGATCGCGATCCGCCGGTGACTGCCCTACAGGTTGGCCCCGAACCGGGTCTCAAACTCGCCGACGATACGTCTGAGTGTACTGAGGTAGAGCGCACCCAGGTTGGTGATTGACGTGTCAGCTATGAGTTGCCCATCATGCTCTGTAGGAGGGTCAGGTAGCTGAAGCTCAGATTTGACGTCGAATGTTGCTGGAAGATCGAAGTACACTTTTTGAACCGACCCGTCAGGCATCTGCACCTCCCAACCGTCTCCGCCCGTCCTGTTTTCCCCGAAGAATGTCCGAATAGTATTTGGCGGAGCATGCTTGTTGAGTTCCTGTATCAAGGAACCAATATCTACCGGCCCGTGCGCGCCAATCACAGTCACAGTGTGCGCAGACAACTGCCCTTCATGGATCACGTTCGTACGAGCCGAGTTGAAGTATTTCATCAAGGAATCCGACGCCATCGCCGCCTGATAGGGCTTCCACCAGTTCTCGAACTCCGGGTCTACGTGCTTCATGGTCTGGATGGCGAGAGTCACGCTCCTGCCGTACGTGAACAGGTTCATGAGGCCAGCCCGACGTCGCCGCGGGTCTCTGCCGGTGGCGTCCATCACGCCTGTTTCAGCCATGGACAGCATCTCGCGTGTGTTCGCAAAGATCTGCTCTTTCGTTCTCGGAGTCTTGACCACGTTGGACCCTCTCATGCGCTCGATGAATCATTGGCGCTACAGCTGTCGGATCTCCGAGGTGCTGCAGCCCCATCTGCGATTGTCGAGTGGAAGGCTAGAGGACAAAGGAGACATACTCTCTCTAGTCACCTATCAGCAGATCACGGCGTGTCCTGCGCCACATGTGGGCGAACGTGTGTTATAAGTGCCCAGCTAGCGCGCCACCAGCTTGGAAGATCGGTAGCACGGTTCTGGCGATCGTCAGGCACGGGGTGATCTGGGCATGGTCCGACGCGAACGATTGTGAGTGGCCGCCGCTCTTCCCCCTTGCTTCAAAACCCTCAATAATTGGATGATCTCAGCCCCGGCGTGTCGCCATAAATAACAACGGTTCCCCTGAGAAAATGGGGAGTTCCTTACGAAGAATTCCCGCGTCCAGGAGAACCGTTGCGATACTATCGTACTACAGGTTAATGCCCTCGCAGATGCAGGAACTCGCCTGCCTCGTCCACCAAGCGCTTGCAGAGCCGTGGAATAAAGGAACCGGGCGGCCGAAATCATGCGGCCTGTATGCGGCGATGGAGATCGCGTGCATGTATCTCCGGCAGAGGCCGCGGAAGACGCCATCGAGATGGCCAGCGGCCGGGTGTGCCTGGTCGATGGCACCATTACTCCCTGCTGGTCCTACGCCGATCACGACGAGTTGTGGAGCCGCAAGCACGGCACCACTGGATTCAACGCGCAACTGGTGTGCCTGCTTGACGGGAATGCGATTTATATTTCTGATCCCCTTCCAGGTAAAACCCATGACGCAGCTGCGTTCGCCGGCACGCCGGCCGCGGAGATCGTCTGGACACGCCGCGCAAGAAACCGCCGCACGGCGAGCTTGTCGCATGGGAAAAGGAATACAATGCCGATGTCTCGTCGCTGCGGGCGCCAGTCGAAAGGCTTGTCGCGCATTTTAAGCCCTGGCGGATCTTCCACACTGACTACCGCCGCCCGTACCGCACCTACCGTGACGCGTATGATGCCGCACGCGCATTGTTCTTCTGCTCGCTCACATGGGGTTTTGAATAACCCTCTAAGCTTAAATCATCCGCCGTCCAGGTGGTGCCGCACCCGCGCTACTTGATCAGGCTCGAAAGCACGTTCGACACGTGGCGTGTGCTGGGCACGGCTCCGGAGTGCATCAAGCTGCCGAATGGCCAACTGCGCGTTCGCCGGGCTGCGCTCGACGCGTGGCTTGCGGCCCGTGTACAGGTCGCTGAGGCGAGCTGAACGTGGGGTTCTCCCATGATGTGCAGTTCTGGAAGCTCGCCCATCTGCCGAAGAAGAAGGGCCGCAAGCGTTCGCATGGCGTGCGCTGGGTCGTGGCTGGTAAACTATTCTCGAAATGGTTGGAGTACGACGCGCAGGCCGACAGTTTTCGATCCCTGCTCATACAGGTCGCGCGAAAGGGGGAGGGCTTCGACACCGCGACGGGCCTGCCCGAGTCGCTCGCGCGGGAACAGCAGGCCATCACCTGGTTCGACTTGGCCTGCCGGTTCGTCGACCTGAAATGGGCCCGCAGCGCCGGAAAGACGCGCAGGGGGATTGCTGACGCTCTTGCGACGGTCACGTCTGCCATGGTGACGACGAGCCGCGTGCCGGAGCCTAAAACGCTGCGTGCTGTCCTGTACCGCTGGGCCTTCCACACCGCACACCGCGAAGCAATCACTCTCGACGCAGAACAAGCCGCGGCGCTGGCGTGGGTGTGCGATAACTCGGTCAAGGTGGTCAAGCTCGAAGAGAAGGACCAGCGCGCTGGGATCATCCGGCATGCGCTGGACACGCTCGCGCTGACGATGGATGGCAGGCCCGCCGCGGCAACAACGGTCGCGCGGAAACGCGCCGTCTTCTATGGTGCACTCAACTACGCGGTCGAGCTGGACATACTGGTGGCCAACCCGATCGACAAGGTCAGATAGAAGGCGGCCCGAGTCGCTGACGAGGTGGACCGGCGCGTAGTCGCAAGCCCGGCCCAGGTGCGGGCGCTCCTCGCTGCCGTCGAGGCGGAGCACCCACAACTGACGGCATTCTTCGGCTGCCTGTACTACGCCTACCTGCGGCGCGGCGAAGCCATTTCGCTGAGCAACACGGACTGCATCAACCTGCCCGACACTGGATGGGGAGAGTTGCTGCTTAGCGGAAACGCGCCGCACGCGGGGGCCGAATGGACCGACGCCGGGACAACGCGCGACGAACGGCAGCTCAAGCACCGCGCGAAGAAGACGACCAGGCCCCTGCCAATACCTCCTGAACTCGTCCAGCTCATCCGCAGCCACCTCGAACGCTTCGGCACGGCACCGGACGGACAGCTGTTCCGAGCCGCACGCGGCGGAATGCTCGGCGAGAGCACGTACGGCCGGATCTGGCGGCTGGCCCGCATCAAGGTGCTGACAGCCTCCCAGGCTCGCTCGCCACTCGCGGGCCGACCGTACGACCTTCGGCACAGCGGAGTGACGCTCGCACTCAACGCCGGAGTACCGGCCCCGGAAGTCGCCCGGCGCGCCGGGCACGGCGTGGAAGTCCTGCTTCGCGTCTACGCGGGCTGCATTGAGGGCGACGCACCGTTGTGGAACCGGCGCATCGACGACGCGCTGCACGGTGGCGAGGACAGCGATTCGCGGTGAGAGCCGTTTCGCCGTGGTTTCGTGGATAGCCGTCAATCACCGGTAACAACCGGGAACGGCCGGACACGGCGAAGGACGGCTAATGGACGATCAATGCAGGTCACGCGCCATGTCAGCGCCGTGAGTGGAGGGCGTGGGATTCGAACCCACGAGGACCGTCACCGGCCCTAGCGGTTTTCAAGACCGGTAAGGAAACCCGGTTGACCTGCCGAGACGCGACCCGCGGACAGGACCTGGGCACGTATTCGGCATGATCAGGATCGGCGCTGAGAGGCTTCTACAAAAGCAGCGGACTATGTGCCGCCCGACTCGCGGTACCGCCGCATGGCCACGATGGGATCTGATAATCACATGGCACCCCGACGAACCATCCGCGCAGGCCAACCAGCGCCGCCGCCACGGCGGACTCCGCCGCACACAACCCGCCAGCGACCCCCCGCCGCATGGGCACGGCTCGGCCAAACCGGCGCGCGCCCACCGGCCCGGCTCCACACCCTCGATCCGTCTGCCGTGATACCCGGTGCGGGTGAACCCCGCATGCTCCTGCAAATGCTCCAAAGCGGCGTGGTTGGCCTCCTGCAGAATCTCCTGCACCCGCTCCTCCCGCGCCCGCCACAACGCCTCCCGCTCACTGTCCCCGGCCAGCCGCGCCCGCCGGGCCTGTTCGCGGAACGACGCGTGCAGCACCGAAATGCTCTTGTTGTGGGCGACGGTCATATCGGTGTACAGCCAGGACCGGCGGGTCTCCTGCGCCGCCTCGCGTTCCAGCTCGATCTCTCGCTCTTTGGTGGCGTGCGGCTCGGCCGCCAGCTTGCCCGCCAGGATCTGGTAATAGCGCCGGTACCCGTTCGGTGCCCGACCCAGCTGCTCCCCCGTCTGCGGGTCGGACTGCTGATACGCCGCCAGATACGGGTCCCGCTCGACGATCTGCCCGTCGGCGGACCCGAGCGCCTCGGCACCCCGGCCGAACCACCGGCCCGGCGGCTCGCCCTGCTGCGCGGCGTTCAGGTAATACCCGCCCGCGGTCTTATCCCCACCGGCCCGGTTCAGGTAATACTCAAGATCAGAACCTGATCGCGGTGTCACCACCGTCACAGCCCGGGTCACCTCCCTGCCACCACGCCAACCATGATCAACTAGGGCACTGAACCGGCCATGCCGGCCGGGCCGCCGAACTCGAGTCCCGCCCGCCAGCAGCTGCTGCGCCTGATGCTTGAGGACGTACGCGTGCAGGGCTGGCAGGTCGAGCTACGTCTGCGCATCCCGCTCGACCAGAACCCACCCGACGACACCGCCACCCCGGCGCCGCTGCGCACCGGCAAGCGGGACCGGTCGCCGCGAGGCCGCGGCCAGGCAAAGGAGGCAGTGTCAAGCAATGACGGTTTGCGTTCCATTGGTCAACGCGTGCTTGACCTGCCCCGTCTTCGTCTCAGGGCCGGAGTTCCTGCCCGAGCTGCGGGAGCAGCGGCACCGCACGCTCACCCTGATCGAGGTATCCAGCGGCAAGGGACAGGCCCGGGTCGCCGAGATGAACGAGCAGGTGCTCACCAGCCTGGACCGGATGATCAGCGAGATCGAGAAGACACAGGAAAGCGGTGCCGCCGATGCAGGCTGACAACTCACACCACATCGTCGCGGCAGCCCGCCGACGGGCTGAGCAGACCCGCCAGCGCGCGATCGCCGCGCTGCGGCACATGGACGCCACCGGCCAGCGGATCAGCTTCGACGCTGTCGCCCGAGAGGCCGGCGTCGCCCGCTCCTGGCTCTACACCCAGGAGGACCTGCGCTCCGAGATCGAGCGGCTCCGCCAGCAGCATCCCGCCCCCTCGCCGCCGCAGCGGCAGCGCGCCTCCGACCCGTCGCTGCTGCGCCGCCTGGAAGCGGCCACCACTCGCATCCGCCATCTGGAGGCCGACAACCAGCGGCTCCGCGACGCTCTCGCCCGCGCGCTCGGCGAGCGCCGGGCTGCGGGAATTCTTGGCCAGGCCAACCGCGACACGCCTGACATCGTCACCGCCTGGGACCACATCACCGCCCTCGCCCACGCGCCCTGACCAGCCAGCAGCCCTATCCCAGTGATCACGGAAGGACACCCCGGGGCCCGTGGAACCCCCGGCCACCCGGCCCGGCAGCCGGGCCACTGTCACGACCAGGGCATAACCAAGATCACGAACGGTGTCAGTGCCAACGCTGTCAGTGCCGTAGTCACAGCCCGCCGATCAGGCCGCATGAATGATCGAGGCTAGGCATGAGTGACGTTTTGGCTCCTGATGACGCTGTACGACATCAGAAGCTTAAGGCGCGAAGTCACATTCGGGCCTGGGGGAAATAGATGCGGCAGCACGATAGCTGCCCGCTGCGCGCGGGCTGGCGTATTCGTCCCTGTGGGGTGCTGGGCGAGCAAAGTGGCGGCCTGCCTGACAGCGCCGCCAGCCTGGGCGCGCCCTTACCGCCGCGGGAACCGCGGGAACCACTGCGCGGCGGTGACGAACTGCGGATCCGCATCAAGGCGCGAGGCCCGCCATGACTGAGCAGCAACCACGGTCGGCCATGCGGTGAGAGACCTCATCGCATGACAAGTAACAAGTAAGTAGGGCGGCGCTCAGCAGCCGCCGCCGCAACATCTTCCCAGGGGAGCGGACGTGCGTATAACAAGAATTCATGGTCGTGGCGCGACGCCAGGCGGCCGTGGTTCTCACCGATTTCTTTTCAGCAAGCGAACGTGGCTCACGACGGCTGCCGGGACCGCGCTCGTCATCGGCCTTGGCATCCCCGCGACGAGCTTCGCGGACAACGCCAGCGGCTGCGACTTCGCCGCGACCGGCACAACCCAGTCATGTGTGGGCCCGCTGAGCGGCAGCACCTTCGCAGGCGGTGACGGCAACCTGCTGACCAACCCGACTACCTTCGGCACCACGGACTGGCAGAACGTGGCCGGTCTGAACGCAGGTATCGACAATCCAAGCGGGACCGGCGACAACTCGTTCGGCCAGGGCACCAAGGAGGACGACGCCAACGTCACCGTGGTCAGCGGCTCGATCCCGCCCCAAAAGAGCGACCTAACCCGCTTCTACGAGGCGTCAGGATTCGCCAACGGCAGCAACTTCCTCTATCTCGCGTGGGAGCGGACCAATAGCCTCGGCTCCGCGAACATGGACTTCGAGATCAACCAGGCCATCACGCCAGGCCTTGGCACGCTGGGTCCACACACGATCGTCCGGACCGCGGGTGACCTGCTTGTCACGTTCGACTTCACCAACGGCGGTGGACGGCCCACGCTCGGGCTGCTCCGGTGGGTGACTTCCGGCCCGGCCAACCAGTGCTTCTCATCCAATTCCGTTCCGTGCTGGGGCAACCAGAAGACGCTGAACGGGACGAACTCGGAGGGTGCGGTCAACAACCTCGATGCCGTGACTGACCCGATCGCGCCCAACGCGCCGAGGACCCTCAATTCGCTGACCTTCGGCGAAGCGGCCATCAACCTGACCGCGGTCGGCGTCTTCCCCACCGGCGTCTGCGAGGCGTTCGGCAGTGCGTTCCTGAAGAGCCGCGCCTCGGCATCGTTCCCCGCCGAGGTCAAGGACTTCGTGGCGCCGGTCGCGGTCAACATCACCAACTGCGGCACGGTCATCATCCACAAGGTGACAGAGAACGGCGATGCCACGTTCAACTACACGACCACGGGCGGCCTCACGCCGTCGACGTTCACCCTGTCCAACGGCCAGACCCGGACCTACGATGGCACGGTCCTGCCGGGTAACTACAGCGTGACCGAGTCGACCCTGCCGACCGGCTGGACGCTGAAGAGTCTCGTCTGCACCGCGACGGGCAGCGGCACAAGCGAGACCACCAGCGGTGCCACGGTTTCGCTGACGATGGCACCGCAAGGTGTCGTGGAATGTACTTATACGAACCATACGAATGTGAGCCCGTCGATCAGCACGAAGCTCTCGGCGAGCACCATTAGTGCAGGCGGCTTTGCCAGCGACTCGGCCACGCTGACCGGTGCCAGCAGTGACGCCGGCGGGACGGTGACCTACTCGGTCTACAGCGACAACGCCTGCACCAACAAGGTCGCGGACGGCGGGACGGTCACCGTGACCAACGGCAGCGTGCCAGGCTCCAACCTGGTCCAGTTCAACGACGCCGGGCTCTTCTACTGGCAGGCCGTCTACAGCGGCGACGCGAACAACACCGGCGCCACCAGTGACTGCACCAGCGAGCAGCTCCTGGTCAAGGCCAACCCGTCGATCGCTACGACGTTGTCGGAAAGCACCGCGAGCATCGGCGACTCCGTGCATGACTCAGCCACCCTCACCGGTGCCACCAGTGACGCCGGCGGGACGGTGACCTACTCGGTCTACAGCGACAACGCCTGCACCAACAAGGTCGCGGACGCCGGGACGGTCACCGTGACCAACGGCAGCGTGCCAGACTCCAACGCCGTCCAGTTCAACAACGCAGGCACCTTCTACTGGCAGGCCGTCTACAGCGGCGACGCCAACAACAACGGCGCCACCAGTGACTGCACCAGCGAGCCGCTGATCGTGAACCCGAACGCCCCCGCGATCAGCACGGCGCAGAACATCATCCCCAACGACAACGCCACCCTCGTGGCCGCCACTTCGAACGCGGGCGGCTCGATCACCTTCAACCTGTACAGCCCAAGCGACGCCGCCTGCTCGGGCGCGCCGGCTTACACCGAGACGGTGACGGTGAATGGGAACGGCACCTACTCGACCTCGAACACCACGTTCCATGCGACCGACAACGGGACCTGGCGCTGGCAGATCACCTACACCGGTGACGCCAACAATGCCGGCACCGTCTCGGCGTGTGGCATAGAGAACTTCACCATCACCAACGGATAGGTCAATCCGGCGCGGAAGCGCCGGCTGCGAGGCCGGCGCTTCCGCGCCGGCCTCGCAGCGTCCAGCAGCAGTCGGCGAGACGCCTGCTCCTCCTCACCCCGTGGGGCGAATGTTCTGGTTGATGCGGAAGAAGTTGTCCGGGTCATAGCTGGCCTTGACCCGGGCCAGCCGGTCGTAATTGGGACCGTAGGCCCACGGAGCGACCACGGTGCTGGCTGACCTTCTGGGTGGAGAACATCGCGGCGCCGCCGCACGTCGGCGAAAACACCCACCTCGGCTACAAGGTCGACGTCGACAAGCACCTGATCCCCGGCGTGGGCGCACATCGCCTGGAGCGGCTGGAGCCCGAGCATTTGGAGCGGCTCTACGCGCGGATGCAAAGCGAGGGACTCGCCGCCGGCACCGCCCATCACGTGCACCGGACGATCCGGGCCGCGCTGAACGAGGCCGTCCGCCGGCGCCGCCTCGGGCGCTATCCCGCCCAGCTGGCCAACGCCCCGGTGCTCGACGACGAGGACGTCGAGCCTTACGACGTGCCGGAGATCCAGCGGCTGCTCGAAGCCGCCGCCAGACGGCGTAACGGCGCCAGGTGGGCGCTGGCGCTCGCGCTGGGGCTGCGGCAGGGCGAGGCGCTCGGACTCCAGTGGGACAGCGTCGACCTGGACAAAGCCACCATCCGCATCCGCCGCTCCCGGCTGCGCCCGAAGTACGCGCACGGCTGCGGCGGCACTTGCGGCCGGGCACCCGGCTACTGCCCGCAGCGGAAGAACACCCGCGCCGACGCCGGCGGAGTCAAGTCGAAGGCCGGACGCCGCACGATCGGCCTGCCGCCACAGCTCGTTGCCCTGCTCCGCGCCCACCTTGCCGAGCAGCAGCGGGAACGCGCGATCGCACGCCAGCTCTGGCATGAGGGAGGCTGGTTGTTCGCCAGCCCCACCGGGCAGCCGCTCAACCCGAACACCGACTACCACGAGTGGAAGCGGCTGCTCAAAGACGCCGGGCTGCGCGAGGCCCGGCTGCACGCCGCCAGGCACACCGCCGCGACCGTCCTGCTGGCCCTACGCCAGCCCACGCCAGTTGTCGCTGATGGGGTGGTCCAGCGCATCCATGGCGGCCCGGTACCAGCATGTGACCGACGCCATGCGCAGCCAGGTGGCCGGCCAGGTCGGCGGCCTGATCTGGCAGGCCGCTCCTGGACCGGGCCAAGCCACCGCCATGCTCCTGGTCCGCCGCGACTCGCTCGCGGTTGTGCTCGCAGCCGCCGAGCAGTGCGTCACCCGGCACGGAGTTGACGCGGGTCAGGCCGCTGTGTTGATGGCCGCCCTCGCCGACCTGCGCGCGCCGTGGCCGACCTGGCCGGAATCGCCCGGGACATCAAATGAGCCAAAACTGAGCCAAGGAGGCCGACGGAAGAATGACCGTCGGCAACGTATCTCACGTCGTCGCAGGTCAGCGTGGCGGAGGATGCGAGATTCGAACTCGCGAGGGCTTGCACCCAACACGCTTTCCAAGCGTGCGCCCTAGGCCACTAGGCGAATCCTCCG
>WNFY01021563.1_pt1 | contig 10679 bp, 8 predicted proteins | sample 5400091 | NCBI WGS metagenome assembly WNFY01 (sample SAMN13153364, study PRJNA577476) | soil metagenome | isolation source: 60 cm soil or saprolite under grassland replicate 1 | place: USA:California | collected 2016-06-15
AGGCACAACTGATCGACAGACTCGGGTGTGAATCTCTCGATTACTCGACCGATCTTTCCGGTTTCTCGAAATACTGGGATGATCGCAACTTGTCTCATCGACGAGTTCTCTGATTGCAAACCGGGCCTTCGTCGGGCTGGCTTGGTCGGGGTCGAGTGCCTATTACCCTCGCTGGAACTCCGACCACTATCGCATTGTCGGGAATATTCTTCGTCACGACTGATCCTGCTCCGATGAGTGCGTTCTCTCCGATCTGTACACCTGGATTGATCGTGCTTCCCGCACCGATTGAAGCAAATCTCTTCACGCGTGTCTCAAGCCGGGTCCATTCTCCGTGTGCCCTTGGTTGCTTGTCGTTTGTGAAGGTGACGTTGGGAGCGATGAAGACGTTGTCCTCAATGACGACGCCTGTCGGGATGAAGACGAATGGCCGAATCTTGCAATTATCCCCTATCGTGACTCCTTCCTCGATGTAGACGAATGAGTCTATCTTTGTATTCTTGCCTATCTTACAGCGATACAGGTTTACCTGGTCGTAAATGCGCGCGTTTTTGCCAACTTCGGCGTTCTTGATTACCGAGTATCTTGTAGGCTTCATTTATCGAACCGGGATCTCCGGCAGTATGGGGAGTTGGACCTGTATCGTCCTTTCCTGGTACATAGACTCTCGGGATGCTTCCAAGAGGCAGACTACCCGTGCTCCGAGTATTCCGTCGGAGTGATTTGAGAAGGGGGTAGAGTCTTGCTTGTTTCGGATGCAGTCCGTGAAATGAATGATCTCGCTAGCCAGAGTGTTACTGGGTGAGACTGGGAGTTCACGCTTTCCGCTAGTCTTTTCGAGGAATAACTTCTGGCCGCTACAGTCGAGGTGAGCCACCCCGTCGCTGCCGACGATTGTAACCTCTCTCCTCTTGTTAGGGTCTAGCCAGCTCAGTTCGATGTGAGCCAACAAGCCCCCCTTGTGCTCCGCGGTGATGAAGGCAACCTCCTCGTTCAGCTTTGTCCTGTATCCTCGTCCCTTGCAGGAGACCTTGTCCGGCCATGCGTTCACGACGTAGTTACAGATGTCGAAGGGATGGGGAGCGAGGTCAGTTATGACCTCCCGTTGCAGTTGAGGGTTCATGAGTGCGGTCCATCTTAGCTCAACATAGTGGGGATCCAGTTATGACCTCCCGTTGCAGTTGAGGGTTCATGAGTGCGGTCCATCTTAGCTCAACATAGTGGGGATCTCCGATCTGGCCTTCAGCCAGTACTCTCCGCAATTCGCTAACGCCGTTGTTGAATCTGTGAACGTGTCCAACACAGAGCACACAGTCGTTTTCTCTAGCGAGCCGCACAAGTTCGTATGCCTCCTCGGTTTTCAATGTCAATGGCTTTTCAACTAGTACATGCTTTCCCTGTCTAAGGAATCTTGAAGCGATGTCGAAGTGTGTCCCATTAGGGGTGCAGATGTGCACTCCTGACACAGATGGATCTGAAGCTATGTCGTGATAGTCCGAATGATAGTCGATCCCGGGACCAAACTCAGTCTGGCATTGTGCGAGTGACCGCGGAGAACTCTCGACGGCAGAGTGCAGCTCAATCTGTCCTGTCGCGCGGCTGATCTCCAATGTCTCGCGCACAACCTTTCTTCCCCAGTAGCCACAACCGATGACCGCGATTCTGACACGATTCATTTCTAGAAATCTACTCCTGGTTTAGTAGCGCACTAATTGACTGCCGTGTGGCGAGAAGGGGAGGTGAGAATAGTCCGAGCTCTTACCCGCGATTCTATCACTCATCATCTTCTTCACCATTTCGGCGCAGTTGTTGGGGTCTTGAACGTCCCTGTTCTTAACCTTCTTGGTTGCGAGGCATATTCGTCAACAAAATGATGTCCGTGGATATGTTTCACTATCCCACCGAACAACCAGCCCTGACAGGATTGGCAAGGTAGAAAGGTTGAAGCCATGTTGCTTGCATTTTAGAGAGCCTCTACGAGAATTTTGAAAAGCCTGTACAGTCCTGTTGCAAGGAATTTTTCGCGTTGATCATAGTCGGAAGCATCGTGTCGGCCTCAGGAAATGTGTCGGTCCCTCAGAAGACTGAGTGGAGTATATCATTATCGTCGGATCCCGTTCTCCCGTTTATTGAACTTCCGAGAAAGGAGCATGGCGTCTAATTGGATATCTCCGTGTCAAGCGATTAGTCGAGAAGACTCAATCTCTCATTGCAGGATGATTGGCCGGAATGTTTGCACCGGATGATCTCGGAATATTCCTCAAGGAAAAAAGAGCCTATCTCTGCGAATTCAAACCTCATCTGTTTCCTCTCTAGTCATACGTCTGATGATGAGACTGGCTTCGCGTCTGACTTCTGGTTCAATATCTATTGCAACTAGGCCTTCATTGGGCTGACCATAGAGCACTATGGCACCGTCCGGAGACTCTTCAATACATGGGAGGGCGAGGAGGTCCTCCTCGCCATCGACAAGAATCACTGTATCGCGTTCTTTCATGGCTTTCTTGATTGCGTCCCAGGATTCCAGCGTGATTACTCCCGCTGGGTTTCTCACATAGTATATTTTACGATCCTTTAGGGAGATCGTGGCGGCCGGCTTCCGCATTGTCTTCTGATCTATTATCGAGAGATTGACTGGGATGCCAGCCTTGAGGGCTTCTCTAGAAACGACATCTCCGATGGCTGTAATTCTGCTCGGATGGTGTCTTCTGACAAGCATCACCAACTCGGGCATGGTCTTGTCAGGCTCTCCTTTGATCAGTCTGCCAAAGGGCTGTTTCAATCTTGGAAGATCGGGGCGGCTGGGCCGGAATTGAATCAATCAATTCACTATCGATGGAGCCCGCACAATGATTACGGATGGTCCCAGGCCAAGCAGAGTGCTCACAGTAACCGCATCCTAGTCCTTGTACGAATTCCCGTCTCTATGTGAGCTCGGTTGAAGTGTGAAATAAGTCTTCGAGCTCCAATTCGACGAGTTCTCCCTGAGTCAATACATTCTTGATCCGGACCCTTCCAGAGACTAGGCAACCGTTAGATGTGACGAGCTTTATGATGCCATCGCGAAACAGTTCTGCGTCCAACTCGTGATTCGGCGACGACCATTGTGTCGGATTTCGTACCCTACAAACTCTTCCGCCTGTTGAATCGTTGGCACTCATTTTAGAGTCTCTGACTCTTCATAGATATCATACATGATTCAGAAGCGGACGGCGTCATAATAAGAACCATCGTAAAATAGTCCGGAAGTCGACGGTAGAACGCCATATTTCACTCTGTTATGAGCTAAGCAGGTCGAACCGGTGGAGCCAGAACTTCGACAATGATTAGAACTATTGATCTCACCCTTCAACTAATGTCTTATGGAAGGTCGACGAGCTGGCAACGTGTACAAGAGAATCGTAACATCTACTTCCCGCTAATCATGAAGTCGCGGGCGGCGACCAGACCCGCATGCGCAGAAAACCTGTCCGAATACGATTGGTCTCCACTGATCGAAATCTGCCATACAAAGAGACGACCCAAACCGTGGAACCGCGGATATATTTGGCAATATTGCAAAGATTTTTAACCCATTTTATGGATACCAGCGGTGTCGAGCGATGGAGACATCTTGTCTCTACTACCCCGCGGATCAACGCGACGGTTGCGAATGGGTGGGACGCGCTCTGTTCCTCACCCTTCTCTTGAATCCTGACCAGGATTCACGGACGACCGTGGCAACGGGCGCTTCGAGGTCCAACCTTTTTTTCAGTAGAATGTTCGGAGCCAGCCTAGAGCGCAGATCTGGTCTGGGTCCAAGGGACGCGTGGACGCTGTAACTTTTCTTCAGGAACCAGATTCGGCGCACTGCCCGCGAGCAAGTAGGAGAACAGAGAGCGAGCGTCGAACGGTGAAGAACTCAGAAAAGCGAGCGTGACAAACAACTGGGCCACGCTAGAGTCCAATTGAGACTCGGTTCAGAACTAGACAAGTTTTGTCATGGTTCAACACTGCCTTTCGGAATCCTGAGAGAATAATAGCTATTGCCGGGGAACTCGCTCATCGAAAAGAGTCTGGTTCTTCGCTCCGACCCGAGTGAACCCTTGTCGTTGCAATGGGAGATCTATTAGATCGAACCGGTGAGAAAGACTTGAGCCTAGGTAGGAGACACCGCGCATCCGCTGAGAGGAGTAGCTGGCCAGGTTCGAAGAGATGGCTGAAATCCATTCTGATCTGCCTTGTAATTCTGCTCAACGGTCTACTTGTGTATCAGCTCGCTCAGGCCAATATCGACGGAAAGCGAGCAACAACCCTTACGACCACCCCTCTGCCCGGTAGCAGCTCAGCACCTGTGCTTACCGGCTGGGGTGGGATACAGTTGAACGAGGCGGGGACCGATATGGAAGCGCATATTCAGCTCTTCCAGTCGCTTGGCTACAATGCCATCAGGGTCAGCTTCGAGTCGCCTTGCTCTTCCCCCCAGCAGGAAGGACCATACTCCGCATCTCAGCTCCAGACCGCAATAAGCCTCGCACAAAAGTACAACTTCTGGATCATAATAGACATGCACGGCTACTATGACATCTACCCGACCTTCCAGTCGTGCTGGCTCAGTAACTGGAAGCCCATTGTCCAGCAGTTCTTATCCTCATACTCCAGAATCATGTGGGAGCCAGAGAACGAGCCGCAATCGAGCTATTACGGAGACCCAGAGGGGGTCTCGCTCGCCCAGCTTTCCTCCGGCTATCAAGCATGGATCAACCAGGCACGCTCGATTGGTGATAATCACTGGATCGTTGTAGCGAATGGTTGCATATCGACCTGTGAGAGCTCCACCAATGTGGCCGCGTCCATGTGGCCCACGGTGAATGATACAGCAGGACATGTCTTCATCGACTGGCACTTCTACATGTACTATCCGTATTGGTCCACCCAGGGCACAGGATGGAACAACGCGACGGCTGAACTCGCAGCAACCGGCTACTACAACCTTCTCGAATCTGGAATGCAGGCGACCGGCTGGCCAGCGATTAACACTGAAGGCGGAGCCGACTACATAGGCGGCTGTCCCCCTGATATTATCCTTGGACCGTGCAATCCCTCGTCCGGGACTGGTCTAGGAACCTGTGACGGGTATACTCTAACCACGCTCCATTTCGTCCAGAAACTCATCACCCTCTACAATTCGGCCAAAATAAGCTGGATCGGGTGGCCCGCAGGCTCATGGTCTACCAACGTTTGTAATCCGCCTTCAGGCGTGTCCTACGGAGCACTCCAGCCTGCCAGCGGCCTCTTCCCGGGAGGATGGGCCACCAAGCTTACTCCAGCCTCGCCAGACTTTACAATCTATGCAAGTGCCTCCAGCGGAGTCAACGCGGGTCAATCGGCCCCCGTCACTATTACGGTTACGGGGAGGAACGGATTCACGGGTATAGTTAGCCTTGCCGCAAGCCTCGCCTCAGGCCTCACGTGCGGTTCCATCACACCGAGCAGCCTAACCGGCTCAGGGACGGCAACCGTATCATGCAACACTAACACGGCCGGTACCTTCACCCTAACCGTGACCGGAACAAGCGGATCACTCACGCATTCAACAACGGTCATACTCGAGTTCCGAGACTTCGCAATTACAGCCACTTCCCCAGCATCCGTCCCGCCAGGGTCCTCCGCACAGTCAACGATCACGATCAACCCGTTAAACGGTTTCGCTGGTACGATCCTGTTAACTGATAACACGCCCTCTGGCCTGACATGCGGCGTGGTGACGCCAAGTAGCATCACTGCATCAGGAGTTGCAACATTATCCTGTCTGATTCATGGATTCACGGGCACAATAGCGTTGACTGGCACAGTTCCTCCAGGGCTTATTTGTAGCCCTATCACCTCTACCAACATCAATAACAATAGTACAACAATTATCTCGTGCAGCTCCCCAACAGCATCCACCTATGTTCTGATCATGACGGGCACTAGCGGCAGCTTGACTCACAGCACAACTACTACCTTCGCATTCGTCGACTTCGGAATCTCGGCCAGCCCGAGAACTTTCACGCTGAACAGTGGCATCTCAGAAAACTCAACGGTCACAATCACACCATTAAACGGATTCATGGGAAGAGTCACACTGATCGCCACGGCTCCCTCCGGGCTCTCGGCAACCTTGAGCACCGAGACAATCAGCGGTTCTGGAACCACAACCCTAACGGTCAGCTCGGCAAGCCAGGGCACCTACTCAGTCGTCATAACCGCAACGAGCGGCATTCTAACTAGAATGACCGTGGTGACGGTAGACATCACAGCCTATAGTCTCCCAGTCGTCCTGGTCCCAGATCCCCAGAACGCAACCGTCGGCACGTCGCTGCACTTCACCGTGTCGGCAAGCGATCCTTCCGGCACCGGCGGTACAGTCGTGCTCTCGGCAAACGGACTAGTAGCAAACATGGCCTTTGACCCTACGACCGGCGCGTTCTCGTTCACGCCGAACTCGAGCCAGGCCGGTCAAACATTCGTGGTCAACTTTACCGCAACTGACGGCAACAACCCATCTCGGGTTACAACCCAGTCTGTTCCGATCTATGTGGCGGCAACTGTCAGCCAACCTTCGCCGGGAGGAGTCTGTCTAACATGCCTGCTGCCCAAGGAGTTCTCAGAGAGCGCATGGCTGCTGGTAATGGGGGCCCTGATAGGCATAGTATCATCAATCGCTCTGCACATGATCAAAGTGCACGCGGGGCTCGCAGGCGCGCGCAGGCGATTGAGATCTTATCAAAACATGAAACATTTCCAGAGTAATGGCAACTGACTTATGGCCGCCTCCTAATTCGACCACTGTGCAACAGAACTACAAGGGGAACATAAGGGACGGCTTGGCAGTCTGGCGAACCGTTGCGATGATCTCAGGCATTCTTATCAAGAAGTCCGCGACACCTGATCGCGAGAGTCATCGATGCCCATGGTACAGACGGTCGAACAAGCGACTCAGATCGCGGTAGACTTTGCCAGGAAGTACTATTCCTTTGCATTCCCGATCTCGGCCAGGAAGGAAACTTCGCGATGGATCGTAGACTTGGATATCTCGTATTTCAAGCCAAGCTACGTGAGGGTGAGAATATTCGCTGAAACGGGGCTGGTTGAAGATTTCAGAGTCACATTGGGCCCGCTCTTGTAGAGTCTCATCGTCTTCGTCCTCTAGGAGAGGTACAAACCTGAAGATGGAATCGGGCTTCGCGTTTGGATAGTTACAGTTCTACAAGCGCGTGGTAGCTTGCTGAGCCTAGTTACTATTCCTTCCGAGTCCGGTGGCGATGAACTCGGCCTTGGAGAATCTTGCAGGGTCGAAGACTCGTCTTGCATCTAATATCCGTGCTCTTCCCCCCATCAACGTTGTCAGTTCGTCGCTGTCGAGGTCTTGGAATTCTCGCCAGGCGGTCATGATGATCACAAGGTCGCTACCTTTTACACAAGCCTTGGCGTTCGGGGAATAGGATATGATTGGGCCAAGTTCCCTCTTAGCTCCCTCCATTGCCATAGGGTCGTAGGCTCTAACCACCGCCCCCTTATCGACGAGCTTTCTGATCAGCGGGAAGGTGCGCGACGCGCGGACATCGTCGGTGTTGGGGTTGAAGGCTAGGCCGAGGACGGCGATCCTCTTTCCTTGGACCCGCCCCAGCATCTTCTCCGCCTGTGAGACCACATTGTCGGGCTGTGTCTCATTGACCTCAAGAGCAGACTCGAGGATTGATGGTTCCACGCCCAGTCTTTTCGCATATTCGACCAAGGCTTTTACGTCCTTTGGGAAGCAGGATCCTCCGAAACCAGGTCCGGCCTGGAGGAATAGAGGTCCGATCCTCGGATCGAGTCCCATCCCTCTAGCAACATCGTTTACGTCGCTTCCTGGAATCTTTTCGCAGATCCTAGCTATCAGATTGATGAAGCTGATCTTCGTTGCTAGGAATGCATTGCTAGAGTATTTTATCAGCTCCGCCGTATCAGCAGATGTCTCCACCACCGGAGGCATCTGTTCCCCGTAGAACGATCTGTAGAATGATAGAACTTGATCGCGAGAGTACTGATCGATGGGCCCTATCACTATTCTACTCGGCTTTAGTGTGTCCCGGATTGCCTGACCCTCCCGGAGGAATTCCGGGTTGGAACATAGGCCAAAGCCTTCGCCGCACGTCTTGCCTGAAGATTGTTCGAGTATGGGTTTAACGACGCTTCTTGTAGTGCCTGGGATGACGGTGCTCTTCACGATGACAGTAGTCCGTCTGCTGGAGCCTGCGATGGCCTCGCCTATCGACCGAGATGCAGACCTTACTTGGGAGAGGTCGATTTCGCCGGACATGCTGCTCGGGGTCCCTACGGTTATGAAAACGATGTCGGATTCAGAAACAGAGCTATGGCTCGTCGTGCATTCTAGTCTTCCATTCGGAACGTGCTCTTCTAGAAGTGGTTGGAGACCCGTCTCTAGGAACGGGGCTTTTGCCTGTCCAATGAGCCCTACCTTGGCCGGGTCCAGATCGATGCCGGTTACATGAAATTTCGATGCGAGGCACGCGGCCGTTGACAACCCTACGTATCCGAGCCCGACGATTACTATTCGCGCTTCGTCGGCCTCTGCTGGTATCATAATTCCTTTCGCAAGGGAATGGTTTCTTTGGGTTCGGAGGCCGATAACGCCGGCGTGTCCAAGTCCATCCGGAGACTTTCTTTTGTTGCTTTGGCGTCGACATACCCAAGTGAGAGCCTTAGAGCTTCCACCATCGTCTCAGGGGTACCCATGTCCAGCCTGAGTTCGTCGGTCCTTAGCTTCACCCCGATGACTGTTCTTCCTTCGGTGACGAGCTTCTGAATTGCATCTGTTAGTTGTAGTTCGCCATTCTTGCCGGGCTCTGTCTCGGACAGTGCGTTGAAGATTTCTTCCGTGAAGACATAGAGCGGCATTATGGCGATGTTCGTCTTGGGCTCCTCAGGCTTTTCCTCGGTAGCTGTTATCCTCAGCACTCCCTCCTCAAGCGGGGAGCCCTGAACGACTCCGTACTGTCTCGGGTCGGGGACTTCGTGAAGGAGAATCGTTGCTGACGCCTGATATTTTTGGTGCATCAGGACCAGCCGTCGCAGATGTTCTTCTCCCTCCGATAGAATGAAGGTATCCCCAGCCTGGACGATGAATGTCCCCTTCACAAAGGGTCGACCGAGGAGGACCGCATCCCCGAATCCAAGAGATTCGGGCTGGTTGAGGAAGACGATGTTCGAGGATCTTATCTTCTCGTAAAAGCGAGACAAGCATTCGGGATCCCGGCCCTTTTCTTTCAAGAACGCGGAGAAACCGGGGTCCGGGGAAAAGTGATCCTCGATAGCCCTCTTTCCTCTTCCGACGACGAAGTAAAAGTCTCTCACACCGAGGCTGTAAAGCTGCTCGAAAATGGCCTGAACCAGCGGCTTCAGCTCGAGGCTGTGACTTCCATTGTAAGTAATGATCGGGAACATCTCTTTGGGTATCTCCTTCGAGAAGGGAAGCATTCTGAACCCAATCCCGCCAGCAGTTATGACGCCTTTGCATTCACTGAATCCGTTTACCGAACTTTTCTTCATGTTGGCGTCTAACGCGCATCACCTCGTCAACCCGTAACCGCATGCAGTCACACCCGCAGCCAGCATCATGTTGAGTCCATGACTTTTCTCCTGGGCCCTACCTATCCAACGATATATTCCTGCAGAGACAGACGGAGAAAGAGAGGCATAACAACTAGCCGAGCAGAAAACTGCTGATCCAGCTATAAAGGGTGGCGGTTCATTTGTGTTTGCACCCGACCATCTATCTTCAGATGTACGCATATTGCAATTGTACACGTGATGAATATAACGGCCTCACGGGACTAGAGATGCAGACCATGTCTTTTGACCTGACATTCTGCCGCCACCTCCAGGGGTTTGTTACGGACCATGAGATCCCTGATGATGCCTGCACAAAGGGGGCTGAAGAGGATCTCTAGGGTTCTGATCACAGGCGGGAACGGGTTGATTGGAAGCCACCTTGCTGAAAAACTCGAGGATGGAGGTGACTCGGTTACACTGCTTGACCTGAAGTTTAACTCCAACACCCAATCTCTAAACTGCGAGAAGCTTCACGGGGACATCAGAGACTATCCGACCGTGAGGAAGGCGGTCGATGGGAAGGACGGGGTCTTCCATTTTGGAGCAGTCTCCCGGGTCGCGTGGGGGCAGGAGGACCCTTTCAACTGCTGGTTGACCAATCAAATAGGCACTCTCAACGTTTTGGAGGCTTGCAGGAAAACCGACTCTAGACCAGTGCTGTTGGAAGCATCCAGCCGGGAAGTGTACGGGGAGCCGCTCTACCTTCCCGTGAACGAGGATCATCCGAAGAATCCAAAGTCAGTCTACGGGGTAACCAAGCTCTCGGCGGAGAGAGCCTGTCTCTCCTACTCGGACGAGTCCAACCTAGCCCGCCCGGTCAACTGTGTGATTATGCGCTTCTCAAATGTCTACGGTAGCGAGAGAGACCTTCCGGAGCGAGTAGTGCCCAAGTTCATGAACAAGGCTCTCCGAGGCGAAGACCTCGCATTGTACGGGGGCGAACAAATCCTAGATTTCACGTTCATCGATGACACGGTTTCCGGTATAATGAAAGCATACTCTGCGTCGTTGAAAAGCGATGCTGGCATATTTGGGGAAGC
>WNFY01006214.1_pt1 | contig 10678 bp, 10 predicted proteins | sample 5400091 | NCBI WGS metagenome assembly WNFY01 (sample SAMN13153364, study PRJNA577476) | soil metagenome | isolation source: 60 cm soil or saprolite under grassland replicate 1 | place: USA:California | collected 2016-06-15
GGTAGAGCCACATTAGATGGTGGAAGGAGGCTTGAAGAAAAACGCATCCATAGTAATCTGTGGATATGCAAACAAACACAGAACAAATGAATGCCTCGGAGACATTTTGCCCGAACGCAGCATGTATTGCAAGAGGAAAAATCGGGCAAGGCAATATTGTAATCCATGGAAGAAAACGTCCACGTTATAAATGCAAAACGTGTGGGAGAACGTTTAGCGCGAAAGAAGGGACGATGTTTGCAGGATTACGAAAACCCACGGCGTTGATTGTCATTGTAGTAACGTTATTAGCGTATGGATGTCCACTTCAAGCAATTGTGCATGCATTTGAGCTTGATGAAAGAACCGTAGCACATTGGCGAGATCGTGCGGGATCTCATTGCGAAAAGGTTCATCAAGACAAAATAGAACAAGGAAAGCTGGATATGATCCATGTCCAAGCAGATGAGATTTGGGTAAAAGCCAGAGGAACCATCGCATGGATGGGATTGGCGATCATGGTTCCAACACGGTTGTGGGTGGCAGGAGTGGTGAGCCAGACGCGTGATAGGAACTTGGCTGATCACTTGTTGCAACAGGTGCGAAGCGCGAGTAAAACGCTGTGTGATCTCTTGATCTGTACCGATGGCTGGTCACCCTATCCAAATAGTATTAAGAGATTCTTTCGAGAAAAAATCAAAAGAGCAGGAAAAAGAGGAAGATGCTCTTTAGAAGTATGGCCGGGTTTACATATTGGAACGGTCATCAAACACACCGTGAACAAACATCTCAAAGAGGTAACTCGCCAAATGAGCTATGGAAACCGAGAACAAGCGATGAAGCTTCTGGTGATCTCAAATGGTGGCATCATGCTCAATACCTCATTTATCGAGCGCTTCAATGGGACCCTCCGTGAACGTTTAGCCTCTCTCACGCGAAAATGTCGTCACGCCTCTGAAAAATTATTCGCTTTCCATACCGGCATGTATCTTATTGGATGCACCTATAATTTTTGCTGGTATCATCACGAATTAAGCAAAAGCAGTGAGAAAGGAGGATTAGGCATGCCATGCACACCAGCTATGGCTAGTGGATTAACTGATCACCAATGGAGCATCTTTGAATTGTTGAGTTATAAAGTGGCTCCGCCTCCTTTGCCCATTCCCAAACGAAGAGGTCGCTCTCCTACCAAACCATTGCTTGATCCGAGCAGACCCAAACTCACATCCGAGAGGCCCCGCGTTCGTCTTCGCAAGGGGGCCTTATGCTCGACCACCGGATAAGGGGGCTTTACCCGGTCTGCATGAAGAATGGTAAAAAATCTTCTAAGACATATTCTGTTTTTGCCTTAAGAACCATCATATGAGCGGAACACACGCCATCGAAATCTGCATAAGCTACTTTGCGTAGATACGCATTACGTTTTCCAAACAGGATATGTCCCTTTTTGAAGAGTAGTTTTTGCGCTTCCACATCGCTCGTCGAGCCCCATCGGCTAATTTTCAAACTGCCACTATCTAAATGATCACCACCGACAAAGCGCTCGTACCCAGATTCACTGGGTACTTCTACGTGATCTATGATATTCTCTGCAATCTCATCGAAGCGTACTTTGAGCCATCCCTTTGATAAACCCGAGCTTATACTATCGGCAGTTGTCTCATATACTTTAGTTGCCAATACCGGTCTCCTTCAACATCCCAAATAATTTATCCATTGATGCCCGCAATGCCTGAGAGCTGTTTTGCCATTCCGCAACTACTGAGAGCAGTGCTTGTTCATTGCTTATCGACGTTTTATTATTATTTCCATTTGACCTGACATAAAGTGGAATATTCAGGTTAGCTTGATAAGCAAGAATTTCGTTGATGGTTGCAACTTTAGCAAAGCCTTCAATGTCACGGAAATCATTATACACTGCTACCATTTTCCGTATATGCTCCTCCTTAAGGAAGCTTATTGCTCGTTCACGATATAGTTCCAAAAAACATAGCGTTTCATAGCGTTTTCTAGCGTTCTATTGATCGCTTGCTTACGCCATTGCTAGCCTTCTGGGTTCGTGAGGGGACAACGACTAACCTCACAGGATGGACTACCAGCGAGGCAAGCACCGCTTTACCATCCTCTACCCCCTCCACTTCCGAGAAAGCATTAGGGGCTACTTTTCTGATAATGTTGCCTGACCCGTTAATATCGGCGTTGATCTTTCGCCCGTCTTTAGCGCGATAGAGTCCACGCTTCACCCGTTTGCCGCTAAACGTGTGCTTCTCATTGCCACTCTTGCGAACTGGCAACGGATCAAGGTCCAGCAAACTAGCTTTTGACGTGTAGGACTCTTCCGTGACCTTCACGGTGATACCTACTAGTTCCGCTTTGTAGGTGAGCATCGCAATAAAACGAGCGTGAGGGATTTGGACAAAGTTCTGATTGTTCCTCTTGCCCATGTTCGCCTCTTGCTTCCAGGCATCATTCTTGCCTATGACGAGCGTCCCTATCCCCTCTTTTACCAGGAGATCAATAATCCGCTTACTGGCAGTGTGCATGTAGTGATCGATACGCCTGTTTCGCTTGTTGGTCATGCGCTCCATGCGCTTCGTTGTACCTTTGCGTCTAAGCTGGCTCTGTAGTTCTGCCTTCCGTTTGTTGTAGAATTGGTTGATGCTTTTCACTGGACGCCCGTTAACGAGTACCGACCTGAAGCCGGGTTTGTTTGAAGTTAGCGCAACCAGATTATTCATTCCAATGTCTATACCAGCGTGGTAAGCAGGATTGACCGGCGCTTGCTTTACCTCTTGTTCGTACACCGCCTCCACCACGTAGAACCCCTTGCGCGGGACGATACGCACTTGATTGATATCCTTGAGCTTCGTTTTCACCTCGATAGGAAGCTGAGAAGGCTTAATCATGCCGCGCTTCAAGCCCTTCTTCCCTCGACTCATCGCCTGAATGGTGTACACCAGCATATTGCGGCCTTCCACTTTATGCTTGTACCCTGGTATCCTGGGACGTGCCTTAAACTTGGACGGGTCTTCCTTGTAGGCCGCACGCGCTTTGAAGAACGCATCCCAATCGTGATGCAGTTGCATCAACACCTGCTGACTCACTTTTGCCGGTAAAGCTTTGTACGCCTCGTGGGACTGCATACGCCTGTCCATCTCGTTGTAGTTGAGGTACTTTCCCGTAAAAATGTAGGATTGGCGTATCTCGTAGTTTCCAGCATTGTACAGGTTCTTCGACTTAAACGCCGCTTCATCGATGACGCTGTAACGTGGATCGTTCCGGTCAATCACGTATTTTTCAACTAACTGCATCTTTTTCACCCCCTTTCTCTGTTTTTGATTGTAGCTCTAACTCTTTCACAATCTGCTCTGTTTTCCGTTTTGCTCTCCGTTGCCCGTAGAGCCTCGCAGAAAAGGAATATATAATGCTGACCAGATCAGCTACGAGGTCTTCAATCGGGTTTTCCGTGATGTTGACCACTTCGATAGAGCGGCCTTGCATCGCCAGAAGTGTCTCGATGTACTTAAACCCAAAGCGGGTTAGGCGGTCCTTATGCTCTACCACAATGATGGTAACGGTTGGATCAGCCAGGATAGCAAGCAGTTTCTTACGTCCGTCATTGATGCCTGAACCAACTTCCTTGACGACTTTGTGAACCTTCCAACCTTTCGCCGCACAGTAGCCTGATAGCCGTTCTGCTTGCGTATCCAGATTAGGCCGGTTCTCATTAGCGGAAACACGAGCATAGACCACGACAACCACATCAGATTGTGCGGGCTGATCGATATCTTCCGTGATGATAATCGTTCCGGTATCCAATTGACGCCCTTTAATCTTGCCAGCTTTGTACCAGCGCCATGCCGTTTCGTAGCGCACGCCTATGCGCTCGGCAAATGTCCGTAGTTTCATATCAGCGTTCCCTTCGTGAACAAAACCCTTCGTTCGCGGGGACGCAATGAAATGAGAAAGATTTCTCAGCGAGATCGGGATTGAACCGTCTTTCGGGCCTCTGCTAGTTCTTGCGCCTAGCTTCACCCACGCCTGTTGTCCTTGCCATCGGACTGTAACGTCGCATTGCTGCAACCAGTCAGCATCCACTACTGGCAATCTTGCGCCGCTCCGTCGCTCTCTGATCGTTAGTCGATAAGCACCTTCCTTTCAGCAACCTCTAGGACAAGTGTAGAGCAGAATTAGCCTTGCAATCCGTCACTCATGCCGTCACTTACCCTTGACATTTGACGGGTTCCTTGCTATCTGGTTTAGATAGCATCTTGATAACGCTATATAATAATGATTATACTAATTAATCCTGATTTGTCAAGGGGAAAAGACCTAATTTTGATGAAGTTGTGTTATAATGACGATATGTGATTTTAAACACGAGGGTTTAATATGCTGAAAGCAGTTCTCAAGAACATTGAAACAGACAGAGAGTGTGTCACAACCTCGCAAGCGGCTGAACAATCGGGGTTGAGCAAGGTTTACCTTGCCCGATTGCTCCGAGAAGAAACCGTAGAAGGTTTTCAGTTAGCACGCGATTGGTTCATTTACACTGACTCCCTGGAACGGTTTTTAGCAACCCCGCGCAAGTCCGGCCCGAAAGGACCGATGAAAAAGACTGGACAGGAAAAACAGCAAGAAGTCACTCAATAGAAAGAGACATGCGTAACAGTCCACTTAGGATGATAAAGCGAAAGGCAACCTCTAATGACCAACATGTTGTTACGCACAGCAAGACAGCAGCAAGGATGGAGTCAACAACAGTTAGCAGACTTTGCAGGAGTCTCTCTTTCCACCATTGAACGTGCAGAGCGCGGGGAGCCGATTAGAGTTGATAACCTGGAACGGTTATGCTCATGTCTTCAAAAGACACCTGAGCAACTAGGGTTGATAAAGGACTATGAGGAAGTGAAAAGACGCGAGGCCAATAAAGCAATAGCCGGTCTTGTGAGTGGACTGTTCATCTCATCTACTGGAATAACCAATGTGTCTCCACTGGCAGAATTGTGGAGTGACGATTTGCTTACCATCTATGCGCGTGGAATTGCCGCTTGTCAGGATTTGTACTACAACGGCAATCCGCATCAAGTTGAGGCTATCTTGCCTCTCTACAACCATCAAACTACACTGCTTGCTCAACAGACAGGCACATTGCAACGATCAGCGGCTAGACTCGCTTCACAGGCGTACCAACTGGCTTGTGAACTGGCTACTGACCGTGAAGACTTTGGAGCGGCACGACAGGCAGGACAACAAGCATTCACCTATGCTCAACTAGCCAAAGACGCCAATTTACAAGTAAATGCGCTCATCAGCCTTGCTAATCTTGGCTGGCATCTTAGCTCTGCTCAATCTTGTTTCATTCGCAAGCATAGCAAGGACGCTCTACAAGCCTACAAACAAGCGGTGTCTCTACTAGACAAAAATGTTACTCCACTGCTCAAGGGACGCACGTATGCGGGGATTGCAGAAGTGTACGCAATGCGGGGACAGTTTCAGGAAGCAATGTGGGCTATGGGACTGGCTTATGAGAACTTTCCGATGAAACCAGAGGATGATCCAGCCTATCCCTACTTACGGTCGAGCCGTTATGCACTCTATGTGTTCGGTGATGCACAATCCAGGCTCTTGCTTAGACAGCCAAAAGAAGCAGATAAAGCCTTGATTGCGGTGCAGAAAGAGACCAATGATCCAGAGATTGAGCCTATCACGAAGGTAGACCTTCTCTACTATCAAGCAGAAGCACAAATCCAACAAGGGGAAATCGAGCCAAGCGTTACAATCCTGACAGAAGCAGCAACGCTAGCAAAAAGTCTTGGTTCTCGATTGTACTTCAACAAGCTTGCTGCAAGCTATCACCAGCTAGAGGAACAATGGCCTAAAGAACGTGTAGTCACTGCACTAGAAGAAGTGTTCCAACCCTGGTAACTCAAAAACCATCCGAGTAGCTTTCACTGCTTGGATGGTTTTTCAGGTCAAGACCCTGTCATAAAACGCTATAAAAATCAATAAAACGCTATATTTTCAAACACTGTCCCTTACCTCAAGAGCTATTAGATCAGATCGCTATGCTATGGCAAGAGGACTTTCGCTACAATGTCCGTACAAGTGTTGGTGAACGTAGAGATACAACGAAGTCCAAGCAACAACCATAGCAAACCTTTTAGATTAAGTGAAAATAAGAGGGAAACGTACTATGCCGAAGCGTCCAAGGACTCACGAAATTGAGGATAAATCTCGCAGAAGGTTGCACGATATGTTTGGTGATCTCGGATGGGTTGTGTGGGATTTATATCCCGATTATGGTGAAGATCTTTTGGTTCGTATTTTTATTGATAATGTGGCTACTCACTATTCTTTCTTTGTTCAAGCCAAAGGGACCGATAATATTAACAACTATTTAGACGCAGATAAAAGATTTTTGAGTTATCCTATAAATATAGAGCATGCCAAACATTGGAAAGATTTTTGGGAACCTGTGTTTCTAACTGTATGGGATTCACAATCTGATATTACTTATTGGACAATCATTCAAGATTTTATGCAAGACGAGGGGGTTCTCAAAACTAATAAGAAAACTATGTACATAAAAATACCACTTTATCAAACTTTGAATGACTATGGTTTGAAAGAAGTGCTTAAAAAAACGAAACAAAGACATAAAAGATTTGAAATACTAAGTTCTGGTGTTTCTAACTTAATAGAGCTAGTTGAATTGAATTCAGACTTAAAGATCGAATATGATTTCGATGAGGAGCTTCTAACTGTCCACAGGGGTGATGGTTTTGTAGATTTTGCTGTTTTCGGCGAATTCGCCGAATTATTAGAGAAGCTTTCCAAATCTGTTGAAAAAGACCCAGAAGACTTTTTTTATGAAGCTTTAATGAACGGCGCATATTTTCGGGACAAAAGTATGCATTTTGACATTAATAAGGAGAGCGGCAAAATTACCATTAGTTATTTCGATCCATCTTTATTCTATACCGAAGGTAAAATAATAGACCAATATGATTCTCTCGAAGATTTCAAAACTTACGGTCGTTCAAAATATTTCGATAAGCAAAAAGAGTAAACGGCTCTTTGAGAGTTCTTCTTTTACTACCCACAAATTTGTATGGCGTCCTTATCCCTCACTACGAGCAAATCTATATCAAAGTCCTGTCATAAAACGCTATAAAAGTCAATAAAACGCTATAAAACCAAACACTAGTTTCATATACCTCATTTACGGCGTCGATGAATAAAACTTTGCCTTTTCTTTCCTGGGGTTTATTCATGCGACAGATAACTATGCATGCTGTCATAGAAGAGTTGTAGAACAGGTTGGGTCCCAGTCCCAGCACGCACTCTAGCTTGTCGTCTGCCACCAGTTTCGCGCGCATCTGCTGCTCCTCGTCGCGGAAGAGGACGCCGTGTGGAAAGAGGATGGCGCAGCGACCAGTTTCAGGGTCCATACTGCTGATGATATGCTGGAAGAAGGCGTAGTCGGCGCGGCCCTGGGGCGGGACACCGTAGAGGTTGCGTCCATAGGCATCGCTCTCCCACGCAGAGCGGTTCCATTGCTTGATCGAGTAGGGCGGATTGGCGAGCACCACAGCGAAGCGTTGCAGGCGATCGTTCTCAATGAACTTTGGCTCAGCCAGCGTATCGCCGCGCTCGACGTAGAAGTCTTCGATGCCGTGGATGAAGAGGTTCATGCGCGCAATAGCCGAGGTAATCAGGTTGCGCTCCTGCCCATAGAGCTTGAGCGTGCGGTACTCTTTGCCCTGGCGTCTGAGCTCCGCCACCGTCGAGAGCAGCATGCCCCCTGAGCCGCAGGTAGGATCATAGACCGACTCGCCCGGCTGTATCGCCAGCATCAACGTCATCAGGTGGACCACCGTGCGGTTGGTATAGAACTCGGCGGCGGTATGGCCGCTATCGTCGGCGAACTTCTTGATCAGGTATTCGTAGGCCTGGCCGAGCTCGTCTTCCGGCACATTGGCGATCGAGAGGGTGAGCGAAGAGAAATGCTCAACCAGGTCGCGCAAAGTTGCGTCGGAGAGACGATCGCTATTCGTCCATTGCGCGTCGCCAAAGATACCAGCCAGCAGCCTGGGATTAGCCTGCTCGATAGCGCGCATCGCCTTCTGAATCGCCCTGCCCACCTCTTTAGAGCGGTCGCGTACATCCTGCCAGTGAGCGCCGACGGGTATCTGGAAGCGGTGGTTTTCGGCGAAAGACGCGTAGTCCACGTCGCCATCCGATTCCTCTAACGCGAGCTGGAACTCCTCATCGTAGACATCGCAGATACGTTTAAAGAAGAGTAGCGGGAAGATAAATTGTTTGTAGTCGCCCGCGTCGATCACGCCACGCAGGAGCGTAGCCGCGCCCCACAGGTAGGATTCGAGGCGGGATTGGGTGATGATGGATGATGTTTTGTTCATAAAGTTACCTGTTTTTCAGTGAATGGTGTGTGATTATATCCAGGGAGATTATAGTGGGCGTGGAGGAAGCGATCAATCGCAGTTTTTCTGGTAGGGACCGCATTTATGCCGTCCAGCGATTCATCGCCCGGCCTCAGGAGAAACCCTTCTCTCGGCGACCCATGTTGGGATGAGAGATATTTGGAGTAGGGACCAGCTTCAGCGCGTCCGGATTTATCATCTTCTACCCGCTGGGCACGTTTTATCACTATCAGCGAGGAGGGAAATGATAAATCACGGACGCGCTGAAGCTGGTCCCTACCCTGATTCGATACGATAATGGGACAGGGTGCATTAGTATGAATGGATGTGTTTATAAAATGGTGTATGATGGTGTCAAGATTTTTCAAGAATCAGTCCAGCCTCTCTTAACAGGGTTTTAAGATGATCCTCAGCAGCATACGCCTCGTCCAACGCCACTTTGAGATTAGCTATAGCCTCGGCAACACTGCTCGTCTCTTCTTTGCTGGCGGGTTCGACGTAGCGGGGGATATTCAGGTTCCAGTCGTTCTGTTCGATCTCCTGAAGCGTGACAACCCTGGCGACACCCGCTACAGTGGTATATTCTTTGTACCAGTGAAAGATCTGGTCGATCTGTGCGAGCGTGAGCGTATTCTGGTTGCGGCCCTTCTTGTAGAGTCTGGATGCATCGAGGAAGAGAACTTTGCCTTTGCGTTCAGCGGCTTTGCGCACGCGAAAGATAAGGATGCAGGCGGAGAGGCCCGTGCCGTAAAATAAGTTGGGGCCGAGACCGATTACTGCATCCAGCATGTCCATTTCGATAAGCTTGTGGCGGATCGCGCCTTCGATGCCCATGCGGAAGAGTGCACCGTGGGGGAGGACGACGGCCATACGCCCGGTTCCGAGAGCCATGGAACGCAGCATGTGCTGGACCCAGGCGTAGTCTCCGCTGGTGCGTGGAGGAACGCCGGCGATATTGCGGCCATAGGGATCATTGAGCCAGAGATCTTCACCCCAGTGTTCCAGAGAGAATGGTGGATTGGCGATGACGCAATCAAAGGTGGCGAGACGGTCGACTTCGAAGAAGGCCGGCTGGCGCAGTGTATCGCCGCGCACAATCTGGAAATCCTCGACCCCGTGCAGGAACAGGTTGATGCGCGCAATAGCGGAAGTGGTCAGATTCTTTTCCTGTCCATAGAGCTTGCCCCAGAGTGTCTTGACGTTTCCACCCGCCTCTTTGACGTGATGAACGGCCTCCAGGAGCATGCCACCTGTCCCGCAGGCAGGATCGTAGATCGTCTCACCCTCCTGTGGATCAAGGATGCGGATCATAAGACGTACAATGCTGCGCGGTGTATAGAACTCGCCCGCCTTCTTATTTGTGGCATCGGCGAACTTCTTGATCAAGTATTCATACGCCTGCCCAAGCACATCGGAGTCGACATTGCGATTGGAGAGAGGCAGACGTGAAAAGTGATCGATTAAATGATTGAGCAAGGCGTCGGAGAGGCGTTCTTTGTTTGTCCATTGCGCATCGCCGAAGATGGCATAGAGTGTACGCTGATTAGCCTTCTCAATTTCGCGCATAGCATGTTGCAAAGCCTGGCCGATATCGCCTGTCTTCTCGCGGATATCCTGCCAGTGGCATTCATCGGGGATCTGGAAGCGGTGGTTTTCTGGAAAGAGCGCGTACTCTCGATCTCCGCCAGATTCCTCCAGCGCGGTTGCCATCTCTTCGTCGTACACATCAGAGATACGTTTAAAGAAAAGCAGTGGGAAGATATACGTCTTGAAATCAGCGGCATCAACGGGACCGCGTAGAATATTTGCCGCTTCCCAGAGGTGTGCCTCCAGCTTAGAAAGTTCGAGCGTTGTGCTAAATAATGTGCCCTGTTCCATCCGAGGAACAGCAGAGGATGCTGGTTGCGTCGATTTCTTTTTCATCTTTTGATCAATTCTGCAATCGGGGTAGGGACCAGCTTATTTCCTTTCAGTGAGATGAGCCGAAGGCTAGCTGTGCAACAGCGTTTCTCACTGAATAAAGAGCTTGCAGCGCGTCCGGATTGATCATTTCCTACCCACTGTCTACGTTTTTCTCGTCATCGGAGAGGAGGAAAATGATAAATCCGGACGCGCTTCCAGCCATCGGTGACAATTAAATTAAAAAACGACTTGTCAAGGCAGGGAAAAAAGAAGAGAATCCATTCAAGAACAACAATCTCCATCAGAAAGGATTCTCTTCTATGCCAAAGCATACCCCATTTCCGGCCCCT
>WNFY01006218.1_pt2 | contig 10676 bp, 9 predicted proteins | sample 5400091 | NCBI WGS metagenome assembly WNFY01 (sample SAMN13153364, study PRJNA577476) | soil metagenome | isolation source: 60 cm soil or saprolite under grassland replicate 1 | place: USA:California | collected 2016-06-15
ACCCTCCTTCCGCTCGGGTTCGTGAAGGCTGATCCCGCGTGGTCAATGACCTTTCTGTATTCGCTTCAGGAGCTTATCCGCCGTCTGCACCGCTGTCTCGATACTGGCATCTGAATTGGGATCTTTGCTCTGGTTGAGAATGACGGCTGCTACCAAAGCCCTCAGCTCATCGGTCTGCATCGCGGTCTCCGGGAAGTGGACCCCAAGACGATACAGGCGCGAAAGTGACCTGGTCAAACTGCGCCCACAGGCCCCGCGTTGTTGGCCGACGTCGCGCTACCAGTCTCGGTACGGCACCTCTGACCTCCTCACCTTCGCATCGTGGCGCCCGGCGTCAACAGTGAGGAGGGCGCTTACGGCCCTGGCTTCCAGGTCAGGGTGCGGCGTGGGACCGATCACAACCTCTTTGATGGGCAACGGCGCGGCGTTGTCGAACGCGAGCGGCACGGTCCAATACGGTACGAGCAGCTTGCCGCCGTCGCGGAACCGGACCTTGGTATCCCACATCGAGAAGCTGGGCAGAACCAGCCTCCACTCCTGCTCCGCGCGGAAGGCTCTGTCCTTGATCATCGGCGCCGTGAGTAAGAAGAGACTGCCGAAGATTCTTATCGCGTGATCAATCTGATCCGTGCCGTGCTGGCTGATCACGCGCTCGGCGTGTTCGATCACCTCGGTCATCAGCGCGTGCTGCTGTGCTAGTTCGTATTCGCACGCCGCGAAGTGCGACGTAAAGCCCCTCTCCAGGTACTGGCGCCACATCGCCCGCGCGTCGAATCCGATGGCGTATCCGTTCCCGGGACGCGTGTAGGCGCGCCACTGCGATAGTTCGTCTCCCCCGTCGTTCGACAAGGAGAAGACGAAGGTGTCCTGCTCCTCCTTCATCTGATCCAGGATGTCATGAATGCGGTCGTAGAGTTCGCGAGGCCCCCGACGATCCGTGAGCAACTCGCGCACTTCATCGATGGCGGTCGTCAGCTCGCGCGCATCATTCAAATAGCGCGCCTCGGACGCCCAGACCGCGCGCTCGCGAATGATGCCCTGCAGGCCAGCGCGGCTGGTGTAGTGATAGAGGATCGGCGGCGGCTCCGTTCCCCAGAGGCGCTGCACGATTGGCAGCTTTCGCAGGTCTACAGGGACCGGCGCGCTGGGCGCGACCGGGGCCTGTTTTGCCTCGCTCATACCATAGCGGCTAGTGAAATGCCGCGTGCTGCTGGAGTTTCTTCAGCCGCTCCCCGACGAGCTTGAACAGCTTCTCAAACCGCTCCCGCGACGCCTGCGGCAGTACCTGCGTAGGCACCGAGGCGACGCGTTGGAGGAAGAGTCGCGCCGGCCGCGTCTTCTGGAACGTTAGCCCGAGCTGCGCGAACGCCTCCTCGTAGCGTCGCACGATGCGCGGAATCTTCGAGTTCAGCTTGAGCTGCTTCCCGGTCAACTCGGTCTTGTAGGATTCCTGCACGAGCTGGTCGTAGACGGCCGGGTCGAGGAGGTCCTCAATGTCGGCTTCGGCCGTGGCCGCGCCCCCGACCGCGTCGCTGACGAATAGGACTCCCTCTTCGCGGATGAGTTTGGTCTTGACCAGGTCCTCCTTCGCGGTGCGGCGCGCCTGGCTCTCGCTGTCGAGCAGCACCAGTACCTTCAGCCTGTGCGAGGTCAGGAGCGACACCATGTACGAGATCTTCTGCGCGCCGCCAGCTGGCGTGGTAACAAGTCCACGAGGGAGCGCCGTCCCACCCTGCTCCGCTAGATAGTCCGACACCGCGCTCAAGTACCAGAAGTCGGATACGCCTTCCACGACGAGATTCTTGTCGCCGATGAAGAGCGTCTGCGACAGATCGTATCCAAGCGCCGTCTGGAGCGGGAAGAGGGTCTTGGAATCCCCGGTCGGATCGTTCGTGACCGTCGTCCCCGCGTCCGGCGCGATGTTGACCGTGCGCACGGCCGCTAGGTCCTCGACCGGGATCATGAACGGCGAGTGCGTCGTGTATATGATCGTGTTCTTGAAGTCCTGCTTGAAGTGATCCAGCAGGTCGCGCTGCGCCACGGCGTGGAGGTAGAGCGCGGGTTCGTCGAACAGCAGCACCGCTTCTTCAGCGGGCCCGCCGGCCGTGTCGGCCGCGAAGGCGATGTAGAACGAGAGGAACCACTTGAAGCCCCGGCTCCGCTCGTTGAGGTTGATCTCAACGTCGTACACCGACTCCGGGTCCGACACGAGCGTGTCGAAGTGCTCAGCGTCGAGATTGAACCGGACCTTCAGTTTCCGATCCTTCCACAGCTCGCGCACCTTCTTAGTCACGACCGCGCCGGCGCGGTTCGTGAGCTGCTGACGCTTCTCATGCTCCGATGCCAGCAGGTTGTTGAGCTCCTCCGCGTCGAGCCCGGCGACCTTCATCAGGCGCGTGAAGTTCGCGTCCACCTCGTTCAACTTCTTCCCCGCGGCGACCCGTTCGAGGTACTTCGTGATGTTCTGGTGCCCTTCCAACTCAGGGTACTCCGACTGATAGAGGAAGATGGGCATGTGCTCCGTAACCCACGTCCCAGTCGCCTGCCTTGCGTCGCGCTCAGTCACGACGCCCTGGGCGAGCTCGTCCAAGTGGGTCAGTTGGCCGTCCACAACGTCCGGCAGCTCGTGCCCTGCGCTCGCCACCGCTTGCCGGAACGCCGCGATGGCGGCCGTCGCCTTTGTTGCCCAGTCCGCCGGTGCACCGCCGCCCGCGCCGAGGTGCGTCTTCAACTTCTCCAGCGCTCCGGTCACCGGCTTCGTGACTGCTACTTCCTTTCCTTCCAGGCTTGCGGCGACGCCGCGCTCGACGATCCCGATGCTCGCCTTGACGCTGTCCTGATCAACGGCGAGCGCGGGGAGGTCCGTGAACCCAACCTGCCACTGCGCCTTGTAAAGCCGGGTTACAGTGACCTCCGTGACGTCCTTCATGCGATGGAGAATCTCCGTGAGCTTTGAGCGGTCCTCGGGCGCTAACTCCCACCACGTCGTTACGACGGGCAGGTCTTCCGAGAATTCGCCGCGGGGCCGATCGCGGGGAAAGTCCTTGACGTAGGAGAGCGCTTCCGGCTTCCGGTCGGGCGGGTTCAGGCTTTCGAGCGCGAGCAGCAGGCTGGTTTTGCCGCTCTCGTTTCGTCCGACGAGCGCGGTGCGCTGAGTTGTGTCGATCTTGCCGCTGTCGTTGATCGACCGGTAGTTCTGCACTCGGAACGCGGTGAGCTTCATCCCTCATACCTCGGGTCAAGCCGCTAAGCAAACGTTGGCACTTCGCCACAAAATGTAACGACGTCCCGGTGCCAACCGGAGCCGGGAAGACCCTACACAGCGGGGATCAATACTCGTCAGGAAGGAGCAGCGTCGTCGCGGAGCGGTCAGCCTCAGTAATGAGCCAGATCCGCGTCCCGTCTGGCAGCGCGTAGGCCGAGAGGAGCCGAAACCCCGCGCGCAGCGACAGCTCGTTCTCGGCCCGGTCCGCCGGGTCGAGGTCGCCCCAGTCGCCGGTGACGTGGCGCTTCAGCACGTCCCACACGCCGTAGTGGTTGCGCCACAAAGCAGCGAGCGCGCCCGGCGTAGCGAGGACGCGCTTGGCCTTGCAGAAAGGACACAGCGGAGATGCTCAACGGCGGGGCGTGACATGCTACGCGGTTGGCAGAAGACGCGTGGCTGTAGCTACCGACAGCCTGTCTAAGCTCGCACGCGGAGGGTCCTAGTCCCCTCTTGAATGCTTCGGGGCACCGCAGGTTCCGGGGCATTCTGAGGGCCAAGGAGACGCCGGAAGCCCTGCGAGTTCGAAACGAGCGTGACCAACTTTGGATCGAACTGGAGGCCCGCGTACTTTCGCAGTTCGTCTATCGCACGCTGAAGGGGAAGGGCCTTCCGATAAGGCCTGTCGGTCGTCATAGCGTCAACCGTATCGGCAATCATGATGATTCGCGCGCCCAGTGGTATCTGTTCACCGACAAGCCCGTCGGGATAGCCTGATCCGTCATAGTTCTCGTGATGGTGGCGAATCATCCCCTCCACCGTACCACGTAACCGAGTGGCGGTCGCTACCAGCTCTGCGCTTCTCACTACGTGGCTGCGCATGATCATCATCTCTTCAGGACTGAGGCGGCCCTCCTTCCGGAGCAACGGTGCAAACTCCTCGTAGATCTTGCCAACGTCGTGCAGCAATGCTGCTCTCTTCACACTATCTAGATCAGACATTGAGAGCCGGAGTTCTCGTCCAATTACAACTGCGTATTCCGAGACTCGGCGTGAGTGGCCTGACGTGTAAGGGTCGCGCGCCTCCATCGCTTTGACCATCAACTCCAGCTTCTCTTCCAGTTCCTGCTGAAGTTGCAGATTCCTTTGATAGAGTTGGCGGGCCAGGAAGAGTGGGAAAATGATGACCGCCAGACCCAAGAGCTGAAGCTTGACGTAGAGAAAGGCAAGAAGGACAGCAAGCGTGCTCGCCAACAGGTCGGTTAAAAGGGCACTTCCACTAATCCTGCCCCACGCCTCGCGGACTGACACACCTCTGGTCGAGAAGGAAACAGCAAGTGAGACGCTTCCGTGATTGATCACAAAGAAGGTCAGCACCAGAGCTACAAACGGAATCAGCGAAAAAGAGAAATCGTCGAGACTGACCGTTCCTCCGAGATTCTGATATACGATCGTACCAAGCCCCACGGCGAGCATATACTGGGCCGTGTTGAACCAGACACGGATTGTCGGTTTGCGACGAACGAAAACATCTACTGTCAGGGCAGTGAGTCCACTCGCAAGCATCGGCCATGGATGCTCAAGAATTGCAACTGACGCCAGGAACGGGATGAACCCCACTGACGTATTGACGCGCGCAAATGGAATTCTGAAAAAGAAGGAATCACTAATGATGCTAAGAAGAGTGAAAGCAGCTAGTGCGTTCCAGAAACGGGAGGGAAACGGCGCCGGATCATGCCAAGTAACGGACAGCAGGATAGCAGCCGAGGCCGCCGTCACTGCGCCGACCAGAACATAAATCCGTAGGCCGAGCAGCCGTTCTCTCAAATGCCACCCAAAGTGATCGGTTTCGCATTGGAAGACTGGGGGGGGCCCAAGTCCTCGCTACCAACCAACGAGACCCTCAGCGAAAAACAACTTCGCCACTGCTGTGAACAGCACCGCGAGCAGTTGCAACATTGAGCGTCACCCCCTTAATGGGTCCAGCGAGTGTTACTGCCTCGCCTAGGAGTGGCATACCTCGCTATGGTACGCCCGACGCTCCGCTCGTCTACTGTCCGCTCTGCTCCGCTCTAGTTAGCGGTGACCAGGGGCCCCCTATAAGTCCGAACCATCAATGACCTACGCTACCTTCCGCGCCTTCAACGCACCACGCATCGCCTCGATGACCACCCCCATACCGTCGACCTTGTTCACGATCGCCCGCACGCCCAACCCCCGCAGATCATTCTCGGCTGACGCCGGCATGCCGCCAGTGACAATCATCACGGGTGCGGTCAGGCGTTTGGACGTGTCTACCAGCCGCTCCACCACCTGTACCGCGTTCAAATCCGGCAACGCATAGTCGAGCACCACGAGGTCCGGACTCACCCGGCCGATCTCGAGCAACGCATCCATGCCGGTCGACGCTTCGATGATCTCCAGCTCCGGCGCCTCGCGCTCGAGCGTCCGCACCAGCGCCTTCAGATATCCGGGATCGTCCTCCACCACGACGATCACGGGACGATCGCGCGATGCCATCAGCTCCGCCGGCACCGGCATCCCGTGCGCCTGCAGAAAATTCGCGAGATCGCCCGACGCCACCCGCCGCCGGCCCGTCGGCGTACGATGCCCCTTCAAGTGCCCCTGATCGATCCAGGCCGCAACCGTCGCGGGCGTCACCTGCAGCACCCGCGCGACACGCTGCGTTCCCCAATACCGCTTCGATCTAGTAGGAGCCACGAAACACGAAATACAGATAAAACAGAAACTTCGCTAGTAGGGACTAACCCTTAACTCTGTAGCGCCTTGTGAGGAATGTCACAACGGGGGGACGTGTGGTAACAGCCTGCGAGACAATAATTTAGCGGCGCGCGTCCACCCAGCGATTGGTCGCATCGAGCACCGCCAGCACCGCGCTGCGCTCGGCCGACTCCCGAATCTCACACGTCCCGGTGAGCAGCTGCGCCTCGCGCCCACCCAGCCCGTGCACCGCCACCAGCACGAATTTCCGGTCGAACGCGTCGATGATCGTCGCCCCCTCGAGCGCGATCGAATTGTCGGGCAGCAAGTCGTCGAGACAGGCCGTCGCCGCGCGCGCCGCCGCCTCCACGCGATTGCGCGTCGTGTCGGTCCCGACCTCCTCGGCGTGCGACTCCTTCTCGCCGAACGCGAGCGTCACCCGCACCTGCACGCGCTGCGGCCGCTCGGAGGGCCGGACCTCGAGATTCTTGAACACGACCACCCGCCGCTTGGCGCGCTCGCTGATCGCCTCTTCCTGCAACGCCTCGATCGGCCGCACGTCGGCGGTCTGCGCGACGCTGATCTTGCGGTGATCGATCTTGAAGCCGAGCTGCGCCATCAGCGCCGACTCGATGTTGCGCACCATCTGCTTCGGCGCGATGTCGCTCTTGGTGAGGACGTGCACCTCGCTCACCTCGCCGAGCGGCGTCACGACCACCCGCGCCGACAATACGCCCGTCAGCGCGGTGATCAGGTTCTCGACCCGCTTCATCCCCCAGGGATCGGGAGTGGTCCCGCCGCCGAGCGGCAGGTTAGGCTGATCCGGCACTGGGGACGAATTGGCTGTCAGGTGGACTGCTCCTCCGCCTCGCTGCTAGTGGCAACCCGATTGCGTCCCGCGGCCTTGGCTCGATACAGCGCGCGATCCGCGGCGACCAGTACATCCTCTTCCTTGTGATCTCTCGAATATTGTGCAACGCCAATGCTCGCCGTTACGAAGCCCCGCGGATAGCCCATCCCCACCCCGACCTCTTCGACCGACACGCGCATCTTCTCCGCCACCCCGCGCGCACCCTCTTCTCCCGTCCCTACCAATACCACAACGAACTCGTCGCCGCCATAGCGGCCCGCCACGTCGGTGGAGCGGATGTGGGCGTTGCAGCGCCGCGCCGTCTCGCGCAGCACGATATTGCCCGCCTCGTGCCCGTAGCGGTCGTTCACCTGCTTGAAGTTGTCGATATCGAGGAACAGGACCGCAAAATGATCGCCCGAACGGTGGCAGCGCGCTACCTCGTTAGCCAACCGGTCGCGCAGCACCCGGAACGACGCCAGGCCGGTCAGCGCATCCACCGCCGCCTGCTGCTGCGCCAGCGTTGCCTGACGCTCGAGGTAGCGCGGGCACGACTTGAGCGTCGTCCGCCCCTGCGCCGCCGCCACGGCAAACTCCTGGCATGTCGCATAGCCGCAGGCGCCCGAATCCCAGCTCCGGCCGTTGGGCGCGAGCCCGATCTGATCGAGGATATCCTCCACCGCCTGGACGGACGGCCCCGCGCCGTTGACCTCGATCGCGAACGCCGAGCCCAGCTGGACGGTGAACCCCTCGACAATGACCGGTGCCGGTGCGCGCGCGGGCTCGGTCGCCCCCACGATCTCCCGGCGCCGGAACAGCTCCTCCTTGGGGCCCAGCAGGGGGTGGTCGAGACAGCCTTCACAGGGGAGGATGTCGACGAACCCGAGCTGGATCCGGTCCACGGCGACCGCCCGGGCGATGCCTTCCAGGGCGCCGAGGCCCCGGACTTTGCGAAAGCGACGGCTCGCGTGCCGCTCTTCCTTTAATAGCTCGAGCGGCAGTCCGCCCGCCGTGCTCCAGTAGCGGCGCCGCTCCTCGGGGATGCGGCTGAAGAACAGCGGCTGGTCCTGCACTTTGACCCCGCGCTTCTTGAAGATCCCCTCCAACTCGGCCAGGGTGATGGCGGCATCGACATCCTGGCCCCCCTCCGTCAGGCAGACGCCCGTATACACGATGGGCGTGTCTTTACCGTACATCTGCTTGAGATAGCGGGCCTCGGCTTCGATCGGCGTCGCGACCGGGGCGAGATAGGGGATCAACTCCGGGTATTGGCTCTTGATCGTCTCGACGATGACGGGACAGGTGCTGCGGAGCACGGTGCGGCTCCCCCACTCCTCCTCGGCCCACAGGTCGAGGTACTGCTTGGCCACCAGCTCGTCCCCCAGCACGCCGCGATGTACCACCCCGAACCCGGCCGCGTAGCAGGCGTTGACGACCTGCTCGGGCGTCGACGGATAGAACCAGGCCGCCGACTCGACCGACAGGATGAGGACGGCCTGGTGGCTGAGGGCGAACTCGAGCGCCCGTGTCGCGTCACCGACGGCAATGATGGCTTTGTGGGGGCACGCAGTCAGGCAGAGGCCGACACGCATGCAGGCGTCGTCCACAATCCAGACCTTCTCGTTTTCGACCGCTACCGCATCGGAGGGGCAGACGCGCACGCAAGCCAGACACGCGACGCACAGCTCCGGGTCGATCCTGAAATCCACGAGGGACTCCGGCAGGGCGCTAGAGAAACTCTTGGATTGCGGAAAATTTAAGCTGGACGACTAATCTATCGCGTATTCTTTGAGTTTGCGATAGAGGGTGCGTTCGCCAATGCCAAGGTTCTCGGCGGCCTTGCGGCGATTGCCGTGCGTTTCCCGCAGCGCGGCATCGATCGCGGCTTTTTCGACGTCGGACATCGACATGCCGGCTCTATAGATGACAGGGACTGGGGACTCGGGGCTCGGGGCTAGGGGATCGACTTCAGAACCTCCACCAACCTCGATAACCTCCACCCTCTGTGAAGGGCGTTCATCGATCCTTCTTCGCAAATCCTCCAGCTGCATCTTGAGCTCCACCAGCGAGCGGAAGATGAACTCCAGCTCCTGACCGGCCACCTGGGGCGTGGGCGCCTCGATGCGCACCGGCAGGGTGCGGGTGCGCTCGCGGATGTCGCGCGGGATATCGCTGGCGCGGATCTCCCCCTCGGGCGCGAGCACGACCATCGACTCGATGAGGTTCCTGAGCTGGCGCACGTTGCCCGGCCAGTCGGCGTCGACGAGGATCTGCAGCGCGTCGGGCGTGATGCCGTTGAACTTGCGGTCGTGCGTGGTGGCGAGCTCGGCGATGAACGTCCGCACGAGCAGCGGGATGTCGCTGCGGCGCTCGCGCAACGGCGGCAGGTACACCGCGAGCACGTTCAGCCGGTAGAACAGATCGTCGCGGAACGTCCCCAGGCCCACGGCATCCTTGAGCGACCTGTTCGATGCGGCGATCACGCGCACGTCAACGCGGATCGGCTGGGTGCCGCCCACGCGGAAGAAGGTCCGATCCTCCAGCACCCGCAGCAGTTTCACCTGGGTGGATGGCGTCATCTCGCCGACTTCGTCGAGAAAAATCGTACCGCCGTTCGCCAGCTCGAACCGCCCGAGGCGGCGCTCGGCGGCGCCGGTGAAGGCGCCCTTCTCGTGGCCGAACAGCTCGCTCTCGAGCAGCGTCTCGGGTAGCGCGGCGCAGTTCACGGCGATGAACGCCTTGCCGTGCCGCGGCGACAGATCGTGGATCGCGCGGGCCACGAGCTCTTTGCCGGTCCCCGATTCGCCCTCGATGAGTACCGTCGAGGTGACCGGGGCCATCTGCTCGATCTTGACCAGCACTTCCTGGATCGCGGGCGATTCGCCGAGGATGCCGGTGCGCTGTTGCAGGCGGCGGCGCTCGATGAGCCGGCGCACGGTCGCGGTGACTTCGCCGGGATCGACGGGCTTTTTCAGCCATCCGGTGAGACCGAGCTCGCGGCCGACCTGCGTGGGATCCGCGTCGGTCGGCTCGACCAGGCCGAGCGTCGAGACGGCGTGCTCGCGCGCCGCGGCGAGGAGGCGCTGCGCGGTCGATTCGTGGAGGCCGCCGGTCAAGACCATGGCATCCGGCTCCCTGCTTCGCACCGCGGCTCGCACATCGTCCAGGCTCGAGACCGTCGCGGTGTCGTAGCCTGCCTGCTCCAGGCTGGCATTGACCCGGACGGCTTGCTCGAGGTCGTCGCTGGTTATTAGAACGCGGTCAGCCATGAGAGGCGGTGTCAGGTATCTGGTGTCCGGTGTCAGCGCCGCTCAGTAAGTCCACGGCGTGATCCAGGAATTGCTGCAGAACGGCGAGCCCTTCTTTTACTCCGTTTGTGGAGCCAGGCAGGTTGACGATCAGGGTCTTGCCACGTGTGCCGGCGCGGCCGCGGGACAGCCAGGCGCGGGGAAACCCTGGTCCTGAGGCCGCGCGGATAGCCTCGGCGATGCCTTCGGCTTCGCGATCGAGGATCGCGGCAGTGGCTTCCGGCGTCACGTCGCGCTCGGTGAGGCCCGTGCCGCCGGTGGTGAGCACGACGTCGACTTCGTTCGAGTCCGCCCAGCGCACGAGCTTGCCCGCGATGCGGTCCGTCTCATCGGACACGACGCTGCGCACCACGACTTCGTAGCCGCGCTCGCTGGCCCAATCGAGAATGGCATCACCCGATGTATCCGCACGCTGTCCCACCGCGCCGAGATCGGAAACAGTGAGAATGCCGATACGCATTCGCCGCCCTTCGCCGCCCTTCGCCGCCGCCTCTTTCGCCGCCGCTGTCATTTCTTAGTCCGATGCGGCACGAAGGGCAGTTTCACCACCTCGGCCGTCACTTTCTTGCCCCGGACGTCGATTTCGATTTTCGTG
>WNFY01018260.1_pt1 | contig 10676 bp, 10 predicted proteins | sample 5400091 | NCBI WGS metagenome assembly WNFY01 (sample SAMN13153364, study PRJNA577476) | soil metagenome | isolation source: 60 cm soil or saprolite under grassland replicate 1 | place: USA:California | collected 2016-06-15
CCTTCGGGAGCGGGCGTGCGAAACAGGCGCGTGTGGCCTGCGTCCTCAGCGAGGAAATACACGCTGCGCCTATCCGGCGCCGGGTTGTAGCCGCCGACCGAATGCGCGCTCCCTCCGGCGATCACGTGGGGCGCGGCTGTCGCGGAGATCGGCCAGGGCCAGCTGACGAGCCGGCGGTTGTTGAACGTTTTCTCGGTGGTCGGCGTCGTGACAGCGTACAGCGTCTTCCCATCGGCACTGAATTGCGGCGCGTCGTAATCGTCTTTGCCTTGCGTAAGCCGTAACGGTTCGCCCGCCGCCGCGTTCACGACCCACAGCGCTTGGACCACGTCGCCGTGCGTCCAGTCGCCGCGATTCGTGGTGGCGGCGAACACGACGAGCTTGCCGTCCGGCGTCCATGCGGCGGCCAGGTCTTCGCCGCTGGTGCCGAGCTGCCCGCCGAAGCCGGCTTCCTGCGCGAGGCGCGAGCCAGCGAGGAGATCGCGCGCCGGCGCGTTCGGCTCGAGCGGCTGCACGAACAGATGGGGCCGCCGGTCGTCGAGCCAGTGGTCCCATAGCCGAATCGGCGACGCGTCGTACACGCGCGCGTTGTACTTGCGTGCTTTGCGCTCCGCCGCCGCGGCGCGATTCGCCGAGTCGGTGACCGCGCCGGGGTAGACCATGCTCGAGAACAGGATCGCGCGTCCGTCGGGACGCCACAGCGGGCTCGCAGCGCCGGTCGAGATGTTCGTCACGCGCTGTGCTTCGCCACCACCACTCAGGTCCAGCACGTAGATCTGTGCCGATTCGTCGCCTTCGCGGCGCGTGCTGAACGCGATCCGCCGGCCGTCCGGACTCCAATCGACGCCGCTCTCGCTCCCTTTGCTGTTCGTGAGTCGTCTGGGCTCCGCACTGCCATCCAACGGCACGATCCACAGATCGCTCACTTGCTCGCCTTCGGTATACGACGGCTCCGTCACGCTGAACACCACCCAGCGCCCGTCGGGGCTGATCGCCGGCGACGACAGGCGCTTCATCAGGAAGACGTCTTCATGGGTGATCGGGTGGCGTTGCTGAGCGGCGAGCGGCGCGAGCGGCGCGAGCGGCGACAACAACCAGGCGGTGCGGGCAAGCAGGCGGATCGTGCGCATGGTATGTCCTATCGCATGTAGGGAGCGACGTTGGTGGCGATGGTGCGAAACTCCGCTGCGGTCAGCGGCAACGTGAGAAACTCAGCCCACGCCGCGCGCGGCGCCAGGTTGTCCCCGGCGGCCGCGTCCGAGCCGTACAGCACGCGCTCCGGCCCCAGCTGCCGGATCCGGTGAGCGATGAGGCGCGCGTCGTCGCTGGTCATGTTGCGGCAGACGGTCGTGACGTCGAACCAGAGCCGCTGCGCGCGCGGATCGTGCCGCGCGATCGCGTCGACAAACACCGACAACGCCGAGTCCGTCGTGGCGTCGTAGCCGCCCGCCCCGGCGAGGTGCGCGATCTGCACGGGCACATGCGGTGCGGCCGGGAGGATCGAATCGAAGAAAATGCGCGCCTCTTCGCGGCCGTACGGCAGATTCCGCGAGATCGAAGCCCGCATGTGGATGACGATCGCCATGTGCCGGTCGTCGGCGGCCCGAAAGACGCGGCGCAGCTGCTCGCGATCCTGCGCCTTGTGATAGTCGACCGCCGAGTTGCCGATGTGCAGCTTAAGCCCGGCGCGGAGCAGGGGATTGGCGAAGCAGCGGTTCAGCTCGTCGAGCGCATAATCGCGTAGCGGATTGAAGCTGCAGAAGGCGCGCAGCCGGTCGGGGTAGCGGTCGACTTGCCGCGCCGTCCAATCATTCTCCGCCTTCACCTGCTCGTATTCGTTCTCGACGTGGCGGCTCGGATTGCCCCAGGTGTACGCGACCGACAGCACCAGGGCGCGTCGAATTCCTGCCGAGTCGAGCAACCCGATGACGCGGTCCGCATCGATCGACTGGAGTGCCGTGGCGCCGGGCGGAAGCGGATTCGGCGTGACGAGCGCGGCCGCGGCGGGGCTGAACAAGTGCTGATGATGATCGACGAGCGGCGGGCCGACCTGGCCCGCCGCCGGAGACGTGGTGAGTGTCAATAATGCGGCATAGAAAAGGACTGTCTTCATCCGAGCATGGCTCCCAGCGCGTCCAGGCGATCCTGACAATACCCCTGCAGTCGCGTAACGGCCGAGGTTGTTACAGGCGGAACAGATAGCTCAGCTTCACGAACAGGGCGTCTGCTTGACGCTTCAGCCCGCGGAACCGGAACGCGTCCTGATCCTCCATGTCGCTGCCGTACCCCGCGAACACCACGGTTCCGGGAATCGGTTGATAGCTGAGCAGCGCATCGACGTGGAAGTTGTTGTGCGCGCTGGCCTGGGTGCGGGTCACCGTCGTTGGCCCGGCAAGCAGGATCGGCGCGCCGGTCCGTGAATCATCGCGCAGCGAGTCTGTCTGATCCTGGACGTACTGGCCGACCAGCCGGACGAACAACGGCCGCGACAGCTGGTACTCGACCTTGGCGCGCAGAATCCGGCCGACATTCACCAGGCTGCCGTCGGTACGACGATTCACCTGCTGCCAGAAGTAGCTGACGGAATTCCGCATCCTGTCGGTGGGACGGTACGACAGATCCACGCTCAGCAGCAGGAGATCAGCGGACGCCCATTCGAAGAAGTTTTCGTCGTGGCCCTGCAGGAAGAAGCCGCCGCCGCTGAAATGCTTCCACTGCGGCGTGCCGATCTGGACGATGTACTCGCCATTCCCGATGGTGGGCTGGCCGACGAACGGGATCGTGTCCAGGCCACCGCCACCGTTCGGGACCTCCAACCGGTAATCGGCGAAGAGCGCCGAGTCGTAGCCGAAGGACTCGACGAAGTACCCGGCGCCGATGTTCCATCCACCGCGCAGCGCCGCGTTGCCGTTGAAGTGCAGCTTCTGGTCCTGGATGCGACGACCGTGGATGAAGTTCTGATACTGCCAGATCCCGTCCACGACGATGTCGCCGGTGAAGCGCTGCAGCAGCGCGCCCGGTTTTCCGTACGTGGTCCAGCTCGGGTCGACGTACGAATGCACGATCCCCGCTCGGCCGATGAATCCGCTCGCGGCGCGGAAGTCGTCGGCGATGCCGGCGAACAGGCTGCGCAGCCCCCACACCCGGTGCTGGATCGTGAATTGACTGAGCCACAATGGCGCCGTGGTCGTCACGCTTCCGTTGCGAGTGCGGCTGCCCGCGAGCTGCAGGCTCAAGCCATAGATGTCCTTGAAGACGAGGCGGCTGTCGAACTCGGCGACGCGATTGTAGTTGCCGCCTTCGATGCGATCCGTGTACGCCAGACCGACGCGCGAACCGTGGCCGAGGCTGCGCTGCGCGCGCACGATATTGTAGATGGGATGATCGCTGCCGCTCACGGACGCGAATCTGCCGTCGACAGCGGAGAGAAAGCCGATGTCCGTGCCCGACGCGTTGCCCGTGAGCTTCACGGCGGCCACCGGTTGCACAATGCGGCGTGTGTAGATCAGCCCCTGCGGCACCTGAAACAGCTCGCTCCCTTCCAGGAAGAAGGGCCGCTTCTCGGGGAAGAACAACGCCTGACGCGGATCGAACGCGAGCTGGCCCGCGTCCGATTCGACCTGGGAGAAGTCAGGCTTGACGGTGCCGTTCAGCGTGAGGTTGTCGGTCACGCCCCAGCGGACATTGCCGCCGACCTGGGGATTGCCCGTTTCGTACGCGTACCCGCTCGTCCCCAGCGTCCCGGTCCGTTTGGCGGTCGCCTCGGGATTCACCCGCGACTGGAACACGTAATCGGGGCTCAGATCCGGTTGCTCCCGTCCGACGACGGCGCTGCCGATGAAGCCGCTGGCCGTCACGTTGGCCCCTTCGATCAGCGCACCGTCGCCCTGCACACCGAGCGGGTTCACGGCGAACATCAGCGCCTTTTTCCCGTCGTGGAACGTGCCCAGCAGGATCTGGATATTGTCGTCGCCGAAGATCTGGTCGCGGTCGGCGAGCGTTGCCGTGGGGCGGCCGTGTAGCTCGAAGGCGCGGATGCCGAAATAGATCGCGCTGGCGGAGTACCAGACGAGGACCTGCGTCGAGTCGACAGCGGAGACGCCGTCGTTGGGCGCGTATTGCGAGAAGCCCGACAACGCGGCGGCATGCACCCACACCGATTCGGACAGGTCGCCGTCGATGACGATGTCGGCTTCGACGCGCGGGATCCGCACGTCGAGCTGGCGGTCCCGGCCGGAGTAGATCAGGACGGAGTCCGCCAGTTGTCCGAGCAGCAGCAGGGTGAGCAGCATGTCGGGTAATTATGCTGCCCGCCTGCCGCGGCTCACCATTGCCCGGACGGTTAGGAACGTGTCACAACTACGGCTTCAGCGAAGCGCTCCCCGCACGCGTCTTGAACCGGAGCACGTACGGCGCGAGCGGCACACCGTCGCTGACGTTTCGAAAGCCATAACCGTGGGGAGTGCCGAACTGCAGCTCGTATTCGTGGCCCGGCTCGAGCGCGACGCCGAGATGGATGGTCGTCCCGGTCGAGTCGAGGCCTTTGCCGACCTCGAACGGGACGCGGTCCGCGCCCATCTCCCGCCAGAGAATCTTCGGCATCGTTTGCTGCGGTTCCAGCGTCGGGCCGTTCGGACCGAACACGGGCAAGACGCTCCAGCCATCGTCGCGGACGGGGCGGTCGAATTGGATCACGATTTCCTTGAGGCCGGCGTCGACGGAATCTGAGCCGCTCGCGATCGAGAGCGACACGATCTTCGGCCGCTGCGCGTCATAGCGGCGCTGCATCGCGGGAACGCGGTCGGGCAGGGAATCGAAGTAGGCGATGATCCGCGGCATGAACGACGCGAATGTCGGGTAGGTCCGCCGGTCCGCCTCGTACTGCGTATAGAGATTGGCGAGCTCTTCGGTCCAGAACCAGCTCCCCCTGAGCTGGTCGCGATAGAATGCGCGCAACTGGGCCGTATCGCCGTGCGCCGCGATGTAGCGCGCCTCGGTCGCGCGATCCAACGATTCGTTCACCATGCTCGGCCATGGATATGACTGCCACGTCATCGCGTCCGCGACGAGCGCGCGCACCCTCGGCGCCGAGCGCTCGAACTCGGCGCGGTGCGCGTTGCCGAGCGGGTTGACGAAACCATGGCCGAACTCATGGACGAGCAAGCCCGCCATTCCCGCGTCGTAGAGCGGGTACCCCGTGGAATCGGGCCGCGTATTCCCCACGATGCTGTAGCATTCGCGCCGGTCGTTCGGCGGCTGCATGCAGGGGCCATAGTTGCCTTCGGAGGCCACGAGCAGCGGCACCACCACGAAGATCTGATCCGACTTGATGCCGAAATACGGAGCAAACCAGGCCAAGTCGACCGCGCGCTCGAGGGGCGGCCGTATTCTGCCATTGACCGAGTCGTACAGCGTCCGATGGCTCGCGAAGAAATCGCTCGCTCGGGCTTCGATCGCAAAGCGTCGCGCCGCTGCGACGAAGCGCCGGATCTCCGCCGGGGGTGCGGGCCACCCGGAAACGGAATCGAACGGCACGCGCTCCTTCAGCTGCGGCGGATCGCTCAACCGGATGGGGATCGCCATCACCCGCGACTGTGCCACGCCGTAGCGGTCGCGCAGCCCCCGCGCCAGCGTCACCGCCTCGTGGTTGCGTTGCGGTCCGAAGAACTGGTCGATGTCGGCGCTGTACTGCGGCAGATTGGTGGGATTGAACTCGCCACTGCCGGCGAGCTTGAAGATGATCGCGATCAGCTCGACTCGGGGCTCGACGCCGATGCGGAGGGGGTTCGGGGGGCTCGATTGTGCGGCTGCTGTTGCAGGCGTGACGACGAGTGCGAAGCTCAGGCCGACCGCGCGAAACCTCATAATGCCTCCTTGACCGCCATCGGCGGTGCTCGGCGCGCGACGTACACGCCCACCAGACAGAGTGCCCCACCCGATAGGGCGACGAGACGCGGCGTCTCACCGAGTATCAGCCAGCTCATCGCAATCGTAATCGGCGGCACGAGATAGGCGGTCAGAGCGAGTCGACCCGCCGAGCCGCGCGCGAGCGCGTAGGCCCACGCCGTGAACGCGATCGATGTTGGGAAGACCCCAAGGAAGAGCAGCCACGCGATGTCCCCCGCTGGCGCGACCCCGAGCTCGTGGACGAGGGTTGGTGCAAACGGCAAACACACGAGTGCCCCGACGGCGCAACAGGTCCAGGTGGCCTGCAGCGCGGAGATACGCGTGAGCGCCGGCTTCTCTGCCACCATGCCAATTGCCGAGGCGAGCGCGGCGACGAGACAGAGGATCACCCCGACGAGCGTGGCCTGGCCCGTCGATGTCGCGAATCCGATCACCAGGACGCCCGCGAAGGCCAGAGCACCCCCAACCACCAGATACGGCGTCGTACGCTCCTTCAAAAACGCGGCCGCGAGGCCGACGATGAAAATCGGCGCAATGAGGACCAGCATGGACGCCGTTCCCGCATCGACGCGTCGTTCAGCGTCGTTGAGCACGACGTTGTAGACGCCGAACCAGAGCAGGCCGGCGACGATGAGCAGCAGCAGCTCACGGCGGGTCGGTCGCACGACCGATCTCGAGAAGGTCAGTGCGCCCAGGAGGAGACTGCCGAGCGTCAGGCGGCCGAGCGCGAGCGCGCCAGGAGAGAACGAGCGTCCGGCGGCCCGAATGCCGACGAACGCCGCTGCCCACAGGACGACCGCCACCAGCGCGGCTGCCAGCGGCAGCCAGTCGCGCTTAACGCTCCCTCCCGGCGGGAGCGCTGCCCGCCAGCGCTTGCGCCGCGATCGCGATCAAGGCGCCCTCGCGGCTCAGCGATTGCACGCCCAGCACTGTGGCGATCGGGGCATTGGCGCCGAAGTAGGCCGCTCCAGCGTCGCGAATGGTTGCGAGATCGGCCGGACGGTAATTGACCACGTAGATCGTGAGCGTCGTGACGTCGCGGGCGGTTGCGCCGGACGCCTGCAATACCGCGCCGAGGTTGGCGAATGCCCGCTCGGCCTGGGCGCGCAAATCGGCGCCGGCGAGCGCGCCGCTACTGTCGACGCCAAGCTGCCCGGCGACGTACAACGTGCGCCCGACGCGGACCGCCGCTGCGCCGAGCACCGGCGCCGCGACCCCCGCCGGCGTGCCGAGGGCCGTTTTCAGCTCCGGGGCGGACGACGCCCGCGACCCGAAATCGCCACGGAAGCCGGCCTCCTGCCAGCGCACCTCGTCTTCCCGCCGCCGCCGCTCTGCCGCCTGGTCTTCACCGTCGCGCCACTTCTTGTACGCCTTCACCTGATCGCCGCTGAGCCAGCGGCGCAGCTCGCTCTCGAATCGTTCCTGCCGGTCTTTCAGCACCTTCCCGAATTCCTGCGCCCGCTCGGCGTAGAACATCGCGGCGGCGCGGTCGCCCGTGTCCAGCCGCTCGTTCATCTTGGCGAGGGCCGCGCCGGCGCTGTCCCGTTCGGGACGCGTAGCGACCATGAAGGAGTCGTAGGCCTGTGCGTACCGCGTGGTCTGTGCGGGCGTGAGATTGAGCAGCACGCGCGCGAGCGCCGAGTCGAGCGGTCCCGCCAGCTCGACGCCGGGAAGCTTCGGTGCGCTCGGTCCATATCGGCCGGCGGGTTGGAGGCCGCCGCCTCGCCCGTACTGTGCCTGCACCGTCGAAGCGAGCAGCAGTGTCGCTGCGAAATAGATGTATGGAAGCGAGCGTCTCATGATCGAGTCCTGGTTGGGATCCTAATAAGGATGCCGGGCAGGCGGTCCGAGTTTCGGCGGACGCGTTCCATGCAGCACGGCGCCTTGCACCGGGACGTACTCGAGCGGTGTTCCAGCCTTCGCACAGCGTAGCATCAAACCGCCGCGACTCATGTCGCCGCGCCCCACGAACGTGCCGGGGAAGAAGAGCCGCTCGCCGAACACCTCGAGCAGCGGTGTCACGTACTTCGCGCTGGCCACACTTCCGAGCAGGACCGCGCGGCCGTCGCTGCCCAACGAGCGCGCGAGCGCGCGCGCATCGCGCAGCAATGGCTCCAGATAGCGAGGCTCTTCCTCATCGACCGGCACGGCCGCCATTTTCTGTAGATCCTCTACGCGAATCAACACATCGGGGGGAAGCAGCCCACGTCCCGGTGTAATCACGTACGCCTGCCCGAACTTGTTCGCGTAGGCGAGTTTTCCCCGGAAATACAAACTGCTCATGAACGTGAAGACTTCGCCCAGCGGCGCGCCGCCATTGGCGAGCCGCGCGGTGAGTGGACTCGTCTGACTCCTGAGCAACAGCTGCGCGCGCGTGCCTGCGCAGTTCGCCGGCGAGAGCAGGAAGACGGTCAACACCCTAGCGCTCCATATAACGGCGCAAGAAAAACATCGCCGCGCCAAACATCACAATGATGAGGACGATCCAGACGATGCGGGGCATTCCGCCATCCTCCTGCATAAAAATATTGCATCCCCAAACGTGGTTTTACATATTAACGCATGCTTGGGCTCGGCGGTGGGCTCTTCACCTTCGCGGCGCTGTTCTATTTCGCCGCAGAATACGAGCACCTGGCGGGGTGGAAATGGGCCGTGGCGAGTGTCGCGGTCACGATAACAGTCAATCAGCTGTTTCCCGCTTCCTTCATCTTCATTCTGCCCGCCCAGTTTGGGCTGTTCCTCGTGATGTGGTGGGCGCACACCAAGAACAAGGTGCAGCGCGAGGTCGAACGCGACCAGCGACAGCAGGACAGCATGCGCGAGCGACAGCAGCGGGTGAGCCGCGCCCGCCAGGAAGCCGATGCCACCACTGATTGGAATGCGCAGGAGCGGGAGCGGGAGGCCGCCGCTGAGGCCGCGGCGAAGGAGCGCCAGGAGCGGGTCCGGCTGGCGCGAGAACAGCGCGAGCGCGAGGAGCGCGAGATGGGGAAGGGGACCGGAACCTAGCTCAAATCCGTCCTTGGCCTAAGGTCCAGGCAGTCGACATCCCCAGTCCAAGCCACAGCAGGTCGAGCAATCGGAACGTCCCCAGGAACAGAACCCAGAATCCCAGCTTCGACAAAAACTGGTCGAAGTGCACGTGCACCAGGCGCTCTCGTTCGGCAAACGACGAGGCCTCCGCGGCGGTTGCCGCTTCGTGAATCATCTGCTGCCGCAATTCATTGATGGTGGCCTGCAATTCCGGCGAGAACGACTTGTGTTGGGTCTTTTCGGCGAGAAAGATCACGATCAGCGATGCAGGACTGTTGGCGAGCTCCTGCCGCAAGATCGGCTGCAAGGCGACGACCACGAGGGCCACCTTGGCCAGGAACACGGTGACGAGCGTCAGCACCGTCGCGAGCGCGCCGGTCGCCTTGGTGGGCGGTTGGGCCGTCTTGGCGACCACGATCCCCAGCAGTCCCCCGACACCCCATGCGGCGACGCCGACGGGGTGGTGCGTCACGTACACCAGGCCGACCCACGCTACGATGATCCCGATTGCCGCGAGCAGGCCCGCCAGGAGAGGCGATCCATCGGCGCGCTGCGGCGCGGCCTTTCCGTAGACGCGCACCGTGCTCATGCGCCATACGATAATGCAAAGCCGGGATACGGGAAACGAGCAACGGGAAACGTGGGCTGGCGTTCACGTTTCCCGTTTCCCGTTCCACGTTTCCCGTCAGGGTCCCGCCGCGACGTCCTACAGCGTCAGCACAACCGGCGCGTGATCGCTCGTCCCCACGTCTGGCAGGACGACGCAGCTCTTCGCGCGGTCAGCAACGGCCTGCGAGGCGAGCACATAATCCAGGCGCCAGCCGATGTTGCGGGCGCGCAGGTTCCGCCACGGCGCCCACCACGTGAACAGGTCCGCGTTCTCGGGATCGAAATCCCGGCCGAGGTCGGCCAGGCCGGCGTCGAGCAGCCGCTGAAACAGAGCCCGCTCCTCGGGCCGCTGTCCCACGGCGTTCGCCCAGCCGATCAGGCTTTGGACAAAGGCGAGCTTCGCGGGGTAATCCTTGCCGCCGTTGGGAACATAGATTGACGCAATGACCAGATCACCGTGCTCGACCTGCACGATGCGCGATTCCATGTCGAACGCCGGATGGCTGAACACGGGATCGACAGCAAACAGATCGCGTCGAATCTGTAACGAGACGCCGGAGTAACCCTTCCGGGAGTGCCAAAACGCGTGGTAATTGGCGAGCTTGCACGCTACGGGGATCTGGGCTGCCTCGGCCTTCAGCTCCTGGAGGCAGACGACGTCGGGCTGGTCCCGCTGCAGCCACTCGCACAGCTGCGCCGCGCGCGCCCGGATGCCGTTGACGTTCCATGTGGCGATTTTCACGCCGGAATACTAACGGGGAGGAGGCTGGGCATGCAGAAAATCACGCCGTTCCTGTGGTTCGACAAAAACGCCGAAGACGCCGCGCGATTCTATACGTCGATCTTCAAGAACTCCAAGATTCTCCAGATCAGCCACTACGGCGACGCCGGACCGGGGCCCAAAGGCTCGGTGATGGTGGTCAACTTTCAGCTCGCGGGGCAGGAGTTCACGGCGCTGAACGGCGGTCCGCTCTTCAAGTTCAGCGAAGCCTTCTCATTCGTGGTGAATTGCGAAAACCAGGAGGAGATCGACGAGTACTGGCGCAAGCTCACCGCCGACGGCGGCGCCGAGAGCCAGTGCGGCTGGCTCAAGGACAAGTTCGGGTTCTCCTGGCAGATCGTGCCGACCG
>WNFY01010995.1_pt1 | contig 10675 bp, 10 predicted proteins | sample 5400091 | NCBI WGS metagenome assembly WNFY01 (sample SAMN13153364, study PRJNA577476) | soil metagenome | isolation source: 60 cm soil or saprolite under grassland replicate 1 | place: USA:California | collected 2016-06-15
CTCATCGTCTATGTGACCCCAGACTCTGCCCGAAGGACATGATATGGCGGCAGGCGGGGTTGAAATAGTGGTTGGAAGACCAAATAAGGTACAGGTAGTGACACTGTACGGCAGGTCCGCCAATCTGCCAGGTTCTCTCACCAAGCTCATCCACGCCGGAGGGCTAATCAGGCTGTCTGGGTCCGGTGCCGGGCTAGGAATCCCCATGTCACATGGTGGTAAGAGTTTTCCCTCACCCCACTTTCCGGCGAGAGATTGTTACAATCCGATGATGATTGTAGCAGCTTCTCTGCCAACAACCCACGTCTTTTCAGACAATTGGGTCCTGGGTTGGTTTAGGCAGCTCTGCCTCAAAGCCTAGGTCGGGGTGGCAGTTTGATTGCGACCCTCTTCTGCGCCGCCGGAACTCCTTTCTCGGAATATCCAGGTGGTGGATTTTGGGGCTGTCAAGATCGATCTTGAAGGCAAGTTTGGGATGTTTCCCTGTGAGATTAATGGCGGTAGCCTGTCCAAACGGCACTGCGGCTACTTAAAGACTCAAAGCGAGGGTGCCGAGATAGTTCTGCTAAGCTTGAGTTTTTAGAGGCGGCACTCCTCACCTGCCTCCTCGGTCGCAGGTCAATTCCTTATTTCAGCTGATTTCTTTTCGATGGGCCTTCCAAATTGGAAGTGATCCTCTCCGTGATTAGCAATAATTCAATCCATCTACCGCCGCAGAGGGAAGAGCAAACATGATCCGAGTCGGTGTAATCGGTTACGGCTATTGGGGACCCAACATCGTCAGGAATCTGCACGGTCTAGATGACGTGCGCGTGATGATGGTTTGCGACAATAGCCCTGCCGCAGTGGCCCGCGTGCGCAAGAACCATCCTGGCCTTTCGACGACTTCGGATCCTTGGGAAGTCTTGCGATCGCCGGAAATTGACGCGGTTGCCGTGATCACCCCCGTTTGGACTCACTACGAGCTGAGCAAAGCAGCACTCGAAAATGGCAAACACGTTTTTGTGGAGAAGCCTTTTACTTCCAACGCGGCTCAGGCAGAAGAACTCATCGAACTGGCGACCCGGAAGAGACTCACCATCATGGTGGATCACACATTCTTGTTTACCGGCGCGGTGCGTAAAATCCGAGAACTGGTCGACAGTGGCGCCCTGGGTGACCTCTATTACTACGACTCGCTGCGGGTCAATCTAGGACTCTTTCAGCACGACGTCAGCGTGATTTGGGACCTAGCGCCGCACGATCTCTCGATCATGGATCATCTGATAAAGAAAGAGCCGGAGGCCATCGTTGCAACCGGCGAAAAGCATTTGAATGGTGTGGAAGACGTCGCGTTCATGACGATCTACTTCCCGCAGAATGTGATCGCGCACATCAACGTGAACTGGCTTTCACCCGTGAAGATTCGCACCACCCTGATCGGAGGCCAGAAAAAGATGCTGGTCTGGAACGATCTGGTGGCCGACGAAAAGATACGTGTGTACGACAAGGGTGTTGCGATCAGCGGGGGAGAAGGAATCCGCGACGTCCTTGTAAGCTACCGAACCGGCGACATGTGGGCGCCGCAGATCGAACAATCGGAGGCGCTGCGTGTCGAACTCGCTTACTTCGCGGATTGTGTCCTCAACAACAAGACGCCAATCAACGACGGCCACGCCGGCCTTCGAGTCGTCCGCATGCTGGAAGCAGCGGATTGTTCCATTCAAAAGAGAGGAGAATTGGTGCGCCTGTGAATGAGTTCTGTGCGATTGGTTCAGACGTGAAATTGGGAAACGGAGTCAAACTTTCCAAGTTCATTAATCTTTACGGCTGCGAAATCGGCGACAACGTGAAGATAGGAGCATTTGTTGAAATTCAAAAGAATGCAACGGTCGGAAAGAACTGCAAAGTCTCCAGCCACAGCTTTATTTGTGAAGGCGTGATTATCGAGGACAATGTGTTCATCGGCCATAGCGTGACTTTCATCAACGATTCCTACCCGCGGGCAACTGCGGCCGATGGCCAGTTGCAGAGCGAAAAGGATTGGAAGGTCGAGCAGACCCTCGTAAAAAAAGGCGCCTCAATTGGTTCCGGGACTACGGTTCTCTCCAAGGTCGTCATCGGGGAGAACGCCATCGTCGGCGCCGGCAGCGTCGTGACAAAGGATGTACCCGCGAACTCGATTGTGGCGGGAAATCCTGCAAAGCTTTTGCGTTATATCACCGCGGAGTCAAGGACTGCATAATGACGAACAACGGAAAGATTGCATTTCTGAATCTGGTCAGCGTTCACGAAGAACTCGAGAAGGAACTTGTTCCTGTCTTCCAGAAAGCACTGAGAACGGCAGGCTTCATCGGCGGGCCAATGGTTGAAGAATTTGAGCAGTCGTTCGCCGCATTCTGTGAGACGCGGTTTGCGATCGGCGTGAACAGCGGGACGGATGCGCTCCGTTTTGCCCTGATGGCAGCGGGCGTCCGCGAAGGAGAATCAGTCGTTACCGTCCCGAATACGTTTATCGCCACGACGGAAGCGATTTCGCAGGCGGGCGCGCGCCCCGAGTTCGTGGATATCGATGAGCGCACCTACAACTTGGATCCGGAGAAGCTGCGCAGCTTCCTCGAGCACCAGTGCTCGCGCGACCGTGCAGGCAAGTTGATCAGCCGGAGGACAGGGCGGCCGGTGACGGCAGTGGTTCCGGTACACCTCTATGGACAGTCCGCTGAGATGGATGCCATCCAAGAGCTGGCGGTTCGCTACAACCTGATCGTCATCGAGGATGCCTGCCAGGCCCACGGCGCTGAGTATTTCTCCAAATGTGAGCATCGCTGGAAGAAGGCCGGTTCGGTCGGCAAGGCGGCAGCCTTCAGCTTCTATCCTGGAAAGAATTTGGGCGCGTGCGGCGAAGCGGGCATAGTCACGACTAATGATGAGGAAATGGCGCGCAACATCCGCATGATCCGCGATCACGGGCAAGCAAAAAAATACTACCACGACATGGAGGGGTACAATGGGCGCCTGGACTCCATTCAGGCGGGGATTTTAACTGTGAAGCTGAAGTACCTGCCAAGCTGGAACCAAAGCAGGTGCGAGCGCGCCCGCAAATACCATGAACTGTTTGCCGCGGCGGAGACAAATGTCATCACGCCGTATGAACCCTCGTGGTCGAAGGCCATTTATCATCTCTACGTCATTCAAGTGGAGGACCGGGAAGCGGTGCAGACCGCGCTCGCCAAGGAAGATATTGGCACCGGGATTCATTATCCGATTCCCCTGCATCTGCAGAAGGCGTACACCAACCTTGGGTATCGACCAGGCAGGCCATGCCGGAGACCGCAGCTGCGCTCTCGCGACTCCAGACAATACTTTGAAGTTGGTGATTGACAGGGGCTGGTTGCCAGGTCTCCTGTGGGCCGTACAGCACGCACCATTGGGAAATCGAGGACGGCCCAGCGGACACGCATTACGAAGTGGAACACCATTCGAAGGAGGTCAAGGCATTGAGTGAACGAAAAAGCGTCGTTGTCGTCGGCCTAGGAGAAGTGGGCCGGCCTCTCCTCGAACTCGTCTCCGAGCATCACAATGCCGTGGGAGTGGATATCACGCCGCCTACCGGAGACATCGGAAAGGTCGATATCTTGCATGTCTGTTACCCGTTCGACATCAAAGATTTTGTTGGTGAGACCGCTCGTTATATCGAGCTTTTCCGGCCAACGCTGACGATCATCAACAGCACCGTGGCAATCGGGACCACGCGAGCGGTAGCCGAGCGAACAAATACCGCAGTAGTACACAGTCCGGTACGCGGCAAGCATACGCGCATGCTCGAGGAAATGCGTGTTTACACAAAATTCGTGGGAGCGATAGATCCCGCAATCGGCGAGCTGGCGGCCAAACATTTCAACTCTCTTGGCTTGAAAACAAAGGTCCTGTCGTCGACGGAAGCGACCGAACTTGCGAAGCTCACGGAAACGACTTACTTCGGCTTGATGATCGCCTGGGCGCAAGAGGTCGAAAGATATTGTGATCAATCGGGCCAGCAGTACGACGAAATCGTTTCCTTCTGGGAGGAAATAAAGTTCTTTCCTTCGGTCAAGTACTTTCCAGGTATCATTGGCGGCCATTGCGTCATGCCTAACATCGGACTCCTGAACACGTTTAACCATTCCGTGATTCTCGAGGCGATTCAGGACTCTAACAAAAAGAAGATTGAGCGAGACGCCAACACAAAATTGAGCAATCACAGTATGACGGACAAGCGAATGGCAGTTGGGTCGAGGAGTTGAAACCGTTGCGACAACCGCAGACGAATGCGAAAGCCAGGCTCGCATCGCTGATAGGAAACTGAGCATGGTTCGTTCGTCTACGACCGACCCAACTGATCCTGCTTTGCAAATTCAACCACCGATGGCCTCCAGCAGCCGGCGGCTTGGAGGAAAGCGGACGGCGATGGTTACGTTTTCGCTTTACCCTGGCGATCCAAGACCACGTCGCGCCGTGGATGCGCTTGTGGGAGAAGGGATGGAGGTGGACTTGATATGCCTTGGAAGCGAAAACGCTTCTCGGCATGAGAAACTGAACGGCGTCGAGGTCCTCCGTGTCCCACTCAAAAACCGCCGGGGCGGCAAATTGGCATACGCGTGCCAGTATGCTGCCTTCATTCTGATTTCGTCCGCGATCTTTGCCTTGCGCTCACTGACCCGCCGCTACGACTTGGTGTACGTGCATAATATGCCCGACATTCTTGTGGTGACTTCGTTGATACCGAAGGCGCTGGGAGCAAAGGTGATCCTCGATCTACATGATCCAATGCCTGAACTCATGATGACGATATTCAACCTCGACAGGGACAAACTAATCGTCCGACTCACAAGTCGAATCGAAAAGTGGAGCATCGCATGCGCCAATTTAGTGTTGACAGTTAACGTCGCATGCAAGCGAATTTTCGGCTCTCGCAGCTGCCGTCCGGAGAAAATTGGAGTGATCATGAATTCTCCGGACAACGAGATTTTCCCGTTTCGCACGCCAGAATCATACGCCTCCAGAAACCAAGCGCGCGACAAACGCTTCGTGATCATGTATCACGGTTCGTTAGTTGAACGGAATGGCTTGGACCTCGCAGTTGACGCACTTGCGCGAATCCGAGAGTCTGTCCCAACCCCGGAACTTAGGATTTATGGTGCCAGGACAGTTTTTCTCGACCGCGTGATGGAGGCGGCCCGAAGCAAAGGCCTGGATGAAGCGATTCGTTACTTGGGGCCGAAGCGACTCGAGGATCTTGTACCAGCTATCGAAGAATGCGACGTCGGCATCATTCCGAATCATCGGAATGCGTTTACGGAGATTAACACCCCGACTCGAATCTTTGAGTACCTGGCTTTGGGGAAGCCAGTAGTTGCTCCCCACACGCCCGGCATTCAAGATTATTTCAGCGACGAATCTCTCCTTTTCTTCGAGTCCGGCAACTCGGAGGACCTTGCAAAGAAAATCGAATATGTATTCTCCCACGGCAAAGAGGTTAATGAGATCGTAGAGCGAGGGCAGCAGGTTTATCTGACACACGTATGGGGCAACGAGAGGCAGACACTGGTGGGTCTGGTGAGCGACCTCCTTAAGGGGGAAAAAGATCCCGTGCAACTGTGTTCCATATAGCTGGTGCTGCTCAAAGGAAACCAAGAAATTGCTGGCATGATCGGGGTCATTGCGAATCCGTCGGAACACTCTGTCGTCTGTGAGTTCTTTGAGCTGTTCAAGACTCCGTGGGAGTTTTACCGGAGCGAGGGGCAGTATGAAGTCCTGCTCTGCTCCGGAGATGCCAGGTTGCCCGAAAATCTTGCGAAACTGGTCCTGATCTATGCCGGTCAGAAGCTACTATTTGACTCGGAATCCGAAATTGAAATCGCTTCCGAGCAAAAAGAGACTCGCATCCTCTCCTACGGAGGAATCCGAATCCCGATCTATGGATGTAGCATCACGTTTCGAGAAAGAGGAACGGGGAACTTGGGAGATGAAGGCACCCACCAGCAGGCGATGCATTTGGAGCAGCAGAAAGGAAGCGTGTTAGCGCGCATCGGCTATGACCTGTTCGGTGAGGTTCGAGCTTTGCTTACTTTGGGCCAGCCTGCCGCTAACGCCGGCATTCCGGCATTGGAGTTACATATCGCAGTCTTGCGGGATCTAATCGTTGCGAGTGGCTTCCCTCTAGTTGAGATCCCGCCGGTCCCAGCTGGGTATCGATTCATTGCTTGCTTAACCCACGACGTAGATCATCCCTCCATCCGCCACCACAAGTTTGACCACACCATGTTTGGGTTTCTAGGCCGTGCAGTCCTCGGTTCCGTGTTTGACGTGCTCCGGGGACGGGCGCGCTTGCGCAATTTACTGACCAATTGGGCTGCGGCCTTGAAGCTACCGTTTGTTCATCTGGGTCTCGCAAAGGACTTCTGGCACGAGTTCGATGACTACACGAAGCTGGAAAAGGGATTAAGCTCATCTTTCTTCGTGATTCCTTTCAAGGACTATCCAGGACGTACTAGACGGGGCCCGGCGCCCAGCCGCCGCGCGTCTCGCTATGGGGCGACTGACATTGCAGGCCACATTCGAAAAATGATCTCCGCAGGCTGCGAAGTCGGAGTACACGGGATCGATGCGTGGCTTGACAGTTCCATCGGGCGTGAGGAACTGGAACAGATTCGTCGAATAACGGGAATCCAAGATGTGGGAGTGCGAATGCACTGGCTTTATTTTGATGAACAATCACCTGCGACACTGGAAAAAGCGGGCGCCGATTACGATTCCACGGTTGGCTACAACGAGACGGTTGGGTATCGCGCAGGAACGACTCAGGCTTATAAACCCTTGGAAGCGACCCGCCTACTCGAACTGCCGTTGCATATCATGGATACTGCCTTGTTCTTCCCAGCGTATCTTGCTCTATCCTCAAACGAGGCCAGCAAACGAGTTGACGGTATCATCGACAATGCGGTTCGGTTTGGCGGCAGTGTCACGGTCAACTGGCATGACCGAAGCATCGCCCCTGAAAGATTATGGGGTGATTTTTACGTGGGCTTGGTGGACGAGCTCAAAAACCGAGAAGCTTGGCTCTCGACCGCCTCCCAGGCAGTCTCCTGGTTTCGTAAACGTCGGTCGGCAATCTTCGAGACCGTCGGCGGGGAATCGCGTACTTTGCGTGTGAAAATCGGGGTCGATGGAAATGAGGAACTACCTGGTTTGCGGTTGCGAGTCCATAAACCCGGAGGGTCGTCTCAAGATACCGCGATCAGCGCGGCTGTGTCAGATCATGTTCACGAGATCAGTTTGAATCACAGAGTTGCTAGTTGAGTGTTCTCGACCATGTTCCGGAGGTCGTGCACGCCAAGGTCTGCGAACTCCGGAGCGCGTGGTACAAGCGCGAGCCCCCAAGACACTGACAGGGCTTCTTGAAGGCGAGCAATGTCGAAGATCGCCGGTGTCATTGTGAAGAGTCGAGGGAAGTGTCGAAGCGAGGACTGCTACGAGTGCTTAAGGCTCTCTGCTAGGAGAGTTTCTGTCTGCCTTTTACTGGACACGAAATGACTAAATTCTTCGAATTAGAGATGTTCTCGCGGAGGCGGTAAATGTCCCCTGCGATAGCCACTGTCGTTTACTCCCTTTTGATCGTGGGACTTTTTTGGCTCGACCGGGATAAGAAGGCCCGGACCTCGGTGGGCCTGTGGATTCCCGTTGTTTGGTTTTCGCTGGCTTGTTCGCGATCGGTGGGCCAGTGGTTGCAGGTGAACTCAATAGATTCACCCGACCAAGTACTGGAGGGGAGCCCGGTCGACCGGCTGGTATTCACGGGCTTGCTCGCTGTCGGACTGATTGTCCTTGTCAGAAGAGGACAGCGAGTTGGGAGGTTCTTGCAAGCGAATGCAATAATCCTATTGTTTTTCTTCTACTGCGCCGTGAGCCTGCTCTGGTCCGACTACCCCGACGTAGCATTCAAGCGCTGGACCAAGGCTTTGGGCGACCTCGTTATGATCCTGATCGTCTTGAGCGATCGCGAACCTACTGCCGCACTGAAGCGACTCCTCGCCCGGGCGACTTTCGTCCTAATCCCACTTTCCATTTTGCTCATCAAGTATTTCCCCAACCTCGGGCGGGGGTACGGCGTCTGGCTCGGGGAAGTTCACTACTCAGGCGTTACAACAAACAAGAATGCTCTTGGGGTGATTTGCCTGATCTTCGGCCTGGGATCTGTGTGGCGCTTTCTCGCTGCCTACCGGGATCGGAACTGTACAGGCCGGACCCGACGGCTGATCGCTCACGGAATCATTCTGAGCATGGTGCTCTGGCTGTTTTGGATCGCCAATTCGATGACGTCCATAAGTTCCTTCCTCATGGCGAGCACGTTACTCTTGTGGGCGGACTCTCGTGCGGCTAGCCGAAGGCCAGCGCTCGTGCATTTCCTTACAGCAACAATGCTAGCTGTTTCTGTCGCTGTATTGTTCTTTGGAGTGAGTCCGAGCGTCCTGGGGACAATGGGAAGAAACCCGACGCTCACTGACCGGACTGAGGTTTGGTCAGTTTGCCTCAGCCTGGTTCAAAATCCGGTGCTGGGGACCGGCTTCGAGAGTTTCTGGCTGGGGCCGCGACTCGAGAAAATGTGGAGCATGTACTGGTGGCGCCCGAACGAGGCTCATAACGGTTACCTCGAGGTCTTTTTGAACCTGGGATGGGTGGGAGTAGCTTGGCTCGTTGTCATCATTGCGACAGGATACCGAAGGGTCTTCAGGGTGTGGCGCAGCAATGTCTCGACAGGCAGCCTCGTGCTGGCATATTTCTTCATGGGGCTGGTTTACAACTTTACGGAGGCAGCGTTCTTGCGGATGATGGCTCCAGCTTGGATATTTTTCCTTTTCGCCATGACCAGTCTCCCAGAAGCTCCAAGCCCCAAGATCCCGGAAATTTCAGACTCTGACCGGACCCGAAATGGGGGGGCCTTCAAACTACGGGAGACTCAAGCTTCGCGTGATACAGAAAAAGGTGACCGTTCACATCAACTGGCAGGGACTCGAGGCTGACAATGGGAACATGTCTTTCGTCTCCGAAGACCGTCAGCAAAGAGGCCGCCGCTTCCGGAACCGTGGTACCGGCGCTGTCAGTTGAGATTGAAGTCGCTCTGCTCACCGGCGGTTTTGACAAGCCCTACGCATTCGGCTTGGCGTTGGCGCTTGCATCAAAAGGTGTGTGGCTAGATGTGATCGGCAGCGATGATGTGGACAGTCCGGAAATGCACACCGCTCCCAAACTAAACTTTCTCAATCTGTGGGGAAGTAAGAATGATGCCAGTCTTGCTAGAAAGATATCGAGGGTGTTGATCTACTATGCTCGTCTGCTCCGATACGCCACGGTCGCAGAGGCAAAGATTTTTCACATCCTATGGAATAACAAGTTCCAGTTCCTCGATCGAACTCTGCTGATGCTGTACTACAAACTCCTCGGGAAAAAGATCGTTCTCACCGCGCACAACGTCAACGCCGGGAAGAGGGACTCAAACGACTCGCTGCTTAACCGCAGTACGTTAAGAGCGCAGTACCGGCTTGCGGATCATGTCTTCGTTCACACTGAAAAGATGAAACGTGAGCTTCTCCGGGATTTTGGCGTTCACGAAAGAACAGTCTCTGTCATTCCCTTCGGAATCAACAATTCTGCTCCGCACACAGACCTAAGTCCCCGCGAGGCGAAGCAGCGCCTGGGCATCAGAGGCGATGAAAAGACGATCCTTTTCTTCGGCGCCATCCGGCCTTACAAGGGTCTCGAATACCTGGTCGAAGCATTTCAACTGCTCACAGTCACCCATCCAGAGTATCGGCTGATTATCGCCGGTGAGCCGAGGAAGGGGGCCGAGCAGTACCTGGACGAGATCCAACGGACGATCAACCGTCACGTCCATCGAGGGCAGGTGCTGCAGGAGATTCGATACATTCCGGATGAAGAAACAGAGTTGTATTTCAAAGCAGCAGACGTCCTGGCACTGCCTTATACGCATGTCTTTCAGAGCGGTGTGCTTTTCCTGGGATATAGCTTTGGCCTGCCGGTAGTCGGAGCAGACGTGGGCTCTGTCAGGGAAGAAATAATCGAGGGCAGGACGGGATTTCTATGCAGGCCATCTGATTCGGCCGACTTGGCCGAGGCAATCGAGAACTACTTTGACAGTGGTCTGTTCAAGAGTTTGGACAGCCACCGGCAGCAGATACAGGAATACGCTAATGCAAAGCATTCGTGGGACATCGTCGGCGACATAACCCGAGAAGTCTACACGCAACTGTTAAGAGAGAGATAAATATGAAGCCGTTGGTGTCAATTCTCATTCCCGCGCACAATGCAGAGAAATGGATAGCGGACACGATCCGGTCGGCGGTGGCACAGTCCTGGGAGCGAAAAGAGATCATTATCATTGATGATGGATCCACCGATCACACGTTGGGGATTGCGCGGCAGTTTGAATCGGAGTCGGTCCGCGTTGTTTGGCAGGAGAACCGGGGCGCTGCAGCGGCCAGAAACAAAGCGTTGTCCCTAAGTCACGGCGATTACATTCAATGGTTGGATGCCGACGATTTGCTGGCTTGGGACAAGATTGCCAAGCAGATGGAAGCACTTGACCGGGCGGGCAGTGCGCGAACACTTCTCTCTTCTTCCTTCGGGCAGTTCATGTACC
>WNFY01021774.1_pt1 | contig 10674 bp, 8 predicted proteins | sample 5400091 | NCBI WGS metagenome assembly WNFY01 (sample SAMN13153364, study PRJNA577476) | soil metagenome | isolation source: 60 cm soil or saprolite under grassland replicate 1 | place: USA:California | collected 2016-06-15
TTCCGCCCGTTCGCGTGATCACGGCAGGTCGGCCGCAAAACATAGACTCTACAAGGGCAAGTGCGAGTCCTTCTGCCCGCGAAGTCAAAACATGAATGTGATGATCTTTCCAAATTTGGGCAAAGTCACGTTCAAACCCACACAACGTGACGCGGTCTTCCAAGCCGTAGTACCGGATTACGTCTTGAAGATATCGTTCATCCGGGCCGTTTCCGAAAAGATCAAGTCGCCAGTTGCGTGCCTTCCACTCTGCTGTCGCCAGCGCGTGCAGAGTCCGATCTTGGCACTTGCTGCCCACTTCATACCGGCCGACCGTAGCAAATCGCACTTGCTCTAAGTCATGAGGCCAAGGTAATGGGTGCTCCAACCGCGTTCTGATTGGATTGGGTAAAATCGTAGTAGGCAGAGTCGATGTCAGTTGCCTCTGTAATAACTCCGCGTTATCACGAGAGACGCAGATGACTCGCCGCGCCGAGCGATAAAGCGCTCGCAACGCATCGCGTTCGGCCTGGCCGGTGACATACCACTCGGCGTTGCCCTGTATGATGAACACCCGGCCGCCCGTGTGTGCTCTTAGAAACCTGTAGAGATCTCGGTCGCGATACGGGGTGGCTGGAGGGCCGGAAGTGCATACGACTTCAGGATGCCATCGTTGCAATTGCGAAAACCGCGAATAACCAAGACGCACGGTGCGTGATGTAATGCGATTTAGCGGCTTGTATGCGAATACCACTCCACCAAGAGCACGGAATTCAGCAAGCTCTTCAGACTGCGCGATTGGCGTTTGTAACATGGCGGCGACGGAATGCCCACGGTGCAGTGCTTCGGTTGCGAACACCTTCCACATTTCTTCGCTACCCGCCCACGAATAACCGCCAACGGTAGAGATTATGCCGACTCGCATGCGATTGAGCTACGCGCTCGGAAAAACGCTACGAATTCGGCGCGCCGGACCTCCCGCCCAAACTTCCGCTGCAGGTATTGATGTCGTAACTACACTGCCCGCGCCCACGACTGAATTATCACCGATTGTAACTCCAGGCAAAACGATGACATGGGCTCCGAGCCATACATTTACGCGAACCGGCAAACCAGGTGAGGCAAACCGATGATTACCACTGATTATGTAGCAATAGGCTCCAATCAACGTGTCGCTCCCGATCGAGATGGGCTTCCAAGCTCCCAAGTATGTATTTCTGCCCACAAATACATTAGCCCCTGTTATCACTGACGGCTGGCTCTCGGAGTCGCCCGCACACCATATGGCACACTCCCGCTCAATCACGGAGCCAGGACCAAATTTGAGCCAGGGAGTCACGTCAGCGCGTCCAGTCAGTTCAATCGATTTGTGAATCGAAACCCCGTGCCGACGCATTTCTCGCAACCAGGATTGACGGAGGCGCCACCTTTGAAGCTGCTGATAAGAGCGAGTGATTGTCCTTTTCAAAACCTTCAGCGACGTTGCCGCCGTACTAATTTCTCGCACTCCCTAAGTAACACGGCATGGATTTGGCTGGGTTCAAATCGGCTGTGATACATTCGGCGTGCGTTTGCGACAAGCTGTTTCTGGCGTTCTGAGCTACGAGCCACATTCTGAAGAGTTGAAGCACAACCTGCTGTGTCGGGTGAAGTATAACACTCTGCCGCATCAAATTCGCGCGCAACACGCACAGCAGAACAATACTCCGGTCCCCAAATGATAATTGGCTTTTGAAATGTCAGGTAATCAAGAAACTTTGTCTTGAAGCTGGTTCGCTCAATTTGAGCGCACTCATCACCAAAGCCCATCGGTAACAACAGCAAATCGGCTTCTTGAGCATGGGTCTTGAGCCGATCAAACGCTACTTGGCCTCTGTACACACCGGCTGCTCGTGCGGAGCTGTCAAAGTCTCGGCTCCAACTAGCATTGCTGCCGAAAATTTCGAAACGTAAGTCAGAGTCGGAGCTTGCTTGCACAAGCTGCTCGAGCATCGGTCCGTACCAGGCCGAAAGTGAGCCTGCGAAGAACACGGTGGCCGGTCTCCCGTTAGGAGTGAACGGGATGAAATCGCGATTGATATTGAGCATGCTACCGCCGATTGGATACAACACATGTGCGTTAAGATGTGGTCCCAGTGCCTCGAGCATCCCTTCCGAGGTGCAAAATGCAAGATCGCAATCGCGATAAAAGTTACGAAAGTCTCTTTCGATCGAACGTCGAAAAGACGGGTGCATCAGAACTCCGAAATCAAACCAATCATTGAAGCTGGCCACTAACGGCACACGCAACCGTCGCGCAACGCGCTGCGCAACTCGGGCGGTCCAATTCCAGCTACCAGCAATCGTAAATACCAGGTCGGGCTTGAAAATTCGTGCGGCCTGCCACACTTGATGCGGAACAAAGTAGCCAGCGACCAACTGCTTGTAGTGCCAAAACCACCTGTATAGCCGTGTATGCAGCATTCTGTTCAGCCACTTCGGCACGTCGAACCGCAAAAATCGATAAGGCACTTGGTACTGCTGAACCTCAGGGCTGTCCGTCGCGACGAATATCTCAAAATCGTTTTGCTCGACGAAATGACGATAGAAAGACATCGCACCGCCCCAAGTAGGAACTGGTGGCGTATAACTCAGGTAAAAGACGCGAATCCGTTTATCACGCGGCGTAGTCGGACCCCCAATGTTGCCGACCGAACGTGCGAGATCACGGTCCATCAAATGCGCTGCGTTATTTGCGTCGAAGGCGCACATTCCGCCTGACTCGATTGGCCGATTTCTTGCCTAGCGAACGGCGAACGGAGTTTAAGAGCATCGCGAAAAAGGAGGTGCCGCATCCAGTTGACATAATGACGGGAGTAATAGCCCTCATTGTTCATGTTCCGCGGCGAGAATCTATGGACATCGTCGAACTCCACCAGGCTCAGTTTCTCCGGGAATACTTCTCCACCGAGCTTTACAGCGCTCGCAATAATAGTTTGCTCACAGGAGCTGTCTTGAGGATCACGCAATGCATCTTGGACCATGCTGCGCAGAAGTGCCGTCGTCATAAGCTCGCCATGTAACGCTACGATTCCGCTATTAACGAACGGGGCCTCCAACACCTGCGCGCAATGCCGCGTCGCCATGTCTCGACGCTGGTGGCAGTTGCTTTCTCGTAGCGCTCGAGGTTTGTCCCACGACACGCGATCACCCAGGAGCAAGGCCGGATCTCTAAACCAAAGGATATCGGCATCGACGAATATCGTTGGTCGTTTCTTTGCCTGGGTTACAATTGCGCCAAGTTTAAGGCCGTACGGACTTTGGCCTGCGTAGTCGGCTAACTCCGAAAAACCAGCGCTGGAAGCCGCCTGACAAATTTCTGCCCGCGTCAAGATTGTTATCGGGTTTGGCCACCAGGCAAAGACCTTTGCAAACTCATCCGCAGCCCAGCTACCGTCCGACACGACAGTAATCTGCGGTAACGAATTCCATGAGCGATGCAGCGAAAACAGACTTTCCCGCAACATCAACCAGTGCGCGCGGTCGCTTAACGTGAGATAGGAGAAGTCTGCAAGTGGTTTGGCTGGTTGAGCAGGAATTGGCCAGCGCGAAAGCATCGTTTGCGCGATTTCGCCCAATCGCACAGACACATTTAATCCGCTGAATGGCCGCAGAAGGCCGGCAGCAAATTTTCGCGCGAACGCCTTTCGTTGAGCCGAAAGACTCGAGTGTGTGTAGTCACTCATTCCGGGCCAACGGTACTTGCCTCACACTAATCGGCGTACAACAAAACCATCTCATTGGCCCCGGGCGTAATTCGTCAGCGTATTGTTTCAGATAAGGCAGCAACCAGAATCTTATCCAGAGCGCGCGAGGTTCATGAAAATCCCAAAACGTTCGCGCCTGAGTTCGCACTTCTTCGACTACATGGGTTGATTTCAGTTTTGATGAGACGGTCTCGCCCAGTCTGCCGTCAACATGGTCATGAATTTCCACAATGATATGTGCACTTATCAGGTTAGGAATGTTTCCGGATTCCAACAGATCGCCTTCCGCCCCTTCTATATCGATGATTATAAGTGATGGCTGCCCATTGAGCATCGCAGTTTTGAGTTGTTCCTGCCCACAGTGGCCGATTATTTTTACCCGCGACTGCATCCGGTTCAGTTCCACATTCCGAATGAGGAGCCGCCGTCCTTCTTCGCTGCTTTCAAATGCGGTAACAGTCGCCTGCGGCCATAACGTTGCGCAGCCAATGGCGTAATATCCCTCCGCCGCTCCGACATCGATGATGTGTTGGAAAGGAACAGTAGACCATCTTAGAAGGAAGGGGGCGAGCTCGGATTCGTAAACGCCCAAGATTTTGGGAGCAGCTGCGCCACACACAGCTTCGCCGTGATACCGCATTCCCTTGAACGGACCGCCTACTACAATCTGTGATTTCTTTAATCGCTCGAGGAAGCGAGGCGCAACAACTGAGCGTTTAAATCGTGCCGGGAGATAATGTGCGAATGTCGGCATGGATTCGTAATTTCGTCCGACATTCAACGCAAGTCGTAACTGGCCTTCACGGCGCCGGTCATTTCGCTCAGGTCAACCAATTGATCGCAATTTGCCACAGCGCTGAGGCGGTGAGCAGCCACAACCATAGTGAGCTTGCCCGCGAGACCACGCAACGCCTCCAGCAGCTTTGCTTCGGTTCCTATGTCCAAGGCGCTTGTTGCTTCGTCCAAAATCAATAACGACGGACGGTGGTAGAGTGCACGCGCAAGACCGATGCGCTGGCGTTGGCCCCCAGAGAGACGAATTCCGCGTTCGCCTACGTTCGTCTCAAGACCATCGGGCAATTCCGCTTCAATGAAGTCGAGTATCTGCGCCATGGCACAAGCTTCGCCTAAGCGCGCGGGATCGATCTTCTCATCCGGCAGACCAAACGCGATATTGCGTGCGACAGTGTCATCGATGAGAAAAATATCCTGCGGCACATAACCGATCGATGCCTGCCATGAGGGCACAAGTGCAGGGGTGAGCAGTTGGCCATCGATCAGAATCTCGCCTGCCGTCGGGAGGTAGAGTCCAAGCAATACATCAACAAGCGTTGATTTTCCGGAACCGGTTGGGCCAATCACACCGAGCGAACTGTTCTTCGGGATAATTAATGAAAGCCCCTCCACGGCGGACCGCGAGACGCCGGGATACCGGTAGCTAACGTCGCGCAGGGTAATCGCGGTATCCCAAGGAAAAGGACGCGCTGGTGTGACAGGCTCGGTGCTTATCGCACGCGGAACCGATTTGTCGGTCCCCGCCGCAACAAATTCGTCATAGACCTCGTCAACCGCATGGCGCATGGAGCTGACCTGTGTCAGCTGAGCGTAAAGCAACTGGAGCGAGGGCAGCAGCCGATAACCCGCAAGCGCCATAACACCGAGGTTCGGGAGGATATCGGAAAAATCGCGTCCTCTGGCTGCCAAAACTAATACAGCAACAACGAGGCCGCCGAAAGCAAGCGGCTCCACAAAGTAGCGAGCGCTATTGGCGAAAACAGGCGTGCGAGCATACATCCGCGCTATAATCGCTGAGTGGCCGGCAAATCGGGCGAGAAAATGTTCTTCAGCACGGTGCACTTTTACGGGCTTGATCCCGCTAAGCATCTGGTGCGCCTCACGGTACGACCCAGCGATATGTGTTTTTAGATTCTCATCCACCTCCCGACGTTTCGCCCATGATTTTTTTCAGCAGATCGCCAGAGTTGCGCTGAAGGAAATAGGTGTATGGCTGTGAGGCCATTCGGCGCAGTAGCCGCACGCGTAACCAGTGAGCGAAGTTTTGGGTGTAACGAGTGCGTGCGTACTCCGACAGCAGGTTGACTGCGTTCGATATGAGGAGAGCAACGATGGCGATTATCCCGGCGACTAGAAGGAGTTGCCGGTTTTCCATCGGCGGAAACAGACTCAAAAACTGCGTGCCAAAATGAGAACGACGGATGCGCTCGGGATCAGCGGCAATCGCCAAAAAGGGAAAGATCGACGTGATGCCAATAACTTGGAAAAGCGCCTGCGCTAGAGACAGTGAAAAAATCGCGGCAAGCTTGCCCCTGCCATATGGCCGCGCCAGAAAGAGAACGCGCCGAATTAAGTCAGCGACGTTATGAAGAAACGGGGGCAAGGCGGCTCCGAGTTACGCGTTCAAGGAAAAAGGTCGCATGATCGCGCAACGGCGCGAATTTGCCAATTATCTGCGGAAAAACTCAGGTGTCAAAGGCGACGCGACGTCCAGCAAGATTCAGGGTGCGTGTTCTGCTAAGCTGAAACAATGCGAAAGGCGATCAAACGCTTAATGGCGAAGGCAATGCCGGTCTATCTCGTTGAGCAGGTCACCACCGAGGTCCGGCTGGCTACCAGACGAATGTTTACTGCTCGTTCGGCGCGGAGAAGTCTCGCTTCGCAAAAGGGTTGTCGCGTGAACATCGGTTGTGGCAAAAATCCGATACAAGGATGGATCAACCTCGATGTTGTTTCCTATCCAGGCGTGTACTTTTGGGACTGCCGGTCGAGCCTGCCGTTTGAGGATGGTACTGTCACGGCCATTTATTCGGAGCATTTTTTCGAGCACCTTGATCTCGAAACCGAGGCACGCCCTTTTCTTCGCGAATGCCTGCGGTGTCTTCAGTCTGGGGGCGTTTTGCGAATTGTGGTGCCCGATGCCGGGGCGTACCTGCGAGCTTTTAGCGGGCCATGGCAGCCGCTGGCCGACATGCGACCACTGGATTGGACTGCTAATGGATGGCGCGATGGGCGACTGGGTTGGGTCTATCAGACGAAGATGCAGTTCATGAATGCAATTTTTAGGCAGCGAACCGAACATAAATACGCCTACGACGCCGAAACCTTAGTCCTCGTTATGCATGAAGCGGGCTTCGTGGATGTTGTTGTGCAGGAGTTTGGCGTGTCAATCGATTCAAAAATGGTGCCAGACAGCAACGATAGGCGAACGGAAAGCTTGTACGTTGAGGCGGTGAAAAGATAACGTCCATCCATGGCACTCAATCAACCGCTTAACTCAAAACACTGATTTAAGGCAAACAGACTCCGGGAATTGCCAGTAGCCAGCTTTCATCTCACATCACAGCGATGGACAAACCGAAGCAGGTGTTCTTGTTCTTGTCTCATCATGCATCTGGCCAGGTCGTAAGGGAATACAAGAAGATCAGAAGCGCCACCGCACGGATAGGCAGTGCGATTTTTTTGTATCATCACAAATCCAACAATGCCCCACCGGCATTGCCAACGCGGAACCTTTACCTGTTCTCGGACGAAAGTCTGTCAAAGCTGAACTATCGTATGATTGGACCGACGCTTGTGCCGGGACACGTTGGCTTCCCTATGTTGCAATTCTTCTGTGACAACCCTCACTTCGATTATTATTGGGCCATTGAATATGACGTTAGATTTTCTGGCGATTGGTTTTTCTTTTTCGACTCGTTCAAACAGGCAAAGCACGATTTTTTGGCCTGCCACGTCCGTGATCACGCCGATGAACCGGATTGGCCACGGTGGTCTCTAGATCATCCACGGAAGTCGATTGCGCTTCGTGAGCGGCTCCGTTGCTTCAATCCAATTTTTCGCCTTTCGAATGCAGCGTTGTCCTTCTTACATCAATCGTTGCTCGACGGATGGTGCGGTCACAATGAGGTCCTATTTCCGACTCTGCTGTACCATAATGGCTTCGCGATGGCAGACATGGGCGGCAAGGGAGGGTTTAGGCCTTCAGACCTGAGGGAGAACTTTCACACCGAATCTGAAGCGAACAGCATCGGTTTGCTAGACTCTGGAACGATGAAATATCGGCCTTCGTTTTTAAGAGTCGGGTGCGAGAAGAACAAACTTTATCATTCGGTGAAACCTCTATCTTCCACACTGCGTGAAACAATCGGTCGTCAGTGTCATCGGTGGCTGCCGAGTCCTGTGGTCCAGATGCTAAAAAAAATGCGGAATACGTTTTCGGCTCAGTTGTGAGGAGACTTCCGAAATCTGGAGTTTCGCGAATGTCGAGTAGCGCTCTCGATTTCTATTCACGTTTCATCGGCGGCAAACTTTTCCCGTATTTCCAAAGCAACCACGGGAGTTCCAAACCGCGAGACAGTCGCGGAACAAAAGTGCGCGGCTGCGCAAACAATCGCCAAAACCAGCCGAGAAAAACGCGGTCCGCCCAGTCGGGAATTGCGGTCTGATCGCCCGTGAGGAAACCGAGCGCTGCGCCGATGCAATGGATCGCCGGCTGATACGACAAATTTTCGCGCAAATAATGACCGAGTTTTTCTTGTGCGCCGCTGCCAATCGCGATGATCACTTGTGCAGGGCGACGCCGCTCAATCAGCGCAACAAGACTTGGATCCCCGACTTCGAATCCATAGCGCGGCGCGACGTAACAATCCTCGCCGGTAATCGGTAACGCTTCCCGCCGCGACCAATCCAACAGTTTTTGCCTGGCGCGCCCGCTGGGAACGATCCAAAAAACTTCTCCAGTTCCTCCGCCTTTCAACGTGGCGAGCAGATGTTTCAAATACTTCAGGCCCGAAATGCGCTGAAGGCTTTCACGACGAAACAAACGACACAGCAGAACCATTAAACCACTGTCGGCAATCGCCAGATCAGCCGCGAGGACCGCGCGCCGATACCGCTCGTCCTCGCGCAATCGGGCAAAACAAGTTCCCGAAGGCGCAATCAAAAACCCGCCGCGCCGTATCATTGTCTGGACCGCTTCATCGACGTCGCCGTTGAAGAATTGAATGCCCAGAATTTGGCAGGTCGGAATCATGAATGAACATCCAACATCGAACAACGATCCGTGTCACGCGATTGTAGGCCGTCCGCCACGGCGGACGCCAATTTCGTGAGAACGGCGTTTAACAGAGCCGCCCTGCTATGTCACGGCAAGTCACCGACCGAAAAACAACCAGTTTACCAAAAGGACATTCCCGGTTCGCTTTGCGCACAAATTTGGTAAGCTGTCCGCCGGTGCAAAACGTGGCGACTCCACACAAGTTTACCGAGGCTGCACTGCTGTCTCGCGAGAGATTTCCGGTCGCGTTTGCGCTAAGCGTTTTGTTCCTGGGCGCTCTCTGGTTTGGAGTTTGTCGAGAGCTTAGTGGCGAATGGTCGGTGAACGAGCAATACAACTTCGGGTGGTTCGTCCCATTTTTCGCGCTCTATCTTTTCTGGCTCCGGTGGCAGGACAGGCCGCAGCCAACTTCAAATTTCAAATCTCAAATTTCAAATTTGTCAGCGCTTGCAATCACGATTGTTGCGCTGCTGTTGCTGTTTCCGGTTCGTCTCTTTGAAATTGCGAACCCGGAATGGCGACTCCTCGCCTGGATTCATGCTGGCGTGGTCGTGACGTTAACGCTTTTGCTCCTGTGGTGGGCAGGAGGGAAAGCGTGGCTCCGCCATTTTGTATTTCCCGTCGCGTTCATCTTCATTGCGGTGCCCTGGCCTACAGCTCTGGAAACTCCGGTGATCCAGGGACTGATGCGCATCGTCGCGCACGTGGCAGCGGAGACGGCGATGCTGCTTGGAACTCCCGCGCAAGTCGAAGGCAATCTTATTCGTGTGAGCAACGGCCTTGTCGGCGTGAACGAGGCGTGCAGCGGAATTCGTTCGTTGCAGACGTCGCTCATGATCGGCCTGCTCTTCGGCGAAATGAAACGACTCTCAGTGTTACGACGCCTGGCGCTCGTCGTGTGCGCCGTTGTCATTGCGCTTCTCGCCAATTTTTTGCGGGCGGTTTTTCTGGTCCTGGTTGCCGCGACTGAAAACCTGTCCGAGGTCAGTCGCTGGCATGACATTGCTGGCTACAGCATTATCGCGCTCGTCTTTGTGGCCACCATGGGCTTCGCATATGTGCTTGGCCGGAGCAAAGGCAACAATTCTGTTGTGGCAGGCGTGTCGCCTGCGAAAATGCAACTGCAGCCGACACGGCTGCCTCTACAGCCTTCAGCGCGTTATCTCGCGGCGGTTCTTTGCTGGCTCTTCTTTGTCGAGGTTGGGACCTCGGCATGGTATCGCGTTCACGAAACCAATCTTGTCAGCAGCATACGTTGGGGTGTGCAATGGCCGGAACAGGCGCCAAACTTTCGTAAACTGAAAATCGATAACGAAATCCGCGCCGTACTTCGATTCGATGAGGGCGACGCGGCAGCGTGGACAATCAGCTCTCCAGTAAACGCTACCGAGCCCAATACTGTCTCTTGTTCTCTGTACGTTTTTCGGTGGAACCCGGGCCGGAACAGCGCGCTGCTGGCGAACTTGCATCGCCCAGATGTTTGTTTACCTGCCAGCGGCTGGAGCCAGGTGGCCGACGATGGGGTGCGCAACTATCCGGCGAGCGGTTCGTTTGAACTGCCGTTTCGTCATTTTGAATTTCAGCGCGCATTCGAAGATTCCACCCCACAGATAGCGCATGCGTTCTATTGTCTATCGGAAGATCGCGCTTCGGGACTTTCCGGGTCATCGCAGCGCGCAGACGCGACCCGGATGATGTCTGGAAGTCCCTCCTCATGGACACGCACCGAACGCTTGGGCGCGGTGCTGGAAGGACGCCGCCATTTGGGACAGCAGGTCATCGAAGCAATATTTTTCTCCAGCGAGCCGTTCTCCGCAGCGGACGCGGAATCGCATCTCCGCGATTTGGTTCGTGAGGTCGTCGTTCTACGCAGCG
>WNFY01007051.1_pt1 | contig 10668 bp, 16 predicted proteins | sample 5400091 | NCBI WGS metagenome assembly WNFY01 (sample SAMN13153364, study PRJNA577476) | soil metagenome | isolation source: 60 cm soil or saprolite under grassland replicate 1 | place: USA:California | collected 2016-06-15
ATTCCAAATTTACGAGCGGTTAGCGACTACCGCCGCTGCAACCGCCGCACCGAGGGCGATGAGCGGCGCCGCGCGCACCACGTCCGACAGGACCGCGCGCGTGTAGGCGCTGGACTGCATCACGTGCCCCGGCTGATGGCCGCGGCGCGCGCCGTAGTCCTGGCCCGACAGGCGATCGAGACTGTGAGGCGAATACGCCGTCCGCTCGCTTTGCACCTCGTTCCAGAGCTGCCGCTCCATGAACAGATCCACGAGCCGCGGGGCGATGGTCGCAGCGGCCGCCTGGAGCCGTGGAATCCCGCCGACGGTCACCTCGCGGATCGGGCGCTGGGCGCACTTCAGGATCGCGTACGCCACTTCTTCAGGCGGATACACGGGCGGCGCGTGCTGCGGTTCCTTGTCCATGTCCATGTAGTTCGAAGCGTGCGGTGTGAACGGGGTATCGATTGGACCTGGTTTCACGAACGATACGAACACCGGCACATGGTCGTGCTCGAGCTCCATCCTCAGCGCGTCGGTGTACCCCTTCATGGCGTGCTTCGCGGCGCTGTAGATGCCGACGAGCGGCGCCGCGCGATCCGACACCTGGCTCCCGACGTTGACGATGACGCCGCCATGCTCGCGCAGGTGCGGCAACGCCGCGCGGCACCCGTGGACGACGCTCCAGAAGTTCGTGTCGAAGATCTTTCGCTGCTCCTCGATCGGCTGATCGACCAGACGGCCGTACATCCCGATGCCCGCGTTGTTCACCCACGTGTCGATCCTGCCGAATTCCTGCAGGGCCCGGCGGCCGACCTCCTCGACCTGCTGCGGATCCGTCACGTCGGCGACCACGAAGGTGGCACGCCCGCCAGACCTGCGGATCCACTCAGTCGCCGGGCCGAGGTCGGTCTCGCTGCGTGCGGCGAGCACCACGCGCGCGCCTTCTTTCGCGGCCAGTTCGGCCGTGGTGAGGCCGATGCCACTCGACGCGCCTGTAATTACGACAACCTGATCCGCGAGACGTTTAAGTGTTGGTTTCATGTACGCGGGACTTGCAAGATCAAATCCCCTGTTACTCGTTTTCCTCCGGCTCACTCTTTTTCGGCTGGCTCTTCTTGCCGCGCTTGGCAGGCTTCGCCTCGTCCGCACCTTCCGGGTTCTTCGCCCCTCGCAGGCGCTCAGCTGCAGCGCGGAGCCGCCCGCCGACCGTCCTGCCCTTGGGCTTCGCCCCTTCCGTCTTTGCGTCAGCCTCGGCTTTCGCGCGCGGATTGAACTCGCTGCCCACGAGCTCCACCTGGGCGACTTCAGCGCTGTCGCCCTTCCGATAGCCGATGCGCAGGAGGCGCGTGTAGCCGCCTGCTCGCGCCGCGAACCTCGGCGCAATCGTCTCGAACAATTTACCGACCACCTGCCGGTCCTGCAGATCCTGCATGACGAGCCTGCGCGCCGTGAGCGTATGGCCGTTCGCGCCGCCGGCCGCGATGCCGCGCTTGGCAATCGTGATCAGGCGCTCCACGAACGGCCGAAGTTCCTTGGCGCGCGGTACGGTCGTGGTGACGTGCTCGTAGCGGAGCAGAGCCGTCGCCTGATTTCGCAACAGCGCGATGCGGTGCTCCGTGACACGGCCCAGTTTTCTGTAGGCGACTCGATGTCTCATGGCGTTTTCAGCGCGGGTCCGTGGGTAGGTCAGGAAGGTCGGGGAGGCCGGGTGGGTCTACCAGACCTGCCCGACCCGACCCGACCTCCCCGGCCCACCCGACCTACCCGACTTACCCGACCTCGTGTTATTCCTGGGACGCGGCGGTCGGCTGATCCACACGCATGCCGAGGCTCAATCCCATCGTGTGCAGGATCTCTTTGATTTCGTTCAGGCTCTTCCGGCCGAAGTTCTTCGTCTTGAGCATCTCGGCTTCCGTCTTCTGGACGAGCTCGCGGATGGTCCGGATGTTCGCGTTCTTGAGACAGTTGTACGAGCGGACCGAGAGCTCGAGCTCCTCGACCGACTTGTCGAGATTCTCGTTGCTCGCGCCGACACCGCGGGGCTGCTCGGCGGTGGAGTCCGTCGGCGGTTCGGCGCCTTCCTCGAGATTGATGAAGATGTTCAGGTGGTCGCGAATCAGTTTCGCGGCGAGCGACACCGCATCGCGCGCGTTCACCGATCCGTTCGTCCAGACGTCGACCGTGAGCTTGTCGTAGTCGGTGGTCTGTCCGAGGCGCGCCGCCTCCACCAGGTAATTCACCTTCTTGATGGGCGAGTGGACCGAATCGATCGGGATCCAGCCGATGCCGAGATCTTCGTCGAAGTTCTTGTCGGCCGACACGTACCCGCGGCCGCGCTTCATGCGCATTTCCATGTGGAGCTTGCCGTGCTCGGCCACGGTCGCGATGTGGGCATCCGGTTCGAGGATCTCCACATCGCCATCCGCTTGAATATCGCGCGCGCGGACCTCGCCGGCCTTGTCGATGCGGAGCGTGAGCGTCTTGGCATGATCGACGTACACCTTCAGCGGAACCTGCTTCAGGTTCAGGATGATGTCGGTGGCGTCCTCGACCACGCCCGGAATCGGTGAGAACTCGTGCAGGACGCCGTCGATCTTCACCGCCGTAATGGCGGCGCCTTCGATCGACGACAGCAGCACGCGCCGGAGCGCATTCCCGATCGTGGTGCCGAAGCCGCGCTCGAACGGCTGCGCGTAGAACCGCCCGAATCGATCGGTCAGGGTCTCGCGCTCGAACTCGAGCCGCTTGGGTCGCTGAAAACCTTTCCACAGCATGGCGTGTGTTCCTTTCGCCTACGGGCCCGCAGACGGGCCTCCAGACCTGCAAGTGACCGCCGGCCTCCCGCCGCAGGTCTGTGCAAGGCTGCGGGCCGGCGGGTGCGAACGAATTCAGAATTCTGAATTCAGAATTCTGAATTGCTTACTTCGAGTACAGCTCCACTATCAACTGCTCCTGCACCGGCAGGTTGATCTGCTCGCGCGTTGGCAGCGAGCTGACGCGACCGGTCATCGAGTTCGGATCGAACGAGAGCCAGGCAGGAATGCCGCGGCCCTTCACTTCCTCCATCGCGTGCCCGATGGTCGGACTCTTCTGCGTTCGGCCGAGCACGGTGAGCACATCGCCTTCCTTCAGGGAGTAGGACGGAATGTCGACTTTCTTTCCGTTCACCAGGAAATGTCCGTGGCGCACGAGCTGCCGCGCCTGCGGCCTCGACGTCGCGAGCCCCAGCCGGTAGACGACGTTGTCGAGCCGCCGCTCCAGCAGTTGGAGCAGCGTCGCGCCGGTGATGCCGCGCGTGCGCTCGGCCGCCTCGAAGTAGCGGCGGAACTGATCCTCGAGGACGCCGTAAATCCGCTTCACCTTCTGCTTTTCGCGCAGCTGCAGGCCATAGCCGGCGAGCTTCGCTTTCCGCGTCTTCCCGTGCTGTCCCGGCGGAAAGTTGCGCTTCTCGATCGCGCACTTTTCCGTGTAACACCGCTCTCCCTTGAGAAACAGTTTCATCGCCTCGCGGCGGCACAGGCGGCAGACCGGACCAATATAACGAGCCATCAATCACCTTTCATGGATCTGGTCATTGAGATTTCACACGCGTCTCCGCTTCGGCGGCCGGCATCCATTGTGTGGGATCGGCGTCACATCGCGGATCGACTTCACTTCCAGGCCGACCGTCTGCAGCGCTCGGATGGCCGACTCGCGGCCGGAGCCGGGGCCCTTCACGCGCACGTCGAGCGATCGCATCCCCACCGTCTTGGCCGCGTTGCCGGCATTGAGCGCGGCCTGCGTCGCGGCGAACGGCGTCCCCTTGCGCGATCCCTTGAAGCCGATGCCGCCGGCGCTCGACCACGCCACGACGTTCCCTTCCGTGTCGGTGATCGTCACGACGGTGTTGTTGAATGACGCCCCGATGTGCGCCAGGCCGTGGTGGACGACACGCTTTTCGCCGCGCTTCTTGAACGTCTTCTTCTTGCGCCCCGCCTTGCCTTCTTTTTTCTCTGGTGTTGCGCCCTCAGGCGACGTCGCGTCACTTTTCGCCATCTTTGATCCTTCGCTCTCGGCTTTCGGCTTTCAGCTTTCGGCTCTCAGCTCTCGGCGTTCAGCTTTCGGCGTTCAGCTTTCAGCATTCAGCTCTCACTTCTGAACCCTCATACGGACAGCCGATAGCTGACAGCTATATCGTCTTCTTCTTCGCGATCGCGCCCTTGCGCGGCCCCTTGCGCGTCCGCGCATTGGTTCGGGTCCGCTGTCCGTGGACCGGCAGCCCGCGGCGATGACGCATGCCGCGGTAGCAGCCGATTTCCATCAGCCGCTTGATGTTCATCGAGATTTCCTTGCGCAGGTCGCCCTCGACCCCGCCCTGCTCCTCGATGACCCGGCTGATCTTCCGGACGTCGTCTTCGGACAGATCCTTGACCCGCACGTCAGGGCTCACCGCGGCGTCCTTGAGGATCACATTCGATCGAACGCGCCCGATGCCATAGATATACGTCAGACCGATCTCGACGCGCTTGGTGCGCGGAAGATCCACGCCAGCAATACGTGCCATACCTCTTCCCCTCTCACCCCTGCCGCTGCTTGTGCTTCTGGTTCGAACAGATCACACGCACAACCCCACGCCGCCGCACGATCTTGCACTTGTCGCAAATCCGCTTCACCGATGCCCGCACCTTCATGTCGATCTCCAGGGGCATGAGGAGTAATGCCTACCCCCAAAACCGCGGAGGACGCGGAGGACGCGGAGGTTCAATCCTGAAAATCTACAGGATTCCACCTCCGTGTCCTCCGGGTCCTCCGTGGTGAAGACGTACTCGCAGACACTCCTCAGGTCCCAATCTTCTCCACGATCCGCCCGCGCGTCACGTCGGCCGACAATTCGATCCGAACGCGATCGCCAATCAGGATCCGCACGAAGTTCCGGTCCATCCGATCCGCAATGTGCGCCAGGACGACGGCGCCTCCGTCCAGCTTCACGCGATACATCGCGCTCGGCAGCGTTTCCGTGACAATCCCCACCGCCGCCGCCACTGCCGGCCGTTCCGCTACCGCCGCGCCGCGACCGGGACTTCGCGCGACGTCAGGATCCAGGGCCCGTCGGCGGTGACAGCCACCGTGTGCTCGAAGTGCGCCGACAGACTGCTGTCGCGGGTCACCGCGGTCCAGCCGTCGCCGAGCACCTTCACGGCCGGCTTGCCGGCGTTGACCATCGGCTCGATTGCCAGCACCATGCCCTCGGTCAGCCGCGGGCCGCGGCCGGGATCGCCATAATTCGGCACCTGCGGCTCTTCGTGCATCCGCTGACCGATGCCGTGTCCGACGAATTCCCGCACGACCGAAAATCCGTACGCCTCCACGTGCTTCTGCACCGCATGGCCGAGGTCGGAAATCCGGCTGCCCGGGCGGACGCGCTCGATCGCTTTGTAGAGCGCCTCCTCGGTGACGCGGAGCAACCTTGCGGCTTCTTCCGACACCTGGCCGACCGGCAACGTGATGGCGCTGTCGCCGAAATAGCCGTTGAGCGACGCGCCCACGTCGATCGAGATGATGTCGCCGTCGTTCAACAACCGCCGGCCCGACGGGATCCCGTGGATCACTTCGTCGTTGATCGACGCACAGATCGTGGCCGGATAGCCGTGGTAGCCCTTGAACGCCGGCGTCGCACCGGCTCGGGCAATGCGCTTCTCCGCCACCGCATCCAGATCGGCCGTCGTCACGCCGGGTGCCACCAGTCCGGCGAGCTCCGCCAGGACTTCCCCAACCAGTCGCCCCGCCTCCCGCATGCGCTCGAGCTCGTCGGCCGATCGGCAGATGATCACGACCGCACTCCGGAGCGCGGCAGCCCGTCGCCTGCTTCCCCGATGGCGGTGACGAGGTCGATCGCGACACGATCCGAGCTCTGCGCGCCATCGATCGATCGGAACGTCGGCCGCCGCTTGTAATACTCGACGAGCGGCTTCGACTGATTGTGGTACACCTTCAGGCGTTCGCGGACCACTTCGACATTGTCGTCACTGCGCTGCACGAGCCGGCCGCCGCACCGGCGGCAGCGCAGCGGCTCGGTCGTGGCGCGACGGGCGACAACAGCCTCCGGTTCAGAGCCACCCGCCCCCGCCATCATCCTGTCGACGCCGATTCCAGCGCTCTCCTTCTTGATGGCCGCATTGGCGCCGCAATCTTCGCAGATGAGGCGTGACGCCAGCCGCCGGACGAGCTCCACCTCCGGGACGACGACATTGACGATGATCAACGCGTCGCGGCCGTTCATGATGGCGTCGAGCGCCACGGCCTGCGGAACCGTGCGCGGGAAGCCGTCGAGCACGAACCCCGCGAGCGCGTCCGCCCGCTCGAGCCGCTCCTTCACGATGCCAATCATCACGTCGTCGCTCACCAGTTCACCGCGATCCATGATCGCCTTGGCGCGCCTGCCGACCTCGGTTCCGGCCGACACCGCGTCGCGCAGGATGTCGCCCGTCGAGATCTTCGGGATGCCGCGCGTGCGAGCCAGACGCTCAGCCTGTGTGCCTTTTCCCGCCCCCGGCGGCCCGAGCATGAGGAGATTGAGCGCCAACAGTCAGTCACCAGTCATCGGTCATTCATCGTCAGTCTCAGTCGTTCGTCCTCAGCCTGTCCGCCGTCGAGTCGTCAGTCATGAGTCGGTCGCCGGTCACCTCCACATTCATGACGGACGACCAGCGACGGGCGACTGACGACGGTTACGCCCTCCGGCCGCGAATCCGCGTCTTCTTCATGAACCCGTCGTAGTGCCGCATGATCAACTGCGACTCCACTTGCTGGACGGTGTCCATGGCCACGCCGACGACGATCAGCAACGACGTGCCGCCGAAGAAATACGTCACGTTCATGCCTTCGGTGATGAACCTCGGCAGCACCGAGTCCAGCCAGTCGCCGATAAACGGAATCGGCGCGACGTGGAAGCCGCTCATCAGCCACGTCGGCAGCAGCGCGATGAGCGCGAGGTAAACGGCGCCCGCCAGCGTGATGCGCGCCAGGATCGTGTCGATGTATTCGGCCGTTCGCTTGCCTGGCCGGATGCCCGGCACGAAGCCGCCGTATTTCCGCATGTTCTCCGCGACGTCATCCGGATTGAAGATGATCGCCGTGTAGAAGTAGGCGAAGAAGATGATGCCGACGACATACAGCAGGTTGTAGAGCGGCATGCCCGGACCGAGCTGCAGCGCCAACGCATCGATCCACGCGCGCCCCTGAAATGCCTGCGCGATCGTGTAGGGAAACGCCAGCAGCGACGAGGCGAAAATCACGGGAATCACACCACCCGTGTTCACCTTCAGCGGAATGTGCGTGCTCGACCCGCCATACATTCGACGGCCGACGACCCGTTTGGCGTATTGCACGGTGACGCGCCGGTGCCCGCGCTCGACGAAGACGATGGCCGCAACCACCAGCGCCATCAGCACGAGCAGAAACAGGATCCGGATCAGCCCCATCTGCCCCGTCCGCATCTGATCGACGGTCTGCAACACCGCCCGGGGCAGCCCGACGACGATGCCGGAGTAGATGATGAGCGACATGCCGTTGCCGATGCCGCGCTCGGTGATCTGCTCGCCCAGCCACATGACGAGGCACGTGCCGGTGGTCAGCGTGAGGACCGTCATCATCCGGAAGGCCATGCCGGTCTGATACACGAGCGGAAGGCCGCCGGCAATTTTCGTCTGCCGTTCGAGGAACACGGCGATCCCGAGCGCCTGGACAATGCTGAGGGCAATCGTTCCGTAGCGCGTGTACTGCGTAATCTTCCGGCGGCCGAGCTCCCCTTCCTTCGAAAGCTTCTCGAGGTAGGGCCAGACCACCGTCAACAGCTGCAGGATGATCGACGCGCTGATGTAGGGCATGATGCCCAGCGCGAAGATCGTCACCTTCGACAGGTTCCCGCCGGAGAACATGTCGTACAAGCCAAACATGGTGTTCTGCGCCTGACGCGCCAGCTCGTCGATCGCCGCGAGATTCACGCCGGGCACCGTGATGTGATGGCCGACGCGGTACACGGCGAGCAGCCCCAGCGTGTAGAAGACGCGCTTGCGCAGGTCCGAAACCGCGAAGATGTTCTTCAGGCTCTCGTTCACGCGAGTTGCTCCGTCTGGCCGCCTGCCGCGGCAATTTTCTCCGCCGCCGTACCACTGAACTTGTGCGCGTGGACGGTCAACGCCTTGCCGATCTCGCCGCGCGCCAGAACCTTGATCCTCCGATCGCCGCCCGAGACAAGCCCGTGCTGCTGCAACAGATCGGGTGTGACGACTGTCCCGGCGTCGAACCTCAGGCCAAGGGTGTCGAGGTTGACGACCTCGTACTCCACTCGAAACGGATTGTGGAAGCCACGCTTCGGAACGCGACGGTGCAGCGGCATCTGACCGCCTTCGAAGCCTCGCTTGAACTTGAACCCCGACCGCGATTTCGCGCCTTTGTGCCCCCGGCCGGCCGTCTTGCCATTGCCGGAGCCCTGGCCGCGGCCAATGCGCTTCTTCGGGTGCTTCATCCCCTTCGGGGGCCGCAGATTACTGAGGCTCATCTCTCAACTCTCAACTCTCTCAACTCTCAACTCTCAAACCACCCCAACTGTCAACGGTCGCCGGGCGGATTGAGACTTGAGCGTTGACACTTGAGACGTGGACATCTCAGTCTGCCACTTCCACCAGATGGCGCACCTTGTGGATCATCCCGCGCGTCGCGGGCGTGTCCTTCAGCTCCACGGTGTGTCGGATGCGCCGCAGACCCAGGCCTCGGACGACCGCCGCCTGCTTGTCGTTGAACCCGATCGGGCTCTTCATCAGCGTCACTTTCACCGTGGCGCCCTTGGTGTCCGTTCGAAGATTTGCCATTCTTCTCTCGTTCGTGTCGCTCGGCGCGCGCGGCTGAAGCCTCGTGCGCCATTGCGAGCGCTCAAGCGCTGGCCCGCGTCATATCTGCCAGGTCCTTGCCGCGCAGGCGCGCGAGGAACATGGGATCCTTCAACGATGCCAGACCCGCGAATGTCGCACGGACCACGTTGTGCGGGTTCGCCGAACCGAGCGACTTGGTGAGGATGTTCGTGACGCCCGCCGACTCCACCACGGCGCGCACAGCACCGCCGGCAATGATGCCCGTGCCGTCCGGCGCCGCCTTGAGCAACACGCGGCCCGCTCCGAACACCCCGGTCACCGTGTGCGGAATCGTCGTCCCCTGCAGCGGCACCCGGATGAGGTTCTTCTTCGCCGCCTCGATGCCCTTCTTGATCGCGGACGGCACTTCTTTCGCCTTGCCAATCCCGAACCCGACCACGCCGTGACCGTCGCCAACGACGACGAGCGCGCTGAAGCTCAGATTCTTGCCGCCCTTGACCACCTTCGTCACGCGGTTGATGGACACCACTGTGTCCTTGATGTCGAGCTGCGACGAATCGATTCGCTCACGTGTTCTCATATACGTCACCGGGCCGACGCGCTCGGCCCCCGATTAGAATTCCAGGCCGCCCTTGCGCGCGGCGTCCGCGACGGCGCGAATGCGCCCGTGATACAGAAACCCGCAGCGGTCGAAGACCACGCGCTTGATGCCCTTTTCGATCGCGCGCTCGGCAATCGCCTTGCCCACCGCCTCGGCGCCCTTGACGTTGCCGCCGCGGGCGCCGTCTGCCAGCGTCCCTTTCATCGACGGATCGACCGTGGAGGCCGCCACGAGCGTGCGGCCGTGCAGATCGTCGATCACCTGGGCGTAGATGTGCGACACGCTGCGAAAGACGCTGAGCCGCGGGCGCTCCTGCGTGCCCATAATCCGCTTGCGCTGCCGCAACTGAATGCGATGCCGGCGATCCTCTTTCGTCTTGATCTTCATTTTTTCACCGGCGGCGGGGCCCCACCCCCGCCGCGAACTGACGCCGATGCCTCACCTCGGATTTCCATGTCCTCGGTTCGGCATGGCCGCAGGCGCCCTGTCCATTTATAGCCGCAGGCGCTTCTACCCACCCGACCTACCCGACCCCCTGACCTACCCGACTACCCGGCCCCCCTGACCTACCCGGCCCACCCGGCCTACTTGGCCCCGGTCTTTCCTGCCTTCTTCTTCAGCACTTCGCCGGTGTACCGCACGCCTTTCTGCTTGTACGGATCCGGCTTGCGGAAACGTCGAATGTTCGCCGCGACCTGGCCCACGAGCTGCCGATCGACCCCGGTGACCGTGATGTGCGTCTGCTTCTCGATCGCGATATCGATGCCGGCGGGAATGTTGAACACGACCGCGTGCGAGTAGCCAAGGGCGAAAATCACCTGCTTCCCCTTCACTTCCGCGCGGTAGCCGACGCCGACGATGTCGAGCTCGCGCTTGAACCCTGCGGTGACGCCGGCCACGGCATTGGCGACCAGGCTGCGGGCAAGACCGTGAAATTTCCCGAGTTGCGGGTCGTCGGTCTTCGTCCGCGCCACGAGGTGGCCGTCGGCCAACTCGAAGTTGATGCCGGCCGGATGGCCCTGGCGCAACTTGCCTTTGGGTCCCTGCACCTCGACGGCGTTGTCCAGGACCTTGACCGTGACGCCTTTAGGAATCGTGATGGGCTTCTTGCCGATGCGTGACATATCCCAACTCTCAACTCTCAAGTCTCAACTCTCAAGTCACCACTCTCAACGTTGAAAGTTGAGAGTTGACAGTTGAGAGTTGAGACTTGAGAGTTGAGAGTTGGGATATGTC
>WNFY01017352.1_pt1 | contig 10668 bp, 7 predicted proteins | sample 5400091 | NCBI WGS metagenome assembly WNFY01 (sample SAMN13153364, study PRJNA577476) | soil metagenome | isolation source: 60 cm soil or saprolite under grassland replicate 1 | place: USA:California | collected 2016-06-15
CGCCCGTGTGATCGCGGAAAAGGGCAACCCGCGCGTCGACGTCCTTTTCGGGGGGCCGGTGGAGACCTTCGCCGCCGGGATCTCCGAAGGCGTGTTCGAGTCCTACAAGCCGCCGTCGTTCGCGAAGCTGCCGGCGCGGTTCCGGCAGGCGGACGGCCAATGGGTCGCGATCGCCGACGACCCGCTCGTGTTCATGACCAACGACAAGTTCATCAAGGAAAACGGGTTGAAGCCGCCGGCATCGTGGAACGACCTGCTCGCACCCCCGTACAAGAACATGCTGCAGATGGCCGATGCGCGCACCTCGGGCACCGCCGTCACCCGCATCTTCTCGATCCTCGAAGTGAACGGCCGCGACGAGAACAAGGCGTTCGACTACATGAAAAAGCTGCGCCCCAACGTGCAGCTCTACACGAAGAGCGGCGGCGGCGGCACGCTGCCCGTCGGGCTGGGCCAGGCCGGCGGCGGCATCTTCTTCATCGTCGACGCACTCGACACCAAGGCCAAGGGCTACGAGGTGACGATCAGCTTTCCCAGGGAAGGTATCGGCACCGCAGCGGAGGCGATCGCGCTGATCAAGGGCGCAAAGAATCCGGAAGCGGCGAAAAAGCTGATCGACTGGGCGTCGTCGCCCGCGATGCAGGGACTGTTCGCGAAATACAAGATCAATTTCGTGCCGGCCCACCCCGATGTCCCGCTCGAGCCGGGCCTCGCCGCCGTCCTCAAGGATGCGAAGCTCTTGCCGATCGATGCCGACTACGCCGGCGCCAACCGCAAGCGGATCGTCGAGCGCTGGGTTGCGGAAGTGCTGAACCCGTAGGCGCGCGCCCTTTTTACCCGGCCCTCTTCCGCTGCACGGGCGAGGGTTCGGGCGAGGGTCCGCCATGGCAACGCAATGATTCATGTCTGACGCCGTCGCGCGGCCGAACCGCGACCCGGCAGTTACGTTCTCCGTCGTCGCGCTGTGGGCGCTCATCGGGGTGTTCGTCGTCTATCCGCTGGCGATGCTGTTCGTGCGGATGCTGACCGACCACGGGCACGTCACGACCGCGGGCCTCGCCGGCATCCTGACCGACAGGCACCAGGTCCGCGCGTTCTGGAACAGCCTGCTTCTCGCCTCGCTCGTGGGCCTTCTCGGCACTGCGATCGGCTTCCTGTTTGCGTTCACCGCAGAGCGCGGCCGCTTGCCGCGCGCGCTCTCGGCGGCGATCGACGCCGGTGTGCTGCTGCCGCTGGTCTCGCCGCCGTTCACGACGGCGATCGCGATGATCTTCTCGTTCGGACCGCGCGGCCTCATCACCTACGAGCTGCTGGGGTTGAACGGCGTCACCGTCTACGGACTCGCGAGCACGCTCTTCTCCGAGGTGCTCACGTATTTTCCGATCGCGTACCTGACGCTGCGGCCGATCCTTGCGGCGATCGACTCGAACGTGGAGGGCATGGCGACCTCGCTCGGCGCCTCGCGCGCCCGCGCGTTTCGCACCGTGACGCTGCCGCTCACCGTTCCGGGCCTCGCCAACGCGTTCCTGCTGCTGTTCGCCGCCTCGCTCGCCGACTTCGCGACACCGCTGATCCTGGCCGGCAACCAGTTTCCGGTGCTGCCGACGCAGGCGTATCTGCAGATCACCGGGCTTTTCGACCTCCGCGGCGGCGCCGCGCTGTCGTTCGCGCTGCTCGTTCCCGCGCTCGCGGTATTCCTGCTCCAGCGCTACTGGGTGAGCCGCCGCTATTACGTCACCATCACCGGCAAGGGTGCGGGACAGGCGCCGTTCGACAGCGTTTCACCGGCGGCGCGCGCGATCCTTCTCGCGGCCTGCGCCGGCTTCGCGCTCGTCGTCGCGTACTTCTATGCGTTGCTGCTCTACGCATCGCTCGTCGTGGCGCTCGGCGCCAACCACACGTTCACGCTCGCGCACTACCGCGTGATCTTCACCGAGGGCCTGAAGGCAATCCACGATACGCTGATCATCGCCGGCTTCGCGATGCCGTTGGGCGGCTTCTACGGCATCCTGCTCGGCTACCTCGTCACCAAGAAAGCCTTCATCGGCCGGCGCACGATGGAAGTCGCCTCGATGATCAACTACGCTCTGCCGGGGACGATCGTCGGAATCGCCTACCTCATCGCGTTCAACGAACCGCCGCTCGAGCTCACCGGGACCGCGCTCATCATCATCGCCTGCTATGTGTTCCGTTACGGACCCACGGGGATCCGGGCGACGGTCGCGCTGCTGCAGCAGATCGACCGGAGCCTCGAGGAGGCCTCCCTCGGCCTCGGCGCGGGGAGCGGCACGACGTTCCGCCGGATCACGCTGCCGCTGATCCTCCCGGCGTTCTTCGCCGGGCTCGGCATCGTGTTCATCCGCTCGATGACGGCGATCAGCGCGACGATCTTCCTCGTCTCGATCGGCTGGACGCTCATCACCGTGAAGATCCTCGAGAACATCACGGAGCTCTCGCTCGGGCCCGCGGCGGCGTTCTCGGTGCTGGTGGTCGCGATCGTATTCGCCGTCGTCGCGCTGATCGGCCGCGCGCTGCGGTTTTTCCGCGCGCCGGGCGCGATGCCGGTGACGAGCCTCCTCGGAGGATGAACGCCGTGAGCGCGAGCACGATCGGCGTGGCAGTCGATGGCGTCTCCAAGCGCTACGCGCATCGCGTGAAAGGCGAGATCTGGGCTGCGCGCGACGTGCGCATCGACGTGCATCCCGGCGAGTTTCTGACGCTGCTCGGACCGTCCGGCTGCGGCAAGACGACGACGTTGCGGATGATCGCCGGCTTCGAGAAGCCCGACGCCGGGCGCATCCGCTTCGACGGCGAAGACGTCACCGGCCTGCCCGCCAACCGTCGCAACATCGGCTTCGTGTTCCAGAACTACGCCCTGTTCCCGCATCTATCCGTGTTCGAGAACGTCGCCTACGGCCTCGAAGTGCGCGGGGAATCCGGCGCGGCCCTCGCGCGGAGCGTCGGCGACGTGCTGGCGCTCGTCGGTCTTTCCGGCTACGAACACCAGTTCTCCGGCCAGCTTTCCGGCGGCGAGCAGCAACGCGTCGCGCTGGCGCGGGCGATCGTCATCCGCCCGCGTGTGCTGCTCTTCGACGAGCCCTTGTCCAATCTCGATGCCAAGCTCCGCATCCAGATGCGCCACGAAATCCGCGACCTGCAGCACAGGCTGGCGATCACGACGGTGTATGTCACGCACGACCAGGAGGAGGCGATGGCGGTCTCCGACCGGATCGCGGTGATGAACCAGGGCAGCGTCGTGCAGGAAGGCACGGCGGAGGATCTCTATCATCGGCCGGCGTCGCAATTCGTCGCGCAGTTCGTCGGGCGGGTCAACCTCGTTCCGGCGCGCGTCGTCGCTGTCCACGACGACGCGGTCACCGTTGCCGCGCTTGGAGCCGTCGTGCAGACGCGTCTTCCCGCGCTGCCTGTCAACGCCGGCGACGCCGTATCCTTGCTTCTGCGGCCTGAAGCAATCCAAATCGATCGCGACGGCGGTGCGGGACCGCTCATGGGCACAGTCGCGTCGCATGCCTTCCTGGGCGAGAAGATCGAATACGTCGTCCGCTGCGGCGAGACCACGCTGCAGGTGGTTCGCTACAACGCCGGCGCCGGTGACATCGTCGCGGACGGCACCGCGGTGTCTCTGCGCCCGGCCCCCGGGACAGCGACGTTGCTCGCGGGAGCGCCGCGGTGAAGCCTGGACGCGCGATGTCGAGGGGCACGATGGCGCTCGGCGTTGCCTGTCTTGTCGCCGGCCTCGCGGGAGCGACTGCGCGGGCTGCCGACCCTACGCGTGAGGTCCATGGCTCCGCCGACGCGCTCCGGTCGTCATCCGGATCGAGCCCGATCCGCAAGCGTATGCGTGGATCGACGTCGTGGGCAGGGATCCGTTCACCCGGCGCGAAACGCCGCTCCTGCCGATCAGCGATCTCGGCGGCGCGTTCGATCTCAAGGTGCCACGCACGCGCTTCGCCGATTACCCGCGCACCGAAATCCGCTTGTGGGCTCGCGCAACCGCGCCGGGCACCTCCCCGCCCGCGCTCGTCATCTACTATCTCGGGATTCCCGACACGACGCCCGAATCGCGACGCGGCGACGAGCTCGAGCGCTCGCTCTCCGAACGCATCGAGCGCGCGCGCGCCGATCTGCGCAAGAGGACGTCATGAACCGTGACGAGCTCGCACGCCTTCTCGATCATTCGGTGTTGAAGCCCGAAGCGACCGATCGCGAGCTGCGTGCGGGCGCCGACATCGTGCGCGTCTGGCGGATCGGCTATTACTGCGTGCAGCCCTGCCGGGTGAAGCTCGCGGCGAAAGCGCTGGCGGGCACGGGCGCGACCATCGTTTCCGTCGTCGGCTTTCCGCACGGTTGCGACAGCGCCGACGTCAAGGCACGCGCCGCGGCGCTTGCGCTGGCCGAAGGCGCGGGCGAGATCGACATGGTGCTCAATTTCGGCGCGCTCAGGAGCGGGGACGCGACGACCGCCGCCGCCGAAATCGAGGCGGTCGTCCGCGCCGTGCCCGGAACCCCGGTCAAGGTCATCCTGGAAACCGCCGTGCTCGACGACGACGAGAAGCGGCTCGCCTGCCGGCTTGCGCGCGACGCGGGCGCCGCGTTCGTGAAGACGTCGACCGGATTCCATCCCGCGGGCGGCGCCACGGCAGCGGACGTACGACTGTTGCGCGCGGCGGTCGGCGCGGATTTTGGCGTCAAGGCTTCCGGTGGAATCCGCAGCCTTGCCGACGTCCGCGCGATGCTCGACGCCGGGGCGAACCGCATCGGCACCTCGGCGAGCGCCGCGATCCTCGCCGACGCCGCGATCTGACGTCCCCGCACGCCGAACCGGCGGCCGCTCACCGCCGCCTTCCATCCCCGCCGCGATTTATGCTATCGTCATAAGGCGCGGGCCAATGACCCCATAGCCCGGCATCGCTCTCTTCGCAAGAGGGTCTTTGCGTCTTTTCGGTCTCCATCATCCGCGACGGTCCGCTAACCCATGACGACCCGCACGTTGGTCACGCATCGCTGCTACTTCGGGGTCGAGCCCCTCAAGCTTCGCGCCGCGGCGGCGCGCGTGCTGACGCGTGTGGCCGGCCTTCCGCATGATCGCGCGCGCGTCAGCGCCCGTCATCTCCGCGACGATTTCGGCATGAACACGCTCGAAGGTCGGGCGCTCGTCGACGAGCTCGTCGCCGAAGGCTTCCTGCGACCGGGTTCTCCGACGCGAGGCAACTACCGCCTGACCCGGCGCTTCACGGAATTGGCCTCGGCGCGGATCGTCGACCCGCTGCCACGGGCGCGCGCGCGTCTATTGGTCGCCCAGGCTTGCGAGTGCGCGGCGCGAATCAACGCGGAATGGTCACGCAATCCGCTCGAAATCGAGATGATCGCGCCGTTCGGCAGCTACATGAGCCGCGAGCAAGAGCTTGCCGAACTCTCGTTCGGGGTCATCGTGCGTGCGCGGCCGGCGTCGCGTCGTGCGCGCTGGAGGATGGCGACCAAGGCCGAAGGCGCCAACCAGATACGCGCGGCCTTGCGCGAGTTGAGCTCGTTCATCCGCGTGCGCGTCGTCAACGACGCCCACCTGCTGCCGCGGCCGTTCGCCGTCGCCTTCCAGGCGGAACCGACGTCCTGATGAAAATCGTGCAAATGGGTGACAGCCATTTGCACCACGAAATTTCCCCTCGCCCATCCTGGGAGAGGGGGAAGGGGTGAGGGCGAGACTCGTCATGCATTTCCACGAGGCTCGTTAATCCCTTTCGCGTCGCACCTCACAGCTCGTAGTCGAGCGAGACTGAGTTCGGAACCTGTTCCGGAGCGCGATCGAATGTGCAGGATAGCGTCCACGGCCCCGATTCGCCTTTCCTCGCGACCCGGAGCACGGCGAAGCCGTCGCCGGCGTCGGCGAACGTCGTGTCGACGGCGCACTCGAAGCGCTTCGGCCCGTGCCCCGGAACGTCCGCTTCGAAGGCGAAGCTCTCTTTCGCGACCAAATCCTCGGGAACGGAATTCGCAAACGGAAACGGGGCGAAGAGCGGCGAGCTGTGGACCGAGTGGACGATGACGGGCCGTCCCGTCTGCGGCGTGATCGTCACCCGCGCCACGCACGCGAGATGCTCGTCTCCGGAGACGAAAACGACATTGCGAATCTCGTTGGCGCCGATCCAGGCCAGCAGCCGATACAGCGATGCCGGATATCCCTCCCAGCCATCGGCACGCAGCGCGCTCACCGGCGCGCCATGCTGGATCGAGCGCAGATGGCGCGGCAGCAGCATCGCCGGCGACGCGACGAACTTCGGGCGACGGGGATCCTGTTGCTGCAGCCAATTCAAAAGCATCGTGAACTGGGCCCGGCTCATGATTCGTGCGCGCTCGATATCGTGCACGCTCCGCGTTCTGCGCTCGGTGCGCGTATCGGCCATGAAGAACGGAAATCCATTCACCGCATGGCGATACCACATCGGGTCCGTCGAATCGCCGATCGGCCGCTGTGGTTTCGGTCCGGCTGCGCGCTCGAACTTGAGGTACGAGCGGCGCCCCTCCAGCATGATCGGATCGGGACGCACATCATCGATTCCCGGCTCCCAGTTGTCGACGATCTCATGGTCGTCGAGCAGCATGTACGTCGGCAGACGCCGCGTGATGTCGCGCACAGGTTCCAACCGATGGAAGATCTCGTAGGGCCGCACGAAGCGGTCGAACCCCGCGGTTGGGTCGAAGAGCCCCGCGGTGCCATCGACGTAAATCTGGTCGCCCACGAGGAGCAGGCATTGCGGCCGTCCGGCGTCGCTCCCGTCGAGGCGGTCGCGGAGCCGCTCGTAGGATGCACAGGCGACCTTCCCCTCCAGCAAACCGGAGGGATATTGGCAGCTCGCAACGGCAAACGTGATCTCGCTCTCGGCAACCGCGGGGCCGCGGATTTCGCTCAAGCCTGGCCGCAGCTGCAATGCATTCTTCGTTTTCAGTAACGCCTCGAGGGCCTCGACGGCACCTTCGACCATCCGGCCCACGAGAGGTGCATCGGGGATCGGAACGGAAGGCGACCACGAGCGCACTGCAGAGCGCGCCCGCGCGATGATCTCCTCGGCCTGATCCGCCAGCGGAAATTCGAGGACCTGCCCGAATACATCGGAGAATTCGTAGACCAGCAACTCTCGCGACTCGTTGTAGAGCAGGACGACCAGCACGCCGGCAATGCGGCCGCCCCAGCGATCGATGCGAGGCGTAATCCGGAACCAGCCATCGTGATCGCGGTCTGCCGCCTGCAGCCACGCGACTTTTTTCACCGGCTGCGGATTGCCGTCCTTGTCGGCGGGCACGAAATTGCCGTCCTGTTTGATGACCGGAATGAACGCGGCCGCGAACGCTTTCATCAATGCCGGGTCGACGGCACCGGCGAGCCGGAATAGCGTCGGGTCATCGCAATCCGAGGGCACCGCGCCGACGATCGGACCGATCCACGGAAGCGCGGCATGGTAACGCAGCGGCGCCGTATCCACACGTTGAGCGGAATCGGGATTCGCCATTGATCACTCCCGATCCAGGAATTCGTGCACGACGGCGAACACCTCGCCGGCGTTCCGCCCGATCAGGCTGTCCTGATGGCCGAAACCGGCGAAGGCATGCGTCTCGTAGTTTTCGAATCCGAGATCGTCGACGAGGAGCTTCTTCATTCGCGCGAGCGTGGCCACGTCGGCGAGCCCATTGTCGCTGCCGTGGATGGAAAGCGTGGGAATGTCCTTGTCGTCGACCCTCCACCGGCGCAGGAAATTGTCCCGCGATACGTATTCGTTGCGCCCGGCACGGCTCGTGATGACTTCGAGTCGGGCGAAATTGATCGCCTGCGAGACAGTGTCGATCGACAGCGGCCCGAAGAGGTCGTCGACATAGTCGAGCACGCGATCGTCGATGTTCTCGAGGTTGAAGTCGCGACCATAGAGCGCGTCCATCCGATGTCGCGTGCCGACGAAGGGCGTGCGTCGCCACGGCGGCCAGAACGGGTTTTCGAGACTGAATTCCTTCTCCGGGTACGGCATCGCCGCCAGGAACCGGTCGATCAGCTGATCGGTGAGCGACGGGTCGGGTCCCACGCGAAACTCGTAGTTCGCGAGCGGCAGGAAGTTGCGGAGGTAGCTCATCAGGTAGGCGCGAAAGATGTTCGCGGGGCTGAACACGACGACCGGCCCGATTTGCGACAGCACTACGCGATGGATGATCCCCGGCAGCGCGTCGCGCTCGCGGAAGAATGCGTCGCCGGACGCCGGCGGCGCGAGCAGCGCCATGCTGAACATCGCCGAGCCCATGCAGTGCGCGAAAATATCGAGCTTCTTGCGTTCCGTCTCGCGGTAGATATAGTCGAAAGCCGCCGGCAGGTCGGCGAGCGCGACCTCCTCGAACGCCCACGGGTAGCGCGCCGTCGGCATGCCGCTGCTCGTGCGCAGGTCGAGGATCCAGACGTCGCGCTTGCGCTCCCACAAATACCGCGCGAGATTGGGATCCACCGCGGGATGCGCGAAGGTCGTCCCGCTGGCGCTGTAGCCGTGGATCATGACGACGGGCGGCTTGTCGGAATCAAGACGCGGATACCGCGTGAGCCGCACGCGCACCGGCCGTCCGTCCTTCATCGCGCCGAGGTCGAGCTCGCGGATGACCGGCGCCGGAAGACCGTCGACCATTCCCGGCAAGCGCTGCGGCTCGCGCGGCTCCGCCGCGTCGGGACGCCGGAAGCTCCAGACATGAACGCAGAGCAGCAGGCGGACGAAATAGGCGCCGAACGAGGCGAGATCGGCGAGTGCCGAGGGCTCGTCCTGCTGCTTCACGATGCGCATCAAGGGAATCCGCTCCTGGGCGAGAAAATTCGTATCGAGCTCCAGCACCGGTGGCGCTTCCTCGGCGAGTCCGGGGAACGTTTCGAGCGTCATCTGCGACAACTGGCTCCAAGGATTCGACGATCGTGCATAGGTGAAGCGCTTGCGGCCGCCGATTGTGCGTCTGCGTTCGAACGCAGCGGCGTCGATGGGCGTGTTTGGCGCCACCGTATCCAGATCGCCGACGGCGAGCCGGTATTCGAACTGGCGGACTTCGCCCGCATGCGACGCAAGCGCTTTAAGATCGCGCCAGCGGCCGCGAAGGTAAGCAAACAGATCGGAGGGCAGCTTCGACCCGTCGGTCAAGCGCGTGATGACCTCCTGCACGACGTCGCGCAGACCGCGGTTGACGAACCATGCGCGGAGCGCCCGGCACTGCCGCTCGTCTTGCGTCGTGGCTTCGCGATGGAGGAAATCGAGCTCACCGGTTAGGGGTGCCTGGATCTCGACCAGCCCTCCGAGCTCGTCGTCGTGACCGCCGCGCACGCGCCACGCTTCCCACGCCGCCTTCCTGAAGACTCGCAGCATGCCTTTTTCGACGTGGAGCGTGCGTTTCATCGGCACGCGTCCGTCCTTCCCCGGCAGGATCAGATCGGCGAGCGCCACGCGGCCGAACCACAGCGTGAGCTCGACGACGCAACGGACGGCCCCGCCGCCCTTGCCGGCGATCGTGACCGCGCCCGACATCCGCTCGACGAATTCGACCTCGGTACGGCGGGCTGAGCGTAGTCCCATGCCGTGCGCAACCCATCGATTGCGCGCAGCGCAAGCGCCGCAATCGTCAGCGACGGGTTGATCCGCAGCGCTACCGGAACGATCGAGCCGTCGAGCACGACGAGCCCGGGAAGCTCCCTCGAAATCGTCGCGAACCGTCCATCGAAGACGCGCCCGAGCGGGTCGACGACACCGTCGTGGACGACATCGGCCATCGGACAGCCGCCGAGCGGATGCACGGTGAGCAACGGGCCGCGCTTGTTGTCGAGCAGCATCTGCATCTTGTCGGGAAGAAGTTGCCACAGCGGATTCGGCAGGATCTCGCCCCGCGTTGCCGACTCGCGAGCGAGCGTGCGCAAGGCATCGATCTGCGCGGGAAAAAGCGGATGCTTGTGGATCCCCGGCCAGCGGACGCGGAGCGCACCATCGCCGTTGCGCTCATCGTCGTCGCCGACGAGCTCCAGCGCGCCGGCGGCATCGTCGTCACCCATCAAGGCGACGATCGACGAACGACTCATCGCCTGGCGGTCGACGGCGCACGGATCGTGCGGCGGTCCGGCCGGCTTGTGCGCGTCGGTATCCGCGCTCGCGAGCCCCTGCAGCAGGTTGCCCATTGCGACCGATTCGTCGAACAGGCGCGCGAGCGGCCCCGGGACTGCGAGCTCCTCGACCACGAGGTCGCAATCCCCCGCCCCGCGGAGGTCGATGATGCCGGTGATCGTCGGTCCGACCGCGCGCGACCGCGGCGCCTTGGTCTCGTCGGCCGCCGCGTTGACGTCGCGCCGCTTGCCGTCGATCTCGATGTGCTGGTCATAGGCAACCGCGATCATGTCGCCGTTGGTCGAAAACCGCTGGCCAAGCCGCGGCGAGAACTTGAGCGTCTCGGTCTGCGAGCGCATCAGGATCTCGGTCGATCCGAACGTGCCTGCGGCAAGGATGACTTTGCGCGCCGTGATGCGAAAAGGAGGACCTTGGCGCGCGCGCAACCGCGCTTCGGTATGCACGACGTCGAGCGTCCATACCGTGGGTTCGGTGTCGCGCGTGTCGGGGGCGACATCGATGTAGGCGGTGCCGGGGCCGGGCGTCA
>WNFY01006225.1_pt1 | contig 10667 bp, 10 predicted proteins | sample 5400091 | NCBI WGS metagenome assembly WNFY01 (sample SAMN13153364, study PRJNA577476) | soil metagenome | isolation source: 60 cm soil or saprolite under grassland replicate 1 | place: USA:California | collected 2016-06-15
CCCTTCCACGGGTAGCCAGGTCCCACATGCGCGTGCCGAAAATAATCACCGCGAATGCGAAAAGCGGTGAGAGCAAGATGAGCCAGGAATATTCATACAATGCCATGATTACACTCCTTGCAGTTGGATGACTGCGTAGCAGTAGTTCTCATTTCGTCTTACCTGACCCGTAGGGCGCCTGCACATGTGTAGGCGGCTGCGAAGCAGCGTTGGTGAGACGGCTAGGTGCCAGCATAGCGTCGTTTCCAACTGTCCAAGAATGATTTACCACTTCATCAAGTTTATTTCACTAACATCGACTGTGCTGCGTTTGCGGTAGATCGAGATGATCATTGCTAGCGCGACTGCTGCTTCTGCCGCTGCGACGGTGATAATAAAGATGGCGAAGATCTGCCCTGTCAAGTAGGTGGACCAGGGCTTGACCGTGTTGTAGAACGCAAAGCCGACCATCGTAACATTGACCGCGTTTAGCATGATCTCTATACCCATCAATACGGCGATGGCATTGCGTTTTGTCAGGGCGCCATAGAGACCTATACAGAAGAGCAAAGCGCCGAGTACCAGGAAATGGTTTAAACTGAGACCCATCTTAATTAGTCCTCCCTGCCAATGACAATTGCACCTACAATGGCTACGAGCAGCACAAGAGACGCAATTTCAAAAGGAAGCACGTAGCTATAGCAGATAGGGCTATACAATAATTGGCCTATGTAGATAACGTTGTTCGGTGGCAATGGGCAGGCGCTGTTCTGTGGGCCATAACCCGTTGCTCCACCTACATGGGCAGTAGAATACTGACTGAGCGTAACTGCGAAGATGATACCCGCCCCAACCAGCGTGCTGATGATTGCACCCAACCACCACCATTTGTTGGTCGGATTGCTATTCGTGCGTAAATTACTGGTACGCGTGAGCATCAGCGCGAAGAGAATAAGGATAGTAACTGCTCCTGCGTAGATCAGAATCTGCACAATGGCGATAAATTCAGCATTCAGCAAGAGGTAGATACCGGCAGCCATCGCAAATACAACTACCAGGGCTAACGCGCTGTGAACGATGTTGCGCAATCCTACCACGAGCAGTGCGGAACCCACGAGGACGATGGCGATAATCCAAAATAGAAAAGTAGCTAAATCCATAAAAAATACACCTCATAGTTTATTGTATCATGCATCTCGTTTAGAAAGCACGTGTACCCTTGTGAGATTGTATCAAAACGGGTAAACAGTGACAAGGGCCAGGGTCTGGAATCCACTCATACATGGGGGTGCAGGGGGCAAAGCCCCCTGCCGGAGCGCGAGGGGTCCTCGCACGTTGCTCTCCTCCACAGGCGGGCCGCAGGCCCGCCTGAAGCATTATGAGTGGATGTCAGCCAGGGTGACCTTAAGGTTGCCCTGGCAACTTTCTACTACAACTATGCTATAATCTTTGTCAGACATCCAGGCAAATCAAATCTTGATGAGATAAGGCGATAGAAAATATGAGCATCTCAGACGCTACATCGCATCGCGGCCTCTCTGGTGATCTCTATTGTCCTCGATGCAATACACCACTGCTCCCGCAAGCGACTTTTTGCAGCTCTTGCGGTGAACGTCTCGATAAAAAGAAAGATCCTTCCTCGCTCTTGCAAGATGCACAAGATATTACGGTTCGCTACCGCATCACATCGCTTGTGCGTCGGCGTCCCAGTGTAAACCTGTATTTTGCCCTCGACAATCAACAATCTGGCAAGGGTCAACAACGCATGGTGGCTATTCGCGATATCGATATCACGCCACTGCAAGACAACGCACGTCAACAGGCTACCGAGCTTGTGCAGCAGGAGTATGACTTATTGCGCCGTTGGCACATTCCTTATGTGATGCCTGTGGTTGATTTACGCTTCTCCCAGGGGCATTTCTATGTAGTCGCCGCTTTTCCAAACGCGCACTCGGCTCCGAGCACAACTGGTAAACTCGAAGGCACTCAAGAATCAGCTGACATGATGCAAAGCCTGTACACCCTGCAGGATTTTCTACAGAGTGGCCAGGGGTTGCCTTCAGAGCAGCAAACGCTACTCTGGGCATGGCACCTTTGCCAGGCTTTGTACGGGCTGCATCGTCATCAAATAGTCATAGGTGAACTGGATCCCTATACTATTATCCTCAATGAGAACAGTGATAGGGCCGAACCAGCCTTGATGATTTCATGGCTGCCTCCGCAACTGCGCAAGTTACTCTCAATATCCCAGGCATCGACGACCCCGATGTCGTATTTCAGCGCTCCCGAAGCGCTTAAGGGGAGGGCAGAACCGCGATCTGATATCTACAGCTTTGGTGCTATTCTCTACTTGTTGTTGACAGGATCACCGCCTAGCGAATCAGCATTGCGTACTCACGGGCGCCTGCGTACGCCACACGAGTTGAATCCACGTATCAGCCCAAATGTGAATGATTGTGTGATGCAAGCGCTGTCAATTGAGCCGCAACGCCGTTTCGAAAGCGTTGGGGCGATGGCAGAGGCTTTACGTGATCCGCTTTTCCGACGCCAGCAAACAAGAAAGCTAGATCGGCGCGGCATCGAGAACACTGAAACATCTACGTCCGGTTCCAATGCTTATGAAGGTGAGGGTGAGACGGTACGTATTGTTCCACTTTCACAGAGGCACCAGGCTCATTGGCAGAAATCACACTCTCAGGCGGACATACCAGGCCAGATTCCGCATCGACCGATCCCCCCGCGTCCAACGTTACGGACCCAGAACGTCGATGCTATTCAAGGTGAGCAGCAGCAACAACCTTCTGCTTCGCTTCAATCAACACCCCAGCCTGCTGCCCCACCAAATGACACTCATATGGAAGTACCCTTGAGTGTTCCTGGTGAACTGGCAGATGAGAAAGAGACGAAAGGTAGCCAACAATCACCTCCTGAGAGCGAAACAGCATTGCTGCCTCCAGAAAATTCACTGAATGCTCCCTCGCTTACATGGAAACAGCGCATCACGGGCATGTTACCAGCAATCACATTTGAATGGCTGAAGAAGAATCGTGGCGAGAATGTATCAACATCCTCCCCTGTACATAATGTAGAAACTATAGGTACAACCTCTCCAAAAGAGGCTGCAATCGCCTGGTTCCAGCAGTTGCAACGCATAATGCTTGGTGAGCAGCAGCGTTCGGTAATGGCGGCTGCCATCATTGAATCACCCATGCGCGTGCAACCGGATAGGGTCTTTACGCTCCGCTTGCATATCATGGGTAGAGACGATCCAGCCTTTGCTCCTGTCGCTGAAAAGGGGGATCGGCATGTAGGGCTTAGCAGTCTTATGCACGGCGATACGATTTCAATAGAAGTGCGTTCAGTGCTCAACCAGAGTTATGCATATATCGTACAGCAGGCAACCGTCACAATACCGGCTGCTGGCTATGTTGCTGAGGTAATGATTCCCATGCAGCCGCTCTCCAATTCACCAAGCGGGAGACGTGACCGCTTACATATTTTCATCCTGGATGGGCAACGCCGCCCGCTTTACGAAAAGCCATTTGTGGTAGAAGTCTTCGTTTCCCACTTGGTGAAACGTGGGCAAGAGGGCCATCATGTGCTGACGATTCCTGTATAGGCATGCGATTTATCCTACATTCTCTTACGCACCAAACAGGAAGACCGTTCCACCCATCATGGCATAAAGCAAGATCAGCAGCAGTCCTTCGAGCCAGACCAGCTCACCATCTCGCGTGATCTCGCTGAAGAGAAATGTTGCCAGAGCCAGTGCGGTTAGCTCGACAATGCTAAAGATCAGGTCGAGTCGTTTTCCTTTTGATCTCGTCGTGTTAATTCTGGTGGAATAGTCCCATTGACAATCATACTACAAGTTTATTACTTTATAGGTATGGAAACCATGCAGATGTCAGAGAGCATGTCCACACGAGGAGGTTACACGATGCGCTACATGATCCGCGAGAAGTTCTTCCGTCTCGGCGAAGACTCGACGATCCTGAACGAAGATGGTCAGCCCGTCTTTGAGGTTGATGGCAAGGTCTTGACCTTGCATGACCGGCTGATCGTCCGCGATCTGGCTGGCAACGAGGTGGTCAATGTCCATCGGCGACTCTTCACCTTGCGTCCGACCTACGAAATCACCCGTGGCGGAGACACACTGGCCACGTTCCGCAAACACTTCTTCAGCCCTTTCGTCGACCGCTTTACGGTGGACATCCCCGGCCCGGATGATCTGGAAATGACAGGATCGCTGTTCGAACATGAGTATACGATCAGCCGTGGAGGTCAGGTCGTCGCTACTGTCTCAAAGCGCTGGTTCAGTCTGATAGATACCTATGGCGTCGATATTGCTCCCGGACAAGATGATCCGCTCATCCTTGCATGTGTACTTGCGCTCGACCTGGCCGAAGACAGGGAACACCTCCATGATTAAGGTGTAGCTACTGGCAACAGAACAGATAACACACGGATCAGTTAACGGCTTTCCCCTTTGAGACCGGGTAGTTCACACGCCGCTTGAATCAGGTGCGGAAGGCTTCTGGTGCGCAGACGATGTTTGTAGAGACCTCTAGCCAAGCGAAAGTCTCGTAGGAGCCGATTTATCGCGCTCACCGCCGATTTATCGGCCCTGGGTGCTTTAAAACGAATCAGAAGGTTGCTGCCCGTTCACCCACAACACCGAAGGGGTCATATGACGATTTCCTTATCCAACGATCAAGCTCGCTTCCTGCGCCTGCATGCTCAGCGGCTAACACCGCAGACACCGGATTCGGCATCTAGTGTTGCTCACGTTGTGAAGGAACTATGTGGCATTCAGGCGCAGGATGGACTTGCTGCAACGCTCGCGGTGCGTGTGCGCAGTGCCCGGCTGGTGGCTGCCGATGTCGAACAGGCACGGGTGCGGGAACGTTCTGTGGTACGCACATGGGGTCCACGTGGCACACTACATCTGTTGGCGACGGAAGATCTCGGTTGGCTCCTGCCACTCCTTGGACCCATATTTATTGCCGCCAGTAGACGACGCCGGGCGGAACTGGGTCTGGACGAAGACACATGTGCACGAGGAATCCGCATCATCCGCAAAGTCCTCGCTGATCATGGTCCGCTGACCCGCACTGAACTCGTTGAGCAGCTGGCTATCCACGGTATCCCTCTCGAGGATCAGGCCAGGCCCCACCTCCTGAGTCGAGCAGCACTCGAAGGCATCATCTGCTTAGGACCTGATCGTGATACTGAGCCGACCTATGTCCTTCTCAGTGACTGGGTAGACCAGGAGCACAGAGGACGCCCGCTGCTTGATGTCGCAGCCCATGAAGAACTCACACGCCGCTACCTCAAAGCATATGGCCCCGCTTCACCGGAGGACCAGTCGACATGGTCAGGAATGCCTCTGAGCAAGACACGGGTAGCATGGCAACACGTCGCGGACCAGCTCCTGGAGGTAGAGATCGCCGGTGCTCCAGCCTGGATGCTCAAGACGTGCGCAGCATGGCTAGACGAGCTCCCCGCGCCTGCCCCAATCGTTCGCCTATTGCCACGCTTCGATATCTATTTGCTTGGGTACCAGAATCGTGACCTCTCGGTGCCACCGCAGCACGCAAAACGTATTAACGCAGGAGGTGGGTTGATCCACCCCGCAGTGATGGTAGATGGTCGTGTAGTTGGGACATGGAAGAGTACACGCAAGAGGAACCACCTGGACGTCGTGGTAGAGCCATTTGACCAGCTTGCATCCGAGGTGTATGCGGGTCTGGAGGCCGAGGTCACGGATCTCGCTCGCTTTCTGGGTGTGAAGGCCACGTTGCACATAATGACGCCGCCCTAAAAGCAGGCCTGTTATGTTATACTGTCTACACTATCTACGATGAAGATGCACAAAGGGTCGACCAGGAAGTAGGCAACTCGTCATTGAAGTACACATCCTGAAGGATATAGAATATTATGGATTCTCGATCCATAAGAGGAACGGTTATTGCAGTGTGTCGAAACCCTGAACCTGGCTTGCCAAAACCCGTTGTAGATGCAGTGCATCTCATTGAGAACTGCGGCGTGGAGGGCGACTATCACGCGGGAAGCTTGGTACGTCATCGCTACCTCATGAAAAAGGACCCGGCTAGGCCGAACTTGCGGCAAGTGCTGCTTGTAGATGCAGCGGTCTATGCTGAATTGGCCTCGCAAGATATCCACATCGGGCCAGGGATGATGGGTGAGAATATTACCATAGAGGGTGTAGCTATAATGGACTTAGTCGAGGGGACACGCCTGACCATCGGTTCTGCAGTTGTCGAAGTGATCGAGAGACGAAACCCGTGTTATCAGCTCAATGGCATTGATCCGCGTCTACTGAAAGCAGTTGTCAGGAAACAGGATGGACAAATGATCTTCAAGGCAGGTATGATGACACGGATTCTCCAGGGCGGTTGGGTTCGTGCTGGTGATCTCGTCAAGGTACAAGATTCTGACATCCACTCATAAATGGAGGTGCAGGGGGCGAAGCTCCTTGCCAGGGGTGTGGCTGCCCCCACCCTTCTCTTCTTTCTCGCGGGCTGCAGGCCCGCCAAGAGAGTTACGAGTGGATGTCAGACAAAATAGTGGACATCAGCGAACAAAGTGAGAGAGAATGAGCGCCATTGGAGCCTTTTGAATGGGCCGGATGACGGACAAGAAACCAACAATGAAACGAACATTCTTATCAAGTAGCTTCGACCCGAGTTGTATGAGTGCCCTCCTATCCTTGCCTCACGCCTCTTCACTGTGGCCGCATCCGGGCCGTTGAAAGCAATTCTGACACCAAAACTCTTGAAGCTGCTTTCTCTGCCTCGAGCCAGTTGTCCCATTTTTCCATGGCGTTCTGCTGCATCGATGGCAATACGTGGGAATAGGTGTGGTCTGCATTTCGATTAGGCCTATCGGTGCGAAACTGACGAAAAGTTCAGTCGTACCAGATAACTCCTGATTGTGTGCTCATCGAACGGGGAGGAATGGAGCGATGAGAAACCGTTTTGAGCCGTCTATAGCGCGGGCCTGAGAAGCGATTTGCTGGCCTGCTGAGCGTAAGAGGCTGATCGTGAGCGATAGTTATCTGGTACGACTGATCTTTTCGTCAAAATAGCACTGACAGGCCAGCAGCATCCAGTCGTCAGCTCCGACTTGATGGGCGTACTGTTGGCGCTCTTCCTCCTCCTTCGGCAACTGTTCATGCTCCTACCGTTCACCATACCGCTCTACCCATTCGGCTGGCACATGGGCGCGAACCCACGCGGAGGCTACCTTAGAGAGGACATTCAACACATAGACCATGGTCTGAGCCACACACAACGTGCGGTTGAGGGAACGAATCTTCGCTAAAATATAGGTCGAGTCGGTGCGTTGCCGTCCTTGTGCTTTCAGCCATCCCCTTTCCCGACACCTCTCCAGGAGCAGATCCAACAGACGCTGTTCGGCATGACCCTGGACCAGGCGAGAGCGAAATTCTGAGAGCACGCTATGATCAAATCCAGGATCGGTTAATTCCAGGCTGAGCGCGTATTTCCAGACCAGTTGATCACGCACAGCGTTAGCGGCTTGGCAATCCGTCAAGCCTTCCATAAAAGGGACCATCGCCGGTTTGAGGTTCATGACTGCTCTTTCATTCCCCGTGCATCACCTTGAGGAGCGTCCGACGGGTTGACGGAAACAGATCATCCCACGCGCTGGTTTGCCAATCATCGAGACTGTCCTCCAGGGGAAGCCAGGGTGGGAGAGAAACCTGGATACGAGTGGCCAGGGCACTCACAAACGGCTCGTACGTCTCGCGGAACTCGGCCAGCTTCTGCTCGGTTGCCGTTCCCTCCTTCAGATGTATGCCGGATGCGGCTAGCACGTCTTGGAGACGGACAAAGTCGGAAGATGACAGGCGAGTCACTCCTGACGTGGGTGGCGTACCAAGGACCTGCGCGAGGTCGACGACTGCGTGACGGGCCATGGCAAAGGTAAATCTGGCTGGTTCCACTGGTGTGCCCTCGATGCCCGTCAGCATCAGCGCGCACGTATCCAGGATCACAGTCAGAGCCTCCACCCAGGATTGCTGTTCGTGTTGCGAGCGATAGAAAGCCAGGATAGGATAGGACAGGTGGCTCTCCAGGATGTCGGCGCACCACACTTCCCAATCATGCAGGAGCAGGCGTAGTTCCTCGACGCTCCTGCCTGCGTGATTGCGGCGCAGGAGTTCCGCTGCCGTTGGTGGAGAACCTGCGCGGGCGTCCAGCAAGGAGATTCGGAGCTCGCGCCGCGAGAACGCCTGGTAGATGATGGGAACGTAGCTGATCACCAGGGCCAGGAAGATAAACCCCAACGCGACCTCGATCACCACCAGCAAACGGGCCGCTCCCGGCAGGGGGGTGACATCGCCAAGGCCAAGCGTGAAAAAGGTGGTTCCGCTCAGGTACAGATAGGTAGGGAAGCTGATCGTCTTGTCAGGGGCGTTGAGAGGGAGAGCCATACCCCACAGCAGCAGCCCAAATCCGAAGACGAAGAGCACCGCCCAGAACACTAACAGAGCCAACAAGGAAAGCGGTCCCATATAGCCCAGAAAGGCATCGCGTCTTGCACCCGCTCGCACCAGGTGGCCCAGGAATTTCCACCCCAGCTGGATCGCCCGATAGAAAAGCCGGGTGAGGCGGAGGCGTCGTGTCACCCGGCGGGGTAAGACAATGGTCTCAAAGGCGTCCAGGGCAACCAGTAGGATCAGCACCATGCCGAAGATTACCGCAACTATTCTCATCATTTCCTCCTTGTTAACGGACGATTTTCTCCGTTGACTGACTGTCGTACCACGGTTCATTTGAATTCTCTGCTGTGAACCTTTCCGCTCATCAGTTTTCTCCTGGCCTTGACAGGGGACATTTCATAACGCTAAAAAATAGGGTAAACTAACCTTAGACAATAGTTACTATACTATCTTGTGTGAAGAAAAAGGAGGTCAGGATGGTACAGAACACTCCTAATAATGTGATCTATCCAGCAAATGTAGCGAGCTTGAAAAGAGCCTGGACCTATAGAACTGGAGAGGCTATTGAGTCATCTCCAATGGTTGTCAGCGGGGTCGTGTATGCCGGTTCGCGAGACCATCATCTGTATGCTCTCGATGCCAGGACGGGCAAGAAACTCTGGAGCTACAGGACAGGAGGGCCTATCTACTCGACACCAACCGTTGTTGATGATGTGGTGTATGCCGGCTCTTTTGATGCAACACTCTCGGCTCTTGAAGCCAGGACTGGCGCGCTGTTGTGGAGATACGCCACAGGCAATGCGATTGAGTCCTCCCCTGCTATCGCTGATGGAGTCGTCTATGTCGGCTCGACTGACCACACACTGTACGCCTTGAATGCTGATACTGGCGATAGATTGTGGAGTTTCGGGTCTTCGGCGGGTATTCAATCCTCCCCAGCCGTTGCCTATGGGATCGTCTACGTCGGCTCGTGGGACCATAACGTGTATGCTCTAGATGCCACTACAGGTGCCAGGATCTGGAGCTACACCACCGGGGACAGAATCAGTTCCTCCCCAGCGGTGGCCAATGGGGTCATCTACATAGGCTCCAATGATCATAACCTGTACGCATTCAACCAGATGTATTTCTGGTCAGAAGAACTTGGGAAAGGAGTTGAATAGCATGAGTGACAGCAATACTAGATGCCAACAATTACGCGAGTTACATGATCGTCTTATTGAGGAGTTGAGGATACTGAAAGAAAACCTCCAGGAAGAGGAACACGAGGGTGTCGTCAATCCAATTGAGACAGCCACTATTATCATGAGTCTCCAAAAGACGCTCAATACGGTCGAACTTGAACTGCAAAAGTGTCCAGATACCAATTAGCCGGAACGAAAAAAAGGCAAACCAACTCAGGACAGAGATGGAGAGTGAGGGTTTTGTGACCCAGGAAGCGAAGAGAATGCAAACTACCCCTAGCAACACCCTGGTGGAGCATGCTACAGCGTCTACACCGACAATACTAGTGGTGGGAGCCGGGCCAAAGGCAGTATCGATCGCGGCGAAAAGGCATATGCTGGCTAAATTGGGATATCCCGTGCCGCACCTGCGCATTATTGACCGGAAAGGTGTGGCAACGCACTGGATAGGCAAAGCTGGATACACCGATGGTCAACAATTCCTGGGCACACGTCCAGAGAAGGACATCGGTTTTCCTTACCTCTCCGCCTGCTGGGGAGACAGGGAGCTGAGCCGCGCGGTCGCGAAAGAGATGATGCACTACTCCTGGCAGAGTTTCCTCATCGACCAGTTGCGTTATGCCGATTGGATCGATCGCGGGCGCACACGCCCCACACATAACGAGTGGTCACGGTATCTACAATGGGTTGCTCAAAAAGTCGAGCTTGATCTGTGTGTAGGTGAGGTAACGAACATCACAACGACATCTGATGGGAAACACTGGCAGCTTCCCTGCCACCCTTCCAAAGGCGGCGCTTCGTTCACTCTGACTGGCGACGGTCTGGTGATGACTGGTCCTGGCACACCTCTTACTGTTACGGGTCAGCCGAAAGAACATCCTCGTATCATGGATGGGGCGACGTTCTGGCTGCGTCGTGAGGAGTTCGTGCAATTGCGGACACACGTCAAAAAGCCGCTGAATATTGGCGTGATCGGCACGGGTGAAACAGCCGCTGCCATCGTCGTCGCACTGGTG
>WNFY01008946.1_pt1 | contig 10667 bp, 13 predicted proteins | sample 5400091 | NCBI WGS metagenome assembly WNFY01 (sample SAMN13153364, study PRJNA577476) | soil metagenome | isolation source: 60 cm soil or saprolite under grassland replicate 1 | place: USA:California | collected 2016-06-15
AAGGCCGACGTCTACACCGGGCTCGGGCTCACCCTCACCTACCACCCAGGCGAACGGCTCATACACGCCACAGTCCGGCCAAGCCCTGATATGTGCAGAAGGTTTGTGTCCGAGGGGCGATCAACCCCATACCCCCACGTTATACTTTACCAGTAAACGCAGATGTGTGTCTACCGGGCGCGCGCAATGCCGGCAACCGGCCTGCTGGAATGGGTCTCAGCGCTTAACGGCTACCGGCTGTCCCGCGGCCATCTCCGCAGCCCCGCTCGGCGGCCCGGCATGCCTACCCTTGGGAGGTCGCCACATGGCAGGCGTAAGCGCAAGCGTGAACGCAAGCGCGCACCGTCACGGGTTTCTGTCCCGGTCACCAGGATCGCTGATAGCCCGGCGGCCACGAAGACCGGCCCATGGCATTCGGCGGCGCAGACCCGTCAGCTACTCAGCGTGAGTGCTGGATTGGTGCGAGTGGTTTGACTGGACGAGAGATCGCCGACTATTTGCGGTTGTCAACGTCGCTCGGCACGCCTTGGAAGCCGCGCCCGATCTCCCGTTCTGGCTTTGCCCCACCCGCCGCGCCCCGTTCCTCATGGGGCTCCATCTACAGGTCTTGGGGAATGGCCCGGAAACGGCGTAGCCGTCGTGGGTGGTCGAGCACATGGCGAGGTGGCCGCCGGGGAGGTTATCGGTGACATCGGACGGGATCAGCAGGAAGTCGTTCGCGCCGATGGCTCCCAGTGACGGCCTCCTTATCTGCTACGGCCGTGAGACAGGACACCGGGCTGGCGGGCCTCCGGCAGGCCCAGGTGCTCGGCCAGCCACGGCCCGGTCGCGCTGCCCGGGGCACGCGCGACGTCCTCCGGCGTCCCCGCCGCGACGATGTGCCCCCGTCGGGGCCGCCGCCTGGGCCCATGTCGATGAGGTGGTCGGCGGCGGCGAGCAGGTCCAGGTCGTGGTCGATGACGATGATCGTGGCACCGGCGTCCAGCAGCCGGTCGAACACGCCGGCCAGTGTGGCCACGTCGAGCGGGTCCAGGCCGGTGGACGGCTCGTCGAAGACATACAGTGCGCCGCGCTGGCTGCTGCGCAGCCGGCAGGCGATCCGCAGCCGCTGCGACTCGCCGCCGGACAGGGATGGGGTGGGCTCGCCGAGCCTCAGGTAACCCAGGCCGACCTCATTGACGGGCCGCAGCGCCGCGGCGACCGGGCCCGGTCGGCGAACCGCTCCAGGGCGTCGTGCACGCTCAGGCCGAGCACGTCGGCTATGGTCAGGCCGTCGATCCGGACGGCCAGGGTAGCGTTGTTGAAGCGGGCGCCGTGGCAGGTCGGGCACTGGACGGTGATGTCGGGCAGGCAGGCCGAGGGCGAGGAACAGCTGGATGGTGGCGAATAGCGCGTTGCAGACCGCGATGTGATGCATCATCAGGTTTGCCGGCGGGTACGTCGTCGCCCCGGGCAGCATCGTCGCCGGGCGCACCTATACCGTCGTCAACCTCGCTGTCCCGGTGCCGCTGCCAGGATGGCTGGCCGCCCAGCTCGCCGAGCCGGTCCCTCCGCTGCGCGCCAGCCAGCCCTTCAGGCGTACGGCACCTGCCGCCGCGCACGCCGCCCGCTACACCCAGGCCGCCCTGGACGGCGAAATCCGCCGCGTCGCCGCCGCACCCGTGGGTCGGCGAAACGACACCCTCAACCGGGCCGCGTTCGCCTTCGGCCAGCTCACCGCCGCCGGGCTGCTGACCCATTCGCTCGCCCACACCGAGCTCACCGCCGCCGCCCGCCGGGCCCGGCTGGACCGCGACCCCGGCTGCAGGCCACGCGGCATCCAGGCCACGATCCGCTCCGGCCTGGCGGCCGGCGCCCATAAACCCCGCACCCGCGCAGCCTGAGCACGCCGCGCAGCCCGGCGCCCCGCAGCGGTAACTTAGCCCGGCCGCGCCGCCGCAGCGGTGACCCGGTATCTCCCTGGTGCCGGCCGCTGGGGCCTACCTGCCGGTGGTGGTGGTGTCTGCGGGCCCTAGGCCGCCACCAGGGCGGCCGACCCACCCCAGCCATGATCACCGTCACCGGCAACCTCACCCCTCCCGCACCGGCACTGGCAATGACATCACCCGCTACTTGAAGTTGTCACCTTCGGGGTCCTGGCCATCCACGCCGCCGAATCGGTGCGCAAAGGCGACCGAGTCACCATCCAGGGCCACGACCTGACCAGCGAAGCCTGGCTCGCCACCACCGACGGGCAGCCGAAGTCCAAGGTCGCCATCCGCGCCACCGACATCGCCGTCTCCCTCCGCTACGACCACGCCACCGCCGGCCGCGCGACCCGCGCCACCCAGCGCGCCGCCGACCCGCAGGCCCAGGCCGACGCCGCCGTCCTCAACGGCGTCACCACCGCCGCCTGACTCGCGCTACTGGCCCTGGCCGGGGCACCCGCCCCGGCCATCGTGCGGCACGGAGGCCACCTGTTTCTGCTGGAAGCCCCGCGGAGATCGCCGCCCTTGTGGCCGCATTCCTCATGGTCGGCGGCGGTGACCCGGCGTGGCCGTGACAGCCCGCGGCAGAACCGGCCCCTTTTCTCACGTGCTGGCCAACGACGCTGCCCGACGCAGCTATAGAGCAGGGCAATGCCACGACAGGTGACATCGCCTTTCCAGCCGCGGCGGTGCGGGGTGCACTGGAAGCCTGCGGCCCCCGCCGCATGACCTGGCAGGGAAGGGGACACCCAATGGGCAAGACAAAAGACATCCGCGCGGCGGTCAAGGACGAGCTGTCCTTCGACCCGCTCATCGACCAGGCAGCCGTCACCGTCGAGAACCTCGGCGGGGAGGTGGCGCTCAACGGCACCGTGCCGAGCTACCCGCAATACCTGCAGGCGGCCGCGGCAGCGCGGCGTGTCGCCGGCGTCACGAAGGTGCACAACCACCTGGAGGTCGTGCTGCCACCGGAAAATTACCGCGACGACCCAATGTTGACCACGGCGGCGAACAACGCGCTGGCGCTGGACGTCACCGTCCCGGCCGACGTCGAGGCGACCGCCCGGGACGGCAACATCACGCTGACCGGCCCGGTGAGCTTCGGCAGCGAGCGGGCCGCGGCCGCCTCCGCCGTCGCCGGGCTGATCGGCGTCCGCAACATCGACAACGAGATCTACGTCAGCAATGACGCCGACCCGGGCGATGTCACCCAGCGTGTGCAAGAGGCGCTGGACCGCTACTCACTGATCCTCGACGACAGCGACGTCACGGTCGACACCGACCTGAACTCGGTGTGGCTGACCGGTCACGTCCGCACCTGGGCCGAGCACGACGCGGTCGTCGACGCCGCCTGGATGGCGCCGGGGGTCTCCGACGTCCGCGACGACCTCTACATCACCGGCTGATCGTCCCGACGGGGAAAGGCGCACGCCATGAGCGCGAGTGAATCTTGGACCAGGCGCCGGGCCCGGCGCCGGGAGCGCGAGGAAGCGGCGTCGGCCAGAGCTCGAGCTCCCATCAGGCCGCTCACTGCCGTGCACCGCTGCGACCGCTGCGGCGCTCAGGCTTACGTTCGGGTCCTGCTCCCCAGCCGCCGGGAACTGCTGTTCTGCGCGCACCACAATCGGCAGCACGCGCCTGCGCTGCCCAAGATCGCCGTTGAAATCCAGGACGAGACTGAACGGCTCGCGCGCACTGCGGCGCGCGAGCGCTGATGAACTCGCACGGCGGCCAGTGCCGCCCGCTAGCCGGGGGCACAACGCGGCAGCCGTTCTGTATCCATCCATCGTTACTACGGCTGCCGCGGGTGCACCGCTCCCCGAAATCCCGGCGCCCGCCATCCCGCGGGCCCGCGAATCAGTGAATCCGTATCGGATCGCCGGGCGACGGTTCAGGCGGGGCGCGCCGAACTGAATACCAGGATGTAATCTTCCACGGCGGCGATCACGCAGTTTGCCGCCTCCACAGCCGCTGCCCTGATCGCAGCGGAGACGTTCTGGCTCGCAGCGAGTGCTTGCGCGTCGCGCCAAACGATCTCACTGATCAAACGCCCCGAGGTCCAGTCGACGTACAGGAGCGCGCTGCAAAACCCCTCGGTATCGGCGAGCCACGGGACCGCGGTATCACCAAACCAGGCGATCGCGTCTTCGACCATTGACGGCTCGGCATCCATGCGCGTCAGCCGCACCCGCTCCCTGGCGCCGGAGGGTGCCTCTCGCTCAAACACCGGAACCTCGTAACGCTCGACGGTGACCGCTCCCTTGGCACGCTGAACGGCTTCCTTGCGGCGTGGCGCAACGATGCTCTCGCTGTTGCGCAGCGCACCGCTCGACGCCCAGAACGATTCGAATATCGCGACACCGAGGTCCGGGTTCAGGTGCAACGACGCCCCCAGGTTGCCTGGCTGGCTCTCGACCACCGGGCGAACCTCGCTCTCCATGTACCTGATCGAGTCGCCGAGCAGAAACGGATCTGCGGTGATCAGATTGATCCGGACGTGCAACAACGTCTACTCCCAGCGCGCCGTGAGCTGGTTATGGACCTCGTCGGCGATCGCGTGCACCTTCTCAGCGAGTTGGGTGAGCGCGCCGAGGCCCGCTTCCTGGCCGAGGGAAGCGCAGGTCTGCGCCAAGGTGTCGAGCCGTTCCTTGATGATCTTCCAGGCCGCGTCGCGATGGGGCAGCAGGAAAATGGCGGGCCGGGCGATGTCGAAGGTTGGGCCGGCCGTGGAGCCGGAGTTGGACGGGCCGACCGTCAGGGTGGTCAGAACGGATCCCAGCTCGCGCATCACCCAGTTCATCAGGTGCTTCGCGGTCCGCGCCAGCGTGTCCAATTCGGCTGCAGTCTCGCCCTGGTGGATGTAGTACCGGCTCAGCACCTGCAGCACCACCTCGTACAAACCGCTGAAGAGCTCCGCGACCTGAGAGGTGACCGGGTCTTCGATCAAGGTTCCAGAATCGACGTCCGGGGGCAGCCTGACGAAGGCTGGCATGACCGGCCGGGCCGGGTCGAACGCCGGGTCGGCCGCCTGCTCGGCGAGCAGGTCCTCAAGTATTCCGAGGAATGTGCCAAAGTGTGACCTGGCCCAGTCGCCGCGCGCTCCTTCGCCCTGCTCGACGATCACCTCGATCGCCTGGCGGGCGGTTGCAAGATCGGTGACGGCGACCAGTTCCGGCCACTCAAAGATGCTGGTGGTGACGGCCTGCGCCTGCGGCGGCACGATGAACACGGCGTTCTCGCCGTCACGGTCGCACAGGTGAGTGAGTCCGGCTTCGATCCCGCGGTAGAGATGGCCGACCGTGTGCCACTCCTGGGGCGCGGCCATCAGCGGGGCGCCGGCGGTGGTCAGCGGGCGGGCGTGCCGCGCGGCCGCAAACCCCGCCGCATCGCCCAGCGCCATCCCCTCGGGTCGCTCCAGGAAGAGGAAGTGGCGCAGGGCCCGCTCACCGAACGGCACCAACGCGATCTGGACGCCCGGTGGATACCAGCGGGACAGAATCGGGAAGTTGGGCCGCTCGAAATGCGGCGCCGCGCCGATGGCCGTCAGGATGTTCGTGCTCAGCGCGAGGTGCAGCATCTCCTGCTTGATGACGTTGATCAGCGCCGTTTCCCAGGCCTGCACCCGGACGAGCTGGCCGGGCGCCAGGCCCTCCTCCACGCCGCGCTTGAGCGAGAACTGCGCATACAGATACTCACACATCAGCCCGTGCTCGATCTCACACGCCTGACCAAGGAGAAAGATGAGCTCTTCCCGGGATTCCACCCTCAACCGCGGCTCAGCAGCGGGAACGCTCGTGACGTTGCCGGACATGGTTCCTTCCCTGGTCAGCGAGGGACGGCAGAAGCGGCGCGGATGCGCTTCAGCCAGTGCACCGCCGCTCGTCTTCCTGGGCAAGCAGGCATCGTCTACCAAACCATCGACGGCCGCTATGCGCTCTCATTAGGAGGGGCCGCTTATCGGCGGTTTCCGCAACAGGCTGGTACCAGGCTGTTCCTGACCTAAGTCGCAGTGGTGCTGCCGACGGTGGTGGACGCCGGGCACGGCCGTTCCAAGATCATGATGTGAGTCCGAGAATGGTGAAGGGCCCATGTAGCGGCTGGCCCAGCGGGTGGCTTCGGTGGTGTCGTGGCGTCCGGCCAGGTGAAGTGCCCCGATCGCAAGATTGCGGAGAGCAGCCATGACTCTGGGCCCGGACCGGGTTCTGACTTTGGATTTGTCCTCTTGATACAGGGTGTCGCGCAGCCAGTGCAGGGACTCAATCGACCATTGTTCCCGGACGTATCTGGCCAGGTCGGCGGCGTCTGCCTGCTCGGGTTCCGGGCTGGCGACGCCGAGCGCGGCGACGGCCGAGACCGGCTGGCCGTGCAGGCCGGTGACGTACCGTTCGATCAAGAACACCTGGCTGACGTGCGGGAACGGCAGGCCGGCGGGGGCGGGCAAGACCTGGATGGTGCGGGTAGTGATCCGGCCGTGGCCCTTATCGGTGGCGGTGTGGGCGATGGGTACCTGGCCCCACGGCAGCGCGTTGAGGGCGTCGAACAGGGCCCGCCGGTTCTCCTTCACCGGGAACACGAACTCTCCGCCATGCTCATGGATGTGGTTCGCGGTGGCCTTCACCGTATGCAGCGCGTCCGCGGTCACCACCTTGCCGTTCAGGTCGATCTGGCCGAGCACCACCACGGCCATCGGCACCTCGTTCGTTTTCACCCCGACCTCGGTCTGAGCGGCTACCACCGAGGTGCCGGCATCCGGGCCGGACCTGGTTCCCGCCCGCGTCCGTGGCGCCCCTGACCGCCTTGCCGTCCAGCCTCACCTGCATCAGCACCCGCGAGCCGTCCTCCCCGCCGGTATCGCGGCTGGCCGTGGCCGGCGTGGTGAACCCGGCGAGATTCATCAGCCACCTGCCGACCGCCGCGTCGAATGCTTCCGGGTCCGCATCGGTCAGCACCCGCCAGATCGTGGTCTTCGACGGCGGCGGGGCGGGAGCGGCACCGCTGCGCAGGTACAGATCGGCCAGAATCGCCGGCGGCACGTCAGCGACCCAGCCGGTGATCGCGGTGTAGCCCTTCATCCCCGCCACCACCGCCGCGGCCAGCGCCAGCACCGCCGCAACGGGATGATCCCTGCCCGGGCCCACCCGGCCATCCGTCACCCCGGCGAACAGTTCCAGCAGGTCACAGCACACATCCGAGACCGGGACAGACACGACCGGCTCTGCCGGTGCGGGCCCGGCAGCACAAATGACAGACTGACCCACGACGAAGCTCCGGTGGCTGGGATCTGTGAGAGGACCCCTGTTCCTACCGGGGCTTCGTCACATTCCCCGCCCAAACACGCCGCTCATGATCAGATCGCAACACTCAGCCACCAACCGTGACCCAGCCACCAAACCGATCTTGGAACGGCCGTGGGACGCCGGGTGACGGATGCGACGCGCCGTCGGCCAGGCGTAGCGTGGCTGGGTCGATCAGCCGGAGGAGGGCCGGATAGTGCTGACCATCAGGCGTGACAGCGAGATCTTCGAGGCGGACGGTGGGTGGTTCCATGCCCGCTGGCACTTCTCGTTCGACCATTACCGCGATCCTGATCAGATGGGCGTCGGGCCGCTGCGGGTGTTCAACGATGACCGGATCGTGGCCGGTGCGGATTGGCCGATGCACCCGCACCAGGACATCGAGTCGCTGACCTATGTTGTTGAGGGGCACTTCGAGCATGCGGACTCACTCGGCAACAACGGTCGGCTGGAGCCCGGTGCCGCGCAGGTGATGACGTTCAGCCATGCGGGTGCGCTGCATTCGGAGCGCAACGGGTCCACGACCGAGCCGATGCGGTTCCTCCAGTTCTGGATCCTGCCGGCCGAGGGCCTGCGGTCGGGGGTGCAGCAGCGCCAGTACTCGACCGCCGACCGCGCTGGGCGGTGGCTTCAGATCATGGGCTCGGCCGGCGAGGACGGCCTCGATTTGTCCCAGGACGCCCGGGTGCTGGTGACGCGCTTGGCCGCGGGCCAGCGGCTGTCGCATGAGTTTGACGGGGACCGCGGCGGCTACGCCTACGTGATCGCGGGCGCCGCCGCGTTCGGTGACGAAAGGGCCGCTGCCGGGGACGCCGCCAAGGTGCAAGGCCCGCACGACCTGTCCGTGCACGCGGCCGCCGACAGCGAACTCATCCTGATCGACGTGCCGCTGCACTTTCGCCCCGTGGGCGTCTGGGCCCGCAGCTAGACGTTGAGCCAGGCGCCGGACTCGTGACCAAAACGACCGCTGCCGGGCGGTCTCGGCGGTTAGGCGTCCTGGCTGGCGGCTTCGCCCTTCTCGGGCTCGGGTCCGTAGCCGGCTCTGCTCAGAATCCGGCGCAAGTCGACAACCGTCTGGGTGTCGATGTCCTTATGGGCGGGAGGGTCGAAGAATTCGGTCTCAGACCCGAGGGTCACGGCAACCTTGCCGTCGTGGCGCTCCGCGACCGTGCCGGCCGCCTCGAGCAATGACAGGACGGCATGCCATTCGATGTTATGGCTTACGGGGTGCTGGAATAGCTGGCGCAGGGTGTTGCGGTGATGGTTGTCGAGGTGCGCCGGCTCTGATGTTGATGACATCCATCCATTCTCCTGTCTGCCGGCAGGTGGGTCTCGCGGCCGTCACGTCCGTTGCGCCGCGGCTGGCCCTGGCGGTGCCGCGGGGGCGCTGCGGCGTAGCAGCGTGGCGGCGAAAATGGTGAGGCCCGCGGTCGTGGCGGCGGCGCCGATGGCCAGCGCCGCCGGGTACCCCCAGCGGCTGGCGGCCAGGCCGCCGGTCACGGACCCCACTAGCCCGGCGAGCCCGCTGCTGGCGTTGAGCAGGCCCTGGGCATCGCCCTCCGCGTCGGGCTTGAGCTGCCCGGTGAGCCCGGGCGAGGCGACGCTGAGGAACGACCAGGCGAACAATATGCCGGCGAAGGCGGCCAGCGGCGCGGCGGCCGGGACGTGACCGGCCGCCGCGAACGCGGCGAGCGCCGCGAGCAGGATGACGCGGGCCCCGAAAGCTCCTGCGATTACCGCCCGCGCCGCTGGCTGACGCGGCCCGCCAGGACAAACAACGGCAAGCTGGCGAAGACGATGGCCGAGCCGGCGTAGGCGGGGATCCAGGCGGCGAGCATCCAGCCGAGTCCGCCGCCGAACAGCGCGGGCAGCCCGGCCCGCGGGCGGCGCCGCTGGTGCAGGTGGTGGGCGCGGGACGGGCTGGCCGGACCCCACTCTCCCACCTGGCCGATCGAGGCAAGGCGGTGGCTGGCCCGCGCGGACTGCGCCGCGACCGACGGGACGACCGTAGTGGTCTCGGACCGTGCCGTCGCCGGCTGCCCCGGCGTGGCACATGGCGCCGCAGCGCCACCCGCCGTGACGGCGGCCGACGGCATCCGGGGGATCAGCAGCAGCGCGAGCGGGATGGCGGCAGCGGGCACAATCGCGCCGATCAGGAGACCGTCACGCGCGCTCAACCCGCTGAGCCACGCGGCCAGGATGAGCGCGCCGCCTGGCCGACGCTGAGCGCGGTCTCCAGCCAGCCAAGGCGCCGGTTCCACTCCGTCTTGGGGCGCCGCTCGACGATCAGCAGGTTGGCGATGGTCATCGCCCCGGCGAACCCGGCGCCGTCGCCCAGCGCCAGCAGTACCTGCAGCGCGGGGCCGGCCACCGGGAACAGCCACAGCGACAGCGCGGCGGTGGCGGCAGACCCGGCCGCCAGCAACCGGTAGGTGTGATAGCGATCGGCCAGGCTGCCCACCAGCGGCGCGGCGAACGCCCCAAGTTGAACGCGCCCATGACCAGGCCGACGTGACCCAAGCCGTAACGGGCAGCCACGAGCGGCAGCAAGATCGGCGTGAGGCCGACCCCGGCCCCATTGACGAGCGCGAACGGCGCGAACCACGGCTCAAGCAGCCGGGCGGCCCGGGTATGGGCAGACCGGGCACCGGCCTGGCCCCTGACACGGCCAGGCCGCCCCCCGGTCCCGTGTGCGGCCATTGCGCGCGATCGTAGCGTCGCCGCCGCCTCATGCGCGGCTGCCCGGCTTTCTGTAACTCAAAGGTCATCGCGCAGCCGCCTGGGGCAAATACCACCCCCCAGCGTGGGCTGCGGCGTTGGCCCGCCAGGCCGCATCGGCACGGCTGCCTGCTTGTGCGCAGCGGCCAACAGGGCTCGTGTTCCTCGTGCGCCGCGCACGAGGAACACGGCGGCGCGGTGCCTACGCTCAAGGTGAGTGCTGCGAAAGAGGAACGATGGCGCCGAAGCTCCGCTGACGTCTACCAGGTCGTCGTCTGCGCCTGGAGTGCCCGCCAACGGTAAGGGGAAAAACCATGACATCCGGTGAAACGAGTGTTTCATCCACAAGCAAAGCACTCGATCGCGCTACCGGCGCGGGCCCCGAGATTCTGGACTGGTACGCCCACCGCGCAGCGCAGCTCGGGCGGGACGCGGACGCCGGCTGGCCCAAGAGCGCTGAAGGGGGATCACGATGGTGAACCTCGCATCCAATCTCGCGGACATGGCGAGTCGCCGCGCCGACGGTGTGGGTTTGCGGGTCGGTGAGATCGAGACGACGTACAAAGAACTCGATCAGGCGAGTGCCCGGGTCGCCGGGCTGCTTGGCGAACGCGGGCTGAAGCCTGGCGACCGGGTGGGTGTCATGCTGCCGAACGTCGCCGAGTTCGCCGTGGTCTACTATGGCGTG
>WNFY01006710.1_pt1 | contig 10665 bp, 11 predicted proteins | sample 5400091 | NCBI WGS metagenome assembly WNFY01 (sample SAMN13153364, study PRJNA577476) | soil metagenome | isolation source: 60 cm soil or saprolite under grassland replicate 1 | place: USA:California | collected 2016-06-15
CCCTGGGCGGCCTAGCTACAATCAGCCAGCTAGCCCTGGTGTGTATCTACCCAAGTTAATCAACTCCAACACCAACCAACAGACGCTGGTCTGTACAGCAGGCATGTCGCACTGGCGCTTCATTGGCCTTGAGATTACAACTGGAGGTGGTACCCAAGTACAAAATGCCATCGTCCAGTGTATGCGCACCGATCACGTGTTCTGGGATCGCATGCTGGTACATGGCGGCAACTCGCCCAACTGGCAGAACAAGGACACCATCTCGCAGGGGATCAACACGGCTGGCTCGACTTATGCAGCCGTCATCAACTCCTACATTGGAGACATTCACTGCCGTACCAACGTCTGTGCTGACTCCTACGCTATCGACCCAGGCGGCTCGACTGCATTTACCAACGGCCCTATCAAGATCGTGAACAACTTCGAGGAAGCAGCAGGCGAGTCATGCGGTCTCTCAGGTGGCGGCGGACAAGGACCAACCGGCACGACTATCGCCGTAACCGACTGGGAGCATCGCCGCGTACACTGCTTCAAGCCGACCTTCTGGAAGACGAACGATCCCACATACTTTGGCCAGTCCTTCAGCATAAAGAACGCCTTCGAGATGAAGAACACGAACCGCGCCTTGATCGAAGGCAACATCTTTGACGGTGCCTGGAGCGGACAGAGTGACCAGCCTGGCACGCTTGTTACCCTCGGCTCGAAGAACCAAGCGTCGATTTACTCAGGTGTAGCTTCCAGCAGCGGAACTACGCTCACATGGAAAAGTGGCGCGGTGTTCCGCTCTACCATCGTGTCCTCGTTCTGCGCCGTACCGCTACACTGCCGCGTAACCTACAATGGCGTAAAAGGTTATCTTGCTCAGACGTTCATTGACAATCACCACATTACGGTAAGTCCTGCGCCACCAACGACCGCGTCAGCTGGCTTTATAGCTTTCGATCCAGGCCTCAATCCAGGTGCAGTCGTAAGTAATCTGACCGTGCGCTACGACTACTTCACCCACGGTTCACGCGGGCTAGCAATCTTTGCCTTCCCCTCAGATGGTGGTGATGTTTCGCTAGGCGACAACAATATCAGCGTGAATAACAACGTACTGGACGATATCTCGACCAAGTGGAACACGTCCACTGGAGCCTGCTGCTTCTGGGCAACGACCTTCCAGGTACAGAATTCCTTCAACAATCCGAACAACATTCACGATGTGACGTTCGATCACAACACTGCGCTCAGCTTCCAGAACACAGGCAGCTACGTGGCAGGAGCAGGCGGCCCGTCAATGGGCTTTGGAACTCAGAGCGCCAGCGCAGGCACGGTGCGGAATCTCAGGTTCACGAATAATGTGAGTACCGCTGGCTGGACAGGTGGAACCAGCGTGTGCAATACGTCAAGCGCCAACGTACTGCAGCGGATGCAATGCTATGACACTCTGTCCGGCGTCGCACAGAACACCTTCTGCTTCGATCACAATGGGCTGGCTACGAGCACCCAGACGCCTATTGCCAACGTGACCAACAATGCGCCTTATCCTGGGCCGGGACAGTCGCCGGGTTGCGGCTTCACTACGACAGGCCAAATCCTCGTGCCCAGCTTCGCCGCCATCCTATTCACCAACCTGAACGCAGCCTCAGGTGGAAACTACCAACTCCAGCTCGCCAGTCCGTTTCATAATGCTGCATCAGATGGCTCGGACATGGGAGTACACTGGACTCAGTTACAGAATGCCATCGCAGGGGTACAGTAATGTGCGGCGACACTTCACACCGACTCAGAAGAAGGTTGCAGCCTTACTCCTACAAGGCCACAGCACGGCTGAGATGTGCGAGGAACTCAAGATGAAGCCGCGCACGTTGAAGGCACACTTGAATCGTATGTTCAACCTATACGGGATTGATGATCGCTACATCAAGCGAGTCCGGCTGGTTTACTTAATTCACAAAGAGCAGGGGGCCTTAAGATGATCCAATGGCTGATGGCGCATCATAAGCTGATCGACTGGGGAACGCAGACCATCGCAACCTGTTCTGTGCTACACAGCATCCTGCCACCCTGGGACTGGAACCCTGACTTTGTCAAGCTCGGCCTGCGCGAGTTCCCCACGTCGCAGAAGCTCTTCTACGCCCTGTTCAACAACCGCTGGTATCGCGTGTTTGTCTACATCATTGGCTTCGCGGCCATCAACATGCGCTCTACCGTGTGGCACTTCATCAGTGTGAGCAACGCAGAAGGGCCAAATGCTAACACGCCAGCCTCAATCATAGAGACCATAACCTCCGAGAAGGTCGTCATTCCCGTGGAGAAACCGACCTTGCCTTCAGGCGGGGGGTCGTAAATGTGGATGTCTCACCTCTGGCCATCGCTTCCGACTGGTTACAGTTTGCAAGTACTGTCCTTCTTGCTATTGGTGGGTATTTTCTCAAGCGTAGTCTCGGTCACGTTGATGCACTGGAAGAGGAAGTACAGACACTCAAGGAGAAGATCGCGGTTCTGCTTGACCGCGACCGTCAGCGACGGCTTGCAGATTATGAGCAAGAAGATCGCCAGCGCAAGCGCAGTTGAAGAGGTCATGTAATGGCGTGGCATTATCAACAGGTAACCGGCAGGATGATAGATGAGAATGGATATACGTGGGGGGTCGGTTACTCTGGCGCAGACCCAGGTAAGAACAAGCCAGAGTTCGAGAACGTGCATGATGTCGGGCCGATTCCACAAGGAGGCTACAGTATTGGAGCGCCACACGACTCGCGGGAGCATGGGCCATTTGTTCTGCCGCTCATTCCTTGGAAGACGACAGAGCTGCATGGCCGCTCTGCCTTCCTGATCCACGGCGACTCAGTGCATGCGCCAGGGACTGCCTCGCGTGGCTGCGTCATTATGTCACGCGACGTACGGGAACGTATCTGGAACAGCAGAGATCACTCACTGGTCGTCACCAGCGGACTTGACGAAATTCAGCGTGAGACGCGGGTGACCTAGCATGGGAGACAAGCCCTTTCGCGTGACTTGGAAAGCTGGACAGATCATCGTATATGCACTATCACAGGAACGTGCAGTTGACGTAGCACTTGCATATATCAAGCAACCCAGCGTTAGCAGAATGCTGGTTGAGCCATCGACTAAAGAAGGCGAATGAGGACGACATGAGATATGCGATCACGTTTGTACTCTTATTCACACTTGTAGGCTGCGTTCACAAGACGAACACCAATCCAGAGCCTGTCAGTATCACTTATGCCAAGACGGCGCGTGATACGACAGCAGCGCTAAATGGAGCACTCAAGGCAGCACAGGAGCAATATGCACCTGAATGCCAGAGCGACGCCTCGAAGCCTGCATGCGTAATGATCAACAAGGCCATCGCTGCGCATGGTGCTCTGATCACGGCAACTGAAGCCTATTGTGGCTTCTCTGATGTATCTCAGCCGCTTGACACCTGTAAGCCAGTCGCAACTGCGCAAGCAGGCCTGATGGCAGCGCTGGACAACGCGCAGCAGTTCCTGACTCAGCTCAAGGAGGTAATCCACCCATGATCAACTCTATTGCTCTAGCTCTCCTATTGTTGCGCATTGCCTTGGACGAGGCGCTCACGAATCATGCGCCGGAAGACGAGATTATCACCAGCCTCCAAAGCGCCATTGAAGCATTGGTGAAAGTGCACGGCACTGATATCACGTTCCAGCAGCTTGAAGAGTTGCGTGTCAAACCAGCTTGGTAACTTATGGCACCTTACGCACAGTTCACGCTCGCTCAACTCCAAGACCTCTTCTATCAACAGGTCGGAGGCAATCGTGCGTTCTGGCGAACTGACGAGGTCACACGCCTCTTGCAAGAAGCCCTACGCGTATTCAACTGCCTCACCGGCTTCTGGCGTGACCGCGTGGACATGGGCCTAACGGTCGCAGGGCAGACTTGGTATAGTACGCCTGCTGCATTGACTTACGTACTGCGTGTGGAGCTGAACGAACAACCAATGGGCAGCTCCTCACTCTACGATCTCGACTATGGTCAGCCAGCATGGGAAAGTGAGCAATGCGGAGTGAACGAGCTGCCTCAGGTGTTCGCACCAGCAGGCTTCAACAAGTTCGCCCTCTGGCCCAGCTCCAATGCAGGTACCGAAAGTCTGATCGTCGAGGGTGTGACGCCTGCGCCGGTGCTGAGCAACGTAGGCTTCGTGAACCTGGGCGAGGACGAGCTGGAGACCATCCTTGACTACGCAGAGCACGCAGCTCAGTTCAAAGAAGGCGGCCAAGAGTTTGAGGCCTCACAACTAGCGCTCAAGGAGTTCCTGAAGGAGTGTGGCTCGCGCAACGCAGTGCTCATGAAGTCTTCTCCGTTCCGCAAGTGGATGGGCCTGACAGATCAGAAGAAGCGGGCGATGCGCAGCGCGAATGAGAAGGTCGGTGCCAGATGAGCGTGACCGACACTTACGTCAGCAACGATGTCGTATATCGTGTGCTAGAGAATGGCAACGCGGACGCGGATTTCGTGGCCTCTCCCTTGCTTACTTCAATGTTCTCAAAGCAGGAGATCATCGACAGCATGAATCGTGTGCAACAGGCCTTCTTGCTTGAAACCGGCGTGATCGTCACGCTGGATACGATCCCAGGGCAGGTAGGTAAGCCAAAGTACGATCTGCCTGAGGACAGCATTCGACCACGGCGGGTCACGTGGCATGACGCCAGCGACGATAAGACGCGTGTGCTGACTCAGACTGACACGTGGCAGCTTGACACAGGTGCACCCAACTGGCCTAGCGACCGTGACATCCCGATTGCTTGGTGGGAGACGACGCTGCCACAGCAGACGCTGGGCGTGGCCAAGACACCCTTGAACGATGGCGTGATCGGCCTGCTCTACATCGCGTTGGCTGCAGCGCTTGATGGCTCAGGGATTGTGCTCGCCGTGCCCGACGACTTCACGCCCTACGTGCTGTATGGTACGTTGGCTGAGTTACTGAGCAGCGACGGCCCGAGTTTCGATCCAGTACGGGCGCAATATTGCAAGCAGCGCTACGATGAAGGTGTTGAGTTGTGTCGTCTGATCTTGGGAGGCTAGCATCAGTCAGTATTCTCATGACCTAAAGAAATGCGCGGACACGGGCCTCCAGCTCCGCCTGCCGGTTGACCTGGTTCCTGCGACTCAGTACAGTCGCCTTACCAATGCTATCCCGATCATCGAAGGCGAGCTGCGCACGCGTGACGGACTCACACTGGTCGGCATCCCTACTGAGGTCGCCTTCGCTTATCAACTCGAACGCGTGGACACATTGGCGACAACGCTGACCATCGCGGACACCATCTATCCCAACGGCTACATACTGGGTCAGGAAATCTCGATCACCATCTTTGATGTGAGTCCGGGCTTCGGCTCAGCTTACGATGAGACTGAGACCGCAGGCTTAGGCGCAAACAGCGGTGCAGGAACGGCTTGGACGAATCCTAACAATGTCACCTCACCATCCAGCTATGCTACTGTTCACCTGACATCGTTCGGAGATGTGTCGCAGAACCTGGATGTGACTACCTTTGGCTTCGCTGTGCCCGCGACCGTTCCAGCGCTGACTACGATCACTGTCCTGCTCGAAGCCTATACGTCGCTCGATGCTGCGACCGCTAAGCTGACGCTGCAATTGCTCAAGGCTGGCGCTCCGGTCGGCGCGACGCAGACGGTCATTGTCAACGTGCAGAACACGCCTAGCGCACCGCAGCTGGTCACGCTGGCTTTCGACGGCTCGGCATTCACCTTCACAGATGCCAACGCGGGCAACTTCGGCGTCCGCATCATCGGTGTCGAGTTCGAAGTACCCTCTGCCTCATTCGACATCTTCATCCGCAACGTACAGATCACCGTCGAGCAAGCCGCGCTGGTGCTGCCTGACTTCCCACAGACCTACACTGCGACCATTACGCAGATCAACTCGCCTACACAGTTCGTGTTCACCGTGGGCATTCCAGTCGTACTGACCTCGGGCACCGTGCTCCCTGTCTTCGCCCAGATCACCGACGCCAGCCAAGCCAACGTGCTCGCCTCAACCGTGATCACCAACATCTTCCGCCTGAACCAGGCGCAGACCAACATTAACGGAGATCGCATCGTGGCCATCGCTGGCCGCATCTGGCGTGCCGCGCTACCTGCTGGCAACGTGTTCGAAGAGATGGTCAGTCCGACCGCACCAGGCGGAACCGTCCCTACGCAGACCAACGGTCTGAGCGGACGCCCGCTTGCGATCATTGCCTTCCGCTTCACGTTAGACACAGTAAGCTGGGCGATCTTCGCGGATCAACTGGCCATGCTCAAGTACCGGCCAGGAACGGATGAGAGCCAGGTTGAGTTCGTAGCCCTCGGTAATGCACCGCCGACTGTCGAAGCCAGCGCAAGCGCAGGCGGGACAGGGAACCTGGACTCAACAGGCGGAACTGACTACGACTGGCGCTATACCTACGTTGATGGCTATGCGCTAACTGAGTCCAATCCATCACCTGAGATGCTCACGCCGGGATCGACCACGACCACGCGGCCTACGACATTCACCAATCCCGCGATTACAGGGAACACTGCCTTTACCAATCCGACTAACGCTATCGACACTAGCGCGACCACTGCCTCTGTAGGATCGGTCATAGCCACAAGCTCTGGGTCTGGCGTAACCGTAACTCGTCAGGCGTCCTGCCAATGGCAGGGCTGGAGCCAGCCTGCAGGCATCGTGGATTCTGTCTCCATGAGTATAACTGCGCAGGTTGTGGTCAACGTTCAGAAGCTCAATGGAATCGCCCTAGCACATGGAACACTCACATATTCTTACGATGGAGGTGTGAGCTGGCAGACGTTGGTCACGGCCAGTGCTGGGCCACTCTCTCCTTCAAAGGACACCGGGAAGCAGACCTACACGGTCACGCTTCCTGCTTCTGCCGCGTTCTCCAACTTCCGGCTTCGGGCGGTCAGCTACGCCTCCGCCCGCTCCATCTTCGATTTCGAAGAGTCCTTTGGTCACGCTACGGCGGTGGTCAACGTGTTTGACATCTCTACGACGGAGACGGTTGAGGCTGTGGTGAATGGGCTGGCGCTGGTGAACAAGATTGCGATCATCTGTGTCACACCCTCGCCTTATCCGCAGCACACGTTTATCCGCTTGTATCGGCGTGGTGGATCGTTGCCTGATGCGTGGCGTCGTGTAGGCACGTTCCAAGTTAGCTCGCTCGTACAAGGCGCATGCGGCGCAGGCACGCTTGAGATCGATGACAACGTGAGCGATACCACGCTGAGCACATCCGACATCCTAGAGCTAGACAACGATCAGCCGGTGACGAGCGTGACCCGCAAGAACCAGCCACTCTCCTTCATCTGGGGGCCGGTTGGTCTGGATGCCCGCGTGCTTGGCTGCGGCGACCCGGCACGGCCTGAGTGCGTGTACTACAGTAAGCCAGGGAATGCTGATTCATGGCCGCCACAGAACTTTGTAGAGGTCAGCAGCCCCGGCACGCCGATCATTGCAGGTTGCGTCTTCAACACGCGCACGTTCGCCTTCTCGCGTGAGAGCATTTATGAACTAGTCGAAGGACTTGGCGGTGGTACAACCTTCTCCCCATTCCGCACGCCTTCTGCGCATGGCCTATTCACGCCTTGGGGCTTAGCCATTGGCCCTACGATGTTCTTCATTGCTAAGGACGGGATTTATGCCACAGACGGTGGGCAGGAGCAGAGCATCGTGGAGAACGATATCAAGCCGCTGTTCCCGACCTACGACACGCCTGGTGAGAGCGTACATGACTATGAAGCAGTAGACTTCACCAAGCCTGATGACATGCGCTTGGCTTATCATAATGATGAACTCTACTTCCTCTACATCGGACGTGACTCAGGCACGCGGCAGGAACTTATCTACGACCTTTTGAAGAAACGCTGGCGAGCGGCGGACTCAACCGTAGGCATCAGCGACGTTTACTCAGAGCCGAACACGATCAGCTCGCTGCTCTTGGGAACAGTCGGTGGCGTAGTCTATGTCGCGGGTGGAGATCATGATCCCAGTGAACTCGATGTAACCGAGAACATGAACATCACGACCGTCGTAACCACAGGCGTGACGCTGGCAGCCGGAGCCTACTTCGCTCGCGCAACTCGCTTTACAGCAGCAGGCGAAGTTTCAATGTCTTATGAGTTCGGCCCGCTCGCCATCGATCCGACACACGCGATCCAAGCCAGCCTGCCCGGTGGCCCGCCTGACACAGTAAAATGGCGTGTGTATTATGGCCTGACTAGCGGGCTAGAGGATCAATATCAAGAGTTCACTGAAGTCTCGCTCGCGACTTCACGCGTGGTGGTGATCATTGCGGCAGGTACGGCTGGTGTGCTGCCTACGGAGAACGCAGACAACGAGATCAGCGTAGCCGTGCGCACCGGGGCACACGACCAAGGCGCACCGCTCAATCAGAAGCAATACGGCAACGTGATCTTTGATCTTGATCCCGGTGGAGCAACGGTCGGAGCGCCTGTCATCATCACGCCTCTGATCAATGGAGAGGCACAGACTCAGGCAGCACTTGCCGTGACGGGAATAGGTCGCAGGCAAGTTCCGCTTGATCTCTCAGACTTCTTCGCCTTCAACGCAGAATATGAGATCGCGTGGTCGCGTACTGACGTAGGTGGAGGCATCGTCAGTGATCCGGTCATTTTCCAATATGACACGCTCTGGTTCCTAGAGCCGGTGCAAGTCAAGCACTGGCAGAGCCAGCCAACCAGCTTCGCATTCCCTGGCTTTGTTCACTGCAGAGATGCTTACATTGCCATTCGCTCGACTGCCGATGTCACCCTCACGATGATCATCGATGGCGTGGTCACACAGACCTACACAGTCCCCTCAACCGCAGGTCAGCGTCTGAAGCAGTACATCCAGTTCGACTCAAACAAAGGACTGATGTACCAGTTCGCACTCGATAGCGAACAGGAGTTCCGCGTGTACGAGCCAGACATTGAGACGCGCGTAAAGCCTTGGCTCGGCTTGCTCGGCTACTCCGTGCAACGCGTGCTAGGAGGCGAAGTCAATGCCTAGCAAGTTCACCTTCCGCCCTCCGACATTCGAGCGCTTAGCTCCTGAGAAGCTGGCGACTGAGCTGGATAAGCATCTGCCACGCTTGTTCGACGCGCATGCCTCGCTCAATGGAACGGCAGTAAAAGCGCCAGCATTCGGCGGGACGTTCGCGACCAACAGCGGCGAGATTGTCATCACCGGATCGAAGCTGGGGATTCCCACCGGACTATCGCTGGTCAGCGCGGTCGTCGTATCGTTGGTCGCAGGCACCGGGGCCGCACTGAACCTTTGGGTAAGCGCAGGTAAATCGATCACTGTGCGTGGCGGGATCGATGTCTACGTATTCCAGCCGACATCATCAGGCGACAACACGCCGGTTCCTGCAACCGGGCCAGTGTCAATCCACTGGTACGCAACCGGCACGGCGGAGACGACGACATGAGCTGGAGAAATAGCTTGTATTCACGCGTGATGCAAGGGAGAATGACCGCATGAACAGTCTGCTCGATACACTAGCTGGCCGGGCGGAGCCGCTGCCTACGCAACCTATGGTGTTGGCTCCCGTGAGTCCTGAACCGAGTTCATCACCTGCAGCTGGCGTCCGCGTCGTCCCCTATAACGCGTGTTATGACGCTCAAGCGGACTCCTTCCTCCCCTGGATGTGGAAGCGGATGCAGGACGACGACCTGGTGGATTACTACTTTCCTGGGCAGCAAAGCACCGGATTCGCAACATTTGTCCGCTTGTTCTCAGGAGACGCACAGGTCGCACTGTTCGTGAACGAAGCCGAGTCGAAGCAATGGAACGACCGCATCATAGGCTTCATTACCTGGACTCCTTCACACATGGGCGCAAGCGAAGTGCTGATTGCTGGCTTCATCTTCTTCCGCAAGTGGTGGGATCATCGCACGACTGACGACGCAGCCCGCGCAGCCTTCATGCATTGGTTCACCAAGACAGAAGCACAGGTCGTGCTCGGCGTCTGTCCTGCTTTGCACACGGCTGCCATCCGCTACAACAAGCGTATCGGCCTGCGTGAGACCGGCAGAATCACCAAGGCGCATATCTACAAGGATCAGCCGTGCGACGCCATTCTCTACGAGATGACGCGCGAGCAATGGGAGGCACGATGACATTCAGCGATAAGCTCCGTGAAGACGGACTCGACGTACATGCTGACCAAGTTGATCAAATACGCCGACTCAAGGCAGCAGCTTTACCGATCATCGGAGCTGTCACCGGGGGTGCAGGCAGCATTGGCTCAGCAGCAGGCGGTAAGAAGGCCTCGAATAAAGCTAATCAGCTTGCGCAACAGCAGCTCGGCCTGCAGCAGAATCAGTTTGGTCTGGCGAAGCAGCAGGTTGGCTTAGGCAACGCAGCCCTCGCACCTGCCTCGAACTACTGGAACGCCTTGCTCAAAGGTGGTCAGGCAGCAGTTCAGGCGACCGGCCCTTATGCGTCGCTCATTGGGCAAGCTGGTCAAGGCGCTCGCAACTCCATCGCTGGCTCGACCGCACGCGGCGGAGAGCAGAACCTGGCGCTGGCCAACACCTACAATCAACAGTTCAACGATATCTCACGCCTGTACGCGGGCATGCAGCCGCTGGCAGCACAGGGACTGAGTCAGCTCGGTGGTGAAT
>WNFY01019273.1_pt1 | contig 10664 bp, 8 predicted proteins | sample 5400091 | NCBI WGS metagenome assembly WNFY01 (sample SAMN13153364, study PRJNA577476) | soil metagenome | isolation source: 60 cm soil or saprolite under grassland replicate 1 | place: USA:California | collected 2016-06-15
ATTCACTGCCGGTCCCGAGCTCATCCTGGAGCCCATGACCGGGATTGAACCGGTGACCTCGTCCTTACCAAGGACGTGCTCTACCAACTGAGCTACATGGGCCGCTCTTCGTCATGTCGATGCTCGCCGCGTTCTCCATGGCGGAGCCGAGCGACGAACCGGTTTCACCCTTTGCCGGAGAGATAAAAGTCCCAAAGTCGCGTCAAATTTGCAATTTGAACGACCATGGGACCGCCTCGTTCCAGCAAAAAGCGTCCGCAAGCTAACCGCCCGCGTTGGTGTGTCAAAGAAATTTCTTAGCGCTACGGGCTATCGAATTCTTCCGCTTGTAGGCTCTTCTTTTCCTCTGGTGACCACGCGCACGATCACTGCGATGATAATCAGCACCGCGATCGCAATTCCAATATTGAGCGGCGTAATCAAACCAGGTTTTTCGGGAGTCGGTGTGGGCGTTGCTGTCGGAGGCGGCGCATTCCTCGCCGCCAGCATCGCCTGCACATATTGCAGGCGTTGCACGGTGTCGTAGTCGTCTGGTTTTAATTTTAGGGCGGCTTGATAATCAGCAATCGCCTTCTCATACTGCATCATGGAAGTGTACGTCGCACCTCGTTTAACCAAGTGCTCGGCATCGGCAGGATCCTTTTCGATTAATACATTGTAGTCGGCGACGGCGGCGTCATAGTTTTTCAGATTTCGGTTTGCCCAAGCTCGCCGATCATAGTTTTGCGGATCATTTGGCTCCTTCTGGATGGCGATTGTAAAATCCGCGACTGCCTTATCCCACTGGTTAAGCCCGATCTCAGCAAAACCCCGGAACTTATAAGCATAGCCGTCATCCGGTTTGAGCTGAATGGCCTTGTCGAGATCCGGTAACGCTGCATCAAACTGGCTTTGCATGACCTGTGTGTTGCCCCGTTCGCGATACGCAACTTCGTCGCTGGGCGCAATCTCAATTGCCTTTGAAAAGTCAGCGGCCGCATCCGCTAATCGGTTGCTGGCGCGATAGGCGGTGCCGCGATTGGTGTAACCGCGCGGATCTTTCGGGTTGGCTTGAATCGCTTTTGTAAATTCGGCAATCGCCGCGTCGTACTGCTTCTGCTGAGCCAGATCGATCCCGCGCTGCATATGTCCCCCGCCCCCTGCGGGCGGCTTGGCCAATCCGATGTCAACGGCCGCGAACCACAAAAGTGAGACTATCGCAAGAGTGATCGTTTGCTTGTTCAAGATATTCATTTCTCCTCCGATCCTACTTTTTGAGCGATTTATCGTTTGTAAGCGAGCAAATTAACGCGCGAAAGAAGCAAAAGCGATGAAGCGATTGGATTCCAGTCGAGACATTGTCGATCTACGCGGACGTGCCAACTTTTCAGAAGGTTATGCCGCGATCCTGGCCACCATCGTCATCTGGTCGACCCCATCGCTTTTTCAGTATTACCTGAATCGTTATTACGATCCCTGGGCACAGAATTTTTATCGATATCTCGTCGCCTTCCTGGCAATCACGCCGCTGGCGTTTTTCCGAATTCAACGCCGCGGTCCGCGCATCGATTGGCGCGCTGTGATGATATGTTTCGTTCCGTGCCTGCCTAACGTGGTCCACCAAATCACCCAGGTGATGGCCTTATTCTATATGGGCCCGGGCGTCTACGCGATTTTCACTCGCTCCTCGGTGATCTTCACCGCGCTGCTCGCACTAGCATTTTTCCCTGAGGAACGCCACATCATCCGTCAGTGGCAGTTTCAGGCCGGCACGCTTCTGGGATTGATCGGCGCTTTCGGTGTCATCTGGTTTCAACCGGGATGGAAATCGGGGCACATTGCGCTTCCCGGATTATTCATCGCGTTCACGGCCACGTTCTGCTGGGCGCTTTACGGAATTCTGGTGAAACGTCCCTCGGCGCAGCTTGGATCCATTCGCAGCTTCGGACTGATCAGTCTTATCACCTCAGCCCTGTTGCTTCCGCTCACCTGCGCGTTTGGAAAGATCGGCACTCCGCTTCACGCCGGATCGCACGCTAACTTCATTCTGATCCTCTCTGCCGTGACTTGCATTACGCTCGCACATGTCCTGTACTACGTTGCCATTCGCGAGATTGGCGTAGCGCTCGCGCAAACCCTCCAGCTTCTCTGTCCCGCCGGCGCGCTGGCGCTCTCCGCCTGGATTTATGGTGAACGTCTCGCTCACGCTCAACTTTGGAGTGCAGCCTTCATTCCAATCCCGCGTACTTTTGACGGCTTAAAGCGGAGAAAAATTAAGAACTTGTGTCAAAAAATAATGCGACGCTCATCGAGCGCCGCTACAATCGACATCGAGTATCGGAATGAATCTGAAAGCGTATCTCAGGTCCCGGCAAAAGGAGATTGACCGCGCGCTCGATCGTTATTTGCCGAAGGTGAACACCAAACCGGCGACGATTCATAAGGCTATGCGCTACAGCCTATTCGCCGGCGGCAAACGATTGCGACCGATTCTATGTCTTGCGGCCGCCGAAGCTTGCCGCGGCAAGATCGCCGACGCGCTTCCCCTCGCCTGCGCGCTCGAGTGCATCCACACCTATTCTCTCGTGCATGACGATCTGCCGAGCATGGACAACGATGATTTCCGGCGCGGGCGTCCCACTTGCCACAAGGTTTTTGGCGACGGTATCGCCGTGCTCGCGGGCGACGCGCTGTTGACGATTGCGTTTGAAATTGTCTCGACCGCGAAGCCGACACCGCGCTACGCCATGTCGATCTTGCTGGGTGAAATCGCGGTTGCGGCTGGGAGCCAAAGACTCATCGCTGGTCAAGTCGCCGATCTCGAAGCCGAAGGAAAGAATGTCAGTCGCCATCAATTGCGCTACATCCACGAAAACAAAACCGCGGCGATGTTGACGAGTTCGGTGCGGCTCGGCGCAATGACCGCGAACGCGGATGCTAAAGAACTCCGGGCCATCACTAACTTTGGACGCGGGCTTGGGCTCGCTTTTCAAGTCATCGACGACATTCTCGATGTAACGCAAACCTCAGAGATCCTGGGAAAAAGCGCCGGCAAAGATATCGCGGCAAAGAAAGCGACCTACCCTGCTGTAATTGGCTTGAATAAATCGCGCGCCGAAGCCAGGCGACTCACGCGAAATGCCCACGATGCATTGTCGATCTTTGGCAATGGCGAAGCCGAAGCGCTTCATGCACTCGCGAATTATCTCCTGGAACGCGAGTATTGAATTTCCATTTCTGGGGAGCGCAGGCCGCTGGCCTGCAGTCGTCGACAGCTTGCCGGCGACACTTTGCGTTTCGCAACACGAAAAATTAGGCGCTACCGAAAGACTTTTCGGCAGGCTGCCGAAAAGAACAGGCTGGCAGCCTGTGCTCCCCGGAATTTACAGACTCACGCGAGCGCAAGATTGGGATCGATCTCTTCTGTCACTTTCGATTCAAACCCGGCTTGCAATCGCAGCGACGCGGCAAATGCGATCATCGCTGCGTTATCAGTACATAGCCAAGCCTCCGCGCTTTTGAATTCAAATCCTTTGCTCGCGCATGCGTCACCTAATTGCCGCCGCACTTCACGGTTGCAGCTCACTCCTCCGCTCAGCGTTACAAGGTCGACATCGCACTGCTGGGCCGCCGCAATCGTTTTGCGCACGAGGACATCGATAATCGCCTGTTGAAATGACGCGCAAAGATCTGCGACGAAATCGCCGCGTAACCTCGGCAAGAGATATCGCACCGCTGTTTTCAAGCCACTGAAACTGAAATTTTCCGAATCGAGCATACTGCGCGGCAAATCAAACCGAGCCGAACCGCCACCCCGCGCCCGTTTTTCAATTTCCGGGCCGCCGGGATACCCGAGACCGAGCATCTTGGCAACCTTATCGAATGCCTCGCCGGCAGCGTCATCGACGGTACGCCCGATCAACTGGTAATCGGCGAGCCCACGCACTCGAACCGACATGGTGTGTCCGCCACTGACAATGAGGGAAATGTTTGGCTTCACATCACCGTTACCGAAAAAAGGCGAAAGCAAATGCCCTTCTAGATGATTGATCGCAAGGTACCGCTTATTGAAACCGGTGGCGAGACCTTTGGCGATCGAGGCGCCGATCATCAACGAACTGGCGAGGCCGGGCCCGCTTGTCGCGGCGAAAGCGTCGACGTTTGACATGTCAATCTTGGCCTTACGTCTCACGCGTTCCATCAGCTCGGGCGCGTAGATGAGATGATTGCGCGAAGCAACCTCGGGCACGATTCCGCCATACTGCTCATGCGCGGCGATTTGCGAAGCGACTTCGCTCGCGAGCAATTCACGACCACGCAAAATCGCGACCGCGGTCTCATCGCAGGATGTTTCTAATGCCAGAATCGTCACAAGACAATTGTAGGCCAGGCGCCCCGCCTGCCAAACTGGGCAACCGACGCGGTCGCCCTACACTTATTTCTTTACCGCTTCCGGTTTCGGTGCGTTCTGCTGCGCGTAAATCATGACGCCCTTGAGCGCGTCAATCGCCCGCAACATCTGCGGATCTTTTGCCTTGATGATGTTTTTCTCATCGTCTGGTTTCACGTTTTCCACATTGCGTAATGTGAAGAGCGCACGCTCCTGCTCGGCGGTCATGGGAACACGAATGTTCGGCGTTACGCCGTTTCCCTGAATAACTTGCTTCCCCGGTGTGTAGTATTTTGCGGTAGTAAATCGCACAGCTGAGCCGTCTGGTAATTGCATGACGTTCTGGACGGAACCTTTTCCAAACGTAGTTTCACCCACAAGAATGGCGCGATGCAGGTCCTTGAGCGCTCCGGAAACAATTTCCGCGCCGCTCGCGCTTCCTTCGTTGACCAAGAGCGCCATCGGAAAATTCGGACGCTCTTTTCGTGCCCCAGAGGTCGCGTACTCATGCTGCTGGGAAGCAGCGCGACCCTGGGTTGAAACGACCTTCGTGTTGGGTGGTAAGAATTGAGCACAGACGTCCACCGCGCTGTTTAACAGCCCGCCTGGGTTGTTCCGGAGATCAAGAACAAGCGCCTGCATCCCCTGCTTCTGCAATTCGTCGAGCGCTTTTGATAATTCTTCGGCGGTCGGCTCATTGAACTGAATCAGCCGGATATACCCGATCTTAAATGGACCGGTCAGTTCCGCTTCCAGCAACCTGACTCCTTTGACGCTTTCGACTTTTATCTCCGCGCGTTCCAGCGTGTAGTCTTTGATTTCCTTCGTCGAAGGCCGCAGTAGCGTGAGAGTAACTTTCCGGCCGGCTGGCCCACGCAAAACATTAATTGCGTCCTGAAGGTCCATTCTTTCGGTTGAAGCGCCGTTTATTCTCAAAATCTGATCACCGGAGAGAATGCCAACCTTGGCGGCCGGGGTATCCTCCATCGCCGTCACGACCGTCGGTAAACCGTTCTTCATCGAAACCTCGATCCCGAGGCCGTTGAAGCGGCTGCGCGTATCGTCTTGCATATCGCGGAAATCATTGGGGTCCATGAACTGGCTGTGGGGATCAAGCGATGACAGCATCCCTTTCATCGCCGCCGTGATGAGATCGTGATAACTCGTCTTGTTTCCATCCACGTAATCTTGCCGGATCAATTCGATGGCTTTTGCGAAAAGGGTGATTTGCGAGTACCCGTTATCCTCCTCGTTCTTTCCGGGCTGCGCTTCTTGCGCGCGGACGCCAGACAGAACGCCAAGGAGAAGCAGCAGCCAAGCGAATGACCGCATAACAATGGAGCGTCTCATATTTCGAGTCACGACTGGACTGGACCTTCGCTCATTCGGAAATTTTTGGCAATGCGCAAAGCGCCCCTAACATTGCGCCTCGGATGAAACCAGCTCTTACAATCAAAGCGTCCCGCCTGTTTTTCCTGGCGGTTGGTCTCTGTCTGCCCTGCGTGAGTAACTTCGCCTCGCAAACTGCCGATGCCGAATACGAAGCGGTGGCCGAGGAATACATCAAAGGCTATTTCGCCTCCCATCCGCTCCAAGGCACTGCTCTCGGCCTTCACGAGTACGACGGCAAAATCACCGATTACAGCCGCCTTGCGCTCGATGCTGAGCTTTCTCGATTACGGCGGTTCGACGATCGATTGACAAAATTTGATCCAAGCAAATTGAGTCCTCGCCAATCGTTTGATCTGAAGATTCTGCAAACGGCGATCAAGAAGGAACTCTTTCAAATCCAGGACATGTCGGTCTTCGAGCGCAACCCCATGGTCTACGCGCGCGCAGCCGATGTGAACGTTTACGTGCAAAGGAATTTTGCGCCCCTGGAAGATCGCGTTCGCAGCCTTACCGCGATCGAATCTCAAGTTCCAAACATCCTTATCGCCGCACGAACGAACCTCAATGACGTGCTTCCCAAACCCTATGTCGAACTTGCCATTCAGATCGCGAAAGGTTCGTCGGATTTTCTAAAGAAGAACCTCGTCGAGGCGATCGCAGCGCTGAAGGACGAACGGATTCGCGCTGAATTTCTGGATTCCAATCGCAAAGCGGCCAACGCGCTCGCCGATTACGCGGCTTGGCTGGAACGCGAGAAACTCCCCAAAGCCTCGTCAGATTTTGCTCTCGGCGAAGAAAAATATAGGCGATTGCTGGCGCAAACGGAACTTGTCGATCTTCCGCCGGACAAAATTCTCGAGATCGGCATGGAGCAACTAAAGGCGGAGCAGGAAGCGTTTGCCGATGCCGCGAAAAAAATCGATCCAAACAAGCCCGCCATCGAAGTTTTCAAGCAAATCCAGAGCGAACATCCGACGCCGGAAAATCTAATTCCCGACGTAGGCAAAGATCTCGACAAAATTCGAAAATACGTCTCGAGCCATCATTTAGTGACAATTCCGTCGGACGTTCGCCCCCGGGTCAAAGAAACACCGCAATATAGCCGGGCCACCTCCTTTGCCTCGATGGACACGCCGGGTCCATTCGAGAGGCGCGCGACTGAGGCCTATTACTATGTCACGCCAACAGAGAGCGACTGGCCGGAGAAACAAAAAGAAGAATGGCTCACCGCCTTCAATTATTACACTTCGGACATCGTTTCCATTCACGAAGCGTATCCCGGCCATTACGTGCAATTTTTGCGCTTGAACGCGTCGCCCGCGAGTAGAGTCGAAAAAATTTTCGGCAGCTATGCGTTTGTCGAAGGCTGGGCGCACTACTGCGAGAAAATGATGATCGACGAAGGCTACGGCGCCGCCGGCGGCACGACTCCAACCGAGGACGATACGAAGCGCGCGGCCAAATATCGAATGGCTCAGGCCGATGAGGCCCTGCTCCGCTTATGCCGCTTGTGCGTCTCGATCAAGATGCACACCCAGAATATGTCCATCGACGAGGCAATCAAGTTTTTTCAGGAGAACTGTTACTACGAGGAAAAACCGGCCCGCTCCGAAGCGATGCGTGGCACGTTCGATCCCGGATACCTCAATTACACGCTTGGCAAATTGCAGATTCTGAAACTGCGCGACGATTACAAAGCGCAACAGGGCGACGAATTCTCATTACAAAAGTTCCACAACGAACTCCTCAATCAACCAGGACAAACCGAATTCACGGCGGCCTTCGGCAACGCCACCGCGAGCTGCGACGTAACGCCGTTCAGCGCCGTCTTCGAGATGCAGTAAGCCGGCGCCCAGCCATCGGCGCCACCAGTTAACTGCCCGCCGCCACTCGAGATATTGATCACGCGCGGGGCTTTGCTTTTCGCGAGCAAAGGTGCGAATGCGCGCGTCACGCGCAGAGCACCGAGCGTGTTCGTCTCAAAGGTCTTTCGTAATAGCTCATCGCTGATCTCCAAAATCGCAGTGTCCCCATCCTCGATGAATCCAGCGTTGTTTACCAAGATATCGACATGATCTGCAATTTTAGAGAACTCACGCGCGGCGGCAGTTACGCTGGCATTATCGGCGACGTCGATTTGAAGGAATGTTGCCTTTCCGCCGCTCTTCGCGATCGCTTCGACTACCGCACGCCCAGCACCGGCATTTCGGGCACCGACAAAGACGTGAAACGCCCGGATCGCGAGTCGACGTGCAACTTCCTGGCCGATGCCTCTGTTGGCTCCGGTGACCAACGCTGTCTTCATGTGCGGCCGTTCCGAGCCGGTGATCTAGTCACCATCTTCCTGATCCTGGCTCGATAACAGATTGTTCAACAATGGCTGCGGGTTCGATGGTAATTCCTCGACATCGCGAAGCTTCTTCGTGATGGCACGCGAACGGACCGCCACGTTATCCACCTGTCGGGCAGCTTGATCGAGCTTGTCCTTCACCGCCGATAACGCTTCCCCGAATTTCCCGAACTCAGTTTTGACACCCGCGAGCAGATTCCAGACTTCGCTTGAACGCTTTTGGATCGCCAGTGTGCGAAAACCCATTTGTAAACTGTTCAGCAACGCCGCAAGCGTGGTCGGACCGGCAAAGACGACGCGGCAGTCGCGCTGCACTTGCTCCACCAGACCAACGCGTCGGATGGCCTCGGCATACAGTCCTTCGGTCGGCAGAAACATAAGAGCGAAATCCGTCGTTCGCGGCGGATTGATATACTTCTGGCAAATATCTTTGGCGCTGCGCTTCAACTGCGTTTCGAGGCTCTTGATCGCCTCGTCAATTGCCGTCATATCGCCTTTCTCCTGCGCCGCAATGAGACGGTAGTAATCTTCTGTCGGAAATTTTGCGTCGATTGGCAACCAGACCGGCGCGCCGTTTTCATCGCCCGGCAACTTGATCGCGAATTCGACGTGGTCGCTGGCCTCTTCGCGTGTCTTCACGTTTCGCGCGAATTGCTCCGGTGTGAGTAGCTGTTCAAGCAGCGTCCCAAGCTGTACTTCGCCCCAGCCGCCGCGCGTTTTCACATTGGTGAGGACTTTTTGCAATCCGCCCACGTCGCTCGCGAGTTGCTGCATCGCGCCCAGTCCTTGATGAACTTGCTCAAGTCTGTCGCTCACGAGTTTAAACGATTCGCCCAGCCGTTTTTCCAGTGTGCCTTGTAATTTCTCGTCAACCGTCTCTCGCATTTTGTCGATCTGCTTCGAGTTGTCATCCTGCAATTGCTTGAGGCGAAGATCGACAATCGAACGCACGCCCTCGAGAGATTTGCTCAGCTCTTCGCGTTGCGCCTTCGCCGCATTAGCACTTTCTTCGCGCCCGCGCGACATCTCTTCGCGGATGATCCGTTCGCCACGCTCCTGCGCGCGATCGAGCATTTCGAGCCGCTTCACCAGCTCGGATTCGACGCCTCTACTTTTCCGTGGAATCAGCAGAAAAATGAGCGCCGCGACCAAGCCGCCGCCAAGCACGCCAAAGATGAGATAAACAAGCGGACTCACTCTTGGTGATTAAACGATGCTCCGCGGAATTCAACTGTGGGCGTGCCCCCTGCATTTACGAAAAAGCAGCCGGCACGGCGCCACTACAGCTTTGTCATCTCGTGCTATTCAAGGCTTTCGCTTGGAATGACAAGCACTGCTAAAACCGCAATTTCACCCCTCCGTATGCGGCGCGTCCCAGTGCGGGAAAACCGAAAACCTCCGCGTAATGTTCGTTCATCAAATTGTCGATTCGGCCGAAGATCGACAGATGCGGGTTCACTTCATATTCCGCCGCAATGTTGACGAAACTGTAATCTTCGATGTCGAAATTTGGTCCGCCGAAATTCAATTCTTCGCGCGCGTTTACAAACTTTGCTTCCGCTGTGGTGCGGAGTCTTTTGCACCAAAGATATGAGGCCGAAATGTAAACTTCGTTGCGTGGCCGGCGGGCCAAACGCGCGCCTTTCGGTTGATTAATGTCCGCTGACGAAGTCTTCTCCGCGGCGAGGTAGGTGTAGCTGGCCGTGAAAAGCAGATCGGCGACCGGTTGCGCCCGTAATTCCGCTTCCAGTCCCTGCGTTTCGGCGGCGCCCAGATTGAGCGTGTCGAACAGCCCGTTAAATCCAATCACGTTCGACAAATCGTTGTGAAAATAAGTCGCACCCAGAGTAACGCGATTCTCCCAGAGCCGTTGCTCGACACCGATGTCCCACCCGAGATTTTTTTCCGGCTGCAATCCAAAATTATTTCCGAAAATCTTGTCCTGACTGCTCGGCGGGCTGAATCCGGTCGCGATGCTCGAGTGCAAAGTCGTGTTTGTCTTGTCGATCTTGTAACTACCGGCAAAACGATAGGTCCAGATATCGCCGAATTGATTGAAGTGATCGAAACGCCCACCCGCGACGAAGATCAGGTTTTCGATCGGCGTCGCAGTCGCTTGCAAAAATCCGGCTGTTTCTTGCGTATGATCGCTGACAAAGGTTGGTTGCGGCCCAAAAATTTGCAGAACGAAGGGTCGCTCCTGCCCGGCATTGACCCGGCTGTAAAAGAATCCCGAGGTTAATGTGAGCCACGAAGTCGCTCGCAAATCGTTTTGGTAATCGATCGTTGTCCGCTCAAACAACGCACGGGTCGGTCCAACAAACCCATCCTGGTTCGGATCATTCAGCTGCCGCTCATGATCATAACTGACAATGAGTTTGTGCTCCCACCAGTCGCTTAGCCGAAGATCGATATGGGGCGCAATGAGCCAGCGTTCCGTCAAAAAATTGTCCAGTGGTTTCGGATCGAAAATTGTGTTCGGATTGCCGGTATCGCTGAGCGAATACGTAAACAGGCTGCCGATTCGAAATTGTTCGTTCGGCGACCAGCCAA
>WNFY01006231.1_pt1 | contig 10659 bp, 9 predicted proteins | sample 5400091 | NCBI WGS metagenome assembly WNFY01 (sample SAMN13153364, study PRJNA577476) | soil metagenome | isolation source: 60 cm soil or saprolite under grassland replicate 1 | place: USA:California | collected 2016-06-15
AACGGCGTCTCTCGGAGGATTGGTCCGACGTCAACGTTCTCGACGCTCACCGTCGCGCGAGGGACGAGCTGCAGGAACTGCTCTCTCGGTGGGAGCGCCTCTTCGAAAAAGAAAAGCGCGCCTAGCGTCTATGTACCGCCGCGCCAGCGTGCGTAGTCGCGCTCGGCCTTGCGGTTCCGGTACCAGGCGCCGATTCCGAGCGAGATCGGCACGAGCACGATCAGGGACAGGATCCCGACCGGCACCGCCCAGTACGCCCGGCTCGGACGGGATGTCTTCACGGCGGGCATGGGCTCCAAGGCGGCCCTGGCCTTGTTCGGCTCGTGTCGGCGCTTGCCCGCCGCCTTCCTCGGCTTGGCCGCCTTCGCCGCGACCGCGGGCGGGCCGTGGAACTTCTTCGGCATCCAGTAGTCGACGAGCCAGCGCCCGTTGTGGCTCTTGACCAGCTCGACGTCGGCGGTCAGGGCGGAGTAGCCACTACCGGGCTTCGGGAACAGGAAGACCTCCAGGCCGATCGTGTCCGTGTAGGAGTACTGGACGAAGTCCCATTTCCCGAGGCCCTTGTCCAACGCGGGGTAGGGCACGACCGGCAGGTCGCCGCGGTTCCACTCCTTCCGCGTCACTCCCGCCCTCAGACTCGGCGCCGCCAGTGGCCAGGAGCGGGCGACATGCTGCCGCGCGACCGCCGTCCGGATGAACTCCGCGAGCACGCGCCGGACCGCGCGCTGCTTCGCCGGCGTGAAGCGGGCCGGCTTGGGCTGGCTGTAGTCCGGGACCTCGGGGCCGTTCGCGTTGCCGGGGTTGCCGGGCGTCGACAGGTGAACGCCAAGGGCGATCAAACCGGCAACCGCGGCCAGGATTGCCGTGAAGATCAGCCGCCGGCGCCAGCGGTACGAGTGGAGGATCCGCACCTCCGCATTTTGCCGACGGCGTTCAGGGACTGCGATCGAAGGTCGCGACGACCGCCTCAGCCACGACCTTCATCGGCCTGCCGGAGACCTGGCTGGCCTTCCGCAGGCGCGCGAAGGCCTCCTGCTCGGTCAGGCTCTCGCGCTCCATCAGCAGCCCTTTGGCCCGCTCGATCGCCTTGCGCGCCTCGAGCGCCTCTGCGAGCGAGTCGGCCTGTTCCCGAAGCGCGGCGAGCTCGTCGTGACGCGCCCGCGCCGTCCGGATCGCGGGCAGGAGATCCTGCTCGCGGAACGGCTTCACGAGGTAGCCGAAAACGCCGGCCTCGAGCGCGCGCGAGACGAGCTCGTCCTGGCCGTACGCCGTCAGCATCACGATCGGGATCGGCCGCTCGTCGAGGATCCGGCGAGCCGCTTCGATTCCGTCGAGCCGCGGCATCTTGACGTCGAGCACGGCGAGGTCGGGCTGCTCCCGCCGCGCGAGCTCGACTGCCTCCTGGCCGTCCTTCGCCTCGGCGCAGACCTCGAAGCCCGCGCGCTCGAGCAGGTCTTTGAGGTCGAGCCGGATGATCGTCTCGTCTTCGGCGATCAGGATTCGCACGCGCGGATCGTAGACTTCACGTCGTGAGCGCCTGTTGTGCTCCCCGGTACCGCAAGGTCTTCAGCAAGCGCCTGGCGCGGCGCGACGCGCGACGCTATCGCCGGAAGGGGCTCGACAAGACCGCACGCTTGATCGTCGACCGCCTGGCCGAGCGCGGCGTCTCCGACGCGTCGGTGCTCGAGGTGGGCGGCGGCGTCGGCGCGATCGAGATCGAGCTGCTCAAGGCCGGAGCGCGCGAGGCGACCGTCGTCGAGCTCTCGGAGGAGTACGACGGGGAAGCCGCGGAGCTGCTCGCCGAGAACGGGTTGCAGAACCGCGTCTCGCGGCGGCACGGCGATTTCGTCGAGCTCGAAGGCAATGTCGATCCCGCGGACGTCGTGATCATGCACCGTGTCGTGTGCTGCTATCCCGATCCGGAGTCGCTCGTCGGGGCGGCGGCGGAGCACGCGCAGCGGTTGCTCGCTTTGAGCTTCCCACGGGACAACTGGTGGGTTCGCGTCGGCTGGTACGCGGTCGATGCGTGGTTCCGGTTGGTGTACCGGTTCGATTCGTTCGTCCACCCGCATGAGCGGATCCTCGGGGCGGCGGCGCGGATGGGGTTCACGCCCGTGCACGAGCACTCGGGGCCGATCTGGCACGTGGCCGTGCTCGAGCGGCGCTGATCAGGTCGCCGGGAACACGACTTCGGCCCTGAGCCCGCCGTCCGACTCGAGCACGAGCCGCCCGCCGAGCTCGTCCTGGACGAGCGCGCGCACGATCGAAAGCCCCGTCCCGGAAGCAGGCTCGCCCTCGAGCCCGCGCCCATCGTCTGCGATGGCGAGCACAACCTCGCCGTCACGGCGCGCCAGCTCTACGCGCACCGCGTCGCCGCCATGCTCGAGCGCGTTCTGAAGGAGCTCCGAAAACACGAGCGCGAGCGCCGTCGCCCGGTTCCCTCCCAGCGACACCGGCTCCAGGGACGCCTTCACCGTCTTCGCCGTCCCCAGCCCCTGCACGAGCATCGCGCGCAGCCGGTCGAGCAGCTCGTCCAGCTCCACGTCGTCGTCGCGGCGCTCCGTCAGCACCTCGTGCACCGCAGCGATCGCGAGGATCCGGTTCACGGAGTCGTTCAGCGCCTTCTGCGCATCGACCTCATCCGTCCGCGCCTGCAGCCGGAGCAGCGACGCGACCGTCTGCAGATTGTTCTTGACGCGGTGGTGGATTTCCTGGGCCAACACGCCGCGCAGCACCGCGCGCCCGTGCTCGAGCGCAACCGCCGCGTGACTCGCGATCGAGCCGAGCAGCGCGCGATCGTCCGACGAGAACGCCGTGTCCCGGTCGCAGACCAGCTCGCCGACCTGACGCCCCTTCCACCTCAAGGGCACGCGCACCGCATGCTTCCCCGCGCGCCCCTCCGGCCAGACGACTTCGCCGTCCTCGAGCACGAGCGCCGCGCCGGTCGCCCCCACAGCGTCGACCGTCGCCTCGACGATCGCCTCCAGGGACTCCTCGAGGTACAGCGACTCGGACACGGCTTCGGAGATCCGCGCCAGCGCCTCGAGCTCGTCGACCCGCCGCTGCGCCTGTGCATAGAGCTTCGCGTGCTCGATCGTCTGCGCGACCTGGGCCGCGATCGCCAGGAGCAGCTCGATCTCCGCCGCGCTGAAGTCGCGCGGCTCCCGTGTTCGGACGTTCAGCGCGCCCGCAAGCTTCTCCCGGGCCAGGATGGGCACCGCGAGGATCGACTCGTACTCGTCCTCGGGCAGATTCGGGAACGCCTTGAAGCGCTCGTCCAGGTGCGCCTGCGCCGGGATCATCACGGGCGCCCGCGCCTCGGCCGCCGACCCGGTGATGCCCTCCCCCGGGCGCATCCGCGGGCGGCCGGTCATCTCCTCGACCCGCGTGCCGTGCGTCGCACGCAGCACCAGCTCGTCAGCCTGCTCGTCGTAGAGGTAGACGAAGCACGCGTCGGCGTCGAGCGCGTCCGCGACCTTGCTCGCGACGAGCGAGAGCACCTCTTCGAGGTCGAGCGTCGAGTTGACGGCGGCAATGGTCTCCGTCAGGAGGCGAAGGTGACGCGCCGTCTCGTCCACGCCTCGATTGTAGGAAGACGCTAGGTGCAGCTCGCCGTGACCAACGACGTTGGAACCCCCGTCGAGCGGTGGCCGCGTCGGTCGTAGTTGACGATCGTGTAGCGGTAGGCGCTACACGGGCGGAGCGGCGTGTCCTCGAACCTCCTCGCGCGACCGCGGTAGACGACGACACTTCGACCCGGCTCCGCGGCACGAACGACGACGACGTGGGCCGAGTTGGCCGGCGGGTGCCAGACGAGCGTCACGCCCCGGCCGTCGACGCTGGCAGCGACTCCGAGCACGTTCGAGGCCCAGACAACGTGCGCGTGACGCCGACGACGAGAGGTCGGGCGGGCAGACGCATCCCGGCTCTTGCTCGAGGCCTTCGGCGTTCGAGCCGCGGCGTGCTTACGCGTAGCCCGCGGTGTCGGCCGTGCGTGCGTTGTCCGCGCCGCCGCCCTGACCTGGAGCGTCATCCCCCGCGGGCCCCCGTTCTCGGGACCGAGGACGGTCCCCGAGGCCGCGCCGGCCGCGAAGATCGCCGCCGCGAGCACGACCGCCCGCGCCCAGCGGCGTCTCGGCGGCTGGATCTCCGGTTCGGCTGAGACCTCCCGCGCGGCCGGCTCTTCAGGCGCAGGCGCGACGGAGAAAGCGCGTCGCGCAGTCGGCCGCTCGCGTGGCTCGGGGAGGAGGTCACGCGCGCGGCGGGCGAGCTCCGGGTCGACGAGCGCAAGCTCGGGGCTGATCGGGCCGAGGTCGAGGGCGCCCGTCGGAACAGTTCCGAGCCGCGTCGTGTGGAGCGCGTCTGGGCCCGCGTCCATCGGGACAGTCTTACAAGCGTCGCAGGACTGCGTCTGTCCGCGGGAGGCCAAATTTCCTGCTCTTTCCGGCGAATTTGACAATACTAAGGAAGGTTCGGCCGCCGAATGCTGTAAAAGACCCCGCTTAACGCCCATAGCCAGAGGCCAGCTGGCGGGGAGTTCGGGTCCGGGCCAGACGGACCACAGCTCGCGCTCCGGGATGGAGCGATGCGGCCGCCGCACAGCTAGCGCCGAACCGGAAGGGGAAATATGCGCAAGCTGTTCGCATCCGCACGCGTAACCGCCGCCGCGAGAAGGATGGCCTGCGTCCGCCGTCACCTAATGCTTCTCGCGCTCGCGCTGATCCTGGGAATGACGATCGCTGGCTCGGGCCCGGCCTCGAGTGCGTTGCTGCCGTCCGGAGGAGCAGTGGCGACGGCGACGACGTTCGGGTCGGGCCTTGCTGTCAGTCGGCCGACGACGGTCGTGAGCGGCGATGTCCTGATCGCCTCCGTCGATGCGCGCCTGTCGAGTGCCGCCTCGCTCACCCCGCCAGCCGGCTGGAGCCTCATCAGGCGCGACAGCAGCGCGCCCGGATACCTCTCGCTGACGCAGGCCCTGTACTACAAGGTGGCCGGGGCCTCCGAGCCGGCGAGCTACACCTGGTCCTTCTCCTCGCAAGGCTCCGCCGCTGGCTCGATCCTCGATCTCAAGGGGGTCGACGCAACCTCGCCCGTCGACGGACACAGCGGCGCCTTCACCCCGCGGAGCGGATCGATCGTCGCGCCTTCGCTAACGACGACCGCCTCCGGCGAGGTCGTCCTGGGCTTCTTCGGGACGACTTCGAGCAAGGGGATCGCGCCTCCCGGTGCGCTGACGGAGGAGTTCGACGTCGTTTGGCCGACCAAAGGCTGGAGCCTCGACGCCGAAGCGGCGGGCTACGTCAAGGCGACCGCAGGTGCGACCGGAAACATGACCGCCTCGACCTCGGGGCGCCCAAGCAGCGGAATCGGCCAGCTGCTGGCGCTTCGGCTCGCGCCGGCACCATCGCCGCTGCCGAACATCACGCTTCCTGCTCGCGCCGCCTTCTACTACCCGTGGTACCCGGAGACCTGGTACGCGACCGACCACTACCACCCGGTCCTCGGGCAATACGACTCCTCCGCGCGCTCGACGATCGACGCCCACTTGGCGGCGTTGCGCTACGGGAAGTTCGACGTGGCGATCGCATCCTGGTGGGGGCAGGGCTCGCGCACCGATAGCCGGATGCCCACGATCCTGAGCGAGACGGACACAAAGCAATCCCCGGTCAAGTGGGCGCTCTACTACGAATCGGAGGGTCAGAGCGATCCGACGGTGGCCCAGATCCAGGCCGACCTCGCCTACATCAACCAGCACTACGGCAGCGACCCTGCCTTCGCCCGCGTCAACGGCAAGCCGGTGATCTTCGTCTTCGCTCAGCCGACCGACGGGTGCGGCATGGCGACTCGCTGGGCGCAGGCGAACGCGAGCCATGCCGACTACATCAGCCTCAAGGTCTTCTCGGGCTACCGCACCTGCGCCAACCAGCCGGATGCCTGGCACCAGTACGCCCCGTCCGTGCGCGAGGACGACCAGAGCGGTTACTCGATCTCGATCAGTCCCGGCTTCTGGAAATACTCGGACGCGACCCCGCACCTCGCCCGCGATCTGGGCGCTTTCAACACCGCGGTTCAGCACCTCGCCGCTTCGAGCGCCCCCTGGAAGCTCCTGACCACCTTCAACGAGTGGGGCGAGGGCACAAGTGTGGAGGACGCAACCGAGTGGCAATCGAGCTCGAGCTACGGCACCTTTCTCGACGCGCTCCACAATGACGGCGCCGGCACGCCGCCTCCGCCGCCTCCGCCGCCACCCCCACCTCCACCTCCGCCGCCTCCGCCGCCACCCCCACCACCTCCGCCGCCACCCCCACCACCTCCTCCGCCTCCGTCGGGCGGTCCTTGCGGCACGCGTGGTGGGTCGAGCACGATCAGCAAGGTCGTCTGGATTCTGATGGAGAACAAGAACTACTCCTCCATCGTCGGTTCCAGCGCAGCGCCGTACGAGAACCAGATCGCGCAGCGATGCGGCCTCGCGACCAACTACCACGCGGTCTCGCACCCGAGCCTGCCGAACTACGTCGCGCTCGTCTCGGGCGGCACCCAGGGCATCACGGACGACAACCCACCGTCGTCGCATCCGTTGACGGCGAACAGCCTCTTCCAGCAGGTTCCGGCGTCGAAGGGCTACGAGGAATCGATGCCTTCGAACTGCCTGCTGACCGACTCGGGGCAGTACGCGGTGCGGCATAACCCATACGCGTACTTCACGCCGATCCGCACGCAGTGCCAGGCACGAGACGTCCCGATGGGCACTGGCTCGAGCGGCAACTTCCACAACGACGTGGTCGCGGGGACGCTGCCGCCGTTCAGCTTCGTGACGCCGAACCTCTGCAACGACATGCACGACTGCTCGGTCGCGACGGGCGACGCATACCTGGCGAACCTCGTCCCGACGATCATCGCCGGGCCGGACTACCAGCAGGGCCTCCTGGCAATCGTGATCACCTTCGACGAGAACGGAGGTGCCTCGGGGAACCAGGTCTACTGCTCCGTGATCAGCCCGTTCACGACACCGGGAACGCAGTCGAGCACCAACTTCACGCACTACTCGCTCCTCCGTACAACCGAGGAGATCCTGGGCGTGCCGTTCCTTGTCGGCGCTTCCAGCGCAGCCTCGATGCGTTCGGCCTTCGGACTCTAAGGCGCACCTCTGCCCGCGGGCTGTGGAACCCCCGCAGCCCGCGGGCGTGCCAGGATGCAGCCAGTGTCGCGCACGACTGGGGCTTAACAGAAGCTTTACGGCGAACGCAGATGGCGCTTGCAGCTCGTAGGTAGCGTCCGACGCGATGTCGGTGCCGGCCTCAGCGCTTCTTCAGACGCCGGGGTACCTCGTCGCCGACGCCCGTGGGCGCTTTGTCGGGCGGGTCGAATGCCCGATGTACGGCACGCAACCCGACATGCCCGATGCGCTCTCGGTTCGTCGCGGCCTTTTCGGACGCAGGCGCCGGCTCGTCCCCGCAGACGCGATCGGCCAGATCGACGGCTCGAGCGGCGTTGTCGGCCTGCTCGTCGAGCGGGACTCGCTGCGCAGCTTCCTGTGAGACAATGAAGCACTGACGGTCTCAGCGCCCTGCGGCGCGCGAGACCGACTGACGGCCGACCGCGAGCTGCTGGAGATTCCGCAGCTCGTGGTCGTTGAGGGGCCGTTCGCCTACAAGACTGAGAGGTAGCGGTCCTTCTCCCAGTCGGTCAGCTGCACGCGGTACTCGTCCCATTCCTTCCGCTTCAGCTCGACGTAGCGGTCGAAGATGTGCGGCCCGAGCGCCTTTCGCGCCAGCTCCGACTGCGCGAGCTCGTCGATCGCCTCGCCGAGCGTCTCCGGCAGCGAGACGATTCCGCGCTCCCGCCGCTGCTCCGGGGTCAGGTGGTACAGGTTCGTCTCCATCGGCTCGGGCAGCTCGTAGCCCTGCTCGATCCCTTCGAGCCCCGCGTGGAGCAGCGCCGCGAAGGTGAGGTACGGGTTGCAGGCCGGATCCGGGCAGCGGATCTCCGCGCGGGTCGCCTGCTCGGAGCCCGGCTTGTACAGCGGGATCCGGATCAGCGCCGAGCGGTTGCGCCGCGACCACGCGACGTACACCGGCGCCTCGTATCCCGGCACGAGCCGCTTGTAAGAGTTGACCCACTGGGCGAAGACCGCCGAGATCTCGCGGGCGTGGTGGAGCTGCCCGGCGATGAACGCCTTGCCCGCGTCCGAAAGGTGCCACTGGTCGTCGCCGTCGAAGAAGGCGTTGCGGCCGTCGCTGAAGAGCGACTGGTGCGTGTGCATCCCCGATCCGTTCTCGCCGAAGATCGGCTTCGGCATGAAGGTCGCGTGGTAGCCGGCCTTCTTCGCGATCTCCTTGACGATCAGGCGGTACGTGACCGTGTGGTCGGCCATCGTCAGGGCCGGCGCGAAGCGCATGTCGATCTCGTGCTGTGAGGGCCCGACCTCGTGATGGACGTACTCGATCGGGATTCCGACGGTCTCCAGCGCCCGCACGGTCTCCTGGCGCAGCTCGCTCGCGGCGTCCATCGTCGTCATGGCGAAGTAGCCGCCCTCGTCCAGCGTCTCGGTGCCGGTGTCGTCCTTGAATAGGAAGTACTCGAGCTCGGGGCCGACGTTGAAGGTGTCGAAGCCGAGCTCGCGCATCCGGTCGAGCGCGCGGCGGAGGACATAGCGCGGGTCGCCTTCGTACGGCTGCCCGTCAGGCGTGACGACGTCGCAGATCATCCGCGCCACCTTCGTCTCGCCTTCCTTCCACGGCATCGGCGTGAAGGTGGCGGGATCCGGGATCGCGACCATGTCCGACTCCTCGATCGCGTTGAACCCCGTGATCGACGACCCGTCGAAGCCCATCCCGTCGTCGAGCGCGGCCTCGATCTCGCTCGGCGTGACGGCGAAGCTCTTCAGATGCCCCTCGATGTCCGTGAACCAGAGGAGCAGGAACTCGACCCCCTCGTCCTTGATCCGCTCGAGCACCTTCTTCCGCGCCTCCGGATCGCTCGTCGCCCTCGGCTTGCTCTCGACCTGCGCCACCGCATTTCCTCCCTTCAAAACACAAAAGCCCCGGACGCTCCAGCGCCCGAGGCCACATCGCCTCCGAACCTCGTCAGTCTACCGCAGCCGGCAGCGGCAACTCAGCCAGCTCCGGCTCCCGGCCCTCGTGCGCGATCGCGCGGCCGTAGAAGCCGAGCGCCGGCCCGATCGCAAGGGCCCCGGCCGTCAGCGCGGTCCGGATCCCCCAGACGTTGCCCAGCACGCCGAGAACCGGCCCGCCGCCGGCTTGTCCGACCGCATTCGCCTGGCCTGTGATCGAGAAGACCGTCGCCCGGACACTCGAGTCGGTGATCTGCTTGCTCAGCCAGGTGTCGTAGAGCGGCCCCTGCATGTTGCGGGCGAAGAAGACGCCGAGCAGGCCGCCGATCGCGGCCCACGTCGAGCCCGTGAGCGCGAAGAGCAGCATCGCCGCGAGCTCCAGGACGGTGAATCCGAACAGGAACTGCGCGACGGTCTGCCGGCCGCCGCGCTCGACGCGCCTGATCAGGCTGCCGATCGCCGCGATGTTGAGCACCATCCCGGCGAGCCAGAAGATCCCGAACCAGACGACCGGATCGAGGCTTCCGACCGCGGGAAGGCCGACGTCTCGGAGGAAGTGCGCCTCCTTCAGACGATCGAAGGCCTCGCTCGACGTGCCCATGAAGAGCTCGACGCCGATCAGCAGCATCACGATCGGCTGCGCCCAGGCGTAGCGCCCGCCTTTCACGGCCGTGCGGCGCAGCTCGGCGATTGGCGCCGCTCGCTCCTCGCGCGGGCGGCGCACGAAACCCGTCTCGGGCATGAAGAGGATCGCCGCAAGCCCGCAGGCGATCGTGAAGACGCCGCCTAGGATCACGCCGCCGCGCAGCGAGACGGTGCCAACCGCGACCTGGGCAATGAGCCCGACCACCGCGCCCGCCTGCCCGAAGCGGGCCGCGCGCAGGAAGATCGTGCCGACGTTCTCGACGCCGACCTCGTCCGTGATCCACGCCTGCTCGGCGCCGCTCGTGAAGGTGTACGCGAACCCCCAGAACGCCCACAGCGCAATGACCAGCCAGGGGGCGGAGACGAAACCCACGGCCGCCCAAGCCGCGCCGGTGCCGAGGTAGCCGATGATGAGCGACAGGCGGCGGCTGTACGTGTCGGCCACGATTCCGGTCGGTACCTCGAACAGGAACACCGCGGCCTCCATCGCGGTTCCCATCAGCACGAGCTGCAGCGGCGAAAAGTGCAGCTCCCTGACGAGGTAGACGGCCATGACGACCCACGTCGGGAGGCGAAGGCCGAAGGTGAGGCCGTAATAGACGGTGGTCGCCGGCAGCCGCTTCATGCCTTCTCCCAGACCGAGACGTGCTTCCGGCTCTCGCTTGTGAACGGCTCGCGCTGCCAGCCGCTCCAGCGCTCACGAAGCCGCATGCCGGCGATGCGCGCCATCAAGTCGAGCTCGGCGGGCGAGACCGAGCGGAACGGCATCGACAGCCGCTCCCAGCGCCCATCGATGAGGTTGAAGTGGTGCGAGACGAGCCGCTGTGTGTCGGCGTCGTACTCGTCGACGCCCACGTGCGTGTCGCTCAAGTCGAACACGCGCAGCGGGCCGCGCGACGGCACGCCGACTTCGGCGACGAAGCACCCACCGGGCTCGAGAT
>WNFY01012323.1_pt1 | contig 10659 bp, 9 predicted proteins | sample 5400091 | NCBI WGS metagenome assembly WNFY01 (sample SAMN13153364, study PRJNA577476) | soil metagenome | isolation source: 60 cm soil or saprolite under grassland replicate 1 | place: USA:California | collected 2016-06-15
CGCCGGTGAACGTTCCGCTACCAGCTATGAACCCGGATCCCGTAGACGTTATCACCGCGACATCAGTGCCTGACAATGTTCCGGAAAGGTCGCCCAGTGCGTTGATCGTGAGGCTCTGAGTGATGATCGTGTTGCCGTTTACCACTTGGACATTGATGGTTGTCGCGGTGGTTGTGAAGGTCCCCGTGGCTGTCTGGGTTGTAGTTGCTTGAGCGGCTGGCAGGAAGAGTAGGAAGACTGCGGGCAGTAGGTAGAAGATTCTCCTAATTATTTTCGTTAATTCTCACCTCCCTGATTTCTTGTCCGGTATCTTATTGTCACAGCGCCTCCTCGGCGCTCACGTCGTCAGCTCCAGATCAGACCCACGGCTTCCGTCTTATTTGGCATGCATAGGTCTGAACTGGGTACAAACCAGGCAGGATCCAATTACTATTAATTTTATGCATGGGTCTAGAAACCGCGACAAGAATCTGGGAGACACAAAGGACTGGCTAAAACTCCGAAGTGCCGGCGGAATGTTGTCATCCCTCGTCACACTAGCAAGTTCGGAATAGAAGGAATATTGAAGATCTAGGCTCAACACGCGGACGCCTCCGTGCGAGAAGGTGGTCAAGAGTGATTACTGGTTGGGCTTCTCTCTGGGGGACAGAGCTTCGTCGTTGGTCGTCACTGTTTTCGGGATCTCGTCCGGAGGTTTAGGAGATAAACTGGGGGCGGGTGAGCTTACTCTCGAGTCACCAATCTCGCTCGGCGGGTCTAGATTTGGTTGTTGCGTCGCCTGCAAGCTTGCTGGTTCCTCTATTGAATGGGTAAGTTGATTTCCACAGAATGGACATTTCTCGAGTTTCGGGTCCACTCTGGCGTGGCACTTTGAACAGAGGACACGACGCTTCTTGGTAAGGAGGAGGAATGCGAGGAGAGCGCCGAGAAAGGCGGTGATGAGACCCCCGGCTATCAACCAGTAGATGGATGGGAATGAGCTGTTGGGCGGGTTGGGTGGATTTGTTGGCGGTGGATTCGATGGTTGCGGAGAGCCGGAAATAGACGTGAGGTAGATGTTACCCGTATTCGAAGCTTGGTCTCCGGCCGTATCGTTTGCGGCCGCGCTGACGACGTAGGTGCCGTTTGGAAGATTCGTGCTATAGGGCCAGCTTACGGCGAACAGTTTGCTGGGCGCTGCGGGGTTGGTAGTGAGCGAGCTGCCGACTCCGGTAAACACGGTCGTGGACCCTGGCCCGGTTATGGTTACCGTGGCATTGGCCACGTGATAGGCTCCGAACGGGTCGGCCACGTGTATTATCAGATAGACGATTCTCTGAGGGGCGGTCCAGTTGAGGCTGAAACTGGTCTGTGACGTGAAGTTTGCATCGAACCTATCGATGAGATTGACGGTGGGAATGTTCGCGACAGGTATTGTAACGGCGGACGAATAGCTCGCACTATCATACCAGACGTAGAGCTGGGAGACTCTGAACACGGTCATGGATAGCTTGATCGTGGAGGATTGGGAGAAAGTGTAGTTGATGTTGAAGCCCAGCGTCACCTGGTACGGGACGTTCGGGCTAGAGTTGAGCGTGATAGCCTGAGAAGTGGATACCACGGCAAGCTGGCCCGCAGCGTTTGCATCATAGATCGTCGCGTTCAGCGAACCAGGAGCACCCGAGACGGTGACCCAGAGGACAATAGAGCCCGGTCCAATCGACGTTAGGGCTGAGGTTAGGGCGGGGTAGAGTGTGAAGTTGAAAACGTTGTACCTGAGATTCGGCCCCTCGCTGGTCCCGCCCCAGAGAGTTGTCGTATTCAGGACCTGGCTGGTCTGGACTCCCGAGACAGTGACGTTTCCCGGAAGATGATGTAGATAGAGCGGAATCCCGGGGTTGTTCGACGCAAACACGGGCTGTGCGTGAATGGCCCCGAAGCTACCCAGAAACAGTCCCAGAACGAGAAGGAGAGCCTTACGGTTACTCAACCAGCGGAGGCGGGGGGCCAAAGGTGATGCTGAGAGCTAACAAGTAAAGATAGTGAAATGCGTCGTGTTACCTTAGATTGGCCATCTCCCATATCTTCACCCACTTCAAGCCTCTCTGGACGTTTCCGTTGTTCTATTGAACAGCGATTGCGGCCGTCGGCTGGGCAGTGCTCTGCTCGGCTTCCAGCTTAGACCATTTCGACACGAGATTGGTCACCGACTGCAAATACTCTCTGTTATCGTAGTGCCAGCCCGCTTCATCCGTGTAAGTCTTGTAGGAGAAGGTCTGAGTTAGCTGCGTTGAGGGGTCCAGTTGGATGTATGAGTAGCCAGCGAGGACCTCGTCCCTCGCTAGAGACGAGAGGAAGCTCATCAGGTTACCCATCTCCTGCCTAGGAAGATAGATTCTCACTGCAAGTGAGTGCAACCCGACTATAGGGGTAATTGTCAAGACGAACGGTGTCTTGGAGAACACTCTCTCCGCATTTTTCATGAAGCTCTCACTAGCGAAGTCGAGACGCACCTCGCAGAGGTCAGAGACCTCGGGAATGAAGGGCAGAACACTGATCACATAGTCTTCGACAAACCCCTCTTCGACGAGACGATCGAATCTATACTTTGTCGCCGGTAGCGTCATACCGAGCAGTTTTGACAGGTCTGCAAGTGTCACTCTCGCGTTCTTGACGAGCTCCTTGAGAATGATCAGATCCTTCTTGTCAAAATTGCCGCCGGTTACAGAGGTTTTCTTGCCGTCAGTGGCTTTGCCAGATTCTATTGCGTGAGCCCACTCCTTCCATTCGAACTTCCAGCTTCTCTCTTTGGGATCGTAATATTCGAAATTTGGAAGTGGAGAGTAGCTTTCTCCTAGCCAGAATAGATGATAGTCCTTGATCACGCCGCGTGTCATCAGCTGGTCAAGGTAGAGACGAAAGTCCTGCTGATTGGAGGCGGGGATGGCATGCAATGAGTAGTACCCATTCGGTTCTCCCGTACACCGTATTATCCTCAGCCAGTACCCAGGCACCTTCAGCGCGTCTCTGACCAAGAGTTCCTTTCCTGGAAAAGGCCTGGCCAAGACAGTGGCCCGGACAAGTCCAATCCTAGAATACGACGGGTGAACAACAGTTGTGAGCGCGCTGAGGCTTTGAAGCTTACCCACCCTCCCATAGACCGTAGTGTAGGGAAGCTTTGATTTACGAGCGATCTGTTGAAGATTTCTCGGCCCATACTGCTTCATGGTCTCCAAAATCTTGATGTTTTCCTCGTCAAGCAAGGACATGACACGATGCCACCTTGCGTACCAATCGCTCGTACTGAAAACACTCAAACGATGATCAAAAGAAATAGGGGAAGTCGTCGTTTCATTAAGCTTCCTGTCTCACTCAGCAGGACCCTATTGGCCATGGGACGTGTGGTAGTGGTGGACCCCCGTCGCCATCCGCACTAACGCTCAGCGATGATCACCCCCGAAGAGGTGATCCCGTGGTTAGGTTATTCAGTTTAGCTGAGCTGGAACGTCAAACAAAGTAATACCATACCACTTGGCAGGTTAAGATGCGGTGGCGCCGAGCTGTTGCAATCGACTACGCCCAACGCTGACCGATTCGGTCGACACGAACGACATATTCCAGCCTGGAAACTGGGGAAGGTCATTGAGTTCGAGGGAGCCACGCGAGGTTCCCTCGTTGGTTTATAGTCACGTCCAGGGACGGGGGGAGAGGCGCTTTACAGATGAAATTTGATAGATTTACTGTGGCATTGCTGATCCTGCGCGAGGATGCCCCGAAGCTGAGTGAGCGAGAGGAGAATGCGCTTCAAGACGCCCACATGGCGCATCTCGCCAAGCTTCACGAAGACGGACACATATTGGCTGCGGGCCCTATCTTGGGAGCCAAGGACCCTGAGATAAGGGGACTGAGCATCTACAAAGGCTCGCAGGATGAAGTAAAGGGACTGGCGAACCAGGACCCGGGAGTCCGTGAAGGACGGTACAGGCACCAGTTCCTAGATTGGGTGGTCCCAGAGGGCGCTTTGAGTCTCTCTCGTGCCCGGTTTCCGCGATCTATGGCAGAGGTCTAGAAGCTCTAGTTCGATGTCCGTAGGACTCGCAAGCCTCTGAAGTCTCGCTGATTGTTACTAGGTGAAATGTCGAGTAGTTACGACACTGTTTCAGCGACGCCTAATCACAGGACCGCGTCTGCCTTTGTCAACTGATCCCAAGGCTATGCACAACAAACTCCTAAGCATGGGCACGGGAATCTTCCTCCTCATCTTCTCAATAATGGTCGTCGTGCTTGACGCTTCAAACTTCCTGGCGATCGGGCTCGCATTCTTCGTCCTAATGATCGGCATCATGCTCGTCATGGTCGGAGCTGTCGTCGACATGGACAACAAGAAGAAAGTGTCTGATCAGACCCATACCGAAATCGTTAGAGAAATCGTGAAGGTCCGATGCAAATACTGCGGAGCGTTAAACCTTGAGACGAGCCAGAGATGCAGCAACTGCGGCGGACAGACCTGAAAATCGAACGAAGTCCAATTTTTCGATTGACGCTGCGATGTGAATGTTGAAAAAGCCGTGTCGCTGAGCAAAACTCGCACTGTATTTCCTGAGTAACTTTTCTCCAGAATCCGTACAGATGTGTAGGATCAGTGAGAAAGCCAGAGAAATACGGTAATTTCGGGTGTAGAACCCCAAAATAGTTGTGCGTGTCGAAACGCTCCGTAGAATACAATAAATTTATATCAAGACGTGCAATACGTTATATACGGTGAATTCAGGACGCAAAATAAGCCGAAAAAGAAGAGTAAGAAGTAGAACCGAGTCTTTTACCTGCTTTCTACTTCGAACTCCCAATCATTTCTTCTCCTCTCTTTGAGGAGCAGTTCAGCGTGATTCTGTTCTACGAGAACTTTTGAGCTCGCTGTCCTCTAATCTTTATCTCGTCTGTGCTAGGCTTCGGCCAGTCGAAAACATCGGCCGCTCCGATATGCCTGAGGTCTTTCTTTGTCAGGACCCCGGTAACCAATGCCTTCTTGCTCCTCAGTTCCAAAACTTCAGTGTACGATACTCCTTTCCGAAAAGTTTCCGAGATACTTTGGCTGTCCTGATGGTAGTATTGCAGTACGATGTGTGTTGCCCGATGCGGATAGGGAAAGTAGAGCAAGGCTCTTGGAAAGAGTTCAACCGCTATCGCCTCTTTCTCTAAGGGTTTTTTGAACACGAACACAATAGTTCCCTTCCTAGGCGAGAAGGCTGGGCCAGAACGGTCCTGATCAATCTCTATCCACACCGATCTTCCCAATAGCGGGGTTTCATTTGCCATCGCGATGCTTACACCTGATCGGGACTCAGGACTAGTGAAGTGTTTGACGCGATTACGCTGGTTTGTAGTCGAGGAGTGCTAGGATGAACATAGCATGCGACCAGGCAAGTGGAGATGCGGATACCGGCTCACCATTGTCCTTGTCCACTTGCTCAGCGAAAAGCTGCAGCTCGTCAACGTGTTTCGCACACCAGTCGATCAAGACTCGTGCCTTGTCATAGTTCCGGAGCCGACACTGGTACAGGGCCATCCAGAGGGTCGTGATGAACCATGGATTGCCGCCCTGGTACACGTCCTCAGGGTATCTACCCAGCCCGTCCGAGGCGTATCTGAACGCGCTCTCGATCTGGCGCGAGGTGCTTAGGACCCTCGGATCATCAGCCTCCAGGACAGAAAACGGATAGGTCAGACCAAGCAGGGCCGTGTCGATGGAAGGATCATTAGGTTTGACAGACTTGAGGAAACGGCCTTTCTTCTCGTCCCAGAGATGTGTCGTGACAGCGTTCTGCAGTGCCTTAGCATCTTCAGCCCATGAGACCGATAGAGCATCATATCCGAGAATAGAGGCGATTTTCGAACTCTCCCTTATCGCTGCGCAACCCGCGGCGTTAGTGTAGGTGTGTAGAGCTGTCTTTTCCTCCCAGAGATCGATAGAAGGCCCGATCAGCCCGGTTTCTTGATCTCGTTTTCGAAGAATGTGGTCAACACCCATCCTGACGGTAGGCCAGATATCCGCGAGGAAACTTTCATCTCTCGTAAGCTGATAGTGCTGGGCCATTCCCCAGAGAATGGTTGCGCACTGATCCTCCTGCTCGCCCCAAGATGGGCCCGGCGACTTCTCGACGTGATACCTCTGATACCACCCGCCATCAGGTTCCTGCACTTCCTTGCACCAGCGGTAGAAGCCCTCGGCGTCTTCGGCGTAGCCGCACCGGTCCAGCGCATACGCAACATAGGTACCATCTCTCGACCAGACGTATCGATAGTCCGGGTCCAGAGTCGGAGCCGCGACGATTCCCCCAAGGTCCTGGGATACGAGTGTTCTGATCGTGAGAAGTGATCTTCTCAGAAGATCATTCCACTGCTCTGGGACACCGGTAATTCTGCTTCTTCGAAGCCAATCCTGACAGTAGCGGTTGACGTTGTTGACCATCTCGGCAAGCGAGTCCTGCCTGGTTGTCTCGATGATCTTGAAGGCATTCTGTCTGTTGTTGGCAAAGCACATCAGGAGCGTCAACTGTTCCTTAGCGCCCTGGAGCAGGTTGCCTAGATCCCACTTGAGACACGAGTTCACGCCCATCATACCGGAATGGAGGGCGAGCGGGTTGCCGGAGAGGTTTCCATCCTTCGCGTCGACGAAGGCGTCGGAGCCCTCGTCGTGGACGCCGCACTGATGGCTCGAAGAGTGTCTGTCGGATCCGAATACGAACCAGTAGTTTCTCTTGTACGAGACGATAGCATCTGTCTTGTCATCGTAATAGCAGGCGTCACCTACCGGCGTCTCGGCAATATCGAAGTCGTTGTAGTAGAGAAGACTCGCATCCAAGCTTCCTACGTTCGCGTTCGTCACTTCATAGACCCGAGCTAGCACATCTCGGTCGGGAAGGACAAAGTCTGTTGCCTTTACTTGGATTCCCTGGGGATGCGCGAAGACAGTCTCGAGTATAGTGCTGTCTGGTAGGTATCGTTGCTTTCTGATCCACGGATTGTCCGTCAACCAGCTGAACGATTCCTTTCCATCAACTTTGAACAGGATTCCTGGTAGAGAGCCGTGGATGTGCTGTGGATAGTTGTGGCTGGGCCAGAACAGGTGTCGAAGCTCCCCGTTCTTCCCTATCGTAACGAGGGTTGAACGGTTCCCCATCGGTGCCTGTTGGCTTGTAGTCGTGACCAATGAACACTTTTACAATGTAGACTCATTCCGTACACTTCATCTTGCTAGATTTGAGAAAACGGTTCTCGTTCGGCCTTAATCTTGATGATCCGTGGAGATACAGCGGAGTCATCCCTCCGAAGTCAATAATCATTCCACATCTACTCTCCGTTAGTCTTCCGGAAGGGAAGATTCTAGACGAGGCCGACGATCGCGAGATCAGAGGGCATGGAGAAGTAGAGCCGAGGACAGTTGCCGGCCGAGCGATAGCCGCGCTCGCAGACAATCTTGTTGAGGCCAAGGTCGATTTGGTCCGTTGCTGGTTTCCCTGGAAATACTTCGAACCATTTCCAGTCCAGGAATCGGCGCTTGATCAACTGCTGGACCGATCATATTCTCAATGGCCCTTGGACGATCTCGTTAACACTCTGACCAGTAAAGGCGTAGGTGTTGTGCCGGTCGTGGCGTGCGGCTATCAGAGAATGCTCCCTCAAGGACTCGAACCTGACCCGAACAGAACTCTCTACCTCAAGCGCGCATCGATCCACACAAGACTTCTCGTCCGTCACTGGAAAAATAAGGTCAAATGCTGGCAGATCGAGAACGAGCCGAACTGGTGGTCACAACATGAGGCTGGAGGATGGCGCTCCGGACTCTCTTGGATACACGAACAAGGATTCAGACAAAAACTCCTACAAACGCTCAACAACGCCGTTCACACAGAAGACCCGAACGCGATTACAGTAATCAATCTCGAAGCCGACGCAAAGACCTTGGAACCTGGAGCATATTCATCCTACTGCGATATACTAGGCCTCGACTTCTACCCTAACTACAAATCCGCCCACCCGATCGATACTAGGGTCTTGAAGTTCGGTGACGAAGTGGCGAAAGCACTTGGAAAGCCAGTCATGGTGTCGGAGACAGGTTATCCCAGTGGGCCCTCAGTGCTCGGATACTCGCCTGATCGCCAGAGCGAGTACGTAGAGGGATCTACCCGACAAGTTTACTCTCTAGACGGTGTGACCGGGATTGGGATCTGGCGCTATGTTGACACATCGTGGAGATCTTTTCCGCCACAGGAAAACCATTTTGGTCTGTTCGACAACAGAGGCAGTCCGAAGCCTGCCTGGACCGCTTATTCGAGAGTCATCAAAGAATTGAAATGAACCGTCAAGCGTGAAGATAGAAGGTCAGTCGTTTGAAGGAGAGCACTCTCGCGGACCTGACGTCGTCAGAGGATAGTAGCCTCTCAAAGCTAGTCTCACTACTCGCCGACCTTTCCACAGTAGTGCAACAGCGAATTCCTAGAGAGCTAGGATACTCGGGGGGCGTTAACGTCTATGAAGAGAAACAGCTTGAGATCGACGTCTGGTCAAACGAGCTCTTCACAAAGAAACTCCTGAGGAGCGGCCTCGTCAGGAGGGTCGCCTCAGAGGAGATGGAGGATGTCGCCGAGTCGAAGTCAGGTGAATACTCGGTCGTCCTCGACCCTCTGGATGGATCTTCTAATCTGAAGAGCAACAACCTTCTCGGAACGATAGTCGGAGTCTATCACGACAAGTCGCTCCCGGCGAAGGGCAGGGACCTTCTTGCGGCCATGTACTTCCTCTACGGCCCGTTCCTACAGCTGGTACTCGCGCTCAAGGATGGAGTCAGGCTCTCCGCAGCAGCCGGAAAGGGCGTCGGATCGAGAAGGTTCGTGTCAGACGGACAGATCCATAAGCTTCCCAGACCCCCTACAGTCTACGGGATCGGCGGGTTGAGGGACAAGTGGACCCCGACGGTCAGACAGTTTGTGGAAGGGTTGGAGAAGCGCAAGCTCTCGCTCCGATACGGCGGCTCCTTCGTCGGCGACTACAATCAGGTCCTAGCCAGAGGCGGCTTCTTCGCCTATCCAGAGCTGATCGATGCTCCGCAGGGAAAGTATCGGTTGCAGTTCGAGTCCAACCCGGTCGGCTTCATCACTGAGAAGGCGGGAGGAAGAGCAAGCACCGGTGCAGGGAACATTCTGGATGTGGAACCTACTAGCATCGTCCAACGTGTCCCAACGTATCTAGGTGATCCTGATCTGGTTCAAGACCTTCAGACTCTTTACCGGTCCAAGGGCCAGGCTGCATGAAGCCACGTGTCTCGATTGAGCCCTCGATTCTAAGTGCTGACTTTGCCCGCCTAGGCCAACAAGCGAAAGAAGCTGAAGACGCTGGCGTGGAAGGAATCCAAATAGACGTGATGGACGGACATTTCGTCCCAAATCTGACATTCGGCCCGGGGGTCGTCAAATCGCTGAGAAAATCTGTTAGCTTATTCCTAGACGCTCACCTGATGATAGACAATCCTCACGGTTTCCTCGAAGAGTTTGCTCGTTCAGGCGCGAACAGGATCATCGTGCACCAAGAGGTCTGCAAGGACCTCCCGACTGTCCTCCGGTCGATCAAGAAACTAAAGGTCGAAGCAGGCGTCGCAATAAACCCCGAGACTCCGGCCACAGCTGTAGAGGGAATCCTCGATCTTGCGGACTGTGTTCAAGTGATGACTGTCAACCCAGGCTTCGCGGGACAGCGTTTCATGGAAGATCAGCTCATCAAGATTCAGGGTCTGAGACGAGAGATAGGGCAGCGACACTCGAAAGCGTCGATCATTGTCGACGGAGGGGTCGATCCGAAGACAGCACCGTTAGCCGTAAGATCAGGCGCAACCGTTTTGGTAGCCGGGTCCAGCATCTACAATCAGATGTCTACGGTGGCTCAGAACGTTGCAGAGCTAAGGAAGAGCATCGCCGCAGCCGCGGCTACGGTTAATCCTTCTGCCCTCTGATAGGTACTTCTGCACTGAAGGACTCAAATCAGACTAGAGAACACGCGAGCCAGTATAGAAGCACTATGGACGATGAATTGCAGGTGGGCTTCTCAACGCTAAGCGACCTTGAGGAAGCAGCAGCGAAGAAGGCCGACAGAGCCGCGTGGGCGTACATCCAGGGAGGTGCGGGAGAAGAATGGACCATGAGGGCCAATCGTGAAGCCTTCCATCGCAGAACACTCCGGCCCCGAGTTCTCGTCAATGTTGAAACTCTTGAAATCGGCACGACGCTACTCGGAACCAGAACCTCTGCCCCCTTCTACGTCTCCCCAACCGCTAGCCATGGACTTGTCCACCCCGATGCCGAGGCGGCCACGGCGAGAGCAGCAAGCAACGCCGGTATTATCGCAGCATTCAGCACCCTCTCCTCCATCTCGCTAGAGGACATAGCACGGGCTGCGCCTGATGGTCCTAGATGGTTCCAGCTGTATCTTCAGCCAGAATTCAGTGCGACGAGAAGCCTGGTGGAGAGGGCCGAGAAGGCCGGCTTCAAAGCCATACTCCTGACCGTGGATATGCCGGTCGCCGGAACCCGCGACCGAGAGACCCAAGCAGGCTCCCCGCTAGCATCAGCCATTACTCTCGGAAACGGTAGCGAAGTAGTTCGCCCTCTCAGAAGCCCCAACGTCACC
>WNFY01010038.1_pt1 | contig 10658 bp, 7 predicted proteins | sample 5400091 | NCBI WGS metagenome assembly WNFY01 (sample SAMN13153364, study PRJNA577476) | soil metagenome | isolation source: 60 cm soil or saprolite under grassland replicate 1 | place: USA:California | collected 2016-06-15
CCTATAGGGGTCGCGGAACAAGCCGAGGCGCTGCTTGGCGCGCAGGATCCGCATCACGGCCGAATCGACGACCGCCGGCGGGATCTGGTTGCTGCGCACCAGCGCCGCGAGCGAGTCGACGTAGATGCCGCTCTGCATGTCCATATCCACACCCGCCGTCAGCGCGCGCCGCCCCGCTTCCGCCTGCGATCCCGCGACACTGTGGTTGATCAACTCGGCGACGGACGTCCAGTCGCTCACGACGAAGCCGGTGAATCCCCATTCGCGGCGCAGCACCGTATCGGTCAGCCAGGCGTTGCCTGATGCCGGCACGCCCGCGATGTCGTTGAATGCCGACATGAGGCTCGCCACGCCCGCGTCGACCGCCGCTTTGAACGGCGGCAGATAGGTCTCGCGCATCGTGCGCTCGGAGATCTCGGTCTCGTTGTACTCGCGGCCGGCCTCCGCCGCACCGTAGCCCGCGAAGTGCTTCGCCGTGGCAAAGATGTTCTGTTGGAAGCCGCGCACCCGCGCGGCAGCCATCAGCGAGCCGAGGTAGGGGTCCTCACCCGAGCCTTCGGCGATCCGGCCCCAGCGCGGATCGCGCGCGATGTCCACCATCGGCGCGTAGGTCCAGTTGATCCCAAACGCCGCGGCCTCCTGGCCCGCCGCCCGTGCCGTCGCCTCGGCGGCATCGGGGTCGAACGAGCTCGCTTCGCCGAGCGGAATCGGGAAGATGGTGCGATAGCCGTGGATCACATCGAGGCCGAACAGCAGCGGGATCTTGAGACGCGACTCCGTCACGGCGATGCGTTGCACGGGGGTCGTGTTCTCGGCTCCGATGACGTTGAACAGCCCGCCGAGTTTGCCCGCGCGCACCAGCTGCAGCTGCTGTGGTGATGCCTGGCCGTTGGCCGACAGCAGGTTCAGCTGGCCGAGTTTTTCTTCGAGGGTCATGGCGGCGAGGAGCGAGTCGATCCGCCGTTCCAAGCCGGGACGCTGCGCGCCGGCAGGAGTGGCGGTAACGAGGCTCAGGGCGGCTGGTAGGACCTTGAGAAAACCGGTATGCGGGCGCATCGGGATCCCGTTGATCAGAGATAGGAATTTAGAAACGCGGATAGCAATCTACGCGGCCGTCGCCAGCCTTGACAGACTCCGAGACGCGCGTGATAACTGAGGCAACGCACTCAACCGAGATCATCCATGAGTCGGAGCCTCTCCCTCGGACAGCTCGGCGCGAGGGTTGTCCTCTGCGTCGCCACCCTCCTGTCGCTAGTCTTCGTCCAACACGCCTGGGGGCAGGCACCGCCGGTGCACGTAACCGGCACCGTGACCTCGGCAAGCGATGGCAGCCCTCTCCCCGGGGCGAGGATCGCCGTCAAGGGCACGAGCATCGAGACGCTCACCGGTACCAACGGTAGGTATGCCATCGATGCCCGAAGTCCGAACGACACCCTCACGTTCGCCTTCATCGGTTACCGACCCATCGACGTGGCGATCGCGGGACGCGCGGTGGTCAACGCCGCCATGGAGGCCGGGGCGATCATGATGGAAGAGGTGGTCGTGGTAGGCTACGGAACCCAGCAGCGGCGCGACGTTACCGGGGCGGTCGCGAGCGTGAACGCCGACGACCTCACTCCCGTCCCTACGGCGTCCGTCGACCAGACGCTGCAGGGTCGCATCGCCGGTGTCCAGGTGACGCCGGCATCGGGCAAGCCGGGTGACAAGGCGATCGTGCGCATCCGCGGGGTGGGCACACTCAACGACGCGTCCGCGCTCTACGTCGTTGACGGCATGCTGACCGACGACGTCTCGTTTCTGCAAGCGAACGACATCATGTCCGTCGAGGTCCTCAAGGACGCCTCGGCCACGGCGATCTACGGCTCACGCGGCGCCAATGGCGTGATCATCATCTCCACCAAGCGGGGCCGCTTGGAACGGGCCACCAGCTTCAGTGTCAACGCCTACGCCGGCTCCCAGAGCGTGCAGCACCGTGTCGATCTCGTCAATGCACACCAATATGCGATCCTGGCCAACGAGCTGGCTGCCAACCTGGGAGCGCCGGCCTACTTCACCAATCCGGATACCATTGGCGTGGGAACGGACTGGCAGCATGCGATATTCGAAACGGCGCCGATCCAGAGCTACCAGGTTTCGAGTTCGGGGGGCACTGACAAGATTACGTACTACTTGAGCGGCAATTACTTCCGCCAGGCGGGTGTGGTCCCGCATTCGGACTTCAACCGCGTCACAGTGCGCTTGAACAACGACTATCGGTTGACCGATCACCTCCTGTTCGGGCACAACATCGCGGTCTCCTACGTGACGGACGAGCGACCCCCTGACGTGCTGAGCGTGATCTACCGCGCGGATCCGACCATCGCAGGGCTGAATCCGAACGGCACGTTCGTTGACGGAAACGTGCGCTCCTCGGCGGGGAATCCGGCGGCGACGGTGTTCTATACGCGTAACGACGAGAGTAACTCTCGGGTGGTCGGCAATTTCTTCGGTGAGTTGAATCTGCCCCACAGCGTCACGTTCCGCTCCAGCTTCGGCGTGGACCTCGGCCGCTCCCAGTTCAGGAAGTTCGTGCCGGTCTTCGCCGTCTCGCCCCTGCAGAAGAACGACATATCCAACGTAGACGTCGAGACCGGCACGAGCAGCTCGTGGCTGTGGGAGAACACGCTCACTTACAACTATCAGGCGGAGCGGCACCGCCTCAACGTACTGGCAGGTGTCACGGCCCAGTCGTTCTACAACGAAAACCTGGGCTGCGGCCGCACCAACATCCCCGGCGAGGACCCGAGTCTCTGGTATTGTGACGCCGGTGCCGCTACGGGGCAGACCAACTTCAACCGCGCGTCGGACTGGAAGATGCTCTCCTACCTGTTCCGCGCCAATTACACCTTCAAGGACCGGTACCTGTTCACCGGCTCGCTCCGCATCGACGGTTCCTCGCGATTCGGTGCGGCCAATCGCTACGGCTACTTCCCGTCGTTCGCGGCGGGCTGGAACCTGAAGGAAGAGTCGTTCCTGCGAGATGTCGGGTCGATTTCCGCCCTCAAGCTGCGCGCCAGCTGGGGGCAGATCGGTAACGACAAGATCGGTGCGTATCCAGGCGTCCCCATCGTCACCGGCAACCTGAACGCCGTGTTCGGTACTGGCGAGACGCTGCAATACGGCGCCAGCCCGATCGAGCTGGCGAATCCATTGGTGAAATGGGAGAAGACATCCCAGACCGACATCGGCGCCGACATGGTGCTGTTCGGCGGCCACCTCGAAGCTACGCTCGACTACTATCACCGTCTCACCGACGGCATTCTGGTGCGGGTCCCGATCCCGAACTATGTCGGCGTGTCGACACAGCCCTTCGTGAACGCCGCGAAGGTCTTGAACACCGGGATAGAGGGCACGTTCGTCTGGCGCCGCAAATTGGGCGCTGCCGACCTCGACCTGGGCCTGAACGGCGCCACGATCAGCAACACCGTGAAAGCGCTCGGCCAGGGCAACAGCCAGATCCTCGCCGGCGGGCTGGGGAACGAGGTCGCGTACACCACGCGCACGGCGGTCGGCCAGCCGATCGGTTGCTTCTGGGGTCTGAAGGTGCTGGGCGTCTTCCAGACGCCCGCGGAGGTCGCCACCTCCCCCAACCGTAACGTGGGTGAGCAGCCGGGTGACCTGCGGTTCGTCGATACGAACGGTGACGGCACCATTACCGACGCCGACAAGGCGTTTCTCGGCTGTCCGATCCCGGATGTCGTCTACGGGTTCAACAGCCGGCTCCGGTGGGGTAACTTCGATCTCTCGGCAAACTTCAGCGGACAAGCGGGTAACAAGGTGTTCAACGGCAAGAAGGCTGTGCGTTTCGGTGTCGAGAATTTCGAGTCGTCGTTCATGGACCGCTGGCACGGACAGGGCACGAGCAACCGCGAGCCACGCGTGACCACCGCCGGCAACAACTACGTCGCCTCCGATCGATTCATCGAGAGCGGCTCCTTCCTCAAGCTGCAAACGGTGCAGCTGGGCTACCGCCTGCCGCCGGGTGTGACCAGCGTGCTGCGCGTCGAGCAGGCCAGGATCTACGTGAGCGGCACCAATCTCTTCAACATCACGAACTACACCGGTTACACGCCCGAACTCCCGGGAGGGTCGGTGATCGCCAGCGGGATCGACACGTTTGGGGGGATTTTCCCGCCCGCCCGGACGTTCACCGTCGGGATGGATGTGACCTTTTGAGAGACCACAAAGTGGATACTCGACTGATGCGGAGCGAGCCATGAGAACTTCACCGACAGCAGCGCGCGGCGTCATAATCCTTGCGGCGCTCGTCCTGGTTGGGTGCGACTTCCTCTCCACCGAGCCGAAGGGCGTGCTCACGACGGAGAACTTCTTCAAGACGGCCGATCAAGCCGTTCAGGCGACCAACGCGACGTACAACATGCTGCGCGAGTGGCAGGTTCACGTCTTCTCGTGGATCGGGCTGACCGACATCGTATCGGACGACGCCACCAAGGGGAGTACGCCGGGCGACGCCAGCTTCCTGGGCGACCTCGACAACCTCACTTTCGATCCCGGAAATCTCGCCTTTGCGGATCCCTGGGCCGGGTACTACAAGGGGATTTATCGGGCCAACGTCGCGATCCAGAACATCCCCAACGTCTCCATGGACGCGACGCTCAAAGCACGGCTCATCGGCGAGAACAAGTTCCTCCGCGCGTACTACTACTTCTTTCTCGTGCGGGCGTTCGGTGGCGTGCCCCTCCTCACGCAGCCCCTCACGCCCGCCGAGTTCATCCAGCAGCGTGCGACCTCCGCCGAGGTCTATGCCCAGATTGTACAGGACCTCCAGGATGCCAGCGCGGCGCTTCCGAAAAGGTCGCAATACGCCCCGGGGGATTTGGGCCGGGCCACCAAGGGCGCCGCACAGGGCATGCTCGCGGAGGCCTACCTCTACTTGAAGGACTATCCGCACGCCCTCGCGTACGCGGATTCGGTCATCGCCTCGGCCGAATACGTCCTCTACACCGACTACGCGACGCTCTTCACCCAGGCGGGTAAGAACTCGTCCGAAGGGGTCTTCGAAGTTCAGGCGGCTGTCACTCCCGGAAGCGGTTGCCAGCCGAGCGAGGGATGCGCCAACGTCCAGTACGCCGAGGTGCAGGGTGTCCGCGGGACGCCGAACATCGGCTGGGGGTTCAACACGCCCGCACCCGAACTCGAGGCCGCCTACGAGCCGGGCGATCCGCGCCTGGAGGCCACGATCCTCTATCCGTGGGAGCTTCTCCCGGACGGCAGCCCCCGCGTCGTTTACTTCAACCCGAACATGCTGAACAACCGGTACAACCAGAAGGTGTTCGTGTCGCCCGACAACCCCGGTGGGACGTTCAATGCCGGGATCAACATCCGGCGCATCCGGTACGCGGACGTGCTGCTGATCGGAGCCGAGGCGGCGTATCAGACGGGGGACGTCGCGAAGGCGACGAACTATCTGAACCAGGTGCGTGCGCGTGCCCGCGGGGGGCCCGCTGCGAAGACTCTGGGCTTCACAGCCGAGCAGCTCGCCACATCGATCGCTGAAACCGTACTGGGTCTCGCGTCCGGAACGAGCCGCGTATTCGTGCGGTACGCGAACCCCACCGGCGCGGCCTACACGGCCGGGCTCCGAAGCTTCGCTGCGGGCTGCTCCGACGTCGGCTGCGCGTCTGCCGCCGTCCCGCCGGTGCGGGTCGACACGGTGGACATCATCCAATCCGTTAACGGCACGGCGGTGACGACGCCCAGCGACTACTTCACCGCGGTCAACGGAACGACCGCCGGCTCGTCGGTCACGCTCCAGGTGCAGCGCATGGCGCGGGCCAACCCGACGGCTGCGCTCACCACCCAGGCGCTCACCATCACCATTACCTCGCAGAATTTGTTACCCGACGTGACCGCCACGGGACAGGCGCTGCTCGACGCCATCTGGCAGGAGCGCCGGGTGGAGCTGGCAATGGAGGAGCAGCGCTGGTTCGACATTCGCCGGCAGAACGGTGTCAGCCCGGGGCGCGCGGCCCTGTTGATGGCCGCGGCAGGCAAGACCTTCGTCGCGAGAGACACGTTGTATCCGATCCCGTCAAGCGAAGCGCAGATCGCCGGGCTGCAGCAGAACCCCGGCTACTGAGGGTGGCAACGCGGGGCGGCTCCGGAGGCTGCGCGCGTGTGGTCCTAATGGCCGCGACGGTCGAATGGCTGGGGTGTGCGTACCCGTCCGTGTCTTCGGCGCCGTCGGGGGCTCCCCCGAAGGAAATGACCGCGAGCGCTGTGTCCACGATGCGTGCCGAGGACCTGCGAGGGATCCCCGCCGCCCAGGTGGAGGAGCTGCTCGAAGGTCGGAGCGCCGGCGTACAGGTGATCCGGTTGCCGGGCGGCGGCGTTTCCGTCCGCATCCGTGGCCGGAGCTCCATCTACGGCGACAATGAGCCGCTATATGTGATCGACGGCATGCCGGTGGAGGTGACCACCGGACACGGCCTGTCGTGGCTCAACCCGGGCGACATTCAGCGGATCGAGATCTTGAAGGATGCCAGCGCGACAGCCGTCTACGGCATGCGAGGGGCGAACGGCGTTGTGCTGATCACGACCCGGCACGGCGAACGGGCCCCTGAGTAAGCCCGGCGTTGGTTCGTTCGTCGCGTTGCTCGTCTGGGCGGGCGCCGCGGCGGCGCAGACCGCGCACGATCGTCACGTCTTCTTCGAGCGCAGCCTGACCGACACCGCTTATTATTTCAGCGACGTCACGGTCATCATCCCCAGCACGGTGGAGGCTGCGGGCGGTCGGCTCCCCGTCGAAACGCAGCGGGTGTTCACGCCGCCCAACGCGCTCCGCCTCACCTGGACCTCCCGCCCCGGCGGCACGTGGAAGGCCATGATCCGCCGCGAGCGCTGGCGCAACCAGAACACCTCCTTCGACGGCGACACCCTGGTGTTCCGCGCCTACACCGACGAGCCGATTCCCAACGCGGCGCTTCCATTGATCGGGATCGAGGACGGGCAAGGATTAAACCGCGAGGTCCGGCTCGCCGACCACATCCAAGGTATCCCGGCTCGGCAGTGGGTGCGGGTGGCCCTGCCGATCGCGAACCTCTCGATGACGCTGCAGGACGGGCGGAGGTACGACCCGCGGAGCGCCGCGGCCGTGTATTTCGCGCAGTGGCTCGACGACGAGGCCCCGCACACCCTTTACGTGGACGAAATCGCCATCATTAACGGTGACCCGGGCGACACCACGCCGCCGCCTGCCCCGCGGGCCTTGCACGCCCGGGGCTTCGAGCGCCACGTCGAGCTGGTTTGGGACGCCGTGACGGCCCCCGATCTCCGGGGCTACCAGGTCGAGCGATCGAGCGACGGCCAGCACTGGGAAATCCTGGAGACGCAGACCCCATGGTTCACGCGCTACGTCGACTTCCTGGGCGCACCGGGGAAGAAGACCACCTACCGCGTGCGCGCCGTGGATCTGCAGGGCAACGCCTCCGCACCCACGCAACCCGCGTCCGCGGCCACCCGACCCATGACCGACGACGAGCTGATCACGATGGTTCAGGAAGCATCGTTCCGGTACTACTGGGACGGAGCGCATCCCGTCGCCGGCATGGCGCTGGAGAGTCGGCCTGGCGATCCCGACCTCGTCGCGCTGGGCGCCTCGGGGTTCGGAATCATGGCGCTGATCGCGGGCACCGAGCGCGGCTTCGTGACGCGCGAGCAGGGCGCGGCGCGCATGCGCCAGATCGTCGCGTTCCTGGAGCGCGCCGACCGGTTTCACGGCGCCTGGCCGCACTTCCTGAGCGGGACGACCGGGAAGGTCATCCCGTTGTTCGGGAAATGCGACGACGGGGCGGACCTGGTCGAGACATCGTTCCTGGCGCAGGGGCTGCTCGCGGCCCGCCAGTACTGGAAGGCCGACCGCGCCCTCTACGACCGTATCACCACGCTGTGGGAGGGAATCGAGTGGAGCTGGTTCCGCAAGCCGCTCGACACCGCGTATCTCATCTGGCACTGGTCGCCCGACTGCGCGTGGCGGCTCGAGCACCCGCTGATCGGGTGGAACGAGACCATGATCGCCTACATCCTGGCGATCGCCAGGATGCGCAAACGGTGGGCCGTTGTTCTTCACGCACTACTCCTTTCTCGGCTTCGATCCGCGCGGCAAGCGCGACCGCTACACGAACTACTTCGACAATAACCGCGCCATCGCCCTGATCAACCGCGCCTACTGCATCGACAACCCCCGCAAACGGGCGGGCTACGGCGCCGATGCCTGGGGGCTCACCGCATCCGACGGCCCCTGGGGCTACGAGGCGCACGAGCCGGTGCCGCACGTCGATACCGGGACGCTCACGCCGACGGGTGCGCTCGCGTCGTTCCCGTACACGCCCGACGCCTCGCTGGCAGCGCTGAAACACTACTACCGCGACCTGGGCGACCGGCTGTGGGGCGTGTACGGTTTCCGCGATGCGATCAACCTCGACCAACGGTGGGTGTCGCCCATTTTTATGGGGCTGAACCAGGCGCCAATCGTCGTCATGATCGAGAACCAGCGGACGGGGCTCATCTGGAAGCTTTTCATGGCCAATCCTGAAATCGAGACGGCGCTGCAGAAGATCGGGTTCGTCGCGGTTCCGCGGCATGGGGGGTAATCGCCTGCTGGTGGTTCTGGCGCTCTCGGCGTGCGCGGCGAGTCACCCCGCGGCTCCCCCTCCGCCACCGCCGGACTCGACGCGTGTCGCTGCGTTCCTCGACACCCTGCAAAACCGCACCTTCAACTTCTTCTGGGACCTGACGCCGCCCGGCAACGGCCTCACGCCCGACCGCTGGCCCACACCGTCGTTCTCGAGCATCGCCGCGGTCGGCTTTGCGCTGACGGCGTACCCAATAGGAGTAGAACACGGCTGGATCACCCGGGCCGATGCCGCCGACCGCACACTCAAGACGTTGCAGTTCTTCTGGACCGCCCCGCAGGACTCGGCCGGCCCGAACACCACCGGGTATCGCGGGTTCTTTTATCACTTCCTCGACATGCAAACCGGCCGCCGCTTCCAGACCGTCGAGCTGTCCACGATCGACACCTCGCTCCTGCTCGCCGGAATCCTGTTCGCGCAGAGCTATTACGATCACGGCGATTCGACCGAGCAGCAGATCCGCGCGCTCGCCGATTCGATCTACTTCCGCGTGGACTGGCAATGGGCTCAGGCCGGTGCGCCTGGGGTCACCATGGGCTGGCATCCGGAGAGCGGCTTTCTCAACGCCCGGTGGATCGGTTACAACGAGGGCATGATCCTCAACATCCTCGCGATTGCGTCACCGACACACCCAGTGGACTCGACCGCGACCTGGAATGCGTGGGTCGGCGGCTATCAATGGGGCACGTACCACGGCCAGAGCTTCGTCCAGTTCGCGCCGCTGTTCGGACACGAGTACTCGCATGTGTGGATCGATTTCCGGAACATCAAAGACGCGTACATGAGTGGGCACGGGATCGATTACTTCGAGAACTCGCGCCGCGCGACGCTCTCACAACGCGCGTATGCGATCGCGAACGCGGGCGCCTGGATCGGCTACAACGGCAACGTCTGGGGGCTGACCGCCTGCGACGGCCCCGCGAACAAGACCCTCACGCTCGCCGGCCGGAGCCGCCAGTTCCAGACGTACTCCGCCCGCGGCGCGGCGCTCGGCGACGAGCGCGACGACGGCACGCTCTGCCCCACCGCCGCCGGCGGCGCGGCGCCGTTTGCGCCCGAGTTCACGATCCCCGCATTGCTCACGATGCGGACGACCTACGGGAACCATCTCTTCTCGACCTACGGCTTCCTCGATGCCTTCAACCCTACGTTTACCGCGACTGGCCAACAAGAGACCGGCACGGTAGATCCCACGCTCGGCTGGTTCGACGTCGACTACCTCGGCATCGATCAGGGACCCATCCTGGCGATGCTCGAGAACTACCGCACCGATTTCGTGTGGCGCGTGATGCGCACCAACCCGCACATTATCCGCGGCCTCAAACGGGCAGGCTTTACCGGAGGGTGGCTTCCATAGTGTCGGCGTTACTCTCAGGCTTAGCCGGTCTCCCCAACGCAGCCGAGCCGGTGTCTGGATGGATTACAGGCGGTCAGCCCACCGAACAGCAGATCACGTCGTTCAAAGCAGCGGGCGGCGAGGTCGTCGTCGACAGTCGCGACCCGATGGAGCCTCGGCCCTTTGATGAGCCGGCTACCGTCCGCGCCGCCGGCCTCGAGTACATAAGTCTGCCGATCGTGCACGGCGCCGTCACGACGGATACCATGAAGCGGATATATCAGACACTGAAGAAGTTGGAAGGACGAAAGGCGCTCCTGCACTGCTCGTCAGGCAACCGCACGGCGGCTGCGTTGATTCCCTACCTGATGATCGACAAGAAAATGGATCAGGAGGACGCGGTTGATTTAGCGATGAGCATCGGCTTGAGGAGTGCCGAACTCATGGAGATCGCCGTGACGTATGCAAACGGGTTGTCCGGTTGACGGTGGCCTGTGAACCGCGGTGCGTCTGTTGCCTAGTCTTTGCATGTCCTATGCTTTAGGTTCTTCCTTCCCTCCCGCATAGCGGTGCCAGTACATCCTCATCTCCGAAATCTTCCCGTCCTTCGTCTCGCAAAAGATTGCTCC
>WNFY01023587.1_pt1 | contig 10658 bp, 10 predicted proteins | sample 5400091 | NCBI WGS metagenome assembly WNFY01 (sample SAMN13153364, study PRJNA577476) | soil metagenome | isolation source: 60 cm soil or saprolite under grassland replicate 1 | place: USA:California | collected 2016-06-15
ACTTTAAACTGGTCGGTTTTATAACAATTATCCTGGTGAATTCGTTCCCTCATGGTGCGGTTCACCAGGATAATTATGTGATTTTCGCCAGGATAAAGGTTGCATTTACAGCCAACCTCGTTGCGCAATTCGTGGGCTTAGCGAGGAAAATACCGAAAAAATGTCGGGACCCCCTCTTGACAAAGAGGGGGGGTTTCGTTTAATATGTGTATATACACTTTTGGGAAAGAGGAGATGAATGGCCAGATCGGACTTTTTTGACGTACGGCAATGCGTGTGTGCGGCCCTGCGGCGCGCCGATCGCACGATCACCCAGATCTATGATGCGATCCTTGCTCCCAGCGGTTTGCATATCACGCAGTTTACGCTGCTGGCGACTCTTGCTGAGGCCTCTCCCATCTCGATCAACCGCCTGGCGAATCTGATGGTGATGGATCGAACGACCCTGACGCGCGATCTGGGCCTGTTAAGCAAACAGGGATGGGCGCGGATTGAGGTGGGCGAGGATCACCGGCTGCGTGTGGTGACGCTCACCGAGGAGGGCCAACGGGTTCTTGCGCAGGCGCTGCCCCTCTGGCAACAGGCGCAGAGCCAGATGCTTGACCGGCTCGGCCCACAGCATGTCGAGGCGCTGCTTGCTGAACTCTCGACGACAACTACGCCGAGTCATTAACTCTTTTTTTTGTGTCATTACGTGTAACTACACCTATAGGGGAGAATGTTTTATGAATGCCCAACTTGCCTTTCTACTCAGTGTGGGGGCCAACCTGCTATCCTTCACACTTATTGTGATCTGGTATGTGATTCCCCGCTTGTCGAAGCGGCCACGTGAGAAGGCGCTGCTCCCGCTGGTCCTGCTGAATACGTTTCGGACCATGGGGCTGACGTTTTTGCTTCCACAGGTGACGGGAGGAGCGCTTCCACCGCACTTTGCCATCCCCGCGGCTTATGGCGATCTCCTCGTGACTGTCCTGGCCTTGCTGGCTGCCCTCGCGCTCCGGCTCCGGCCAGGATTGGCTCTGCCGCTTGTCTGGCTGTTCAATCTCGTCGGGATCACTGACCTGTTGTTCGCCGTTGTCCAGGGCTTGATAACTGGTCTGCCGTTTTTCCATCTTGGGGTGGACTGGTTCATTCCAACCGTGTACGTGCCGCTCTTGCTGGTGATCCATATTACCGTCTTCTGGTTCCTGCTGCGTGCCGCGCCGTCCGCCCGGGCAGAGCGAGCGAGCGCAGCTTTTTCGTACGAGAGATAATCCTGTTGCATCAAGGGCGAGGTGATCCTGTGTCATCCTCGTCCGAAGAAGGAGAACAAAGAATGGAAACGATCAGCACTCTTACAATTGAGCATATCGTGATTGCATCGAACCAGCCCTATGAAAAGGTCCTTGAGGCGCTCAAGACACGCATGGGTTCCATTGAAGATGGCCCTTGAGTATTAACTGTAAATACACACTTTAAACTGGTCGGTTTTATAACAATTATCCTGGTGAATTCGCTCCCTTATGGTGCGGTTCACCAGGATAATTATGTGATTTTCGCCAGGATAAAGTTTGCATTTACAGGCAGTGTTGTGAGAAGAGACAGGGGGATGATTACAAAAAGGAAGAGACACATGTAGCTCACGGAACGTGTGACCAAGAGGCTGAGAGCGGGAGAGCGTTGGCACGTTCTTCGATGAGTTGGGCGAAACTAGGGAGCATGTTCGTTTGAGCAATGCGATCATACAAATACTGGTAGATATTCACCCCAAGCTTGGTGGCAGTACTCACCAGTGTCTGAAAGGTATCCCACGCCTTGATGCCCTCGGTGGTGCGTGCCTGCAGGCTCACATCTCGTTTGCGGACGCGCTGTCTGGCACCCAGCTCGGCGGGATTGTTATGCAAGAGAATTTCAGGATGGGAAAGCACCATCAGCAATGGTTCTTTCTTGGCCAACGTCAGAGCTTTGCGCTCATCTAACTGGTCGTAGCCGCTCTTGTGCCCAAAGAGGAGATCAAAGGCCGTCCGCAACGCATCAGCCTGTGCCTGACTGGGATGGTCTCGGTAGGCCAGGAGGTCTCGGTAGAGCTTCCAGAAGTCCTTGGCGAACTGCTCCAGGATGTGGCAATGGGCAAGGAAGCGTGGCGTCAGTTTCTTGTAGTGGCGATATTCATGGATCCAGCACAGGGCCAGCTGGACGGTCAACCAGTTGAATTGGGGCGCATCATCACACAGCAGCAGCTGTACCACCGGGTAGGCGGTCTGGGTTCGGTAGGTCGCGATTGCCAGAGCTTCCTTCACGCGCTTGCGCAGGTTGACTCCCTGTTTGGGCAGGTGCGCATCGAACACGTCGTCGAGTTGGTTCTCCGTGTACGTCTCATCATCGGGCAACAGGGTGGGAAGCGTGCGACACCACTTCTCAGAGACGCCCAATTGAGCCATCAGCGCCATCGCAAGCGCGTTCAGCTGAAAGACGGGGTCGGCACCGCCTTGAAGCACGCGCAGCAGACTCAGGCGATCTTTGGCGGGTAAGGTACAATAGGCAGTATACAGCGGGTTGCAGAGGATATGACACTGCGCGTTTTTGCCATTGACTGCGGTGCCCGTACTGTCGAGATGCTGCCAGGGGGAACTGGAGAGGCCCGCCTGCAAGACGTGTGCACGCTCAGCATGGAACTGCTCCTGGTCTTTGATCAGCATGTCAGAGAGCTGTCCCGCACTGATCACCATGCCAACTGTCTGCAAGAGGTCCAGGATTTTTGGCTCGCTCATCCCATCTGCGTAGTACAGAGCCAAGACCCACGCTCTCACTTTCGGTCCAAACTGGCCTTTGTAGCCTGCCGGAAGATTAGCCAGATACGTCCGCCTTTGGCTGGGTGAGTAATATTTCTCTTTGCGGAAGGTGACGTTCTCGGTGCGAAACTCAATGTCCTGCACGATCACATCCTCGTAGCCTTTAAACTGAGCATCGTGAGGCAGCCGTGCCTGATCAACCTTGACGACCTCGACTCGATCAATCCTCACCTGCGCCTGCTTCTTGGCTTTGTGATGTGGTTTGGACTCACGGCGTTCCTTTTCCGATGAGAGCGCAGGAGCCGGTTTCTTTGGCTTGATACTGGGCTTGCCTTGTTCTCCTTTGAGCCGATTGACCTCATCGCGCAGACGCTGGATTTCTTCGGCTTGCTCCTGCACTTTCGCCGACAGGTTTTCCACCAGGTTCATCAGGGTGATGAACACCTGGCGCAGACCTTCATCTTCAATGGTGTTGGGGTCGAAGTTTTCTACCATACCTCTAGTATACATGGGCCATCAATTTTTGCCCCACGCCAGGCTACCCCGAATTATTGAGATGATACCTGAACGTAGGAAAAGAACCGTTCTCTTGGCCCTTTTGTTGATGGTGGGACCGAACGAAGGGTGAGATGCAACGCCTGGGTAAGATGCTGTAGAGATGAGATCAACGTGCCGATGCCAGCATCGAACCAGATTTCGTCTGGGAGTGACGCAGATCGTTTGTCTTCATCATCTACAAAAAACGCTTCATACAGAAGTGCCTTGATGCTCTCCAGACCGGGACGTTGCTCACTCAAGTAAGATGCCAGAACACGCCTGGACACCGGCTCCATACACAGGATGAGCCATGGACGTGTCTTCATAGGCAAGCTTTGGTCTGAGAGCGATGAGCGGTTCACGTACACGTCGAACGCAAGAGTATCGATGACATAGGCAAGTGGTGTTGCCATTTTTCATACCTCCTCTACTTCTCTAGAAGAATAAAAAACATTAGCATAACGGGGCCGTTCATGTCTCATTATGCGTATACAAGAATGTTGCCTAGTTCTCATTGTTCGTCGCACATGTCACCAGTGCCTGCCCCATCCCCATCGTCGTCTTGGAACCGACTCCTGCGTATGGGGCAAAGGCCGCAAGGGTTGTCAGGTACGGTGCAAAGAACGGATCGTTAAGGACGTAGGTACACGTCCCAAGGAACCCTTTTTGCACATATAACGACTGCCGCAGCGTTTCTGTGTACAACGTTTCGCAATGAGCCACGCGAATAGTCGATGCGATTCCCTCCTGGAGGAGCTGTTTGTCGATCTGAAAACAGGCAGGGGCATAGCGATTCCAGTCGCGTAAGAGACTTCCCCAAACCCACCTGGGCTCTGGGAAGAGCTTGAAGACTCGATTGCCCATGCTAAAGGCGGTAGGACTGCAGAAACGCATCGTAATCAGACGCGAAGCAGGCAAGGTGACGAGTGTCTTCCAGGTGGTCGAGCCAATCCATTCGCCTGGATCTATGGATGGAGTGGAGACGATTCGTTTTAGGTGCAAGACAGCATTTCCGAGATGAACAGGGATCTCACCATCCAGTCGCACGTGAGTCATCAATCGCTGTAGGAGAGTGCCACCATCGAGAAAGGTTACCCGGCAGGTGTAGAGGTGCCCACGCCGCAGGAGCACATAGTCCCCCTGAGTTCGTGTTCCCTGAAGGAACGAAATAGTGAATGGGCGATAGCCAGGCTCGTCATGGAGTTGTTTGGAACGTGCTTCATCAAACTGTGCAATCAGATTGAGAAACAAAGCATGCACCAGGCGTCCCATTGCTTTGGGAAGAAGAACTTCATATTGTGCCTGAAACTCAAGCAAGACGGAGGAAAGTAATTCACGTTCCATACCAACCGCATCTTCCCGTCTCTTACTAGCTGTCTGGGATGAGAGGAAACATCAGTTGGACATCGTTCGTCTGTTCCTTCTCTCACCGCTCCTCATAGATAGAATATACTCAATAATGAAAGCCTTGTCAAGTATCGAATGATTTTATTCTATATTCGTACTAATCCTGTGTAAAAAAAAGAAATATATGACGATAAAATCTTTTATATTGTGTCAAAACGCTTTTGCAACGACAGAAAAAAGACCCGTTTGGACGAAGCGATTGCATTAACTCTGAGGCGTGTGGTCATCACTCTCATCGATCAGATCATGAAGAATCGAGGGACTGGTGGCCCAACGCAGGATGTGTTCCTCATGCTGCAATAACACCTCTTCATTGATGATCGCAGAATATTTCCGCATCTGACAACCGTCAAACGTCGGGCGAGAAAGCTCAAACTGTACTTTTCCAAAACGATCGTGTGGCGTGACCACACACAGGGAAATATCGCGTTTTGGGAACAGAGCCCCCAGATCATATAAGCGAAGTAGGCCAGTGGAAATATCGGTCGTTCGCTCAATTTCATAGGCGGCGATAATCTCATCATGCAAAAACCACAGCACATCAATGCGACTCACAATGCGTTGAAATGCTGAGTCTGCCAGAATCGGGAGTGATTGCAAGCTCAAATTTCCTAATCGTTCTTTCTTCCATACTTTGCCATGATCATTACTGGCAATCCAGACCTCACAGCCCACTTTGCGTCCGATCTTTGCCAACAACCACTGAACGTGAGTATGACGTGACGCTTCCTGCTCATCCAACTCCTTTTGAAGAGGTGCTGGCTGATTGACGCGATGCACCACAGGAGGAGGTGATACGACCGATACAGCCATGTGAGTAGCTACTCGCGTTGGATGTGCTCGTGTCCGGAGAACCGAACAGGAGTGACTCTGACGCTCGTTGGATTCCTTCCCTTGACCCCACCACACCAGGAGGTGTTCGAGTTTCCAGGAAGAGAGTTGAAGTTCCCTGGAGAGGGTTTGAAAACACAAGCGGAAGGCAAAATACGCCTCTACCGGGCTTATGGGAGCGGATGCCTGCTCGGTGTCATTCCTGATGGCTTGAGCGACCTGTGGATAAAACACAGGCCATTTTTCTGGCGCCTGCAGATGCCACCAGGCGCTCAGAAAGAACGGCACACGTGCCGGCTGGAGTTGTCCTCGGCTGACGTGTCCCGAGGCAATGAGTGTCTCTAAAAAACGCGAAAAGGACTGCATGCGTCGCTGTCCATCGCGGGTATCTTCTGGGAGTCGTAATGCCGAACGTAAACGTCCCTCCAGACGATCCTGATCAACGATATATTTGACCAACTTATGGAGAAACATGCCTCCAGACAAGCCGCTCAGGCAAAACGCACTCCATGCCGTTCGTGCCTGCTGCTGAAAGAGGACGTTAAATTGATGGACCGTCATTGCCCCTTGAAGAAACGTGAGAAGGAAGCACCTCATCTCTGGTAAAATAGCGCTGCGTTGTTGATCAATCGCTTCATGGTGTATGATAGTGGACGTCTCCTCTGCATACATCTGCAATCGCCGGTGCCACAACTCCCATTGCATTTGTGATCGCACAATCTTTCTCCTCCTGTATGAATCTTCGTGCCACGTGCAAACAGTTCCAGGCGTCATTGGCATCGTGCCGCTTCTTGGACATCCAGGTATTCCTTTCTTCATATGCTCATACCAGGATCGTAATGAGCCGATAAGAAGAAATAAGATCTTTATCTGTATTTTACAAAGTACTCCAAATCTAAACTTGGTCAAAAAGTACGCAGAGCCAATAAGCTATACGCATGAATGAAGCAGCCGATGGTGTTGGTATTCCAGGATATGTTTCCATCAAGGAAGCGGCCAAAATGCTGGGCCTTTCCAGCAAGCGGGTCTATGAATATGTCGAGGATGGGCGCCTCCCCTCTGCTCGGGCGGCCCACGTCATTATGATTCCGCTGGAAGCCGTCAAGCAATTCCGTCCAAAGTTGTCGGGACGGCCAAGGACGAGTCTTCCCGTCTGGCGGATCTCTCCCGAGGGAAACCGTTTGCTGAGTACCTTCATCCTGATTCAGATCCTCCCAGGTCAGCAGGCAGCACTGACCCAGCGCCTGGAGGAGATCAGACAATCTGGCATGCATCAGTTTCCGGGAACGGTCGCACGCTACATCCTCGCGAGCGAAACCCATCCCGGGCGGGTCGAAATTCTGCTTATCTGGAGAACTTCGGTGATGCCGGATGAGCAGGCGAGAGAACAGACCCTGAAAGCGCTCAAGAACGCGCTGGATGATGTCCTCGACTGGAACACTGCGGAATATAATCACAGTCAGGTTCTGATGCATACGTAATCGCGTTCTTCGCTCCTGCGTCTCTTGTTCCCTCCGCCTTTTTTTCACATACGTACGACTCCTAGAAAGAGTGCCTCCGCTCTTGTTCGTGCCTCGTATACTCAAAGCAAGAGAAAAACAGAGGGGATCATCAAGAACACCTGTTTTTGAGAGAAAGGAGATCCGGATGCAATCACCTGACGATACTCATGTGGAAGGATTGGAAGAACTCGAGTATCTGAAAGGAGCTGATGCATCCTATCGTGTCTCTATCCAACTCTCCGTTCAGGTTATCCTAGGGGCCCTTGCTCCACAAGAGGCACTTGAAGAGGCAGTCAGAATCATCAGGACCGCTTTGAGCCGGATTTCAGGGTTTGAGAACACTGATGCTGTAATCACTCTCCTCACCATGGAAACGAGACGTATCGAAGAGGATTTCTCTGATGAGAACGAGGAGTAGAGGGTGTTATTTGTCCGGACCCCAGGAATCTGAGCATCGATATCTGAAATCGCTACTATGACAGCCTCAACGTTGACAAACGTGGCGCGCTTCCCTTCCGTGTCTGGCAGATCTATAATCAGATGATGCAATGTGTCAGGGAAGGATACATCGCCGAGTTCATCTGCGCTGGCGGTGTCCTCTCGCATTACGTGGGCGATGCTTGCCAACCTCTGCACGTCTCGTTTCTGCATCACGGTCGGCCTGACCATCCTGAAGAGAGATGCCATCCCGTATTGTGTGGTGCGCCGTGTAACGCAACGCACCACACAATACGGGATGGCATCAGGAGTTGCTCAACTATCAGTCTTTTGCTCTCGGATTCCACCAGGGCCTGCAACTGTTTGAATTCCTGGGCAAAGAGGTATCGAAGGAGCGCCGCAATGATCGCATCTGTAAACGCTATACTATAGAGGGTTCATCCCACCATTTGGGGAACACTGCTTGCTTGATATTTGGTGATATACTCCTGGAAGAGTAAAACCTGTATTTCGCCTTTCAGGAGGTTGACAGATGGAAGGGTCACCTTTTCTCCCGCTTCCCCAAGGATTGCTGATCAAGTTGAGCAGACCGCGACTTCGCTGACTGTGACCGTAGTCTCGACGAGAACTGAAGCAGTCTGTCCCAGCTGTGGACACCCTTCAGAACATATCCACAGCCAGTACCAGAGAACGGTGCGCGACGTTCCCTGTGGAGGCCAAGAGGTAGTGCTTCGGCTCTGCGTTCGCAAGTTCTTCTGCCTTTCCCTCTGTTGTAAGCGTAAGGTCTTCGCGGAACGGCTACCGGATCTGGTTCAGCCTTGGGCCAGATGCAGCAATCGTCTGCTGGAAGCCCTCAAAGCCATTGGACTCTCCGCTTCTGCCGAGGTCAGCGAACGCCTGACCCCTCGGCTCGCAATGTCCGTGAAGGCGTCTACCCTCTTATGTTACCTGCGAACCATCCCAGATCCACCCAGGACGAATGTCATCAGTTTAGGAATTGATGACTTTGCGCTGAAGCGAGGAGACAAGTACGGAACCATTCTCATTAACGCTGAAACGAGCAAGCCCCTTGATCTCCTACCTGACCGGACCTCCGAAGCGGTTTCACCCTGGCTTGCCAGCCATCCCGAAATTCAGGTGGTCAGCCGGGATCGAGCCAATGGTTTCGCCGAAGCCGTCAGCCAGGTTTTGCCTCATGCGACGCAGGTAGCGGATCGCTACCACCTTGTGCAAAATCTGCGAGATCACCTCCAGCAGTTTCTGGATCGCAAGCGGATCTGCTTACCGTTTGTCGAGGATACCCCCGTAGGTGCCAAAGAGGGAAATTCAGGTGAGAAGGAAGCTTCACCTTCTCATCACCCACAAGTTGATCCTGTGGCCGATGTCTCGAACTTGATATCCGCAGAACGTAAGAAGCTGATCAGTCGGAACAAGCGCCTCTCTCGCTATGAGGAGGTGATGGCTCTCCACCAAGAGGGACTCTTTCAGCGCGAAATTTCCCGCCAGCTTCACTTGAGTCGCAACACGGTCCAGCGCTACATTTCCTCACCCGGCTTCCCCGAACGAGCGCAGGGCACGGGCCTGCGCAACCCTCGGGCGAGCAAACTTGATCCCTATCTGCCCTTTCTGCGCGATCAATGGGATGCAGGGAACCACAACGGTGCATGCCTCTTTCGTCTCATCAAAGAACGTGGCTACACTGGCTGTGAATCTATGCTTCGCATGAGGCTCTCGGAGTGGCGAGCAGAGCTGCCCAAGCAACGCTGGCCTGGAAACCCACGTAAGCCCCGCCTCTTCCGCCAGTCGAAGCAGCGGCGTCTTTCCTCGCGTGCCGCCTCCTTCCTCATGATTTTGCCGCCCGAAAAACTCACCGCCAAGCAGAAGCAGCAGCTCGAACAGATGTGTCAGGCCTCATCGGACATCTTCATCGCCTATCACTTGAGCCAGGACTTTGTGACGCTACTCAAAGAGCGCCAAGCCGAGACCCTCGACTACTGGCTCAAGTGTGCCAAAGCTAGTCGTGTGACAGAACTTGCCAGGTTTGCCAATGGCATCTACCGCGATTACGCTGCCGTGTATGCGGCTTGTTCGCTTCCTTTCAGCAATGGCATCACTGAGGGGCATGTCAACCGCCTGAAATTTCTCAAGCGCCAAATGTTTGGTCGTGCGCATCTTGATCTCTTACGTATCAAAGTCCTCCATGCAGTGTAGTTCATGAGGAACTCTGCGTCTCGAATATGGCTTTGATGGTCTTTAACTTCGCACAGCTTTTTCTCTGTTCTTTGTTTTAACCTCAAGCAAGCAGTGTTCCCCAAATGGTGGGATGAGCCACTCTATTTCCCGCAGGATTGGCTGTGAGCCGTATACTGGAGGAGGCGCTCACCTGTAGCAACCATGCTCCAATACCCATGATGAGTATTAGCATCAAAGAGATGATAACGATGAGAGGTCTCTTCTTGTTCATTCTTCTTCAATCTCCTCTCGGAACTACTTTCCAGAGAGAGCCTCGTTCACCAACAGGAGTGGAGTCTCTGGTGTCTCAAGCGCCGTAGAAAGAAGCTAGCAGAGGTGGCGAAATCTCCTGGTCTTCTGAGATCGCTTCTCATCCAGCGTGTTCTTCCTTTTTCCCCGTTCTGGTGAGAATTGTCTGTCTCCACTCCTCTGGTAGACACTCTGCTCAATGAGCACATGCATCAAGCGCCTGCGTGCGTCATGCCCTTTTCTCATGAGTCTCTCCAATCAATCGAGGCAGCGGGTGGAGAGCTGGTGGGTAGGGGAGGGAGAGGTAGGAGTGTACAGCGGTGGGTTTTGCAAGAGGAGAGCGGAAACAAACGACATGGAGGTCATCACGAAGAAAAATGAGAGGGATCGGGTGCAGATCCTCTCAAATGGTTGTATCAAGTAGTCGATGAGACAGAAATGCCCTTCCTTTTGTGAGAGTGTGTGTGATTGAGACAGGCACTCTTAAAAAACAACCGCTTCTAACCAATCCGTGAGATCTACCAGTTTGATCTGGCGAGGAGTTTGGCAACGATCAAAGGGATCACTGACCACGATTTGGCGGATCTCTGCCGAGGTATACACATGGCTATACATGCCGTAGAGCAGATCAAGGAATTGTTCCAGCTCTTTGGTCGTATATCCTGCTGGACAAGGACCAAACAGCTTCAAG
>WNFY01007349.1_pt1 | contig 10657 bp, 8 predicted proteins | sample 5400091 | NCBI WGS metagenome assembly WNFY01 (sample SAMN13153364, study PRJNA577476) | soil metagenome | isolation source: 60 cm soil or saprolite under grassland replicate 1 | place: USA:California | collected 2016-06-15
GAACGCGCCCCTTCCGACGGCCGATGCTGTTTTTACCTGAACGCGCCAGGAGTGGCCTCCGTTGTCGAGGATGAAGTCGTAGCGATCGCTATCGCCCCATGGTTTGGCGACAGAAAAGCCGAGGGAGGCGGCTTTGTGAAGGAATGCGGCTTCCGCCACCTCTCCCCGGCGCTTGCTGGGCAGGCGGTTGGTGGACCTCTTCGATTCCACTTCTGCCAAAGTCGGGTAGGAGTGGGGCGCCCCAGCATCGGAGGAGGCTGGGGTTCGATTGGTTACTGGAGAAGATGACGATGGCGCTGACGTGACTGCTGGTTTGGATGATTTGTCCACGGTTCGTTCCTAAATATCCCCTCGACTGCCCTCGGAATTTCGGCACGCGACCCAGACGCGCCGTAAAGTGCCTCACCAATAGAAAGAGCGCGGCTATAGGGCGCGCTCTGTACTTAACTATTAGCTATATATTCAGGATAGCAAATCGCATGGGGCAATTGTGCCATGTTTTGGAAGTTTATTTTCGGGTTGGAATGACGGAGTTAGGGGAAAATGGGCCGAAACTGGGGCTTGACAAGAAAGTGTGAATTCCGCTTTCCACGACAAATCCAGCAATTGATATTGTTGTACCGTCTGTCAGGCCTATGCGTCCACGCAACCCGGGCGAATGCCTTGAGGGGCCCAGCGCACAACGGGGCGTCTCGGCTTTCTCCCGTTGCTGGTCTCTGCAACAGTACCTCGGTAACTTGCCTCCACAGTCTTAAGCCTCCAACATCACTGAATCCGCCTGACGTGGGAGGCGGAGCACTCGCGAAATCCTTGTCCATTCGAGTGTTCACCGGATTCAATCTGCAAAACGGAGGAAAGACATGAAGAGCAAGATTTTGATTGCTGCGCTGGCATGCGCATCAGCGGCGGTGTTCGCGCAGTCGAGCGCGCCGGTCACAAGCAACGCAAAGGAAACGAAGCCACGCGACCTGGCCACTGGGCAGGCAAGCGGAAAGATCGTCAGCCAGCCAGCGGGCAGCAATGCCAGCCTTAATTCCAGTTCCAGCGACAAGGTTACGGCTCCAAGAGATATCGCCACGGGCCAGGCCAGCGGCAAACGTCAGTATCATCCGGTCATCATCCGAAAAGTGACGGATGAAGACGCTGCTCCGAGCAAGGGGCCGCAGGCGAGTGGCAGTCAGAGCAACCGAGAGTCATCGGCAGCGTCAGTGTCCGAGATCGTAGTGACGAAACCTTCGGCCAGCAAAACAACTGCGCAGGACGACTGGCAGACGCCCGCCAGGACCCAGACCACTCAGACTAGCGATGGCAGCACCAACCAATGGCCGAGCAAAGTCGCTACCGGAGACGTAAACGGCGATGGTCATGCCGATGCGGCGATCAACAACAGCCACTCCAACATCAAGAACTCGAAGGACCTTGCGACGGGTCAGGCAAGCGGTAAGCGGCAGCACAATCCTGTAACCTTTCAAAAGGAAGTTGGCACAACCAGTCCGAGCAAATAGAACTTAGAGAACGAGAAGGAGCTCCGCCGCAAGGTGGGGCTTTTTCCTTTTGAACTTCTTCCGAAGTCAACCTCCGAGTCTTTCCGTGAATTGAAACCCTATTCAGCTGTCAGCACCCGTGCCCCGCCGTGTATTCTCTTGCATATGAATTCATACACTCGCGTTGTATCGGCCGTCTTTCTGCACGAGTTGCGGAATGGGGGCTGCTGAAGCGGGTTTCGACTGCGCTGTGCCAGACATGACAGAAACAAAGATGCATCTCGGCGTTAGGGCACCAGACGATTGGATTTTCTCCGTTTGGGATTGACTACACGCGCTACACCAACAGTCCTCTAGGAGCGAGCCGCGTGGATAAAGAATCATTGGCGCCGTTTGCGTTGAACTACGAACTCATTGGTCCCATGGACCGCGAGATTGCGCGTCTCAATTTCGAGGGCATGTTGCAGGGCGTTGCCGAGGAGACGGGCAAGCCGTCGCAGACGCTCGATTTCGGCGCATGGCAGGCAGTGGTTTCGTATGGACTTCCAGCGTTCGGGCCGGGAAACGATCCGCCGGGAAATCCTGAACCCACCGGACGCGCCTTCATCGCACAACTTGGCGAAAACGAATTTCTGGTTTCGGGATTCTTCTGCCGCGTTGATTTTCGCGTTGCCGACAGCGCATCCGGAAAGCAACGCGAGTTTCTTCGCGCGGAGGAAGGTACCTATAAGGATGGCATGTTTCATCCGATCCGCATATGGAATGGCGACCAGACCGGCTGGGGCTTGAACTTTTCTTCTGTGCCGCAGGTATTGCGCGTGAAGATGGGAACGTTTTAGGCCCTCAGTTTTTTTGTATGCCGCTTCTCCCAAAACGAGTGTTACGAAACGCGTAGCGTCCGCTGAAGCGGACTCGGTTTGTCTGACTTTGCCTTCTCGGCACTTACGAGGTTGTGTGAGAAACCCGGTCGTGCCTTCGGCACTTGGGAATCCCATTCCACTTTTCCCGGCGCTGAAGCGCCGGGGCTATTAACAGTCGCGAAGTGGAGGAACCCTTCGACTTCGCTCAGGGCAGGCCCTGCTTTCTTCCGCCACGCAGAACAGGAGGTTTCTCCACTCCGCAGAATTGTCCGCTTCGCGACCAATCCTGCTACGGTTGAAATGACAATGAGGATGGAGTGTCACAATATTATGCAAAGCATCAATAGATGCCGCCGCTTATTCTTCGTTCTCTCCGTGCTCTTGCTGCTCCGGCGCTTTTTTGAGGTCGATCTCCGACTGCCCGGCTGAGCGCAGCTGCTCGTTGAAGCTGGGGATATCTCCGCTCTTAAGCTGGCTCCAGGCATCTAGCTCTTTCGCAAGCGTCGCACGAGTTACGGCGGAAGCTTTTTCCTGCGCGGGTGTGGGCTCCGCGTCGGCCTTCTCGATCTCCTTGTAGAGTGCGATGACGGTGCTATTAGTGTCGCTCAACGAGGGACGCTCGTCGGATTTGTTCGACTCGTCCAGTTTGTCCTTCGGCCCGTCGAGCAGCGTGGAGATCTTGGCATTGAGCGATTCTGCTGCGCTGCTGAGCGCGGCAGGTGCAGAATCGGCGAGCTTTGTCTTTGTCTTTATTTTTGTCAATAGCTCGGTCAGTTGCTCTTGAACGGACCGCGCTTCGCCGACTGCCCGAGAACCCCGGGTCATTGCATCGGCCATTTGCGTCTCGAGATCGAATTTCTTCTGCAGGGCCGCCGTCGACGTTTTCACTCGCGGATCCATCTTTACCAGCAGCGAGGCCGTGTAGGTGACGCCGTCAACCGTCAGTTGCACCATGTAGCGTCCGGGCATTGCGGTGGGACCCAGGGGATAGCGCGGAGTGCCGTGCGGCACGGCGGATATTGGATATTCATGCTCGGTCGAAACTGGTGCTGGTGTGGGATAGCGCAAATCCCAAACCCAGCGATGCATACCGGAGGTTGCCGGCAGAGCTTTCCACGGCCGCAGCCAGTACGGCGGAATCATTTCCTTCTGCAGGTCGGCTGCGGAGCGTTCTGGCTGGTCGGTGCTGGCGAAGCGGCGGACCAGTTTGCCCCTAGCGTCCAGGATTTCGAGCGTCACCGGATCGGAAGATGCTTCGGACAGAGAATAGTCGATGATTGCGCCGTCGGGAGGATTTTCGCCTGCGGGTTCGTCGGCTGGTAGCGGAGTATCGGTATTGGTGTCTCGACGAACACGAAAGGCAGGCGAAGGATCAGAAAGATGCGCTGGGGATTTCTCGATTGCTGAACTCATCTGCCGCAGCGGCGAGATGTCATCGAGGATCCAGAACGAACGGCCATGAGTGGCGAGGACCAGATCGTTGTCGTGGATCCACAAGTCGCGCATGGAGGTATGTGGCAGGTTGAGCTGCAAAGATTGCCAGTGATCTCCATCGTCGAAGGAGACCAAGACGGCGGTCTCGGTCCCGGCAAACAGCAAGCCCTTGCGCACGGAGTCTTCACGCACGGTATTCACGGGCGAGTTGTCGGGCAAGCCCGAAGTGATTGCGCTCCACGTTTTGCCGCCATCGTGCGTGCGGTAAACGTAGGGGCGAAGGTCGTCCATGCGGAAGCGGCTCACGGAAACGTATGCGGTTTGATTGTCGAAGTGTGACGCCGCGATCTGGGTTACTTTGCTCCACGGAGTCACGTCGGGTGGGGTTATGTCTTTCCAGTTCTTGCCTGCGTCGCGGGTGATCCACAACATGCCATCGTCGGTTCCGGCCCAGAGGGTGTTGCCATCGTGAAATGCGGGGGCTAGCGAATATATGGCGCCGCGCTGCTTTGGGCCGTTGGGATTGAGTTTGGCCTGATCGCCCACGCTCGCCGGAACTCCGGGATCTTTTCGAGTTAGATCGGGGCTGATCGCCTGCCAGTTGCGGCCGCCATCTTTGGTCGCAAACAGCACGTTGGCGGCGTAATAAAGAAGATGCGGATCGACGGGCGAGAACATGAGGGGCTCAGTTCGATCCACGCGGAAGCCATCGCGTACCGGAATTGGCGTAACGTTCTCGACCTGCCCGGTGCTCCAGTGGAAACGCGAGACTTCTGTTCGACCCGCTCCGTAAATCAGGTCGGGATCAAGGGGATCAGGCGCGATATAACCGTATTCGATGACGCCGACAGGGCGCCAATCCCGAAAGGTAATTTCGCCGTCGTTGCCGCGGCTTTCGGTGCAGACGGAGCCGCTCTCCTGCTGCGCTCCGCAAACCTTATATGGGAACGAGTTCGTCGTAATCACATGGAACAGCTGTGCGGTGGGCTGGTTGTACCAGGAACTCCATGTCTCGCCGCCGTTGACTGTGACGATGGCACCCTGGTCCGCAACTAGAAGGATAATTTTGGGGTTTTCGGGATTGATCCAGAGATTTTGGTAATCGTCGCCGCCGGGGGCGCCGCGAATGCTGTCCCAGGTTTTGCCGCCGTCCTTCGAACGCACGGTAACGATGCTGGCGCTGTAAACGACGTCCTCGTTTTTGGGATCGACCTTCGGAACGGCCTGATCACCGCCGCCGATCTTCATCGCGGGGCGCGGGTCGTCGGTAACGCGATACCAATTCTCGCCGGCATCGTCGGAGCGGTAGAAACCCACCCCTTCGCCGGTCCCGTAGGCGTGGGAATGAGTGGTAGACACCGTCGCGTAGAGCCGCTTGGGATCGCTCGCCGCGATGGCAACATTGATCTGGACGAGATCGGCTGGGAGGCCCTTGGTTAGCTGACGCCAGGTGTTACCTCCGTCTGTGGACTTGAAGAGACCGCCGCCAATTCCGGCAAACGAGTTCTGATCCTCCGAGGGACCGAGGCGCGATTGCCACAGCGACGCGTAGACGACATTGGGATTCGCGGGATCGATTTCGACCTCGGAGCCGCCGGTGTTTTCGTCCTTATAGAGGACCTTGTCCCAAGTGATGCCACCGTCGGCGGAGCGGAAAATGCCGCGTTCCACGCTCGGGCCGTAAGGATGTCCCAGCACTGCCGCGAACAGGCGGTTGGGATCGTGGGGATCAATTGCCAGCGCGGGAATTTGCTGGCCGTCGCGGAGTCCGAGATGTGTCCACGTTTTGCCTGCATCCGTAGATTTGTAGATACCGTCTCCAATCGAGAGATCGGGCCGACGCAGTCCTTCACCGCTGGCCACGTAGAGAACGTCGGGATTCGATGGCGCAACCGCGATCGCGCCGATCGATTGCGTGGGCTGATTGTCGAACATTGGAACCCAGGTGCGGCCGTAATCTTCGGATTTCCAGACTCCCCCATCGACAGCACCGATATAGAACACATTCGGTTGTCTGGCTACTCCGGCAACAGCACGAGTGCGGCCGCCACGAAAGGGGCCGATCATTCGCCAATGCAGTTCCTGGTAAGCGTTCTCGGGAAATTGTTGCGCGCATAGAGTGGCGCCGGGGTGGACGAGAAACTCACAAATCGCGAGAAGGATCAAAGGGCGAACAATTCGGGACACAGGGTTTCTCCAAATGCCGCTGGGAACCAACATTCGCTGTTTGGTCCTATGGCTTCCACTTGTCTAGAAACGTGATGATGTCGGCGGGATCCATGGAGCGGGCGGACTCCCACTCGCCATTCTTCTGCGAATAGAGCAGTTTGCCATCGGCGTCGAGCACGGCCAGCGCGGGAATGCCTTTCGCGAGAGGGACCTGGTAATCGGTGGCCACGTCGTTGTTCTTCTTACCATCGTCTCCGATATCCACGTGCACGATCTGGAAGCTCTTCGCCAACCGATGCTCGATGTCGAGCTGATGAAATGCCTGGTCGAGTACGTGGCAGTCGTAGCACCAATTCGCACCAAAGACCAGGAGAACGCGCTGATGAAGTTTTCTTGCCTTAGCGACGGCAGAGTCGATTTCGGTACGGGCATTCGCGGCCATGTCATAAAGATGAGGATTTTGTTTTAAAGCGGGCGGCATTTTGACGACATCGGAGTGGGTCGCGATTACGATCCGCCAAGCGTCACCCTGCTTTTGCCAACCTTGCTGCTCGGTGACGTAGCGGCTGCGCAGGCCGTTCGCAGTTTTCATCTTCATGGAAACGGCGAGGGTCACAATGTGCAGGCCGTTGCGGTCTTTTGTTTCGACGGTGGCGACCTGGAATCCGGTCATGGAAGAGACCAGTTTCTCCCAGAAATCGGTTTCAGGAGTGATGTCGGGTGCAGGTTGCTGGCCTTTGGGTACGAACTGCGCGGGAGGATTGGTCGAATACAACGTCTTCAACGAAAACATGCCTGTGGGCGTCAGTGAAGTCTTCCACCGTTCCACTCCGTCGAATGCAGGCGACGAGGCTTGAGGGAGTGAGTAAATAGATACAAGAAAAATGGCGAAAGGAAAAAGAATACGTTTGGTCATTCAGGAACCTTGCCCGGATTATAAATGGGATCAGGTCTGAGTGACCTTGACTCTCACCCTTTCACGAAAACGCGAAAGGATGGGGTACCAGTTGAGTCGAGATCCATGTTCCCACTTCTCCCAAAACCGGGGAGAAGTGGGGCACCCCCGTCCACCTTGGTCTCAGCTTGCGCGCGCACTATTCTGGGGCCGCTCCGCGGCAAGAAGAATGGGGCATGGGCTCTCCCCCGAAAGCCCTGCCCCCCTGAGCGGCAGAAACCAGCTGCTGCTCAAAACGGACGTGGCGGAAATGCAGTAATGGACTCCAGAGTCTCGGTATTGGGATCATTCGTTGGCGAATTTAACTGTTCCGTCAAGGAGCAAGCACCCGCGCCGAAGGTGACATCCACGATGCCGATATTGCGATCGGCTTCTGCGACATAGAGTGTGTTCATTGTTGCCTCCTGAGGAACTGGCCTCATCAGCAACAATGAATCCAGCAGAGCCGCTGCACAATCGGTGCAGTTCCCTAAGGAGGTGCTTAGGAAACAGGATTGTTCTTAAGTGAGCAGTACAGACAATGGATTAGCGAGGGGCTCAGGCCTTTGCGCGAACCGGGACAGAGCAGGATGACACGGCATTGTTCGACAATTAGAATACGTGCGAGGGGTCATATTATGGATCGGTTCCTTCGTTGGGGTGCGCTCGGCTTACTGGTTCTTTCCGTGGTGGTATCAGCGCCCGCCAAGCAAAAGAAGGAAGATCCTCTGGCCACGTTGAATTTCGTCGTCATTCGTGATGAAAATGGCAAGCCCGTGCGGAATGCAGCCGTGGTGATGCATCCCGTGGATGAAGGCGGCAAGCAGGTCCCCAACGGGCTGGAATTGAAGACGAGTCCTGAAGGGAAGGCCAGCTACGACGGAGTTCCTTACGGCAAGTTGCGGGTACAGGTGCTGGCCCCCGGATTTCAAACCTACGGCGAGGACTATGAGATCCGCGAGCCGAATATGGACATTACGATCAAACTGAAGCGGCCGGCGAAGCAGTATTCGATTTACGAACAGCATCCGAAGCAGGACAATACTGCGCCGGCGGAGCAAAAACCGCAGCCGAAATGAAATCGTGCCCTTCCTGAGATCATCAGAACAGGAATTTCTTTCCGCCGGCTCAGTTGGGCCCCCTCCCGAGCGTCTGGTAATTGTCAATGTCGGCGCAGCATGATTGAGCGGTTAAGGACGAAGACATGAACTACTTGCTAAAAACGGAACCTACTGCATATTCGTTTGCTGATTTGCAGCGCGACAAAGAAACGGTGTGGGACGGCGTCACGAATCCGGTGGCGCGGAAGAATTTGCGTGCCATGCAGCCGAAAGACGAGTTGATCATTTATCACACCGGCGATGACAAGAGCGCGGTGGGAACTGCAAGTGTCGTTTCCGTGGACGTCTCGGACGCGAAGAACCCTCGGGTGAAGATCAAAGCGGGGAAGCCGTTACCGAAGCCGGTGCCGCTGGCGGAGATCAAGGCGAACAAGCAGTTTGCGGAATCGCCGCTGGTGCGGCAGGGAAGGTTGAGCGTGGTGCCGCTGACGGAGGGGCAGTATGGATGGCTGGTTGGTGGATAGACAGGAGCGCTGCGAAATGTAGCTGCTGCTGCAGCGGGTAATACCGTTGTCCCCGCCCTGCTTGCGTTGGAGAGACTGGGGTTCAAGATCGTGACAGGGGAGGGACCAACGAAGGTTGTTGCAGTCCGAGGTGAGGAGGAGTATGCCGCGGATGATCCTGTCGCGGTGCTTGGGCTGATCAAGCTTATCGAAGAACGCTCGGGGGAGTGGGGCGTGAGCGATGAGGAGGTTCAAGAGGTTTTGAGCAAATATCAAATGGAATGATCGCGACAGATTGCCTGCATTGGCAGGCTGCAGAAAACTGTTTCACTGTCGGTCAAGCTTCGAATTTCCAGAGTGTGGTGAGAAGTTCGTCCGTCCCTACGGGACTTACGTCAAATTTCCACTTTACCCAGCGCTTCCGCGCTGGGCTAAGGTCGTCCGCCCCTGCGGGGCTCGATTGCTGGTTACGCACTCCACGTGCTGACAGCAAGGTAGTTCTCACGCACACTTTGTGGGGCTTGATTTCTGACATCGCATTCCATCGCGCTAGATGAGTGTGAGTTCTCACGCATACTCTTACACTGGGCTTTATGCTTATGCTGCTTCGCGGCTGGAGGGGGCTGTCGAGCTCGCTATCTCTTGACCGCGTTTGCAAGCAATGAGGGCACGGCCCGCTGTAAGATAATCGGTTTGCTGCAAAACAACCATGCGATCTGGGGGAAAGAAATGCGGAAAGCCAGCTCTCAACTTCTTGTTGCCATCATTGCTTTCTTAGGTGCGGGCCGGTTATGGTCCCAGAATTCTGATCAACCTGCATATTTGAACACCACATTGCCCGCCGAGCAGCGGGCTGCTGACCTGGTGCACCGCATGACGGTGGAAGAGAAGGTCACGCAGTTGGTGAATCAAGCGCGCGCGGTTCCGCGTTGGAATGTTCCAAGCTACGACTGGTGGAGCGAAGCGTCACACGGGGTCGCGAATACGAGCGGTATCACGGAATATCCCAATCCCACAGCGCTGGCGGCCACGTTCGACACCGATCGCATTCACCAGATGGGTATCCAGATCGGAACCGAAGCGCGCATTAAGAATGCGCAAGCCATGCGTAAAAACGGCGGATACAGCAATATTTTCGAGGGGTTGGATTTCTGGGCCCCGAACATCAATATTTTCCGCGATCCACGCTGGGGGCGCGGCCAGGAAACGTTTGGAGAAGATCCTTTTTTGACCTCACGCATGGGTGTGGCGTACGTCAGCGGAATATCAACGGACAACCGGCGTGCGTAAATGAGTTTCTGTTGCAGGACCAATTGCGCGGGAAGTGGAAGTTTCAGGGATATGTAGTTTCGGATTGCGGCGCGGTGATTGACGTCTTTGAAGGCCATCATTTCACGAAGACACAGCCGGAGGCATCGGCGCTGGCGGTTCAGCGCGGGATGGATAACGAGTGCATAGATTTCCTCGCCAAGGTAAAAGACGACCACGACTACAAGCCGTATGCCGATGCCATCAAGCAAGGGATTCTGAAGGAGAGCGAGATCGATACGGCGTTGATCCGGCTATTTACTGCACGCGTGAGGCTGGGCATGTTCGATCCGCCGGAGATGGTCCCGTATTCGAAGATCGACGAAAAGGAACTCGATAGTCCGGCCCATCGCGAAATGGCGCTCGATCTCGCTAACAAGGCGATGGTGCTGCTGAAAAATGACGGCACACTGCCCCTGAAAAAGGGCGCGATGAAGATCGCGGTAGTGGGCCCGTTGGCGGACCAGTGGAAGTATCAGCTTGGCAATTACAACGGTATTCCGACGCACACCACGACGGTGCTGGAAGGGTTGAAGGCGGAATTTCCGGAGGCACAAATCACATTTGTGCCGGGAACACAGTTTCTGCGGAACGATGGAGAGCCGGTTCCCGCGGCAATGGTGACTACAGCCGAAGGCCAGCCAGGGCTGACAGCGAAGTTTTCCATGGGTGACTTGTTCGGACCTCCGCCGACCGTGCTGGCGACGAAGCAGGTGGCGAGCGTTGAATTGAAGGCGGAAGACATTCCTCAGGAGGCCGCGGGAAAGTATCCTCTACGAGTTGAGTGGAGCGGATTTCTGACGCCGACAGAGCGCGGCGAGTACAACATCGGCGTGCGCGCGCAGGGTACTTCTGCAGAACTGTCCATTGATGGCAAGACAGTCGCACACGTATTCAGCGTGGA
>WNFY01012357.1_pt1 | contig 10656 bp, 8 predicted proteins | sample 5400091 | NCBI WGS metagenome assembly WNFY01 (sample SAMN13153364, study PRJNA577476) | soil metagenome | isolation source: 60 cm soil or saprolite under grassland replicate 1 | place: USA:California | collected 2016-06-15
GGTACTGGCGTGCTGGTCAGCCGCACCGGCGGAATCTGGAATACCGGCACTGGTTTCGAGGCGCTGAACCACCTCACTGCCGGCAACCAAAATACGGCGACCGGTCTTCGAGCCCTGTTTAGCGATATCAACGGCGGCTTCAACACGGCCAGTGGCGTTTTTTCGCTGTTTAGCAACACCAGCGGGTTTTTCAACAGTGCCGTGGGCGCTTATTCACTCGCGAACAACACCGCGGGCACCCATAACACGGCCAACGGTTATGCGGCGCTCTATCGTAACGACGGCGATGATAACACGGCCACCGGTTTCGCTGCGCTGTATCACAATACCACCGGTACGGTCAACACGGCCATGGGTTCTGCCGCCCTGCTTAACAACACCACCGGCACCTTCAACACGGCCGTAGGTCAGAGCGCGCTCCAAGCCAACATCAGCGGCCAGGAAAACACGGCTGTGGGCAACGCGGCACTCGCTAACAATCCGCCCGGCAACTTCAACACCGCTGTCGGTAGTATTGCGCTCCTGAACACCACTGGCACCCAAAACACGGCCATTGGTCGCGCTGCGCTACCTACCAACACCACCGGCAACAACAACACGGCCATTGGTGATGGCGCGCTCTTTAGCAGCACCGGCAGTGGCAACACTGCGTTAGGCGATGGTGCCGGCGGTAGCGTCAGCACGGCCAATAACGTCATCTGTATTGGCGCGTCGGGCGCCAACGTGGACAACAGTTGCTTTATCGGCAACATCTATTTCAATGTGCAGCCCATTGTTGGGACCGATCCCGATTCGGTCACGATAACCAGCGCCGGAAGACTTGGCCGGGGTAACGTCTCGTCGCGCCGGTATAAACATGATATCAAGCCGATGAAGAACGCCGGTGAAGTGCTCTATTCGCTTAAGCCGGTCAGCTTCCGCTACAACAAGGAGTATGATGCCACGCAGACCCTTGCCTTTGGCTTGATCGCCGAGGACGTGGCCGAGGTGTATCCCGATCTCGTGGGACGCAATTCCAAGGGCGAGCCCGAATCGGTTCGCTACGAGCAGATCAATGCGATGTTGCTCAATGAGTTCATCAAAGAGCACCGCAAAGTGCAGGAGTTGGAGGCAACTGTGGCGGAGCAGCAAAAGAGCTTTGAATCCGCGCTCGCGGAACAGCATAAGCGAATCGAAGCGCTGACATCGGGTCTTCAAAAGGTGAGCGCTCTGGTTGAGTTCGGCAAGCCTGCGCTGCAAACAGTCGCGGACAAATAGTCATAACTAATAGAAGGCCGACCATGTTCGTTTGCCATAGCGTTAGCTGATAATGTAGCCACCGGCCTGTGGCCGGTTCAGAAAGGAACGAAGCTCAGTGCTCGACGGCCCACAGGCCGTGGCTACAGGCGCCAGGCAAGACTGGACGGCCCACAGGGACGTGGCTACAGATTTCAAGATGACACGTGAGTTTGAGCGCGGGCCTTTACGTCTTCGCCGACTTTTTGGTACGAGCCCACTCTATTTCGTCACTTTTTGCACGCATAGCCGAAGAGCATGTTTAGCTCGCGATGAAGTTCATGCTGCATTCGTTCTCTTTACCCAGCGAGAGGCACACAAGTTCGATATTGCGGTTGGTCGCTATGTGATCATGCCGGACCATGTCCATCTGTTTGTCCGTGGCAGCCCGAATTGTTTTTTGGGCGGATGGGTTGGAATGCTGAAACAATCGCTGGCCAAAGCGAGTCACTGGTCGAGAAAGGACGCGCAGATTTGGCAGGAAGGATTTTTCGATCATGTGTTACGAAACAATGAAAGCTACGCAAAGAAATGGGAGTACGTTCGTCAGAATCCCGTGCGCGCCGGACTCGTTAAGTTTGCAGAAGATTGGTCGTATCAAGGCGAGATCGTGTATATCGATCGGGCCTAGCTGTAGCCACCGGCCTATGGTCGGTCACAAAGGATGGAGCTATGTGCTCGACGGCCCACAGGGCCGTGGCTACAGCGCCGGCGGCGTGGATTCCCTTTCGCGTCGAGTGGCCTCGTCGCGTTGCAGAATCTTTTCGAATGGTCCCATGACATTTGCGTAAAATGGATAAGGGCGGTCGGTCGTCGCGTTGCAGAATCTTTTCGAATGGTCCCATGACATTTGCGTAAAATGGATAAGGGCGGTCGGCGTTTGCCGGGAGGTAACGCCAATGCTTGTACATCCAGAGCCAGGGCGCTGGATTTTTTCGTACGTAAGGTTCGAACGAATTCCAGCATTTTTGCGCGATCTGCTGGTGCGTCATCTCGGCTGTAGCTTCGATCTTTGGGTGAAAAATTATTCGGTAATGTCCGTCCGGCAGCGGCTCACAGTGCGCGGGAATAATCGGCACGCCGGTCCGTTCGTGCAGCCAGGCATGGGCGGAAGTCACACTTGTTTTTAACCCAAAGCAATCGATCGCCACAGCACCTTGCGTTGGCGGCACAGTCAGATCGACCAGCAGCGCCGTGCGGCCTTTTCGCTTGAGTACTTTATAAAGCCGAACCAGCCCGCGCTCGCGCGGGATGAGTTCGTGTCCGGATTGTTCACGCAGTTTCCTGAAGATTGGATCAAGCAACGAATTCTTGAATTCCTGTGAGATGATTGTGCCTTTCAAATCGAGAAAACCACTGGCCAGACTAAGCCATTCAAAATTGCTGTAGTGATAACAGGCGACGATCATGCTGCGCTCCGGGCCGGTGCCGCGTGCGATCTCCTCGAGATTCTCGAACTCGATATAGCGAGAGAAATTTTCCGGTGTCAGGCGCGGGCTCCAGAGCAGATCGATCATGGTCCGAGCGAAATGTTGAAACGACTCACGTGCGATTTTACGCCGCTCCTGGATCGATAATTGATCGCCAAACGCGACCTCGAGATTGTTTAGCGCGACGTCGTAACGATGCCGATCAAAGATCGGCATGAGCGCTCCGGCTGTTTGTGCGAGGTAGTAGCATCCCCTTCGAGAAAAGAGCGGGATAAGTTTTGTGGCAAGGAGGAGCCCGATCCATTCAAGCCGGTAACGGACTCGTTTCCATCGCGAACGCATTGATCACTGTAAACATGCCTTTAAACAGAAGGCTAGACGTGGTTTCCCAAGCCGCATCATTCCTCGAAATTATGTTCGTGCTCATGCTCGTGATCGCATCGTTGCCGTAAAATTCACGATCACGATTGCGAGGATGAGCATGAAATCACTGAAAATCCTTAACGACAGTTCACGGAGCTGTGATTCCGGCCGACGCAGTGATCCCTTTACTGATCCCGTCCGGGATTAGCTACCGGAGGAAGGCCCTTGCGAAACTCAGCCTGCTGGCGCTCGGCTTCCTTTTGTTGATCCGCCTCGCGCACCTGCTGCTCGGGACTCGGCCCTTGACCTGCACAACCCCACAAAAGAACGACAGACGCCGACGCAATAAGCGCGAAGACTCGAAGCTTTTTCATTGAGCCGATAAGAATAATCAACCCGGCGCGTCCGGCAATCGCTCTATTTACAAATCTGTCTCGCGGTTTCGAAGCTGCCAGTGGCGTTATTCGCGTTGCTTCTCAGCTGCCAGCCGCAGATATTCGCGCTCGAGAGTTTTCAAGCGTTGAATAATTTCATTCAACGCGAGCTCGTTCTTCAAGTTGATTTGATAATCGATTTCGGAGCGAAGCCGATCCTTGTGTGACTGTCTGTTCTGCGACATCAAAATGATCGGCGCTTGCAGCACGGCAAGCATATTAATCGCAGTACTGAGCAGCAGGTACGGATAAGCATCGAAAGCGCTGTCGGCGAGCAGCCAAGTGTTTATCAATACCCACAAGTTAAAAAAGAGTACGGCCGAGATGATGAACTTCCAGCTGCCGCCAAACTCCGCGATAATGTCTGCGGCGCTGTCAGCGAGTGTAAACTGAGCCCTTTCCTCCACATTGACATTGCGCGTAGCGCTATGCCGCAAAAGCTCATCGGTATGCCGCAACCGGTTCGCAAGCGCGGTAAGCATTTCCAGGGCGACATCGGGGCTGCTGCGCATAAAAGAAAGAAAATGCTCGCGCGAGAGCAGAGCCAACCTTGCGTCCTCAGCCACCACCGCGTCGGCAGAGCGGCGGCGCTGCCCGTCGAGCAGAGCCATTTCGCCAAAAAAATCGCCGCGCCCCAGCTCCGTCAGCGTTACCTCGCGTCCGTCAGTGGCCTGCACGCAAATCCGGACCTTCCCGTGCTCAATTATATACATCGCGTCTCCGGCGTCACCAGTGCGGAACAAGAACGTCTCGGCTTTACAGTCGAGAGTCTCCAGCAATTCGGACAACTCCTTTGCCGCCTTGTCGTCGAGCGATTCGAAGAGCGGTACCTGACGCAGCGTATCGATGGTCATTGGCGGAAAGCGACGGAACGATCATCACAATAGCAAATAGAGCATGTTTGAAGAAGCCTTTTCCTACTCTTGCTCTTAATCGTGCTCTTACTCTGTCACCGGTCCGGTTCGATTAAGAGCATGAGCATGAGTAAGAGTATAAGGAGCGGCGCTGTTGGGAATTTTCCATGGCGTTCGACGAGCCGATCTGATATTGGTGCGGTTTTATTTGGGAACCATAAAATTCAAAAGGAGGAAACATGCTTCATCTCATCTGGTATATCATCATCGGTTTCATTGCGGGCTGCGTCGCCAAGGTGCTCATGCATATGCATCTGGCGACCATGTGGACAATCGTGCTTGGTATCGTCGGTTCAATTGTCGGCGGCGCTGTGACTCATCTGTTTTCCCCGCCAAGTGCAGGCGGCCGCTTCCATCCGGCGGGACTAATCGTTTCCATTATTGGAGCGATTGCAGTCTTATACATTTGGCACAGGTTCAGGCTGCAACTGCCTCGAGGGTAGAATTAGACCAAATAATGATCGCGCTAGAGGCGGTCCCATTGAAATTCTTCGCATAGTATCGCGACCAGTGCGAAAGCGGCGCGAGGACGCGCGCGCACTCCGAAAGCTTTCGCAAAACAAAACAGGCGTGCCCCCCGGGGATTTCGCACGAAGTGCTTTGGAGTGCGAGGCGTCTGCGCATCGCTTTCATCGTCTCAATGTCGCTATATCTTTCAACGATCCACCTTCGGCGCTCCCGAAGGCCGACAAATTGACTTGGACCGGTTCGATTCTAGGTTGGAATCGCGCTCGCTCGCGCGGCCCGAATCGTGAAAAACGTCCTCTTTGTTTGCACAGGTAATATTTGCCGCAGCCCGATTGCGGAGGGGCTTTTTCGCCGTTTGCTCGGAAATCGGAGAGACATCGAAGTGGCCTCGGCTGGCGTACATGCGGTGTGCGGGCAGCCGCCGAGTCTGTATGCGGTCCAGGTTTGCGAGGAGGAAGGTGTGGATATCAGCAATTGCCGCAGCCAACCGCTTACCGCCGCTTTGATCGATCGCGCCACGCACATTTTTGCCATGACCGGCGCGCATCTGGAGACGATCCAGATGCTCTTTCCACAGGGCGCCGAAAAATCGTTCCTGCTCCGCGAATTTGAAGAGCCGGGCACAACGGTTTGGCGCGATGTGCTGGACCCGATCGGGCTCGGCCGCGAAGTTTACGAGGTTTGTGCGCGCACGATCAAAAACGCTTTACCCAGCGTGCTTGCATTTGTAGAACAAGGCGCGTTGGTGCGGCCCGGTGGGATCCGCGCGAGCGACCGATCTTCTTACTCGATGAGCGACCTTCCTCCTCGCGTTGAAACCGGATCCTTTGGATCGGCGTCTTTGCCTCGATACGACGATGCTTTGCGCAGAGTCGATCCTGAAATTTTTGATGCGATTGCTGCAGAGGAAAAACGGCAGCGCGAAAACATCGAATTGATTGCGTCGGAAAATTTCACGAGTCGGGCGGTCATGGAAGCGCAGGGTAGTGTCCTTACAAACAAGTATGCCGAAGGTTACCCGCGAAAGCGCTGGTATGGCGGATGCGAGAATGTGGATGTGGCAGAGCAGCTGGCCATCGATCGCGGAAAGCGATTGTTCGGCGCGGAGCATGTGAACGTGCAGCCGCACAGCGGCGCGCAAGCGAATATGGCGGTCTATTTCGCAGCCATTAAGCCGGGCGACAAAATTCTCACGATGGACCTCGCGCATGGCGGTCATCTCACCCACGGACATCCAGCAAATTTCTCCGGGAAATTTTATCAGGTCACCCATTACGGCGTGGACGAGAAGACCGAGCAAATCGATTACGACACGCTGCAAAAACAGGCCGAGGAAGTGCGACCGGTCATGATCACGGCAGGCGCATCCGCCTATCCGCGCACGATTGATTTTCCCCGGCTGCGGCTAATTGCCGATTCCGTTGGCGCAGTTCTTTTCATCGACATGGCGCACATCGCCGGCCTCGTTGCAGGCGGTCAGCATCCGAGCCCGATTCCGCATGCGCAATTTGTGACGACTACGACGCACAAAAGTTTGCGCGGCCCCCGGGGCGGCATCGTGATGTGCGAAGAAAAATTCGCAAAACAGATCGACTCGACGCTGTTTCCCGGCGTGCAGGGCGGGCCGCTCATGCACGTGATCGCAGCAAAGGCGGTTTGTTTTCACGAAGCGCTTCAGCCGCAGTTTCGTGAATATCAACGGCAAGTCGTCATCAACGCCAAAGCGCTGGCGGCTGGGCTGGCCAAGCACGGTTATCGGATCGTTTCCGGTGGCACGGATAATCATCTAATGCTCGTCGATCTTCGCCCGAAAGAGATTAACGGCAAAGAAGCCCAGGAAGTCCTCGATCGCGCCGGTATTACCGTAAACAAAAATGCGATCCCGTTCGACACTTATCCGATTTTTAAGCCGGGCGGCATCCGCGTCGGCACTCCGGCGGTCACAACGCGCAGCATGAAAGAAGAAGAGATGCTGGAGATCGCAGACCTGCTCGCCGAAGCACTGAGCAATCGCACCGACGCCGACGCGCTGGAAAGAGTGCGCCGGAAAGTGCTCGATTTAACGAGAAGATTTCCTCTGCCATTCTGAGAATCGACAGATGAATCAGTCTAAAGTTGTCGGCCAGCGAAAAGCGCGGACACCAGCAGAATTTCACGCGTTAGGCGCGCGTTTGGATCGCGAACTTTCAGTTGTCAGGCCGTTTACCCGTAAACACGGTTTCGTTTTCAAAGCGCGCACTTGGGATGAATTGGCGCAATGGGAGTCGCAGCGACTTATTAAAGAGTATCGCCAACGCCATAAATGAGCGAACAGGTTCCGTTGTTGCGGGTTTGCTCGCTGTTAAATAGTCACGGTGCACGGTACTTGATTGTCGGCGCGCGGGCCTGTTGGTTGCACGGTTACGTTCGGGCGACGATGGACGTGGACATCCTCATCCCAGAGGATTCAGAAAATCATGCGCGAATTATCGCAGCGCTTTCCGAGCTTGAGGACCACGCTGCGGCTGAATTGACGCCACAGGATCTGGTCGAAAACGTTGTGGTGAAAATCGCCGACGAAGTGGAAGTCGATGTAAGCACTCGCGCCTGGAAGGTAAGTTACGCCGATGCAATTGGCACATCACTCAAAGCAGCAATTGAGGGGGTGGAAGTTCCGTATGTCGATTTGCAAACCCTGATCAAAAGTAAAAGCACCGAGCGCGAACAGGATAAAGTCGATGTTCAACGATTGCTTTCGCTGAGCCGGCCTGAGTAGCTGGCGCTGGCAAATTTTCCGCCTACCTAATCGGTGAAAAACTGCGTAGTTTGCACGTCGCCCATGAATCGAGCCGTTGATCAACCAGAGCCGAATCCGTTGCGCGAAGGTTTATCTGCGCGCAACGTGCCCCAGCCGTGCACCATTGTGATTTTCGGCGCCACGGGCGATCTCACGCACCGCAAACTCATTCCTGCCCTTTACAACCTGGCCGCGGATGGCGACCTGCCGCCCGCGGTGGAAATCGTCGGGTTTGCACGAAGGGAGAAAAGTGATGAGCAATTTCAGGCTGAGCTCGAAAAAGCGACTCGGGAATTTTCGCGCCAGCCGGTGCGCGATGAAATATGGAAAACATTTGCGCAATCGATCTTCTATCATCAAAGCGAGTTCGCAGACGAGTCCGGCTATGAAAAGTTAGCCCAACGTCTCGACAAAATCGACGAGGAACGCGGTACGCGCGGCAACCGGCTTTTTTATTTTGCGGCGGCTTCCGACCAATTCGAACCAATTCTGAAGCATTTGAAAGCCGCAGGTTTAAACGAAACCTGTAAGGGAAGCTGGGCTCGGGTGATCGTCGAAAAACCGTTCGGCAGCGATCTCGCTTCAGCGCGCGAACTTAACCGCATCGTCCGCAATTCCTTCACCGAAGAGCAGACTTACCGAATCGACCATTTCCTCGGGAAGGAAACCGCACAGAACATCTTGGTCTTGCGATTTGCGAACGCGATCTTCGCGCCGCTCTGGAACAGACATTACATCGATCAAGTGCAAATCACGGCAGCGGAAACACTAGGAGTTGAGACTCGTGCCGGTTTTTATGAACGCACCGGCGCCTTGCGCGACATGGTGCAAAACCACTTGCTCCAACTTCTTTGCCTTGTCGCGATGGAACCGCCCACAGATCTAAGCGCTGAGAGCATCCGCGACGAAAAAGTGAAAGTGGTGCGCTCACTCCGTCGTTTATCGCGCAACGAAGTCGCCGCCAATGTTGTCCGTGGCCAATACGCGGAAGGCGCGATCCATGGCAAGTCAGTAATGGGTTATCGCCAGGAGCAAAACGTGAGACCGGATTCGCAAACGGAAACGTTTGTGGCATTGCGTCTTTACATCGACAACTGGCGCTGGGCCGACGTACCAATTTATATGCGCGTCGGGAAGCGGCTTCCAAAATCGGCCACGGAAATTTCCATCCACTTCAAAAAAGCGCCTGCCGTTCTGTTCAACAGGGATTTGACCGATCAAAACGTGCTCGTCATTCGAATTCAGCCCGACGAAGGAATTTCATTGCGGATACAGGCCAAAGTGCCGGGCACAAGTTTCCGCGTCGAACCAGTCAAGATGGATTTCCATTACGGGACGTCCTTCGGCAAAGCCAGTCCGGAAGCGTACGAACGGCTGCTGCTCGATGCGATGAGCGGCGATGCCACGCTGTTTGCGCGTCGCGACGAAGTCGAGGAAGCCTGGGCTTTCATCGACATCATCGAGGAGGCGTGGGCAGCAAAAAAAGATGCGCCTGATTTGTTCTTTTATCCCGCCGGATCTGTAACTATGCCTGCTGTCACTGAAACATATTCGCTGGGCCTCCCTGTGGAGATCGGCAAGATCGACCAGGAACTGAAGAAACTTTGGGAGCAGGGCGAAGGCGCGATGACGCGCGCCTCTCTGGTCAACCTTGCTGTTTACAGCGAAGAACCGGACTCATTGGAGAAGAACACCCAACTCATCGCAAAGATTGCTGAAAACCATGCCTGCCGCGCAATTGTTATCGGAGCTGATTGCAAAGCGAAACAAAATCGACTGGAAGCCTGGATCAGCGCGCATTGTCATGTCAGTCGCGCCGGCAGCAAACAAATTTGCTCCGAACAAATTTCATTCCTGCTCGCCGGACCGTGTACGAAGTTACTCCCGAGCATCGTTTTCTCGCACCTCGATTCAGACCTGCCCTTCTATCTTTGGTGGCAGGACGAATTTCACGAGCCAATGGACCCGCAACTTTGGGCCTGGGTCGATCGTGTCATCTACGACAGCCAAACGTGGAAAGATTTTCGATCGCAAATGCATCTGGTCGAGACTGCGCAGCAAGAAGCCAGGCAACGGATCGTACTTTGCGATTTGAATTGGACGCGATTGGATGACGTTCGCTTCGCACTAGCGCAATTCTTCGATCATCCGGCCTCGCATCATCATTTCGCCAAACTCAAAAATGTCCGAATCAATTTCGCGCCGAGCTTCAGATCCGCCGCCCTGCTTTTTGCCGGCTGGCTCGCTGCGCAATTAAATTGGAACATCGAAAAAACGAAAGACGACGATGCGCTTCAATTCGTCGATTCAACCGGTCGCACGATCGACATGAAATTGTGCGAGCGAGCCGGCGAGCCGATCGGCGAAATCGTTCTGAACTCGCGGGAAGTGGAGTTCGTTGTGGCCCGTGCCAAGTGCGGCGATCTTCTCGAAGTCTCGCGCGGCAAACCGGGTGAGAAACGCATGCCGCAACTGATGCCGGCGGGCAGCAACGATCCGGTGAGTTTGATGAGCGAAGAACTCATGCGCGGAGGACCGCATCATGTTTATCTGCGCGCCGTCAATTGTGTTCGCGATTTGCTGTAGCCACGGGCCATTGACCGGAACACGCTCTCGTCGTTCCGACCGGATGCAAGCTTGACTTTAGCGTGAAGTTTACTTGAATGCACCGTGCCTCGACACCGAGGCCGAGACCGACACCACGGCCTCACCCAACTCGACCTGGACACTAGAGTCCATCACAAAGGGCGTTGGGAAATTTTGAACAAAAACAAAGGACAACCAAAAATGCGTAAACAAACTACCGGTACTATTATGAAGCATCTCCTTCGGGGTGCGTTTCTCCTCGTTCTGCTTTTTCTTGTTATCCATGTAATGCCCCACGTGCTGGGACAGCGAGATATCAGCAAGAAACGTTTGGTCGACGCCGAGGCGCCATGGGTCTGGCAGAACCCGCTGCCGCAGGGGAATGATCTTCGCGGTGCCTCCTTTGTCGA
>WNFY01006238.1_pt1 | contig 10651 bp, 8 predicted proteins | sample 5400091 | NCBI WGS metagenome assembly WNFY01 (sample SAMN13153364, study PRJNA577476) | soil metagenome | isolation source: 60 cm soil or saprolite under grassland replicate 1 | place: USA:California | collected 2016-06-15
AGAAGAGGTCGCCAACCATTCTCTGCCTGTTGTTGCTCCGCCTCCCGCCCTCCCTCGACGACGTTCTGCCTTCAATCCTTGGAGAGGTGACCCTTCCAAAGCCTTTGTTTAGTCCTGGCAAAAAAATGAACTGCACCCTTTCCCTGCAAAGACATTGACATTTCAAGAGGGAGATGTTATAATAGAGACGTTCCTAGAAATGAAGGAAAACAGTATCCAGGGAAGCAAAGTGACCCTGGCACTAGGCAATAGGCCTAGCATTGTAATCCGAAAGGAGGTATGCAATGCTACTGACCAAGAAACCAATTCGCCTCTTAGGGATGGTGTTTCAAATTGACTAGTAGGGCCCGTGGACGCGGGCGCGCCGAGCCCCTGAGCGTCTGAACACACCTGATATCTTGACAGCATCTCGAAGTAAAGAGTTATGCAATGTCTTTAACGACGGCATACGTCGTAAGGGTGTCAGAGGTAAGCAGGGGGAGATTGCTGAAGCATATCAGTAAATTTCTTGACCTACGTGGATTAGGACTCGGTTGACGTAAACACGGGAGTTGTGTGAATAAAAGAGACACACGAGGGGACTGGATAACCGTGATTATCCAGTCCCTAGTGCTATTTCCGGGCTTGTAAGCTCCTTTGCCGAGAAGCGCAAAGCACCGTATGGTACCATAGGATGAGACTTATACCTTGACCAGTAACGAAAGATAGAGACATGGTAGCCAACAGAGTAAATGATGGCCTCTACATGACTGTAGAGCAATACCTGGTGCTCGATGAGAGTAGCGATGCCAGGTATGAGTATCTCGACGGCTACGTGTTCATGCTGCGTCCGCCGTCTTCTGCCTATGATGATCAGGCGCTTGATATGGCTGGTGGAAGTATCGCTCATGCAGCCCTATGTGCACGGATGATGTCGCTGCTCGATCAGACCCTTGGCGATAGCCTTTGCATGGTCTATTCGAGTGATGCACGTATGCAACTGGCGGAGCGCCAATACTTCTATCCAGATGCAGTGGTAGCCTGTGGCGAGCAAGCAGGGACCATGCTCACTAATCCGGTTGTGGTCATCGAAGTGCTCTCACCAGCGACGGAAAAGCGCGATCGTGGAGCAAAATTCAACGCTTATAAGGCGTTGTCGTCAGTGCAAGAGTACGTGCTGATTGGCAGCGAATACACCACAATTGAGGTCCACCGACGTGAGGGCAACTTCTGGAGACAATACCATTATCGAGAAGGCGACGTCGTAGAACTTGCCAGTATTGGGATACGTTTCTCCTTTAATGAGGTGTATCGTCGGATACCCTTGTAAAGGCACACACTTACTCTCCTAAAGATAGCACTGCCATGAATGCTTCCTGTGGGATCTCTACATTACCGACTATCTTCATGCGCTTCTTGCCTTCTTTCTGCTTCTCCAGCAGTTTGCGTTTACGCGTGATATCACCGCCATAACACTTGGCAAGCACGTCTTTACGCATAGCTTTGACGGTTTCACGTGCAATTATACGCGCACCGATGGCGGCCTGGACAGGAACTTCAAACAACTGGCGTGGAATGAGGCTACGCAGTTTTTCGACCAGCGCACGACCCTGACGATAGGCATTTTCACGGTGCAGAATCAATGATAGAGCATCGACAGGAACGCCATTCACCAGGATATCTAGCTTCACCAGGTCTGAGTCGTGATAGCCAGCAAAACTGTAGTCGAGCGAGGCATAACCTTGAGTACGCGACTTGAGCTGGTCGTAGAAATCGATGATCAGTTCGGCAAGCGGGATACTATACGTCAGCAAAACACGCTCGGCTTCGATATATTTAAGATCCTTATACATACCGCGCCGCGTTGTTACCAGTTCCATGATGGTACCGATATAGCGCGAGGGCGTAAAGATAGAGATGTCCATCCACGGTTCTTCGATCTTCTCGATCTCACCAAAAGATGGCATAGCCGACGGATTATCCACTTCCACAATCTCACCATCCGTCTTGAGAACATGATACTCCACGCTAGGAGCCGTCACCAGAATATCCATGTTATACTCACGCTCCAGGCGCTCCTGAACGATCTCCATATGCAGCAGACCGAGGAAGCCACAACGGAAACCAAAGCCTAACGCATTCGAAGTCTCCGGCTCATAGAAGAGCGAAGCGTCGTTGAGTTTCAGGCGATCCAGCGCGTCACGCAGCAATGGATAATCATTGCCCTCCACAGGATAAAGACCAGCAAAGACCATTGGTTTGGCAGGCGCGTAACCAGGCAGCGGCTCTACATGACCCAGCGCACCAGGAACGGTCACAGTATCACCGACGCGACAATCCTTGACATTCTTAAAGCCTGTCGCAATATAGCCGACCTCGCCAGTGGTCAGTTCACCAGCAGAGGTGAGACGTGGATGAAAGTAACCGGCCTCTAATATTTCTGTGGTGCTTCCTGCAGCAATCATCGAGACACGCTCACCCTGGCGCAACTGTCCATCCACTATGCGCACATAGGCAATAACACCTTTGTATGCATCGTAATGCGAGTCAAAGACGAGTGCACGCAATGGCTTATCCACAGAACCACTGGGAGGTGGAACCTGCTTGATAACGGCCTCCAGGATATCCTGTGTACCGATCCCTTCTTTAGCAGAGGCAAGGATACAATCTTCTTTGGGCAAGCCAATTACATCCTCAACCTCTTGTTTCACCTTTTCTGGTTCGGCGCTGGGCAGATCGATCTTGTTAATAACCGGAATGATATTGAGATCGGCCTCCAGAGCGAGATAGAGGTTCGCAAGCGTTTGAGCCTCGATACCCTGAGTCGCATCGATGACCAGCAAGGCCCCCTCGCACGCAGCCAGACTGCGTGATACCTCATAGGTAAAGTCAACGTGGCCAGGAGTGTCGATCAGGTTCAGTTCGTACTCTTCACCATTGAGCGCGGTATAGCGCATGCGTACAGCCTGGGCCTTGATGGTAATGCCTTTCTCGCGCTCCAGATCCATCTGGTCGAGCGTCTGCTCTATCAACTCGCGCCTGGAGACGGTTCCTGTAAATTCTAACAGACGATCGGCGAGCGTCGACTTGCCATGATCAATATGAGCGACGATACAAAAATTTCTAATATGTGCAAGATCAGTCATCGAATAATTCCTCCGCACAACACCTCATCACCATCTTCGCCACCGTAGAAGACAGCGGCCTGACCCGGGGTGATGGCACGCTGTGGATGTACGAGTGTTACCTGCACGCGATCATCCGCGATGGGGGTGACCAGCGCAGGCTGTTCAGCCGCCTTGTAGCGCACACGTACCTTCGCTTCAAAAGGTGCAGTGGGTATCTCGCCACTCAGATAATGCATTTTGCCGACGACAAACTCTGTTTGCCCCAGCGCGGCTGCCGGTCCCACAACCAGCGCATTCTGCTCAGCATCGATCTTCAAGACGTGCAATGGCTCCCGCGAAGTGAGGCCAAGTCCTTTACGCTGACCAATTGTGTAGTAGGCCAGTCCGCGATGACGTCCCAGCGCCTTGCCATTCTGATCGTAGATTGGTCCTGGGCGAGGAATTGTGATCAATGGCGACGAACTGGTTGCACTGCCTGCACCAACCGCGACAGGCTGGGCCGCAGCCTTTGTAGCGGCGTAGCGATCGATGAAGCCACGATAATCATTTTGTGCCACAAAGCAGATCTCCTGGCTCTCAGCCTTCGAAGCCACCGTCATACCGCGCTCGGCTGCCATTGCGCGTACCTGCGGCTTGGTATAGCCACCTAGAGGAAAGCAGGCATGCCGTAACTGGGACTGATTGAGTACATGCAGCACATAGGACTGGTCCTTATCGGGATCGACGGCGCGCCGCAGTCGTCGCTTGCCAGTGATTGGATGGTCATCTACGCGCACATAGTGGCCTGTCGCCAGGTATTCCGCATCGAGGGCAAGTGCGCGATTGAGCAATACCGTAAAGCGAATATGGCGATTACAGGTCAGGCATGGATTAGGAGTGCGTCCAGCAACATAGTCCTCATAGAATGAGTCTACGATCCTGTCCTTAAACTCTTGCTCGACGTTCACAAGGTAAAACGGGATATCGAGCATGCGTGCGACGCGCCTGGCATCGTCAACCGACTCCAGAGAGCAGCACTTATTCTGGACGACGCGCTCAACGCCATCATCCTCTGCCTCGATAACGCCAGGTTCTGACCATAAGCGCAGCATAATGCCAATGACCTCGTGACCCTGTTCTTTGAGTAGCGCGGCGGCGACCGAGCTATCTACGCCGCCGCTCATTGCGACGACTATTCGTGCCATGATAGTGTTTCCGTTCCTGCTTGTTATGACTAATGCTTCAGTATATTTAAGCGCTAATTATGTAGAAAAAAGGACTAGCCAGATGGGCTAGCCTTTGTACGGTCCTGCAACGAGCTTACATATAGTATATGCTGGTATATGTGTGCTGGGATGTTGTGCCCTTTAACGCCACATTAAGGGTAGCATAGTGAGTGCTACTTGTCAATTATTCTGCATTCCCGATTCCATCAACCCCGTAGCGGCATGGCTTGCCTGCAATACTTTTCAGATAACCTTCCCAGTAGGGGTCGGGCTTGCCCCCGCCCGGCTCCGGGAGCACGATCTTGCTTACCAGATCATTGGCCGGGTGGGGGCAAGCCCGACCCCTACTGATGAGGCTTCAATGTATTGTGGCTTGCCTGGGCCACTACAGGTCAAACGTCCCCTCATGGCTATTTAGTCATAGGAACTTGTCACGTAGCAAGATGAAGCAGTATAACAACTGTAAAGATACCGTAAGTGTAGTAAGGAGACAACAGTGGAACGGTTCAGTACGCAAAAGGTCATTCTCGCCAGTATTTTTCTCCTCGCGCTTGTCGTTGCAACCGCTTTTTTCCAGATAAAACTGCATTTTGACACAATGATCGCACTCGCTATCATGCTTGCTGGTACGGTGGCGGCTGCTCGTTTCCTGGCTGGCTCACAGGGATAGAGTCTCACCTGCAACTATTAATGATGCTATTGCGCCATGATCGCGTGCTGCCATGACCAGCCCGTAATTTTGCCACCCAGGCACCCTTTGTCGCGATTGCGCAAAGAACCTGTAGAATTTCAGGCTGCCCTTTTCGACATCCTCTGCATATGTTGACATAGATAACAGGGTTACATAAAAGTAGGGGTTGGCCTCGCGCCCACCCGCGGACTCACTGACTGATCGAGAGCCCATTTCTGAGTCCGCGGGTGGGCGCGAGGCCAACCCCTACGGGCGATGAGCAGGAGGCTTTTGAATCGCCCCGCATAAATAAGAATCTAGCAAGCATACGGTATTCTGTACTATATAGGTGGAGGGGCAACAGTATAGAAGTAGCAGAAAGGACAATCGATGTTCCGAAAAACAGCTAGCTGCTGGTTAACTACGTTAGCAATAAGCGTAGTAGCTGTTGGTACCATGGCATCGAGCATAGTACCAATCGCGAGTGCGGCTCCGGCAGACCGAAGTATAGTCTCTGTAGTCAGGTTGTCATTCCATCATGGAAGACACGTGAGAATGCTTCGGCATAGACGGATATCATTCCATCACAGAAGACATGTGAGAATACCTCGGCACAGGTGGAGACGTTGCTGCGTAAGGAACTATAGTACGCACAATACAGGATCGGTTCCGTTACGATCTCCCTGGGGTCCAGCTCCGATTACGGCTAATTCGGCCAGTATTGAGCGCTATTTATTTGACAGGATCAACCATGATCGGGCGATACGAGGTCTGTATTTATATAGCTGGAATTCGACACTGGCAAGTGGCGCGCGTCTCCATAGCTGGAATATGGCCCATTGTGGGTTTAGTCACTCCTGCCCGGATGGAGATCACCACTTTGGATGCATGCGGATCACCCGCGAGGTTCCGCGCAACAACGATTGTGGTGAGTGCATCTCAACTTCATGGAGTAATGGAATACTTGCGAACCAGGAACGAGCTATCGGGTCGATTCAGGATGGTATGGTAAATGAGCCAGATAGGTCGGGTAGCTGGCATCGTATCCACCTGACATCACGAACACTGCATAGTATAGGAGTAGGGGTGTATACCTCACCGGATGGTTGGATCTACGCCACTGAAGACATGGTGAGTTGACATTTGTGTAGCGCTGATTGTTGCTCCTCAAACAACTAACTGCTATTGCAACGAAGTTCCGGTCAAGCGATATATGTTTACCACACCTGGCAGTCGCTTACCGGAATTGCTTGTTGTATGAATGAAGCAACAAAGAAAATCAGTGATAGTTACAGCAAGCTACTATACTTCGAACAATTAATAAAAAATGGGTTTGACTTCTATGGAATTTCTCTGTATTATGTCCACCGACAAGACTAGAAGGACGCCTGGCTGATAACCATGCATACCCCGACATTTCCAGGCCTCTCTCTAATCTTGTCCCATACATTCCCCTCCTTACCACAACCACCCTCAGCACATACAGAGATGAATAGTACCAGAGATACTAGCAAGTTGCATGTTGATTTGACCACTTAGCGGTTCACAAAACAAAAATTAGCTGTTCTGACAAACACTTATCATACCAACATTAAAAACTATCGCCCTACCAAAAAGCATACCATAAACCTACTTTCACAACATAGACTCCATTGACCCACAATGATATACTTCATATAGCTCTTCTATCAAAATAATCTGGAAAGTATCTATTAAGGAATTGAAATGAATGGGAAGAATTATGATGAAATTATTCAGACCATAAACATAAATATTAAAGAAGTAAAAAAGCTAGATAAAGAAGCTTTTTGTGAATGTGCCCTAAATATGGTAAAAGACCTTGACCATATTCAGAAAGAGCTATTGTTTACTGATATATCCTATTTAATGCATAGTATGTCTTCGAATACATTTGATGATAAGGCAATACTACATGCGCAAGGCATTTTTGACAAGCTTTACCTGTGGTACAACAGGGATTTAGATAGAAAGATACAACAGCAAAGATGGAGAACAAAATTAGAAATAACCAGATTTAGATTTAGTTATAGAATAATCAAATTTACAAATGGAGTACTTCAGCTAATTGCTCTACTGAGCTCTATTAGCTTGCCATTTATCATAAATCTTCCAGAATTACCAAAGTATATACCAACTATTATCAGTATCTCAACTGCAATCTCAATAGGATTATTGAAGTTTTACAAATTTAGAGAACACAGTAAACTTACTTATCAGGCGGCTGAAAAACTCAGCGATGAATACCACCTATATATATTAGCAAAAGAACCATATGAAAAACTTACCAAAGGAATAGCACTCGACCACTTCATAGATAGAACAAGACAGGCCAAGCATGAGCTAAACAAAGTATTCCTTGCTCTAGAAGAAAAATTAGCAAAGGAGCAAGAGATAGAGCTTACACAGAAGAAAGATAATAATAAAAGCTGATGCAAAAATATTCCGCACCAGCTTTCTCTCGGCTCGTTCCAATAACTACTACCAAATGTGTCTTTACCAGACTTACCCTGGTTCTTCAAAGGAGAGAATACTTCTCATGAGACTACGTAAATGCTCAGGTGTAAGTGAGACATAATGGTAGGGCCATTAAAAAATACCCTCAAATACGTTGACAAATAGCAAATACAATGTTATATTGTCAAATAAGGAAAGCGAACACTTTGACAGCTAATTTGACAGCTTAGAGGTTACATTTAGATACATTCTGTTAAACAAGAATGGACAAAAATACTGTCTCATCGAGCGTAAAGACCGCTCAAGGCCCATCAATAAAGGCGTCAAAATTGGTAGGAAAGGAGTTCGAGTTTCCCAATTACGCAACCAGAATTTAGAAAACACATTTCTTAGAGATAAATATAAAATACGCTTGAGAAGCATTTCAACTTTCTAGATTTATCACAGGAAGAGGTTTGTAGAACCTCCTCCTGCTTAGCTTCCCTACGTTGATAAGAATAACCTAAACCAGTAGACCTTTGGAAGCTGGAAATAGGAACTTAATAGGAAGACACTCCTACCAAGATCATTCTTCACCGCCGCCTGTTTCCAAAAGGCACCTCCCTAAAGTTTTTCAGGACGCGATTACCTCTTGTCCTTCTTAGAAAAACAGATTGTTCTCCTATAGATTAGAATTATATAATCATTCTTTTTAGATGTAAATTAAATATATGTAAATTTTCCTATACATAATGATACACAATTAATTCATTGGAAACAAAATAAAATAATATTAAATACAATGAATTAATGAAAGTTCTTCTTGAATAAAACAACTTATCAATTTTAACATGCTTTCTGTTATTGACATTCTCTGAAAACTATTCTCTAGCAAAAATATCCTATTAAATTAACAGAACCATAATGTATTAAAGCTTACTTAAAAGAAGAACGATTTAAGCTACTTTTTCTTAAAAGAACGAATGTTTCAAACGAAGTAATCAAATATTTTCCTCCTGCAAATTATTTGATGCTTAGGCTATAAAAACGTCTGGTTAATCAAGGGGGGAGTTTATACAATATGTATCTGGATCGGTTAAATCGGGAGAAACCAGTGAGCAGGCAGGACCAAAAATTTCACAAAACCCTTAGAATTATCTGGTCGTTAGTTTCTAATGTTTTGCAAATTATCTCAGCATTCATCAGTATTGTTACATTATCATTCGTAGCTGCATTCTTCGCTAAAATCTCTCACTTCCAAAATTTAGTAGTACCATTAATAGCGTTTGCAGTAGGAATCATAGTAGCAGGATCTCTTATACTTGCCTTCTATTTTCTGAGGGCCTCTACGCGTCTAAAGCAATTACCGCCCCGATGGTTGCTACGTAGCTATAAATACTTAGAGACAGAATCTCTTTATGAAATTCATGAAGACGATCCGACACATCATACCTTCACAATAACCACAAAAATTGAAGCGATCGAGTCCGGTGTGAATATCTTTGAAAATACTTATAGATGGACAGGAAAAGGGAAAGAAGAAACACCAAGAGTGATAAGCCCAGGGCACGTATTATTGGGAGAAACTGTAAACGATAGTGGTTGGAAATATTATTATGTTCATTTGGGACAACCTCTAAGCATAGGAGATACTACAGTTGTACAAACAATACAAGATTTACAAGATATAGAACACAATTTTGATCCCTATTTGGCAAAAATTATCTCTCAACCAGTAGACCTTCTGACACTACGCGTGATACTGCCCAAAAATGCCTTACCTTCCAAGATCGATTTTACTGAATGGAATAGTGAGGGACCCGCAGGAAATGTAATCAAATCAACGCCAGGCACAATTAACCATCAGAATGGTGAAATCCGCTATCTGATTAAAAAGCCTGTTATTAAACATAAATATGAGATTAGATGGAAATACTAAATACTGTGTAATAGCTTTGCCATAAAATAGTTCACGACCCAAAAATTGGGGGCAAAACTGAGAGCAAAACCGCTCTACACTCATCATCATTGTTAGACAAGAATAGAGGGCATTTCCTAACTCATAAGGCCTCCCAGGAGTGAGCGAGGACGCGCTTGGGAGAGCGGATCAACTCAGGACGACCGGCGTGCTGAGCGGCCAGACCAACGATGATGGAGGCGGCGTAAGTCAAGGCGACCTGCCGCGCCATGGCCGACCAGCCACACAGGGGTGGACGTTGCAAGTGAAAGAACAGGAAGACGCGACCAAAGAAGCGTTCGATGGAACTGCGCTTGCCGAGTTCGTCTTTGGTCCAGGTGGGAGGCAAGCAGGACCGGTTCTTCTGGCGCTTGGGGTTCCAGGGAATAACGGCGGTGGCGTGCAGGGTGGTGTGGATCCAGGCAATGAGACGCAGGCCCCAATAGGCAGCGTCCAGGCGGATGACGCGCGGGCGGATCGCGTAGAGGCGCACGGCCCATTCGAGCAGTGGGCGAGCAAACGGGGCGTCATGGACGTTGGCGGGAGAGAGCAGGTAGAAGAGGGGCAAGCCCGAGCCGCGACAGAGCAAGGTATGCACGCGGTAGCCGCGCAAGAGCGGACGCGGATGCTGAGCCGGGGCATGGCCGACGGCGGCATCCGGGTCGGCGCGGTGCCAGGCCAGGATAGGGGCGCTATCGATGATCAGATCACGCGCTCCGATCAGCCGTCGGCGAATGGCGCTCAGCACGCTCAACACGAACAGGGCCTCTGGCAGGGGTGCTCCGGCGGCCTGACCGCGCTTGCACTGTTGGGAGGGACTGGGAATGCGAGGCCGCCCATCGCGACCCAGCGGCAAGCCGCAGGCCAGGGCCAACGCGGGCCAGGCCACCAACCAATCGTGCAGATCCTGGTAGGACAGCCGCCACAGGGTGCGCACGAGCGCCAGGAGCAGCAGGGACTCCTCTGCGTAGGTGCGTGGCGCCCCTCCTGGTCCGGTAGGTAAGGGTGGCGGACACCGACGATGCGCCAGGCGCACCGCCAGCCGACACAACGTGAGCAGATGCAGCGTGCGGACTAACGTGAGGGCATCAATGTGCAAAGCTGGCCCCATTCGCGCTTGTGCTCGGTGGTATGCTGGTGGGGGAACTGGTGCCTGTTCGCTGACAACGCTAGGCATCATAAGCTGACCTCCTGGGCGAGGGAACTATCCTCGTCTAGCGTCAGTTTACCTTACTTTTTTGAGTTAGGAAATGCTCTC
>WNFY01006240.1_pt1 | contig 10650 bp, 8 predicted proteins | sample 5400091 | NCBI WGS metagenome assembly WNFY01 (sample SAMN13153364, study PRJNA577476) | soil metagenome | isolation source: 60 cm soil or saprolite under grassland replicate 1 | place: USA:California | collected 2016-06-15
TCATCCACGGGGAGCAGGACGAGTGGACGAGCCCCGACCACTCGCGCCGCGTTTACGAGGCGCTCGCCTGCGAGAAGCGGCTCATCATCGTGCCCGGCGCGCACCACACCCGGGAGCTGACACCGTCGGTCTGGCCGGAGCTCGAGGCATGGCTCGACGCCCGGTCGGCGGCGGCGGCCCGCCCTCCATCGTAGGCGACCCTGGAAAGACGCTGCCCTCCGGACCCGCCTCACGATAATGGGTGAATGGTACGCGCGTGGCTCGCGCGGCGGTGCGGGATCGGTTCGGCGCTCTGCGTCGCCTTCGTGCTGGTGGCGTGCATCCCCGCGACGATCGTCTCGCACGCGATCATCATGCCCGGGCGCGTGTGGACGGCGGGACGCCCTTCCCTGCCCGCCGACGACGTCACGTTCGACGGCGCGGGCGTGACGCTCCGGGGCTGGCTGTTCCGCACCCCCGCCGCCCGCAAGGGCACGGTCGTGTTCCTCCACGGCGCCGCCCACAACCGCGCCGCCGGGCTCCCCGTCTACCAGCACCTCGTGCCGCTCGGCTGGGACGTCCTCGCCTACGACAACCGCGGCCAGGGCGACAGCGGCGGAGACGCCATGACGTACGGCTACTTCGAGAAGAAGGACGTCGTGCGGGCGCTCGACTTCCTCGGCGCGGACCACGTCATCCTCGTCGGCGTCTCCGGCGGCGGCGCGGTCGCGCTGCAGGCGGCGGCCGACGATCCGCGCATCGCGGGCGTCGTGGCGGTCGGCACGTTCACCGATCTGTGGAGCATCGCGCGCGAGCGGATGCCGTGGTGGGCGGGCGACCGGGGGCTCGCGGAAGGGCTCGCCCTCGCCGAGCGCCGCGGGCGCTTCCGCGTCTCCGCCGTGAGCCCGCTGCAGGCCGCCCGCCGCGTCCACGTCCCGGTGCTCATCCTGCACGGCGAGAAGGACGAGTGGGTGAGCCCGGAGCACGCGCGCCGCCTGTATGAGGCGCTCGCCGGCCCGAAGCAGCTCTTCATCATCCCGGGGTCGAAGCACGTCCCCGAGCCCACGCCCGAGCTGTGGAGCGTCGTCGATCGTTGGCTCGAGGATTTCAGCGCGGGCAGGCTCACCGCCGAGGCGCCCCGCTCGTAGCCCTCTGTCTCGGCGCTGATACGGCTGTGACGCACTGCGGCGCAAATTCTGCTGTACCGTTACAACCCCAATTGGGTATACGTCGGATCAATTCTCTTGTCGGCCAACTTGTGGTTTTTTGTGCGTCCCCCGCGGTGCCGAACGAAATGGACGCACCAGTCAACCCCGTCGAAGGCAGGAGCCCCCGCGCATGAGTGTCACCACGAAGGACGTGGTCATCGGCCCCGGCCCGTCCGGTCTAGCCCTGTTCTGGATGAGCTCCGTCGGCAAGAAGGTGCTGATGGCCCTGTCCGGGATCATCCTCTTCGCGTACGTCATCGCCCACATGCTCGGCAACATGCAGCTCTACGCCGGCAGCGAGCTCATCAACAACTACGCGAAGTTCCTCCACTCCAACCCCACCGTCCTCTGGATCGCCCGGATCGTCCTCCTGGCGGCGGTCGGCGTGCATGCCATCGCCGGCGTCCAGCTCTGGTTCCGGAAGCGTGAGGCGCGCCCCATCGCCTACCGCACGAAGGAGGTCATCCAGGCCAGCGCGGCGTCGCGCACGATGATCATCAGTGGCGTCGCCATCGCCGCGTTCGTCGTCTACCACGTGCTCGACCTCACGGTCGGCGTGGCGCGGCGCGCGCCGTACGAGGAGCTGAACCCCGCGTTCAACGTCACGCAGGGCTTCATGTATGCCCCCGCGGCAATCGCGTACATCATCGCGATGGTCGGCCTCGGGTTCCACCTCTGGCACGGCGTCTACTCCATGTTCGGCTCGCTCGGCCTCACGCACCCGCGCTACACGCCGGGCGTGAAGCGGTTCGCCGCGCTGGCCGCGACGCTCATCGCCCTCGCCAATATCTCCATCCCCGTGGCCGTCCTCACGGGCCTCGTCCACGGCTAGGAGAGCCATGTCCCTGAATTCGAGAATTCCTGCTGGACCGCTCGAGAAGAAGTGGACCGAGCGTAAAGACCACATGAAGCTGGTGAACCCCGCGAACAAGCGGAAGTACACCGTCATCGTGGTCGGCACCGGGCTCGCGGGCGGCGCCGCCGCCGCGAGCCTCGGCGAGCTCGGCTACAACGTCCTGAACTTCTGCTTCCAGGACACGCCGCGCCGCGCCCACTCGATCGCCGCCCAGGGCGGCATCAACGCCGCGAAGAACTACCAGAACGACGGCGACTCCGTGTACCGCCTGTTCTACGACACCATCAAGGGCGGCGACTTCCGCGCCCGCGAGGCGAACGTCTACCGCCTCGCCGAGGTGTCGGTGAACATCATCGACCAGTGCGCCGCGCAGGGCGTCCCCTTCGGCCGCGAGTACGGCGGCGCGCTGGCGAACCGGTCGTTCGGCGGCGCGCAGGTGTCCCGCACCTTCTACGCGCGCGGCCAGACCGGCCAGCAGCTGCTCCTCGGGGCCTACCAGGCCCTGGAGCGGCAGGTCGCGGCGGGGCAGGTGAAGATGTTCTCGCGCCACGAGATGCTCGACGTCGTGCTCATCGACGGCCGCGCCCGCGGCATCGTCGTGCGCAACCTCGAGACGGGCGCCATCCAGTCGTTCGTGGGCGACGCGGTCGTGCTCGCCACCGGCGGGTACGGCAACGTCTTCTACCTGTCGACGAACGCCAAGGGCTCGAACTGCAGCGCCATCTGGCGCGCGCACCGGCGGGGCGCCTTCTTCGCGAACCCCTGCTACACGCAGATCCACCCGACCTGCATCCCGCGGTCGGGCGACTACCAGTCGAAGCTGACGCTCATGTCCGAGTCGCTCCGCAACGACGGGCGCGTGTGGGTGCCGAAGAAGAAGGGCGACACCCGGTCGCCCAACCAGATCCCCGAGGACGAGCGCGACTACTACCTGGAGCGCGTCTATCCCTCGTACGGCAACCTGGCCCCGCGCGACGTCTCCTCGCGCCAGGCCAAGTACCGCTGCGACGAGGGGCTCGGGGTCGGCCCCGGCGGCCTGGGCGTCTACCTCGACTTCGCCGACGCCATCAAGCGGCTCGGCAAGCAGGTCATCGCGGAGCGCTACGGCAACCTGTTCGAGATGTACCAGCGGATCACGGGCGAGGATCCGTACACGGTGCCGATGCGCATCTACCCGGCCGTCCACTACGCGATGGGCGGGCTCTGGGTCGACTACGACCTGATGAGCAACCTGCCCGGGCTCTTCGTGGGTGGAGAGGCCAACTTCTCCGACCACGGCGCGAACCGGCTCGGCGCGTCGGCCCTGATGCAGGGGCTGGCCGACGGGTACTTCATCCTGCCGCTCACGGTGGGTGACTACATCGCGTCGGGCGGCATCGCCAAGGCCGACACGAACCACGCCGCGTTCAAGGAGGCCGAGCGCGAGGCGAAGGCGCGGCTCGACACGCTGCTCAGCGTGAACGGCACCCGCACCGCCGACTCGTACTGGAAGGAGCTCGGCAACATCCTGTGGGAGGACTGTGGGATGGCGCGCTCGAAGCAGAGCCTCGAGCACGCGCTCTCCAAGATCCCGCCGCTGCGCGAGGAGTACTGGAAGAACGTGAAGGTCCTCGGCGCGGGCAACGACCTGAACCAGGAGCTGGAGAAGGCGAACCGGGTGGCGGACTTCCTCGAGTTCGCAGAGCTCCTGTGCACGGACGCGCTCCACCGGAACGAGTCCTGCGGCGGGCACTTCCGCACCGAGTACCAGACGCCGGACGGCGAGGCGCAGCGCAACGACGCGGAGTACGCGTACGCGGCGGCGTGGGAGTGGAAGGGCGAGAAGCAGAGGCCGGAGCTCCACAAGGAGCCCCTCGTGTTCGAGAACATCAAGCTTGCCACCCGGAGCTACAAGTGAGCGGAATGAAACTCACCCTCGACATCTGGCGGCAGAAGAACGCGTCGGATCCGGGCCGGTTCGTCCGGTACCAGGTCACGGCCACCGAGCACATGTCGTTCCTCGAGATGCTGGACGTGCTGAACCAGGATCTCATCATGAAGGGCGAGGAGCCGGTCGCGTTCGACTCGGACTGCCGCGAAGGCATCTGCGGCATGTGCGGGTTCGTCATCAACGGCTCGCCGCACGGGCCGGTGCACGGCGGCACCGTCTGCCAGCTGCACATGCGCTCCTTCAAGGACGGTGACGCCCTCACGCTCGAGCCGTGGCGCGCGAAGGCGTTCCCCATCCTGAAGGACCTGGTGGTGAACCGGAGCGCGTTCGACCGCATCATCCAGGCGGGCGGCTACATCTCGACCCGCACCGGCAGCGCGCCGGAGGCGAACTCGATCCTGGTGCCCAAGGAGGCGGCGGACCGCGCCATGGAGGCGGCGGCCTGCATCGGCTGCGCGGCCTGCGTGGCGGCCTGCCCGAACGCTTCGGCGGCGCTCTTCACGGGCGCGAAGGTCACGCACCTCGGCGTCCTGCCGCAGGGCCAGCCGGAGCGGTACGACCGCGTGCTCGGGATGGTGCAGCAGAACACCGTCGAGGGCTTCGGCCACTGCACGCTCATGGGCGAGTGCGAGGCGGTCTGCCCCGCGCACGTGCCGCTCGAGGTGATCCCGCAGATGAACAAGGACTTCTTCAAGGCGAGCTTCACCAAGCGCCCGCAGAAGGCCGCCGCGGGCGGCGCGTAGAGCCTCCGCTCTCGCAGCCAGTCAGCTTCGGCGCCACCCGGCACTCCCGGGTGGCGCTTTCATTTTCCGGGGTCGCGGTCGGGGCCGGCATCGGGCGCCGGGTCACGGCGCGCCCCCCGTCCGCTCCGCCACGACAGCCTCGTAGACCGCCTCGTACCTCCTCCTCATCTGCCCCACCCCGAACTCCCGCTCCACGACCGCCCTCCCCGCCTCGCCCATGCGGCGAGCGAGCGCGGCTTCGCCCAGGAGCGCGACGATGCGGCGCGCGAGCCCGGCGGGCGAGCGGGGCGGCACGAGGAAGCCGCTCACGCCGTCGCGCACGAGCTCGGGGTTGCCGCCCACGGCGGTCGCGACCACGGGGAGCCGCGCCGCCATCGCCTCCAGGACCGCGTTCGAGATCCCCTCGGCGTGGCTCGCGGAGATCGCCACCGCCGATCGCGCGAGCAGCGACGGGACGTCTCGGCGGTGGCCGGCGAACGTGACGTGCTCCGCGATCCCCAGCTCGCGGGCGAGCCGCTCCAGCTCGGGGCGCCGCGCGCCGTCGCCGACCAGCAGCAAGCGCGCGCCCGGCACCTCGCGCAGCACGCCGGCCATGGCGCGGAGGAGGTCCTCGTGGCCCTTCACCGGGTGGTGCATGTTGGCGACCTGGACCACGGCGCCGTCGAGCGCTCCGCCGGGCCGGGACGCCGCCGCGTCGAAGGCGGCGACGTCGACGCCGTTCCGCACGAGCGCGATCCGCTCCGCCGGGACGCCGTCCGCGAGGCAGGCGTCGCGGATCGCGAGCGCGTTCACGATCACGCGGGCGGCGGCGCGCGAGACGACGGCGAGCGCCCGGCGCCGCGGCGCGTCGAGGACGTGGCCGAGGTCCACCCGCGTCACGACGACCGGAACGCCGGCGAGGCGTCCGGCGATCGTGCCGAGGACGTTCGTGTGGAAGTCGTTCGCGTGGACGAGCGCCACGCGCTCGCGCCGCAGCTCGACGGCGAGGCGCGCCACGCGCCACGCCGTCCGCGGCCGGAACACCTTCCGGACGTCGAGACTCCGGGGCGCGACGCCGAGGCGCGCCAGGTCCTCCAGGTGCTCGCCCTCGAGCCGGAGGCAGCGCACGAGCGGCTGCCAGCGGCTCCGGTCCAGCGTGGCGAGGTGCAGGACCGTCTGCCGCTCCTGTCCTCCGAGGAGGAATCGGTTCTGGAAGACGAGCACCTTCGAGCGCACGCCTCACCCCGCGGCGCCTTCGTCCGTGAGCCGCGCGCGGAGCCGCGCCTGCGCGACGACCGCGACCGCCACCGCGAACGCCGCGTACAGGTTGAACGACCGCGAGTAGCCGTTCACGAGCTCGCAGACGAGATAGCCCACGAGCCCGGCGAGGACGGCGCGCGCCTCGACGCCGCCGGCGGCGTCGCGCCCCGCCTGCCAGACCCGGAGCGAGAGCCAGACGCAGAAGATGGCGAAGAGCGTGAGGGCGAGGGCGCCCATCTCGCCGAGGATCTCCATGAAGATGTTGTGCGCGATGAGGTGCTGGCCGCCCGCAGAGAGGGGCGCGAAGCGCTCCCACGCGTCGAGGAACGCGCCCGCGCCGACGCCGGTGAGCGGCCGCTCCGCCACGATCACCTTCAGCATCTCGTACGCGTGCTCGCGTCCGGCGAAGGACGCGTCCTCCTCGTAGTCCGCGATGGAGCTGGAGCGCGTCCAGAAGCTCTGCGGCGCCAGCGCGACGAGCGCGACGAGCGCCGCCGCGGCGAGGGCGAGCCCACGGCCCTTCCTGCGCCCGCGCGCGAGCGTGAGCCCGAGCGCCACGGCGAGCGCGACCGTGCCGGAGCGCGAGTGCGTGAGCACGATGGCGGCGACGTTGGCGGCCGCCGCGAAGCCGAGCAGGGCCTTGAGCCAGGGCCGCCTCACGCTGCCCGCCATGCCGAGCGCGATCGGGAGCATCAGCACGAGGCCCATGGCGAGCCGGTTCGGGTCCGCGTAGTTGCCCCGCCACGCGGTGCGGTAGCCCTCGACGAGGTTGTCGCCGTCGATCCAGCGCTGGATGGCGCCCAGCGAGGGCGCCAGCGTCGCGAGCGCGCCGACGACGAGGAACCTGCGCAGGCGCCCCGGGGTGTCGAGCGCGTTGAGCAGCGCCAGGTACACCACCAGCAGCTTGCCCATGTCGTAGACCGCGTCGATCGTGCGCGGGGGCGAGATCGTCCAGGTGAGCGAGAGCGGCACGATGGCGGCGTAGGCCAGCAGGAACGCGGCCGGGCGCCCGCCGAGGCGCAGCCGCTCGCCCGAGGTGACGCGCCGCATGAGCACCGCGAAGGCGCACAGGGCCGACGTGACCACGCCGAGGCGCGCCCGCTCGAACACCTCCGGCCAGTAGAACGCGGGGCTCGCGTACAGGTTCGCGATGAAGGCGAGGGCCGCCGCGGAGGCGAGCCGCCCCCACCGGTCCGCCGCCTGCGACAGGCCCGCGCCGCGCGCGTCGGCCGGGGGCGCGAACGCCCCGAGGTGCAGCTCGCCTTGCATGCCGCCTCCCATCACGCCGCCCTGCGCCCGTCCAGGAGCGCCGCCACGTGTCCCCGGATCTCCTCCACCTTCACGTCCCACGACTCGCCGCGGACGAGCTCGGACCGCTCCCGCCGCGGTCCGCCCTGCGCCAGCGCGCGCCCGACCTCGGCCACGAACTCGGCGCGGGAGCGCGCGATGGTGCAGCCGGGCACGACGCGCAGCTCGGGCAGGTCGGTGCAGACGTTCGGCAGCCCCGCGGCAACATACTCGCGCGCCTTGAGCGGGCTCGACGCGAGCGCGAGCGCGTTCAGGCGGAAGGGCGTGAGCGCGACGTCGAAGCCGCGGCAGTAACCCGGCAGGAGCGCGTAGGGCCTGCGCCCCAGGACGTGGACGTTCGCGGCGCCCGCCAACGCCGCCAGCGGGGTCACGACCTCTCCCAGCAGCGCCACCGAGGCGCGCGGGTAGGTTTCGGCGACGGCGCGCACGAGCTCCAGGTCGACCCAGTCCGCGACCAGGCCGAAGAAGCCGATGACCGGGCGCCGCAGCGCCGCCAGGTCCTCCGGGATGGGCGTCCGCGGGTCGAGCGCCCGCGCGAAGTGGGCGTGGTCGACGCCGTGGCGGACGAGGGCGGCGCGCGGGTTCACTCGCGACTTCGAGGCGAGGAGCGCCTCGGAGCTCGTGAGCACCAGGTCCGCCTTGAGCAGGAGGTCGTGCTCGAGCCGCGCCACGTGCGCGCTCGCGTCGGTGAAGGCGGAGAACTCGTCCACCACGTGGTAGAGGACGACGTCCTCGCCGAGCGTGCCGGCGATGGGGGCGGCGCTGGGCAGGAACGACCACGAGATGGGGCGCGTCATCCCGAGCCGCCGCATGGCGCGCAGCACCTGGGACCGGACCACGATCCGGTTCACGGCGCGGACCGCGTCGGTGCCGTAGCCCGGGACGTAGAGCGGCGCGAGCACGTGCAGGTTCGCCTCGACCTCGCGCAGGCCGGCCGCCGCGTCGCGCAGCTTCCGCAGGGCGCGCCGCGCATCGCGGCAGGTCGGGCGCGGCGTCCGGTTCCCGAGCGAGTTCACCCACAGGACGCGGTTCTCGCGCGCCAGGATCCGCATGATGTGCGTCTTCGAGAGGGGCACGCCGTCCCAGTCGTTCGAGAAGCAGACGATGTCCCTGCCCGAGAGGGCCTTCACGGCGACGAGCATGGGATCTCGCCCAGCCCGCCGCGATCGCCCGCCGCGGGGCGCTCGCCGGCGAGCGACCGGTAGATGTCGAGGAGCGCCTCGAACGGATCGCGCACGGACAGCGTCCGCTCCACCGGAGCGGCCGGCGGGAGGCGCGTCACCTCGAGCATGGCCGCGGCCAGCGCCCCGGCGTCGCCCGCGGGGAAGAGGAGGCAGCCGGGAGGGCGGTGCCCGACGGCGCTCGCCACGACGGGGCGGCCGAGCGAGAGCGCCTCGCGCACGCTCACCGCGTCGCCGTCGCCGCGCGTCGGGCGGACGAAGACGTCCGAGGCCGCCATGACCCCGAGCGCCGCCGCGTGGTCGATCTCGCCGAGCGCGAGGACGCCGCCGCGCAGCCCCACCGTCGCGCTCGGGCCGCGGTCCGACCCGGGGCCGAACACGACCAGCCCCGCCCTCGGCTCGCGCGCGCGCAGGGCCGCGAACGCGGCGAGGAGCAGGTCCTCGCCATAGGTGGACCCGGGCGCGATGGCCGCGGCGAAGAGCGGCGCACGCGCCTCCCGCAGCGCCGCGAAGCGCCGCGGGGGCGCCCCGGGCGCGACCCCCGCGGCGAGGAACGCCGGGATGACCGCGATCCGCTCCGCCGGGACGCCGCACCCCTCGACGGCCGCGGCGACCTCGGCGCTCACCGCGATCACCTGGCCGAAGCGCGCGCAGATCGCGCGCACTCCCTCGCGCCGGTCGGCGCGCCCGGCGAGGTACGCGGGGCACAGGCCGGAGTGGAGCGTGAGCACGGGCGGGGGCGCCGCGGCGAGGCGCGCGCGCGAGGCGGCGAGCGCGACGAGCCACGACTTCGGGTTGGCGCCGTTCGTGTGGACGTGGAGGAGGCGCCGCTCCGCCGCCGCCGCCGCGAGCGCCGCCCCGTACCGCACCGCGCCCCGCGCCGGCGCGACGCCCGCTCCGTCGTGATCGCCGCGGCCGATGTCGAGCACGCGCACGTCCACGCCGCGCGCGCGCAGCGCGCGCTGCAGCGCCGCCACATGGACCGAGACGCCGCCGAACGGCGGGGGGTAGTTGCCGACGAGCGCGACCTTCATCCTCCGAGCCTCCTCCTCGATCCGGTCTCGACCGCGACCCGCGATCTCACCCGAGGGCCGACGGGCCCCCGGCGCCTCAACCCGCCACCCGCTCCGGCGCGGGCTCCTCCTCGCCCTCGCGGTCGGGCCGTTCCCCCGCCACGGGACGCTGCCAGCCCAGCGCGCCGAACACGCCGTCGAGGTTGCACGCCGCGAGCGCCGCGCTGTACTGCGTCGCGCCCAGCGTGCTGTTCTCCCAGAGGGTCTTGCGCTTCAGCGTGAAGAGGTCGCCGCGGCGCCGGTTCTCCAGGTCCTCGGTGGTGACGGCGGAGGTGAAGCCGGCGTCGGCGACGGCGCGCCGGATCCGCGCCGTGTAGTAGCCGTTCGGGTACGCGAAGTGGCGCGGCGGCTCCCCGAGGCGGGCTGCGATCTCCTGCCGGCAGCCCTCGATCTCGGGCCTCGCCCTGGAGAGCGCGACGTTCGCGAGCGCCACGTGGTGCACCGTGTGGCCGCCCACGTCCACCCCGGCCGCCCGCAGCGCCCGCAGCTCCTCCCAGGTCATGAGCCGCGTCGCGGGGGGCAGGTCCTGCTCGCACATCCCGAGCCGCCGCTCGAGCGCGGCGGCGACCTCCGAGAGCTGGTCGTGCGAGAGCCGCGCGATGAGGTGGTCGAGCGTGGACCCCGCGCCCTCGCCCGCGCAGGCGTCGAGCAGCGCCTGGAGATCGGGCGCGAGGCCCGCCGCCTGCGGGAGGAGCCGGCGCCGCTGCAGCTCGGCGAGGGCCGCGAAGAGCCGGTCGTGCAGCAGCCGGTGGGCCGTCCCGATGTAGCCGCTCGGCACGTACACGATCGCGGGGATGCGCAGGTCGCGGAGCACGGGGAGCGCGTCCTCGTGGACGCCCACGTACCCGTCGTCGAAGGTGATCACCGCCACGTCCGGGACGCGGCCGCGCCTCGGCGGCGGCGAGGGGGGCGCGCAGAGGCGCCGGCACGCCTCGTCGAGCGAGACGATCTCGCGCTCGCGGGCGAGCTGCTGCAGCTGCCGCCGCAGCGTCGCCGTCGAGACGAGGAGCGACGGCAGCACCTGACGCGCCGCCTGGCCGAAGTCCGGGACGGGCAGGTGATAGGAGAGGATGAGGACCCGCGCCCCGCCCGCGACCCGGCGCGCGACCGACTGGACGACCCACCGCGCCCCG
>WNFY01006241.1_pt1 | contig 10649 bp, 12 predicted proteins | sample 5400091 | NCBI WGS metagenome assembly WNFY01 (sample SAMN13153364, study PRJNA577476) | soil metagenome | isolation source: 60 cm soil or saprolite under grassland replicate 1 | place: USA:California | collected 2016-06-15
TCAGCGTCGAGCTCGTCCACCAGGCCCTTCACGAGCGGCGTCTCCGGGCCCACCACGGTGAGGTCGATCGACTCGCGCTGGACCAGTTCGAGGATGCCGCGCACGTCGTCCGGATCCACCGGAACGCAGGTGGCATCGACGGCGATCCCGGGATTGCCTGGTGCCGCGAACAGCCGGTCGACCGTCGGGTTCTGGGCCAGGCGCCACACGATGGCGTGCTCCCGCCCCCCTCCGCCGACGACGAGGATCCTCATGCGACGGGAAGGCTCTGCTCGCGGGCGGGGCCGACCGAGACTACCCCGATCCGCACCCCGGCCAGGTCCTGAAGACGTTCCACGTACTTGCGGGCCGCGGGCGGAAGGTTGCCGAACGAACGAGCCTCGGACAGCGACTCGTCCCACCCTTCCAACTCTTCGTATACCGGCTGCGCCCGGTGGAACAGCGATTGGTGCGATGGGACGTCCTCGAACGTCTCGCCGTCCGCGACGTACCCGGTGCAGACCTTGATCGCGCCGAACCCCGAAAGCACGTCGAGCTTGGTGAGGAAGATCTCGGACAGGCCGTTCAGCCGCGCCGCGTACCGAACCAGGACGGCGTCGAACCATCCGCACCGTCGTTTGCGTCCGGTGGTGGTGCCGAACTCCTTCCCAGACTCCCCCAAACGCTCGCCGTCGGGACCCCGATCCTCGGTGGGGAACGGTCCCGACCCGACCCTGGTCACATAGGCCTTCGTCACGCCGATCACGCGGTCCACCTCCATCGGCCCCACGCCGGCCGAGGCCAGGGCGAACCCGGCCACCGGGTTGGAGGACGTGACGAACGGATAGGTCCCGTGGTCCAGATCGAGGAGCGTTCCCTGCGCCCCCTCGAAGAGGACGTTCTCCCCGGCTCGGAGGCCTTCGTAGAGCAGCCTGGACGTGTCGGCCACGTGCGGTCGCAGTCGCTCGCCGTAGGCTCGATACTCATCGACGATGGTCTCCGCGGAGAGCGGCAAGCGATTGTAGACCTTGGTCAATAGGAGGTTCTTCTCCTTCAGGACGACCCCCAACTTCTCCCGGAAGATCTTCGGGTCGAACAGATCCTGGAGTCGGAGCCCGATCCGAGCCGCCTTGTCGGCATAGGCCGGCCCGATGCCCCGCTTGGTCGTCCCCAGCGCATGCTTGCCGAGATGACGCTCGGTCACCTTCTCCAGCTCCAGGTGATAGGGCATGATCAGGTGCGCGTTGCCCGACACGACGAGGCGCGAGACGTCGATCCCCAGGCCGGACAACGTGTCCATCTCTTCCAGCAGGACGCCGGGATCCACAACCACCCCGTCGGCGATGACCGAGGTGAGGTGCGGATACAGGATCCCGGAGGGGACGAGGTGAAGCTTCAGCAAGTGTCCTTCGGCCACCACGGTATGTCCGGCGTTGTTGCCGCCCTGGTACCGGACCACGAACCGCACCTGGTCGGCCAGGTAGTCGGTGACCTTGCCCTTGCCCTCGTCCCCCCACTGGGTCCCGACGACGATCGAGGCCGGCATGACCCCCCTGCTTATCGCTCCAGGCGGAACCGGATCTCCACTTGCGTGTGGTACTCGGTGATCTTGTTGTCCTGCACGACCGCCGAGGTCCCGCGGATGTCCATCCCCTCGATCCCGCGGATCGTCTTGGCCGCCTCGTTCAGCGCCTGGTGCGCCGCGTCCCTCCACGACTCCGAGGACACGCCGACCAGGTCGATCGTCTTGATGACTGCCATCCCGTCCCCCTTCTACCGCCCCTCGTACACGTCGATGAACCGCCGATAGTTCGCCGAGATGCGCGTCGCCGCGTCGTCGCGCTTGGCCGCGCCGTCCACGAACTCCTTCAGCGGGTTCCACCAGTTGGTCCGACCGATGGCGAACCCGATGTATCCGGGAACGCCGGCGCCCGTTCGGAGCCAATGGTCCACGGCGGCCTCGTCGGCCCCCCGGCCCAGGACGACGCAGGCCACCCTGTCCCGGCCGCCCACCCGGGTCTGCGTGGCAATGGCCTCGCAGTCCTCCCGCCGGTCGATCCCCTCGATCTTCCATACATCGGGCTCCACCCCGGACTGTTGGAGCTCGGCGATGGCCGCCCGCATGAGCTCGGGACGGAGCTCCTTGTCGAATCGGTCGGCGTCGCCGCCCACCGATCCAAGCTGCTCTTTCGTGGCCGGTACCAGGAGCTCGAACAGGAACTTGCGGCCCCACTCATGTAGCCAGTCCGAGAGCTCTCGCAGTCGCTTGGTTTGGCGCTCGTTCATCGCCCCGTCGCCCGCCGGGTTGTACCGGACCAGGACCTTGGTGAAGGTGGGGTTGAATTCCTCGATGTGCTTGCTGTATTCGTCACCGTATTCGAAATCGAACTCGTCCTGCCCCGACTTCTCCACGGGCATGGCCAGGATCAGCCCGTCCGCCTTGGCCGTGCGGGCGATCGCAGCGCCGAACTGCTCGTCAACGAGCAGTCCGGCGCTCGTCCGATCCGCGCCTTCATCCAGGGCATGGAGGAACCCCTCGAAGATGACGTGCTTCGCATCGGAGATCCGCTCGACGTCCTGCGCCGCGGGCTCCCCCGTGACGCCGAAGAACTTCTTCTGGAACGAGCCGCGGTGGTCGAACGCCAGGATGTACAGGGGCCCGTCGTATCCGAGCTCCATCGCGATCCTCTCCTTCCGTCAGTCCCGCTCGAACGGGTTCACCGGCGTGAGCACCTCGACGTTCACCGGCTCCGCCTCCAGCCGGAAGGTCTCGGCGTCCTTTGGCGAACCCACGACGAACCCGTAGTGCATGGGCACCGCGATCTGCGGCGAGATCGACCTGGCCAGCCCGGCCGCCTCGCGCGGGTCCATCGTGTAGGTTCCGCCGATCGGCAGGAATGCTACATCCGTCCTCACCTCGTCGAGCTCGGGTGCGTGGTCCGTGTCGCCGGCGTGGTAGTAGGCCTTCCCCTCGAGCTCCAGGATGTAGCCCACCCACCGGTTGGCCTTGGGATGGTTGTTCAGGCGATCGGGATGCACGTTGTAGGCCGGCACGGCTTGGACGCTGATCCCGGAGACCTCGATCGAGTCGCCCGGCGCGACCGCCACGACGTCCCCTGAGAGATCCCTGGCCACGTCGTGCGGAGCGACGAGCTTGGTCCTCGCCCCGCTGAGCCGCTCGATCTCCTGCGGCTGGAAGTGGTCGGTGTGGGCGTGCGTGATGAGGATGACGTCGGCCGGCGGGTCCTCACCGGTCGTCCCCCATGGATCGATGTAGACCGTGAATCCGTCGCCGGCGAACCGCACGGCCGACTGCCGGAACCACGTGAACCGCTCGAGCATGACCTCCTCCCCCTTCGGTCGGCAGGCGCTTCCCTGTAGTCTGGCAAATCGCCGTGTCAGCGCGCGAACCGGTCGAGCTCCAGGGAGGCGTTCGGGCCAGCCTCTCCCTCCTTCGCCGAAACCGCGACTTCCGACGACTCTATGTGGCGTCCCTGATCTCGCTGGGGGGCGACTGGTTCTTGCTCGTCGCCCTATTCGGTCTGGTCCTTCACTTCACCGGCTCGGCCATCGCCGTGGCCCTCGTCCTCGCCGTGCAGGACCTCATGTACTTCCTGCTCTCGCCGGTCGCAGGGGTGCTGGCCGATCGGATCGACCGGCGGCGGTTGATGGTGGCCGCCGACCTGGCCCGGGCCGTCGTGTGCCTGGGGTTCCTGCTGATCCGAACCGACTCGCTGGTGTGGCTGGCGTTCCTCTTGCTCGCGGTCATGGCCTCGTTCAGCGCCGCCTTCGAGCCCGCGTCCGCGGCTGCGTTGCCCAACCTGGTGGAGGAGGAGGACCTGGCCACGGCCAACGCCTTGTCGGGGTCGCTGTGGGGCACGATGCTCGCGGTTGGCGCCGCGCTCGGCGGCGTCGTGGCCGCCGTGTTCGGCAGGGACACCGCATTCATCCTGGATGCGGTGTCCTTCCTCGCCTCGGCCTGGCTCATCTGGCGGATCCGGCGGCCGTTCGCCGAGCAGCGCATGGTAGAGGACCACGCCGGCGTCGGGGAGGCGACGGTGGAGACGATCCGGTATGCGCGGAAGGATCACCGGGTGCTGGCCCTGCTCGCCGTGAAGTTCGGGTGGGGTATCGCCGGGGGCGTCCTCGTCCTGATCCCACTCCTGGCCCATCGCGAGTACCACGCCGGCGACATCGGCATCGGGCTGCTCATGGCCTCCCGGGGAGTGGGTGCGCTCATCGGTCCTTTCATCGGGAGGTCCGCGCTCGGGCCGCAGGATCGGCGGATCTTCGGCGCGATCGCCCTCGCACTTGCGGTCTTCGGCCTGGGCTATGCGCTCCTCGGGCTGGTCCCGGGGTTGCTGCTGGCCATGCCCACCGTTGCGCTCGCGCACGTGGGCGGAGGCGCGCAGTGGACACTCTCCTCCTACGGGCTCCAGCGGATCGTCCCCGACCGCATCCGCGGACGGATCTTCGCCTTCGACGGGATGCTCGCTCACGTTCGGGCTTTCGAGCCTGTTGACGGGATGGCTGGCCGAGTCCTTCGGCCCACGAGTCACTGCCGTGGGCATGGGTGCGGTGGCCATGGGGTGGGCCGCGGTCTGGTCGCTGCTCACGACCGACGTTCGCCGGGCCACCATGCTCGAGGGCTGCGGAACGGCGACAGCCGAGAGGGAAGCGGCCTAAGGAGCGGATCCTGTGGGTGGCGTGGGGTCGCCGGGTGGAGGTGGAGGCGGTGGCGGCGCCCCCCCGGTGGAGGGTTGGGCGGCCGGCGCGGAGGACGAGCCGCCGGGGGCGCCGAACGAGACGGACGGGGTTCCGGGCGCGAAGCTCACCTGGGGCGGCCCAGCCTCCCGGAGGGTCTCCTCGACCTCGAAGTACTGCTCCACCTTGAAGCCGAAGCTGCCGGCGACCACGTTCGAGGGGAACGACTGGACCCGCCGATTGAACTCACGCACATTCGCGTTGTAGAACCGCCGCGCCGTCTGGAGCCGGTCCTCCGTGTTGGACAGCTCGGACTGCAGAGCCAAGAAGTTCTGGTTCGCCTTCAGCTCCGGATAGTTCTCGGCCACGGCGAACAGCTGGCGGAGTGCGGCGACGAACGGTCCCTCCGCCGCGGCCTGCTCTGCGGGGCTGCCGGTGGCCGAGACGGCCGCCGCCCGGGCCCGGGTCACCTCCTCGAAGACGCCACGCTCGTGCGCGGCGTAGCCTTTCACCGTCTCGACCAAGTTGGGGATCAGGTCGTATCGTCGGCGGAGCTCGGTGTCGATGTTGGCCCACGAGTCCTTGATGAGCTGGCGTCCGGAGACGAAGCGGTTGTAGGAGAGGATGCCGAGGATGACGACGAGCGCCACCACGCCGAGGATGATCCACAGCCAGGCCACGATGACGTCCCTTCTGCGAGCGATCCCGTGAACGACGAGCTACAGCCTACCGGTCCGCTCCGGTCCCGTACAGGTCGAACACGACGCGGGGGACGTGGGCGACGAGCAGCCACTGGATCATCTGGAATCGATCAGGTCGTTCGCGAACTTCCGGTCGGTGCACGTCAGGTTTGAACCGCTGGTTGAAGTCGTCGGATTCGAACTCGATGTCGTGCAGGCCGAGGCGGTCGGCGAGCCGGGTGAGTATGCCCTCGCGATCGAGCGAGAGGTGCGCGCATTGGGCGGCGATCTGCGTGACCGCGCACGAGAATCGGTAGTTCGTCCGGCTCCAGTTGCCCTTGGAGTCGGTGGACTCCACGTAGTACCAGTCGTACGACAAACCCAGCGATGGGGAGGAAGTCGCTCACGACCCGGCCGTCGGACCACCAGCCGCCGGGGTGAAGCGAGCGACCGGCTAGTCGCGGCCCCCACGCACCCATCCCCGACCACCAAGCAGGATCGCCCCCCCGAGCACGATCAGGAGCATCGGCAGCACGTACCGGGCTCGGAGGGTCCAGACGTCGAGCCGGTCGAGCAGGAAGGCGATCCCGGCTGCGATGAAGAACAGGCCCCACACGACCGCCCTTCGGTTCCCCCCCTCAACCATGCTGGACGAGCACCTCCCCGATACCCACCGACAGGTCGAGCGAGAGCACGATGGTCTGACCAGGCGGCGCGCTCGGGGCGACGTCCTTGTCGACGCCGAAGCCCCCATCGCTCTCGCCGAAGATGGTCACCTGGCCCATCCCCGCGTGTCCCCGCACGACGGCTAGTTGGTCCGACGGCAGCTCCACGATCAGCTGCCCCACGCCGACGCGAGCCCGGACCGTGCGCGCCGTGCCCGTGATTGGCACCGGCACGCTCGTGAGGTCCAGGGTGAGCTGCCCGACCGCCAGGCGATATTCGGATTTCACCTCGGAAAGGGACGTGGGGCGCTCGGTCCGTTCGCCCACCCCTCCCTCGAGGGGGATGTCCACGGCCGACGCCGCCGCAAGCAGGACCGTGAGGACGATCCCGATGGCGATGAGCCCGCCCTGCCCGCTCTCGGACCGGCGCCCGGCGATCACCAATCCCAGCCCGACGGCGATCAATGAGCCGGGCAGCACGGCTTTCCACGGCACGTCGCTGACCCCCGCGGCCTGCAGCAGCGCCGTCACGCCGATCACCACGACCACCAGGCCGAGCACCAACCGTCCGGTGTGGAATCGTGACGCGGGGGGCGGCGAAGCAGGAGGTTCCGGGAGGTCGCTCATCGCCTGGAGGACGCCCGGACGATCATGGCCACCCCGACCGCGATCAGGGCCAGCGGCCACAGGTACTTCCCGATCCTCGGCAGCGACAGGCCGAGCAGCAGGATGACGCCGATCGCGATCAGCGCCCCGCCGAACACCAGCCGCGCCATGTCGGCACTGGGTGGAGGGACATCACCGAGGTGCTCCCCCTCCTTCTCCTCGGGGATCAGGATCCATCCCAGGATGTAGAGCAGGATGCCGCCGCCTCCCACGATCGCAAGCACCACGAACGCGACCCGGATGAGCACAGGATCGACGCCCAGATAGCGTCCGATGCCGCCGCACACGCCGGCGATGACGCGGTCGGTGCGGCTTCGGCGAAGGAGCCTCGTGCTGCCGGGTGCGTCGGCCACCCGGCCACCCTACGGCCCGCCGGACGGGGCCTCAAGCCGGGCCGTCGGGAGGTGGCCGGGGTCCTGATCGGCTGCCGTGAGCGCCGCCCTCAGCCGACGGGTTCGGCCGAAAGACGCCGCCCGAGCTCCGCCCCGGCCTCGAGGAGCGCGAACAGGTCCCGATGCTCCCGCGGCATGTACGTGAGCAGCATCCGGCCGTTCACCTCGAACGCAATGTCGTTCTGTCGCGCCATCCATTGCCTGGTGTCGTCGTCGAGGAGGCCGGTGGCGAACCTCGGGTCATGGGCCCGCACGTCGAAAGCCTCCCCGAACCCTTGGTCATCGACCTCGACGACGGAAAGCTGCCCGCGCTCTGCGTGCGGGGTGAAGAACATCTTCGGCTCGATCACGATCGGCGGGACGTCGCGCTCGAGTCCCATCAGCGCGCACGTGAACCGGCGGTCGCCGTCGTCTCCCGAGGTGTATCGGAAGTCGAACAGCTTTACGTCCTCGGTGCGCCAGCTCCCCCACAGAACGTGATCGACCCACCGGCTCGCCGTTCCACGGCTCAGCAGTTCTAGCGGCAGGCCGGCCAGGCCGAACGGATCGCCCTCAGCACCCTGCAACCCCAGCGCCTCGGCCTCCAGGTTCTTCTCCACGGCCTTCTTGCGCAGGTTGAACCGGTAGGCGCCGTACCCCGAGGCCCCCAGGGCCCCGACCACCAGGATGCCGGGCGGCAGGGCCTTCAGGGCGAAACCGAGCAGCGTGACCGCGGCAAGCAGCCCGATAACGAGGCCCCATCCCCTCATGGGGCGAGTATCGGGAGGGCATGCGTCGGGCTTTACGCGCGCCGCACGCCGAACGTGAGGCCGCCGCCCTCGGCGTCGACCTCAACCTCGTCCCCGTCCACGAGCTCGCCCGACAGCAGCTTGACCGCCAGCACGTCCTGAACCTCCCGTTGGAGGAGCCGCTTCAACGGACGCGCCCCATAGGCCGGGTCGAAGCCCTTGTTCGCCAGGTACTCGCGAGCGGCGTCGGTGATGCTGACCACGAGCTTGCGACTCTCCAGCCGGCGCTGGAGCATGCGGACCTGGATGTCCACGATCTGAGCGATCTCGTCCCGGCCGAGCGGCTGGAACACGATGATCTCGTCGACCCGGTTCACGAACTCGGGTCGGAAGGTGGCTCGGACCTCGGCCATCACCTTCTCCGTTCGCTCTTCAGCGGACGAGCCCGGGTCGGTGAACAGGAACCCACCGAGATTCGACGTCATGATGACCACCGTGTTGCGGAAGTCCACCGTCCGGCCCTGCCCGTCGGTGAGGCGGCCGTCGTCGAGCAGCTGCAACAGCACGTTGAACGCGTCTTGGTGCGCCTTCTCGATCTCGTCCAGCAGCACGACGGAGTACGGGCGCCTCCGCACCGCCTCGGTGAGCTGCCCTCCCTCGTCATAGCCGACATATCCCGGCGGCGCCCCGATCAGCCGCGACACGGTGTGCCGCTCCTGGTACTCACTCATATCGATCCGAACCATGGCCCGCTCGTCGTCGAACAGAAATTCCGCGAGCGCTCGCGCCAGCTCGGTCTTCCCCACGCCCGTCGGACCGAGGAAGACGAACGAGCCGATCGGCCTACTGGGGTCGGAGAGCCCGGCCCGGGTGCGGCGGATTGCGTTCGCCACGGCCTCGACCGCGTCGTGTTGGTCGACGACCCGCTGGTGCAACTCGTCCTCCATCCGTACCAGCTTCTGCATCTCGCCCTCCATGAGGCGCGAGACCGGGATGCCGGTCCACGTCGAGACGACCTCCGCCACGTCCTCCTCGTCGACTTCCTCCTTCAGCATCTTGCGGTCCCGCTGGATCTCGGCGAGCTTCGCGTTCTCCTCGTCCATCGAGCCGGCCAGCTCCACGAGCTTTCCGTATCGGAGCTCGGCCGCCCGCTCCAGATCCCCGTCGCGTTCCGCCCGCTCGGCCTCGCTCCTGGCCGCCTCGATGTCCGAGCCGATCTTCCGGATCCGGTCGATGTGGTCCTTCTCCCGGTGCCAGTGCGCCTTCATGGCGGCCGAACGCTCCTGGAGGTCGGCCAACTCCCGCTCCAGACGGGCCAGCCGCTCCTTCGACGCATCGTCCCTCTCCTTCCGAAGGGCGGCCCGCTCGATCTCGAGTTGCTTCATCCGGCGCTCGACCTCGTCGATCTCCGTCGGCATGGAGTCGATCTCGATCCGGAGCCGGGACGCGGCCTCGTCGATGAGGTCGATCGCCTTGTCGGGGAGGAACCGACCGCTCACGTACCGGCTGGAGAGCACGGCCGCCGCGACCAGGGCGGAGTCTTGGATCCTGACACCGTGGTGCACCTCGTACCGCTCCTTTAGGCCCCGAAGGATGGCGATCGTGTCATCGACCGAGGGCTCCTCCACCAGGACCGGCTGGAACCTGCGCTCCAGGGCCGGGTCCTTCTCCACATGCTTGCGGTACTCGTCGAGCGTGGTCGCGCCGATTGCTCGGAGCTCGCCACGGGCGAGCATCGGCTTCAGCATGTTGCCGGCGTCGACCGCACCCTCCGCCGCACCGGCGCCGATGACCGTGTGCAGCTCGTCGATGAACGTGATGATCTGGCCCTCGCTCTCGGCGATCTCCCGCAATACCGCCTTGAACCGCTCCTCGAACTCCCCGCGGTACTTCGAGCCCGCGATCAACGCCCCGATGTCCAGGGCGACCACGCGCTTGTCCTTCAACGATTCGGGGACGTCTCCGGCCACGATCCGCTGAGCCAGTCCCTCGACGATGGCGGTCTTCCCCACGCCGGGCTCGCCGATCAGCACCGGGTTGTTCTTCGTCCTTCGCGAGAGCACCTGCATCACCCGGCGCACCTCATCGTCCCGGCCGATGACGGGGTCGAGCTTCCCACGCCGCGCGAGGTCGGTGAGATCGCGCCCGTACCGCTCGAGCGTCTGAAACTTCTCCTCCGGGTTCTGGTCGGTCACGCGCTGCCGGCCGCGCACTTCCGCTAGGGCCGCCAGGACCGCGTCGCGCTTCAGGCCCGCCTCGCGGAGCAGCCGGTTGGGACCTGCGTCCTCATCCAGGAGGGCGAGGAGCAGGTGCTCGGTGGAGACGTACTCGTCGGTCAGCTTCTTCGCTTCCTCGAACGCTCGCTCGAGCAGGATCCCCATGGCCGGCGACACCCGAACCTCGGCGCCCTGGGCGTACACCTTCGGGATCCGGTCCAGCGCCTCATCGAGGTGGTCCCTGAGCGTGCGGGGCGAGATCCCCAAGTGGTGCAAGAGTGGGTAGATCACCCCGTCGGGGTCCGAAAGAAGCGCGAACAGGACGTGCTCGGGTTCGATGGCCTGGTGGCTGCGGGCGACCGCCTGCTCCCGCGCCGCCTCCAGCGCGGCCTGTGATTTCATCGTCAGCTTGTTCGGATCCAACGATCCCTCACTCCCTCGTAATCGTTCCTGGTCATCCCGTACATCACGCAATCGGCACCGCCGCCGTCGGGAGCGGGAAGGAACTGGCGTTGCACGCCTTCCTCCACGAACCCCAGGCGTTCGAATACCCGGCGCATCGCGGCGTTGTCGGGCGTCGTGCCTCCCTCGACCCTCCGCGCCTCCTCCTCGTCGAACA
>WNFY01006243.1_pt1 | contig 10648 bp, 7 predicted proteins | sample 5400091 | NCBI WGS metagenome assembly WNFY01 (sample SAMN13153364, study PRJNA577476) | soil metagenome | isolation source: 60 cm soil or saprolite under grassland replicate 1 | place: USA:California | collected 2016-06-15
GCCATGCGGAACTCGATATGATTCGGCCCTCCCATTGCGCGTGGGTCTTGCCGATCAAAACTTGATGTTATCGGGCCGACATAGCAGGTGTTGGCTCAAAATATCCCAATGCGCTGACTCGTACTTGATCAGTGGGAACTCCGTTCGGAATGGCGAAGTTGATGTCTATCGATTCGCCTTTCTTTAGGACAACGTAGCGGCCATCCTTATGGGCAAGCCGCTCATCGCTCGGCCTAAGCGTCACGCTTTCCCCAGAGGCAGATCTGGCACGCACAAAGAGCTCGTCGATGTACGAAATTTCCGCCTCCTCCTCGCTGACTCTGAGCACTCCGTCGAAACCATGAACGGTCAGTTCTCCGATTCCCCCCAGAGCCTTCGATTTACGCCCCCTAAGGATACTTCCTTGCCTGAGCCATTTGTCATCCGCATCGCTGCGGCAATAAACGAATGGACATGAGCCAATAAAGGTCCCGCTGAAATAGGAAACATACGCGGGGTTGAAAGGCTCGATCGCATACGACGCACCATTCACATCAACGGCATCGAGAGCAATCGAAGGTCCGTAAACAAATTCTGGCGTTTTCGCAAATCGCGGGGGCTCGCCCCGGAGCGCGTCGATAAATATCTGCTTTGGCATTCTCGCTAGCGAGATCCGTTTCCCGTTCATTTCATAGATGATCGCGATCGTCTGAATCTGCTTGTCGGTGCTCAACCCTTCCGCGCATTCCTGGGAGCGTCGCAGTGCCTCTTTTTGCCTCTCGCTTTCATCGGGACCCGTTAAGTCGCTGTCACCCCTGTCGCCAAAACTTAGCGTAAGATCCAGTGGCACGGCCAGTTTTTCGCCGGGCCTCAGCATACGTGGATTGTACCAGGCTTCCGACTTGGAATTCAGTCCAGCAAAGAGCTTCACATTTTCCTGCGCGGTCCGCACCAAAGGCTCTCCGGCGGCTGGCGCGGCCATGCGGAAATGAAATTCCCCAACCTCGACCGGCTTGTCCGCGATGTTTTCAAGCACGACGACGCCTAATTGGAGCACCGGCATGTCGAGCTCCACAGAGGGAATCGTATCCTCCTCTCCACAGCTGACGCTTAGCACCGATAGGCGCAGAAAATTTGGTGGCATACCGTTACGCGAAATAAATTCAACAAAGCGAATTTCGGGATCATCTCCTGATTGGGTGCGTCGCAGAGCATCAAAATCGGCTCTCGTCCCGAACTTACGTAATTGCATCATTCCGACCGGAATTTCCAAGCGCGTGCCGTCGCGCGTCAGGCGGCCTTGATTTGCAACGAAACTTTCCGCCAACTCAATCCCCCACGATCCATCCGCAAAAAAATTCGCTGGCAGCTTTGCCGAATCAATCATTCTGAAGATAGTCTCATTCTGCCCACCCGCCGGCGCGAACACGCGACCACTCGCCAATCGCTTCAGTTGCTCCTTCTCAATCTTTTTCAATGCCGCTTCATGTTGCTCCGCTTGGACGCGGTCTAGCTTTTCCAAACCGCTGCCACTGGATTCCAGCATCACACCCGGCTCCGCCTCCATACGCTCCGAAAACTTATCCATCAAAGCGCGGAGTTCGCGGAAGGGAGGTGTGTCAACGAGAAAAATATTTCCGCCAAGCTTTGTTTCGAGTTCCGTTGGCAGCTTTTTGTCGCGAACAAGGATGTCGATGGCGTGGCCTTTAAGGACAAAGAACATGCGTTTGATTGGGGGCAAGCTGACAGACAAGATGATTCGCACGTCGTTGACGGAACCCTTCGACAAATCCACCGGGACTTTTCCGTGGACGCCCTCGCAAACTGCTTCGAGGTCAGCTTGATCCTTGGCGACTTTGCGGCTGTCGACTGCTGTGAATTTGAATCGCCCAGCAGGCGCGTCACTGGAAAGCGTGGCACCATCCCTCAGCTTTAGAGTTACGAGTGCCTTTTCTAGCGGCGTTCCGCGGAATTTATCGATTACGACACCTTCGATGTCGACCCTGTATTTCTTCTCATTCGCAGACCACGCAAGCACGGCCACACTGACAAACGCAGCGACCCACAACAAAACGCATACGACTTTTGCGTAGCGCCCGACGACGAGTGTTCGCTTCATCGCACCGACGAACCAGTTCTCGCCTTCTTTTACCGTCGCCGGGCTGAGGAATGCATTCAGCAGCGCGATGCTGATGGTTACCAAACCAGAAACAGCTGCGAATGTGCCGCCCCCGATGAGAAAATAAAGAGACGCAACGCAGGCGATCAGTCCGAGAACCAGGAACGCCTGCCATAGGCGAGACGTGGAGGCATCTACCATAGTATGTGGTGTAGCATTCACAGATTATGCGTTTCAAGGAAATTCGCGACCTGACGCTATGTCTTTTGGGTTAGGCCATTAGCGCGATCACCCCGAATCGCCCGCGCCCGTGCGGGCAAGATACTGATGACCGGGAGATTGTCGCGATTGCCTGAAACACTGAGCAATGCACGTTTATGAAGTCCGCCCGCGCAAAGATCATCGCGGCGTCACTCTAATTTCCGAGGTGCTGCCATTCGGTCGCTTGTGGTACGGCGAGCCAAACGCGATTGCAAATGCAATCGGCTACGCAAAGTTCTACAGCCGGTCACATGATGCCGTGATTCGCGTTTACGATGAAGCGGGCAACGTGATCGAAACGCACGAGCAAGCGGGTGAGTTCAAGGAGCCGTAGCGCAGCAACAAAGATTGTTCGCCCGCGTTGCAGCGGCGTCATTTAAGCTTGCGTAGATCGAACGCGATTCGTGCGATGCCGTAGAACAATAATGCCGCCCCGATCGGCACCAGCCAAACGCCCAATCCGGGGTCGCCGTCGTAGATTACAATTCCGCCGAGAAAGAATCCCGCCGGCAGTAGGATCGCAGCCCAAATCAATGCAAAGGAAACTGAAGGGCGGAGACCGAAGCGGTCCGCCTTCCGTCCTGTCAAGCCGGCGGCGATGTTTACGAGCGCGAGCAGGGTCCCGTGCGCGTGGGCAAGTGTGAACATGAGTCGCCGCGTTTCGTTCCCAACGTCTACATACCACCCGACCTTGAAACCATGCAGCGTCTCGAGGACGCCTCCCAAGGATAAAAAGACGAGAAGCGACCACCAGCCAAAGCGCAAATTACGGACCGAGTGGTGCATGGTGGATAGTGCGCGAGCGGATTGGCGAATCATTCCGCGAGAAAAATTGGTTTGTCGTCACGTTCGCCCCGTAATCGTTGGAAAACATCTTGTTGGAAGCGGCCGTCCGAATCGATTGCGGTCTCTGGTCGATAAACTGCATTCAGGTCGCGCACTTGGCGCAGCCATTTTTCGTAAGCGCGCGTCGCCGCTTCGCCGAGCGAATGGTCGGCCGCAGTGTAGGTGAAAGAAAAGTCGGAAAATCCGGGCAGCGTTTGAAGCGATTTCCACGCATCAAAGCGCACAGCGGCGTAGGAATCGGTCATGCTGTAAATGAGGTAAGGATAAAGCCAGTCGCGCCCTGCGGTTTTTTGGGCACTTTCCCAGCCCATCCCCCAGGCAATGAGCGCGCGCTGCCCGGCATCACCTTTTAAAATCCACTGCACGGCGGCTGCAATAGTTCGATCGTCTTTCGAGAGTTCCGGCACGGGTTGGTTGTACCACGCGTGGAGATTCTGCGCAGTCCATGTAAGCGTTTGGTCAAGATGGCAAAGATTGCAGGCATTAGGCCGCCCATAGGCGATGCTTTCCTGCACGGTTGGCGAAGAAACCTGATGGCTGCGCATCGCGTGTAGCAATCCGAAGGTAGTGCGCGGCATATGGCAGTTGTAACAGCGGCTGCCGGATGAGTCCGCGGTATGATGCGTGTGCGCAACGAGTCTTGCGCTCATATCTTTGTGGCATTGCAAACAGGCCGTGTCGGAATCCATTTTCGGTTTTAACTGGCCAGTGCGCGCCCACGTTTTCGCATCGGCTTGGCCGGGAGAATCAAGATGCATTTCGTGGCAGGAAATGCAGGAGAACTCGCCGCCGCGAAAACAGGGCGACGCTTGTACTGCGTTGAACTCTCGCCCGGTCACGCGAATCATCCCATCGCCCCAGAATCGATTCTGAAAAAAATCCGGCTCGGTGCGGCGAATGAAATCCTTTTGTTCACCATGATCCGGCGCGTTTGGTTGAACCACGAAGCGTTGAGAGAGATCGTGAGCGCCAGGGCGGAAGCTGCCGCCGTGCCGATTGAAATCGATCTTGTCCGTCATGTCGTTAAACGCCCAGACGCTGTGACATTGCCCGCAGGCAAGCCCTGACTCCGGGCCTTTCAAACTGGCAGGATTGGTGACCGTCGGATCGGACTTCGTTGTGAGATGAATCTTGAATCGGTGAATCGGATTACGGTTGCGTTCGATGTGCTCGCGTCCCTCGCTATGGCAGGCTTCGCATGCGATCCCGAACTCAGCCACCTGTGAATCCCACTTGTTGCCTGCAACAAAACGTGATTGGCCCTGCGTAACGTGGCAATCCATGCACGCGCCATTCCATGCCCCCACAGAATAATATTCTTTCACATTCGGCGGAATCAGGAATGTTTCGTTCACTGGCGCCCATATTTTTTCAGCAACAATATAGGCGAAGGGAAATTGCTGCAGGGTGCGGCCCTCGCCCGTCTCCAGCCACAGGATTTGCAGCGTGTGCGAACCGGTCACGAGTACGACTTGTCGCGGTTCGCCGTAACTGCCGCCTTCCGGTCGCACGCGGACAAAGAATTTATCGCCGTGCCGCTCTCCTTTGTATTCACGGCCGTCGAGTGCAAGTTCGAGCTTGCCTGTGTCCTTCGGCAGACTGTCCGGGGTCGCTACCTGTGTCATGGTACGATGAAACGACGCGTGCCAACTCGCATAATTCCCGGGATGACACGCGCGGCAGGCGTTTGAGGTCGCATAACCTGCGATCTGTGACTGGATCGGACGATTCTCTGGCGGTAAAGCCTCCCGCCGGAATTCGTGGAGCGAAATCAATGTCAGAGCGCTTGCGGCTGCAATCGCTGCGATAACAAACAGCCCCTGCCACCAAGATCGAGACAGCTTCGGCACAATTTCTCGGATCGATATTATGGGAAGCGAGACGCACGGGCAACCCTCCTTGTTTGCTATCTACTGCACACTCAGCGTGTGAAAAAGGAACCGCGCGGCCCATGTACTGAGAAATTTTCAAATCCAACGCGGATGCGCGGCGCGTGCCAAATCTCAACGGCGGCTTTTTGCGTACCTAAAAGATATGGATGCGCCGCGAGCAGTCGTGATTCAATTCGTTCGGGGCCGACAAATTGTGCGAAGCACTTGCAGCCCGCTGCACCGACATGGTGACGATCCCTGATCTGATCGATCTCGACGAAGGACGGATAGCTGATAAAAACGACGCGCCGATAAGCGCGCGACCATGCAATCTGCCAGATATATGTTCAAGTGAACCTTTATACAATTGCAGCGCTATTTCCTTTTCCACTGAGCGCCGCCAAGTAGCGGCAATACGAACAGGTTTGCCAGAATGTCGATAATACAACCTGCGAGCACGACTAAACCGAAACGTTGCGTCGGCGGAAAATTGGACAGGACGAAAATGGCGAAACCGGCGGCGATGATCACGTCCGAATAGACAATTCCACGCCATTGTTCTTCGCGTGCGGCCACCCACGCTTGCCAGTCTTTCTTTCCATCGCGTTGCGCGCGGCGAACGCCAAATACAAGGTGAATCATCGAATCGATCGCTATACCGATGCAAACATTCGTGGCGGGCGCCGAAATAATGTCCATCGGCGCATGTACCCAGCCGATGCCGCCAAGCATGCACAGCGGCACCAGAGTCAGGCTTATAATCATGGCCACCGCGCCGCGCACCGACCGCGCGACGATCCATGCGATCACGATGAACAAAAAATTCAGCCAGAACAGACCCGTGACCAAACTGGAGCCAACAAGCTTCGCCAGCCGGCCTTGCAGATAGTAAATGCCGCCGACGAGGGACGGCGTAAAGCCACGCTTCCGGCAGATCGCGCGCAGGTCGTCCACGACATCGAGCCGCAGTTTGTGGCGACGGGTTTCGACCATTCGAAGCAAAAAGACTGCTTGCGTGCGATCCTCAGTTACAAAACTTTTGGCTACCCGCGCGTATTTCGGCTGCTCCATGATCTCCATCATCTTTTCGTAACTCAGCAGGAACGAGAAGGGCGTGCGGTCCCCTTCGGCCAAAAGAGTGGGAAGCGAAATCACCGTTCCGACATCTTTGTAATTTGCGAGGGCGCCATGCAGCGTCCACATTTTCTGGTAGGCGGCGTCCGTGTTCAATTTGCTGCCGTCCGCAGCAGCGACGACGAGCGTGAGCGGGTTGCAACCGCCGTTACGGTCCACGTATTCGAGTCCGTCATGTAAACCAAATGGGACAACGCAATGACAAAGACGATTGTCCCGAGGTTGACGGTCAAGATGCCGATCTTTTTCCCGAACGCCGATTGCAGGAGCAATGTCAACAAAACGGCACTCGTACAAGTGGCGAGCATTCCCAGAAATACGCGGCCCGAACGGAACATCGCCGCCATCGTCAGGCCAAATAAAACGACCGCCGTGAGGCTGAAGTACCAAAAATCGTGGGCCAAACTGCGCCGGATCATCTCCACCACATACGGCGGCCCGGCGATATGAATTCCAAAATTTTGTGCGTCGAGCTCATGAATGATTTGCTCGATGCGTTTGATCGGTTTTTCCGGGTCTTTGTGTTCCAGAAAAACCAGTACGTTAGTGGACTTGCGGTCCCGGGCGATCAGCAGCCGACTCCAAAATGGACTGGCCAGCCCATCCTGAAAGCTCTTCGGCCCTGCGGCGACGCTTTTTACCGCACTCACCTCATCGATCGCCGCGATCTGTTGCGTGAGTTTTTGCATTCGCCCGAGATATCGCGGCGACGAAATGTCCTGGGACGATGCGGCCAGGATGAGTTCTGGCTGCGAGGGGAATTTTTGCTCGATCTTTTTGGTTTGAACGATGCCAGGATCGTTGGTGGAAAAGAAAAAATTCTCATCCACCACAGGCTTAAGATCGACAAACGCCGCCACGAGGACGAACAACACCGCCGTGACGGCGAGCATGTCCCAGTGCATGCCGAATCTGGGACGTTTGCTCCAAACCGCGTTGAGAAATTTCATCGATTCAGCGTTGGATGATTACGTAACTGCATCGGCGCTCAACGCTCACAGGAGAGGAAATGGAGGCGGCTTCGTGCGTGGGACACGGCGGTAGAGGCAAACGAAGTGCTTATAGTGACCTCGCGCAACATCTAATGGATCGCGCATAAGCGGCGGCCAACAGACAAGACAGATCTATTCCTCCAGAAGTGGCCGCCGCGGACCGACAGCTTCATGCGTATGTTAGGCAGCGCCCGGCGTCGATCCTTCCGTCGCACGCTCGATCAAACCAAAGAAAGAAAGGATACTGCGGGAAGTTAGGGGCGGTTACTAGTGCCCGCCCGTGACGGCTCTTTACTTTTCGGCACTCGGCGTGGCCTCGATTTCGCTGCTGCTGCCCTGCGTAGGTCTTTCTTGGTTCGTAACATTTGGGGCATTTTGTAAAGAGTTAATCGATGGCAGAAGCTGGAGCGAAATCGTCACCCTGTTTTTTGTTCTGAGTCTGATTTGGGTTCGCTCTCGTGCGGCGGAGCTGACTCCTTACTCTCTGCTGTAGATTGAGTCGTTGAGAGGTGGTTGTGGTGGTGGCAGTACGCGCCGCAGTCGTCGCCAGCGGCTACAGCTCCTTGCAGGCTGATCTGCCGCAAATTTGACGGCTAAGCTCAGGCAATTCTTGCAAGCTGGTGAGTATGAAGTCGTCTTCTTTTTCGTATTTCGGCAGGATTGACATACCGCCGGTCGGGGATGGCGGCGACGCGCATCTTCGCAGCCTTGGCCGCGGCAACACCGGGGTATCCGCGTCACGCCCAACGTTTACACCACGCTCAATGAACTGGACTGTTTCTGCGAGCAGATGGAACTGATCGCGCGGAAAGGCCTGCCCTCGTAACACAGCGTTCAGCGGGCAGCTTCCGTCGCGATGCCCGGCATCGCGAACCCGATCGCTTTCAATTCCGCGGCAAGCAACTCTGCCTGCTCTGCCGTGAGCTCGACCAGCGGCGGCCGCAGCCTGGTCCACTGCGGGGCGTTCCCGTAGATCGCAATCGCCTGCTTCAACGCCGCGATCATGGACGGAAACCTCCTGCTACTGAACACCTCACGCACGACATTTAACCGCGCCTGCTGCGTTGTGAGTTCTGTAGGGGAAGCGTCTCTATGCTCTTTATACAGCTTGTGAATCGCCGCCGGGTTCACGTTGGCCGTCGCGGAAATGGTGCCCACACCGCCATTGCGCATATTGGCGAGCAAGAACGACTCGCTGCCCACAAACACGTCGAAACCATTCTTGGCAAACGCGTCGAGAAAAGTTTTGGTGTTGTTCCAATCGCCCGAGCTGTCTTTCATCCCGGCGATCGCGTTTGGATAAGCTTTTAGGAGGCGCTCGACCAATTTTGGTGTGACACCGACGATCGCCACCGGTGGAATATGGTAGAGGTAAATTTTCAGACGCGTATCGCCGACGCGTTGCACCACTTCGCTGAAGTAACGGTAGAGACCTTCTTCGCTGACCTTCTTATAATAAAAAGGCGGCAGCATCAGCACACCGGCGCAACCGTGTTTTACCGCATGCGCCGTGAGCTCCACTGTCTCGGTGATCGAGCAGCAACCAGTGCCCGGCATCATGCGGGACGGATCGATGCCGGCCGCGATCAGGGCATCGAGCAACGTCGATCGCTCTTCGGCTGCCATCGAGTTCGCCTCGCTGTTGGTGCCAAACACGGCCAGCCCGCAGTTCTGCGAAAGTAACCATTGGCAATGCCTGATGAATCCTTGCTGGTCAGGCGAAAGATCGGCCTTGAACGGGGTTACGACGGGCGCCAGTACGCCGCGGATGCGTTGACTCGGCGGCAAAATCTTGGTTTCCGGCATCGCCAAAAGAAAGCCGAAAGTTAGAATCATGGAAAGCTGAATGGCGCGCGAGGGCGCTGCTCCCGGTCCGAACTTCCAACTTTCTAGTCCCTACTTGTTCCTTTTGTGATCGCCCGCCACAGCTGACGGTTGTAAACGTCCTGTCTCTTACCATTCATCGCCAACCACTGGATTTGCACTCGGCTCGTTGTCGGGTGCATCGACACTTTGCGTTATCATCTTCTTCATCCTTGTGCTTGTGCATCCAGATGTTCGCCGTGCCTTCACTGACACCGTGTAACCAATCGCTGCAGCCAACCCAGCACCTTGTTGATGCCCACGGATTTTATGCATGCTCTTGACGGCAAGATGCTGGGTGGCTGAGCTCCGTCTCGTTAGGCCGGATAAGACAAGTATTTGTATGAAACGCACATTCCGGTCGCGAATACCGCGGTTTCTAAGAACTTCTGCTTCTGTGTTAACGTGGCGGGATTGGAGTTTGCGCATCGTGGCATTTGCCGCGAAGGAGCAGAAGTACGATGCGTTTCATGCCGCCGTTCGCCTTCATTGCTCTAGTTCTGATTCTAGCGCGGGCCATCACTGAACTGTGGCTAAGCCGGCTGAACCAGCATCACGTGCGCGCACACGTGAATGAAGTGCCGCCTGCATTTCGCGGAATCATTGACGAGGCCATATATCGCCGTTCGGTTGAATACACGCTGGCCAAGAGCCGTTTTGGAGATATCGCCGACGTGTTCGATGTCGTGGTGCTCATCGCAGTGCTTTTCAGCGGCGTGTTACCATGGGCATTTGGAAGATTCAGCGCGAGCTTCGGCAGTTCGATCTTGGCGATGGCTGGTTTTTTCTTCGTTATAGGCATCGCGTTGAGCATCCCAGGATTGCCCTTCGCCTGGTACGCGCAATTCAAACTCGAAGAGCGATTCGGGTTCAACACGACAAGCATCAAGACGTGGATCCTCGATCGTGTGAAAGGATTTCTGCTCGCGGTGCTGCTCGGATATCCGCTGCTTGCGTTGGTGTTGAAACTGATCGAGTGGACCGGCGCAAACTGGTGGCTTTGGGCGGCGGCGGTTGTCATTGCATTTCAATTGCTAGTGCTGCTCATCGCGCCGGCGATCATCATGCCACTTTTCAACAAGTTCACACCGTTGCCGGAAGGAACGCTGCGCGAGCGCCTCTTTGCACTAGGGCAGCGCACCGATTTTCCCACCCGCAGCATCGAAGTGATGGATGGCAGCAAACGCTCGCGCCACTCCAACGCCTTCTTCACCGGGTTCGGACGTTTTCGAAAAATTGTCCTGTTCGACACACTCGTCGCGCAGCTTACCGAACCGGAACTGGAATCGGTGCTCGCGCATGAAATTGGCCATTACAAAAAGCGCCACGTACTGAAGTTGCTCGGCCTTTCTATCGCCGGCGTGTTTGTGGCGTTCGCTGTCATCGCGTGGCTGGCGCGTCAGCAATGGCTTTATCGCGCGTTTGGTTTCGAGTATCGCGGAGGCTTTGCCGCCACCAATGTGGTCCCTGCGATGCTGCTGTTTGCGCTGTTGGCGGGGACGATAAGTTTCTGGGTTTCGCCATTCGTTCACATCTGGTCGCGCCATTTCGAATATGAGGCAGATGGATTCGCGCGCGCGACA
>WNFY01011128.1_pt1 | contig 10645 bp, 12 predicted proteins | sample 5400091 | NCBI WGS metagenome assembly WNFY01 (sample SAMN13153364, study PRJNA577476) | soil metagenome | isolation source: 60 cm soil or saprolite under grassland replicate 1 | place: USA:California | collected 2016-06-15
GACGACACCCTTGTGGGCGTCGGGCCTGCAGGGCCAACCCCCTGGGACGCCGTCTCACGTCAGTCCTCAAGGGACAAGCAGGCCAAGCGTTCCCAGGGGGAGACCCCATGAGCAAGGAGGGTAGAGCCATCAGCAGGTCCCGCCTCGCCGCCGCCATCGCCATCCCCCTGCTGCTCGCCCTAGGGCTCGTCTTCACCTTCCTCCAGGGCCGCCCCGCCGGCCAAGCAGGCCCGGCCGCCGTCGCCCCGAGTTCCTCCATCCCGCCGCCCCCCACCACCAGCAAGCCCAACCCCCCGAAAGCCACGGGCGAAGACTGGCTCGCGATCATGAGCGACATCCTCACCTACCGCCACCAGCTCTACGAGCACCCCCAACCCAACCTCCTCTCCCAGATCTACGACAAGCGCTGCCCCTGCTTCGTCCAGGAACGCAACGTTCTCGCCGACCTCCAACGCCGAGGCCTCAAGTACACCGACCAGGGAGTCCAGGTCCTCTCAGCCAAACTCTTAGGTCGCGCTGCAACGAACCGCTCGATTGTTGCCGTCGAAGTGGTCAGCCAGACTCCGCAACAGACCCTAATCGACCGTGCCGGGAAAATTGTTCAGCGGAAAGCTGGCTCTGGCCCGAGCAAGACGGCCTATCAACTTCTGCGAGGAACAGACGGTCGCTACCGAGTCACGCTCATTGGCATCAGCCAGCCTGAGGATTGAGAGGCCCCGATGACGTTGGACAGGAACCGGAGCCTGGGAAGGGCGGCGTGCCAGCTACTCGGGCTGATTGCATTTATCCTCGTAGCTATGAACCTGAATCCCTTCACCGCCAGGGCCCAAGAGGAGCCCGGCGGTGGAGGGATCTCACCTAACAGGCTCTGGATCAATGCGAGGCTTGGCCAACCTGGAGCCGGAGCGCAGGGCCGAGTCGGAGGACCAATGACCGGTCGGTCCCTTCGATACATTCGACTCGGCGCCCAGCCGCAGTGCACCCCAGTGACATTCCAGGCTCCGGCCGGAATTCAACCCTGGTTTGGTTCTGGCGCAGACCCTACGCTTGAGACGGAGAGCGTGGAGGTAGTGTCGGTCAATCGGCAGGACCCTACGGATCAAGTGCCGTTGGGGTTCGGGTGTGTGAATCCGGGTGAGTTGGTGCAGGTGCCGACTGCGGAGGAGATCCTGAGCATCTTTAGAAGTCAGTACATCCCCAGGCCGGTAGTTCGGCTGAGCCCGGGCCAGCGGGGGCTGACCGGCCTGGCGACCTGGTACTGGTACCCGGGCAACGCCGACGTGTCGGTGGGCTTCGGCGCCCGCGGGTTCGCGATCGCGGCGAGCGCCACGGCGACGAACTTCCGGTGGTCGACGGGCGACGGGTCCGTGCTGACGAGCCCAGGACCCGGAAGCCCGGCGACACCCGCGGCGCAGCACGTCTACAGCACCAAGAGCGCGGGCTACCCGGTCAGCTTGTCAATGGTGTGGACCGGGCGCTACACATGGAGCGGCTTTGGAGATAGCGGGAGCGGCCCGCTCGGGCCGGTCACGGTGACCGGTGAAACCTATCCCTACCCAGTCGCCGAGGTTCGCAGTGTCCTCCAATAGATTCGATCCGCTCGACGAGAACGAGCGCGAGTGGCTGCGCTCCTCCCGCCGCCAACGAACGCGGCGGGCATGGGTGTCGCTTGCGGGCGTCGTCATAGTCGTCGGCCTGCTGGTCTGGCTGGTCATCGCGCTCCTGCCACGCAACGGTGGCGGCGGCATCACCACGCCCGTCGACACTTCGGCGCAGGAGCGGCTGCTGGCCGACTCGCGCCAGGCCCTGCAGGACTGGGGGCGCTTCGGCGTGAGTGGCGACCTCAACGTGGTGAAGGCGTCCTTCTGGCCGGACGGCCCTCAGTACAAGCAGCTCACCCGCGAGGCGCCCCGGCTCCGGCAGCACCCGATCGGGCCGCCCGCCTACCAGTTCGCGTTGCAGGATCCGGTGACGGTCCTGCAGGCGGGCGGCGACCGGCTGGTGCGCGGCGTGGTCAAGAGCACCCGTCAGGGCCAGCCGACGCGCTCCTTCCGCTGGGACATCTACATGCGCCAGGACCGCGGCGCCGGCGGCCGCTGGCGCGTGTGGACGGTCGCGAACACTCCCCAGCGCTGAGCGGCCCGCCCGACAGGGGCCGGCTATGCCCCGCCGCTCACAGGCGGGAGCATGATCAGCTCGCCCGGGAAGATCACGTCGGGGTTGCCGGACCGCAATGAACTGCGGTTGACGGCGATGACCCGCAACCAGTAGGTGGCGATCTCGTGATCGGACAGGTCGCTCGATCGCCGGTTGCTGACCGCGGCGAGGTGGTCCCGCGAGATCGTCCAGAGGTTGTCGCCCTGCACCACCCGGTGGGACCTGGCTGGCTGCCCCGGTGGCGGCTGCGGACTGGGAGCGGGCTGCCGGTTGCCGCCTCCCGGCGGTCCCGTGGTGGTCGGCGGGGTCGTCGGGGCGGTCGTGCTCGACGGGCTCGTCCTGGGGGTGGTGGACCGTGGCGGGGCGGTGGACCCTGGCGGTGCCGTGGTGCTGGGCGGCGCCGTGGTCGACGGCGGCCCCGCCGGCCGCGGCACGTAGCCCGTGGTGGTCGGCGCGCCGCCGCTCGACGGGCTCGCGGCCGGCGGCTCGGCGGTGCTGCCCGGCGCCGCTGTCGTGCCCGGCGCCCCCGTGCTCGTCGGCGCCGTGGTGCTGCCCGGCACCCCCGTGCTCGTCGGCGCGGTGGTGGTGGTGGTGGTGGTGGTGGGCGCCGTGGTACTGGTGGGCGCCGTGGTGCTCGGTGGGGTCGTGGTGCTGGGCGGCCTGGTGCTCGGTGGCGTGGTGGTCGAGCTCGGCGACGGCTCGGCCGTGGTCGGCGAGGTCGACGTCGGCCGGGGCTGGGCGGCCGGTGGGTGGCCGGCGGGACGGGGGACGTAGCCGGGCTGGCCCGAGGTGGTCTGGGTCGGCTGCGGCGCCAGCAACCCGGCCGCATGCGGGAGGTACCCGGGCAGGCTGGCGACTCGGGCGGACGCCTGCTCGAGCGCCGCGTCGGCGAGCGTCTGATCGCGGGGTGGGCCGGCAGGGTTGGGGGCATAGGCGAGGGGGCGGGCGGGTGCCGGTGCCGGCGCTCATCAGCGAGGTGGCCAGCGTGAGCGCGAGGGCGTGGTCGGTGGCCCTGCGGACAACCGGAAGCGTCAGCCAGCGCACGGCCCGGATGGCGCTCGGCACGCGCGTCAAGCAGGCGAGCAGGTAGAGCAGGTTGCTGCCGAGCAGCCACCAGGCGATCAGCAGCGCGATGCTGCGCAGGATCGCCACCAGGACGTCCTCGACCGGGCTGTTCAGCAGCCACGGCGTCAGGCTGTGCCAGGGGATCCGCAGCTCGGGGACACTTCCGAGCCGGGTGAGGAGGACGACCGCCGTGACCTCGAAGGCGAGCAGGGACAGGAAGGACCCCGCTCGCCTCAGGACGGCGGATCGGCTGGTTGCCACCATCGCCTCGCTTGCCTCCGCGCCCCCGTGATATTGGACAATGTACACAAGTGCGCCATGAGTGTGGACCACGCGGCAACCGGTGTCAACGCGGCCGGCTTGCTGTGGGGGCAAGGCACGCGAGAGCCTACTGGGCCTACGATCCAGAGGATCCCGAGAGCAAGGAGTCGGTGCCGTGCGTGTCGCCGTGCTGAGTCGTGAGTACCCGCCCGAGGTCTACGGCGGTGCGGGGGTGCACGTCGAGTACCTGGCCCGCGAGCTGGACCGGCTCGTCGACCTCGAGATCCACTGCTTCGGCGAGCCCCGGACGGCGGTGGCTCCCGGGCCCTCCAAGGTGGTCGCCTACCAGCCCTGGGAGCGCCTGGCCGGCGACGCCAGGCATCTCAGCGCGCTGCGCACCGTCTCGACCGACCTCGCCATGGCCGCGGGCGTCGAAGGCGTCGACCTCGTCCACAGTCACACCTGGTACGCCAACCTGGCCGGGCACCTGGCCAAGCTGCTCTACGGCGTCCCGCACGTGCTGACGGTGCACAGCCTTGAGCCGCTGCGGCCGTGGAAGCGGGAGCAGCTCGGTGGCGGCTACGAGGTCTCCAAGCTGTGCGAGCGCATCGCCATGGAATCGGCCGACGCCGTGGTGGCGGTCTCGGCCGGAGTGGCCGACGACGTGCTGACCTGCTACCCGCGGGTCGAGGCCGGCCGTGTGCGGATCATCCACAACGGCATCGACGCCAACCAGTACCGGCCCGACCACGGCACCGACGTGCTGGAGCGCTACGGCGTCGACCCTGGCCGTCCCTCTGTGCTGTTCGTCGGCCGGATCACCAGGCAGAAGGGCGTCCCGCACCTGCTCGACGCGGCGCACGAGTTCGATCCGGCGGCGCAGCTGGTGCTGTGCGCCGGCGCGCCGGACACGCCCGAGCTGGGCGCCGAGGTCGCCGAGAAGGTGGCCAAGCTCCAGGCCGAGCGGAGCGGGGTGGTCTGGATCGAGAAGATGCTGGAGCGCCGCGAGGTCATCCAGCTCCTCACCCACGCGACCGTGTTCGTGTGCCCCTCGGTCTACGAGCCGCAGGGGATCGTGAACCTGGAGGCGATGGCCTGCGAGACCGCGGTGGTGGCGACCGCGACCGGCGGCATCCCGGAGGTTGTCGCCGACGGGGTCACCGGCCTGCTGGTCCCGTTCTCCAGCGACCGCTCCGGCGTGGCCTCCGATCCGCGGGCCTTCGCCAGGGACATCGCCACCAGGGTCAACCGCGTGCTGCGCGACCCGGCGCTGGCCGAGCGGCTCGGCCAGGCCGGCAGGAAGCGCGCTGTCGAGGAGTTCGGCTGGGACGCGATCGCGGCGCAGACCGCCGCGCTCTACCGCGAGCTGCTGTCGTCCCCGGACTGAGCCGCCGGGCCGCCCGCGTCATCCCGGCGACGTCCGGCCTTGGCCTTCGGCGTCGCGATCCCGTCGAGCAAGAGGTCGATGACGCCCTCCATGCCGGCGCGGTCATAGCTCGGCCGGCCGGCGCTGATCATGTGGCGGTACGAGACGAATCCCATCAGCACGTCGAGCGCCAGCTCGATGTCGATATCCGCGCGGATCTCGCCCCGCTCGACCCCGCGCCGGAGCACGTCCGCCGCGATCCGGCGGCGCGGCTCGACGATGTGGCGCATGAAGGCGTCCTGGAGCTCGGGATGCCGGGCCCGGGCGCTGGCCAGCCTGAGCATGAGCTCGGTGACCTCGGCCGAGTCCTTGGGACGGAAGGCCTGGCGTGCGAGGTAGACCAGGTCCTCGCGGACGCCGCCGCTGTCGGGGTCGACGAACGGCTGCTCCTTCATGCAGGCCACCGCCTCGACGACCAGGTCGGCCTTGGAGGGCCAGCGCCGGTAGATGGTGGCCTTGCCCACGCCCGCACGGCTGGCGACGGCCTCGATGCTCATCCTGGTGAAGCCCTCCTCGAGCAACAGGTCGAGGGTGGCGTTCAGGATCGCCTCGTGCGCCCGCTCGCTGCGGGGCCGCCCGGGGCCCTTGGCGGGTCCCGGGCGGGAATCGGACATGGTCGTCATGGTATCGATCATCCCACGTGAAGCCCGACCTCAGACCGCTCGGTGCCGGAATCATCGGCCTCGGGCGCTGAAGCCCTCGCGGGCAGGAACAGCAGCGCGACCAGCGCGCCGAGCAGGGCCACGCCCGCGCCGGCGAGCAGCGCCACGTCCATGCCGTGGATGAATGCCGACCGCGCCTCCGAGGCCAGGGCCTGGCCCTGCGCGCCGCCGATGCGGCCGGCGATCTGGACGGCGGCGCCGACCGAGTCGCTGGCGGCGTTGCTCAGCCCCGCCGGCAGGCCGCGCAGCGTGTCGAGGAGGCGCGCCCCGTAGACGGAGGACAGCAGGCTGCCGAGCACGGCGACGCCGAGGACACCGCCGACCTGGCGGACGGTGGTCGACACCGCCGAGCCGACACCCGCCCGCTCGCGCGGCAGCGCGCCCATGATCGCCTCGGTCGAGGGCGCCATGGTGGCGCCCATGCCCAGGCCGAGGATCACCAGCGAGGTGACGACCAGGCCGTAGCCACTGGCTATCGACGCGGTCGCCAGGATCGCCAGGCCGATGGTGACGAGCGTCAGGCCGCCGGTCACCACCACCTTGGTGCCGAGCCGCTCGGTGAGCCGGGCGGACAGCGGCGCGGCGACCATCAGCGCGAGGGCCACCGGGACCAGGCGGACGCCGACCTCGAGGGTGCCGTAGCCGAGCACGAACTGGAGGTACTGGCTCAGGAAGAACAGCGAGCCGAACAGCGCGAAGAAGACCAGCGCGGTGCCGAGGCTGGCGGCGGTGAAACGCCGGTTCTCGAACAGGCGCACGTCCATCATCGGGTGGCGTACGCGGAGCTCAGCGAAGACGAACGCGCCCAGCAGCACCACCGCGGCGGCGAACGAGGCCAGGATCGTGCCGTCCGTCCAGCCGTGCGACGGCGCCTCGATCAGCCCGTAGACGAGTGCGGTGAGGCCGAGCGTCGACAGCACGGCGCCGACGGGGTCCAGCGGCGTCGCCGCCGGGTCGCGCGATTCGGGGATCAGCACCAGGCCAGCCAGGATCGCCAGGGCGATGACCGGCACGTTGATGAAGAAGACCGAGCCCCACCAGAAGTTCTCGAGCAGCCATCCGCCGATCACCGGCCCGATGGCGATGCCGATGCCCGAGAAGCCGGCCCAGATGCCGATCGCGCGGCCGCGCTCCTCGGCAGGGAAGACGTTGGTGACGATGGACAGCGTCGAGGGCATGATCAGCGCGGCGCCGATGCCCATGAGCGCGCGGAAGCCGATCAGGCTGCCAGCGCTGCCGGCGAACGCCGACAGCACCGAACCGATGCCGAAGATGGTCAGGCCGCCGCCGAGCACCAGCCGGCGGCCGTAGCGGTCGCCGAGCGATCCCGCCGTCAGCAGCAGGCTCGCGAACACCAGCGCATAGGCGTCGACGATCCACTGGAGCTGGCTGGCGTTGGCGCCGAGGTCGCGGACGAGCGTGGGCAGGGCGACGTTGAGGATCGTGTTGTCAAGGCCGATCACCAGCAGGCTCAGGCAGAGGACGCCAAGGGTCCACCAACGGCGCTGGTAGGCACGATCGGGGTCCAATCAGTTGCTCCCTTCGTGTCGAACATGAGCGAAACGGGCTCGTCTCGAAACTCTGGGTGCAGGCTAGCAGCGCCCAAGGAGAAACGCAACGGTCTCGTTTCGTAATCTGGCGTCGCAGCGCGGCCGTGCGCGCCGCAAATGCCCAGGTCTGCGTGCTTCCATCCGCTCGCCGCGAATGGTTGCTTGCAACGTTTCGAGCACGAACGGGCGTCCGCGCGAAATTGACTGCCAGGCTACGGACGCGCACCAACGGCAGGTATGCGGCTCATGCCGGCAAGCCACGCCTACCTGCATCAACCGGTGCGCGCACGGGACCGGTCACCACGGATCACATTGCGTTCTTGGAGGGGGAGAATGGCGATTTCATCCAGATTCAGAGGTCTTCGATCAACGAGGATGCCGCGGCGGGCGCTGGCGGTCGGTGCTGGGCTTGCGCTGGCCGCGACGCTGTCGGCATCGGCGGTGGCCGCTCCATCCGCTGGCACCGACAGCTCCGCGGCGGCCGCCGCTCCGGCCGCTACGGCGAGCCAGGCCGGATTTGCGGCCCGGCCGGCGATGTTCCAGGGCGGCACCTGGTGGCTGCGGAGCCAGTTGAGCAGCGGGCCCAGCACCAGCTTCAAGTTCGGGCTGCCGGGGGACCGGCCAGTCATGGGTGACTGGAACGGCGACGGCATCCGCACAGTCGGCGTGTACCGGAGCTTCTCGACCTTCGGCCGCTTCTACCTGCGCAATTCCAACAACTCCGGATCGTCCTGGTCGTTCAACTTCGGTCTGCCCGGCGACGAGCCGGTGGTCGGCGACTGGAACGGCGACGGCCGTGAGGAGGTCGGGCTGGTCCGGGCGCGGTCCAAGTTCCCGTCGCAGTGGTTCGAGCGCGCCAGCACCTCGACGCAGGCGACCGCCTACAAGTCGTTCACCTTCGGCATCATCGCCGACCGCCCGGTCGCCGGCGACTGGAACAACGACGGGATCGACACTCCCGGCGTCGCCCGCAACGACGGCACCCGCCTGCGCTGGTTCCTGCGCGACGCCAACAGCTCCGGGCCCTCGCGGTCGCTGCTGTACGGGCTGGCCTTCGACCGGCCTGTGGTCGGCGACTGGAACGGCGACGGCCGTGACGGGCTGGGCGTGGTCCGATCCACCAGCGGGATCACCTTCGCCAAGTTCTGGTACCTGAGCAACACCGTCAACACCCCGTCCACCGTCGCCAGCTTCCGGTTCGGGGCCGGCGACCAGCGCCCCGCCGTCTGGACGGTGCGGCTCGGCTGATCCGACCGGGCTCGACGCGGCCGGGCCGCCCGCGGGCCCCGCACCGCTGAGGGCCAGAGCTTCCACGCCGAAGGCGCCGGCATTGGCCGGCGCCTTCGGGCATTGCTAGGACTCGTTCCTGACGAGCTTGACGTAGGCGCTGGGGAAGCGGTCGCGGAGCTCGTCGCGGCGCGCGGCGGCGGCGTCGCGGTCGTCCTTGAACACACCGCTGTAGATGGCCCAGTACCCGGAATTCAGCGAGGAGTAGTGCTCGGGGTCCAGCACGCCGACGTCCTCGACGCCCTGGTTGCGGAACGTCTCGGCGCGCGCCTCCGCCTCAGAGCGTTCCCTGGAGCGCGGGATGCTGGCCAGCACCACCGTGTAGAACCTGCCGGGAAGCGCCTGCGACTGGGTGGTCGTGGACTGTCCGCCGCGCCGCTGGCTGAGGCCCTGCCCCGGGTCCTGCCCTGAGCCGGCGGGGTTGAACAGGCCGGCGAGGATGCCAGCGATCAGCCCCACGACCGCCAGCAGCACCACCATCCCCGGCCCCGGGCGAGGCCAGCGACTCTCGTCCATGCCGGCCACGCTACCGTCCGCCGTGCGGAACGCTCAAATCTCTCTGGTCCGGCTCGAGGGATCGACCGGGCGTTTCCAGTCTGCTACGAGAGTAACGAGCGTATTCGGGCGAAAGTGACTGAGACCCGTGGCACTCGGTACTGTTGGACGACGCAAGCACCACCGGAGGTTCTCGTGCCACCCGACACCACTCCTGCCGTCGCCGAATTGGACCGGTCATGAACTTCTCTGGCGTCGCCCGCTACCGCGGGCAGCGTCCCGACATCGAGGAGATGACGCGCGCCCGCGACTCCGCCCGCCGTGACGCCTTCGCCAGACTCCGGGACTTCGAGCTGCTGGCCGGCGCCAGCTTCATCGCGCGGTCAGCCAGCGACTACATCATCTACGGGCCCACCGGCGCCATCCACGTCTACCGCATCACCGCCGAGCTGGCCTGACGTCCCCGAATTTCGCCGCCTGCCCACCCTGGCCAGTACCATGTCGTCCACGCGATCGGCGCCAGCCCCGAGCTGGCGCCGGCAGCGTGAGCACCGCGAGCGGGCGCCCGCCGCCCGGGGTTCCCGCGTGCGGATGCCAGAACCTCAAAAGAGATTCGACACTCCTCGATGGAGGCTTGCCCTTATGACGCGCATCGGCGTGCTCACCGGCGGGGGTGACGTCCCCGGCCTCAACCCCTGCATCAAGACCCTCGTCTACGGAGCGATCGACCGCGGCTATGAGGTCGTCGGCATCCGCCGCGGCTGGGCGGGGCTGCTCGCCTACGACCTCGACTCGCCGGTATCGCAGGAGAACAACGCCGCCCCCTTGAGCAAGAACGACGTTCGGACGATCGACCGCACCGGGGGCACCTTCCTGCACACCAGTCGCACCAACCCGGGCAGGGTCAAGCCGCACGATGTCCCAGAGTTCCTCCAGGGCCAGGGCAAGGGCGACGCTGAGGGGACGCTGGACTTCACCGAGCACGTCATGCGGGTGGTGGAACGGCTCGGCATCGACTGGCTGGTCCCGATCGGCGGCGACGACACGCTCTCCTACGCGGAGCGGCTGACCCGCGAGGGGATCCCGGTGGTCGCCGTGCCCAAGACCATGGACAACGACGTCTACGGCACCGACTACTGCATCGGCTTCTCGACCGCGGTGACCCGCAGCGTGCAGTTCATCCACCAGCTCCGCACCTCGACCGGCTCCCACGAGCGCATCGCCGTGATCGAGCTGTTCGGCCGCAACTGCGGTGAGACCTCGCTGCTGTCGGCCTATCTGGCCGGCGTGGACCGGGCGATCATCTCCGAGGTGCCCTTCGACCCGGAGCTGCTCGCCAACTACCTACTGGAGGACAAGGCCAGCAACCCGTCCAAGTACGCGATGGTGACGGTCAGCGAGGGCGCCAGGATGATCGGCGGCGAGCTGCACGAGCGCGGCGAGGCGGACGCCTACGGCCACCGCAAGCTCGGCGGCATCGGGCTGGCCACCGGCGACGTGCTCAAGCGGGTCACCGGCGAGGACATCATCTACCAGCAGGTCGGCTACCTGATGCGGTCGGGCGCTCCCGACGCGCTGGACCTGATGGTGGCGGTCAACTACGCCAACATGGCCCTGAACCTGATCGACCAGGGCCAGTCGGCCAACATGGTGGTGCTGCGGCGCGGCACCTATACCTCGGTGCCGGTGGAGACGATCCTGCAGGGCGTCAAGCGCGTCGACGTCGAGGCGCTCTACGACGA
>WNFY01015835.1_pt1 | contig 10643 bp, 16 predicted proteins | sample 5400091 | NCBI WGS metagenome assembly WNFY01 (sample SAMN13153364, study PRJNA577476) | soil metagenome | isolation source: 60 cm soil or saprolite under grassland replicate 1 | place: USA:California | collected 2016-06-15
GCTAAAGAAGGTCAGTGAGAAGCGCTATGGAGCCGAGTCTCAACCAGCGCTCTCGCTGGACCGAGAACAGGCAATTCTGGCATTTGGTGATCATCCACCACCCGCCTTCGCTGAGCACCGGGTAGCGTTTCAGGTTTTGGCTGCCGCAGCAGGGACACACACCCTGCACATCTTCTTTAGTAACGAAGAGCCGGGTTTGGTCTGACCGGGGATACGTACTCATAGCACACCTCTGTTATGGTTGTTGTGAAGCAACATTTCTTGTATTGAACGGTCATTACAAAACAATAACATAGAGAGCCTGGGGGGAATGGCCTTCTGCCCACCGATGGGCGGGAACCATCCCAGCCGCTTGCCGTTGGTGGGCGACTTGGCACACCCCATGGCCCACATCACTCTCTTTCCTCTCCAAGAGTATAGAAGGATCTCCTGGAAAAATCAGTCGCCATCAGATGGCATGTCACTTCCCACCTCTTCCCATCACATCCCATGTGTTGGCTCCTGAGGTGTGATGTGTCTGATCGCTGCTTCTCCCCCTACCTGGGCGGACTCACTTGTCGATTTTGTACCATAAGCGGGAACTGGTAAATAAGGTGACAAGTGAGTCTGGTCCACTTTTGGTGATCCTGATCCAACCTTTAAAACGCAGCGCTCTTGCATTTGAAATGGTCCTTTGAGGCGTGCCTCTTGACTCCTGAGCCAGATGGGTCCGATGGGCAGCCAGATGACGTGCCAGCACCCCTTCCAGAGCCTCACCAAGGTTTTGAAGCAGATGGAACCGATCTGCACATTGGGTGGCTTGAGGAGCGCCACTGGCCGCAGCAGAGGCATAGTCTCCTGCACGATCACGACTCACCAGCTGGATTTCCGGGTGGGAAGCCATCCAGGTGGCAGAGGTTTCTGCTTTTCGGGAAGCCGAGAACATCGATGACCTGATGTGTTTGCAGATTGACGAGAATCGTTCCGAACGTGCGTCCACGCTTGAACGAGAAATCATCGATTCCAAGCTGGATGACTGGTCCGGTCGGCCCGGTGGGCAGGGCCATGATGCGCCGGAGAATGGTGAGCTTGCTGGTCTGGATGCCCATGCGATCCGTCACACGCACACCCAGTCTGCCGCCGGTCGCCAAGCCAATGATCTGGACCAGTTGAAAGAGTCGTGCCGTCACACGTGCTAAAAGCGGGCAACAAAAGGGAGCAGACGCTCGGCAAAGATTTTTCGTGGACAGGTGGGCACTTCGCAGAAGAATTTCCTCTGTAAAAAAGTACACCTGGCTTCTGTTTGTGTTCGCTAGAGGCCTATGTGGGAACGCATTCGCTTCAAGGCTGCCTCTTCGAGCTGGCGAACCCGCTCGCGTGAGATACCCAGTTCTTTGCCGACTTCGAGCAAAGTGCGACTGCGTCCATCGCTGATGCCGTAGCGCAAGGTGATGACTAAACGTTCACGCGGAGGAAGGAAGGCCATAGCTCGATGCACTTGTTCACTGAGGACATGTTGTGCGGCGATCTCATCGAGAGCGGGAGCCGCACTATCTTCAAGTGTGTCGGCGAGCGAGGAATGGGTGCTCGATGAGACCGAGCAACTGGATCACCTCGTCCAGGTCGATCTTGGAAGTCTGGGCTATTTGCTCGGGCAGGGGATCGCGTCCGTTCTCTTGCAAGAGGTGTACCACGACATGTCGTACCTTGCCTAAGCGCCTGGCTACCTGCTCGGGGAGGTGAATCAAGCGTGACTGCTCGGCCGCGGCACGACTGACCGCCTGGCGAATCCACAAGGTGGCATAGGTCCCAAAACGACAGCCACGTCGCGGATCAAATTTCTCGGCGGCACGCATCAGCCCCAGGTTTCCCTCCTGGATGAGGTCGAGGAGAGGGACACCGGTACTGGTATATTGACATGCAATAGCAATCACCAGACGCAAATTTGACTCGATCAACTGGTGGCGCGCCCATTCATCGCCAGCGGCGACGCGTCGCGCCAGCTCAATTTCCTCTGCAAGGGTGAGGCGACCAAATCTCCGCATCTCATGCAGGTAGCTCTGAAAAGCATCCTCGGTGGTTCCCACCATTGAGGGAGCAGGTGCAGTGAATACCGTCTCACAGACATCACCCAGAGAACTGAGTATTGCCATCATTCCACACTTCCTTATCATCACAACTTCGCACGCTAAAAACTAACTGCATCTAGCTGGGTCTCCATCCTTCTGGGTGTCTGTAGGGGCGCAATTCACCCGCAAGGATGGAGATCCTCTAGTGCCGCTTCTTGCGCATCTGGCCAGATGCACACCTAAGCGATGCCCTGGGCCATCTCTTGGCGACCCTGCCACATGCGCAAGATCACATACTCGTAGATCAGGGCCGCGATGACGGCGCCGATGATCGGCCCGATCCAGTAGACGAGGTCATTCTGCCAGAAGCCGCCAGCCAGGGCCGGGCCGAAGGTGCGCGCAGGATTCATCGAGGCACCCGTCAGTGCTCCGCCCATCAGGATATCGAATGCCACCGTCAAGCCGATGCCAAAGCCACCAATTTTTGGGGCTCGTGGATCGACGGCGGTTCCGAAGACCGCCAGCAGCAGGAAGAATGTCAGGACCGCCTCAACCAGGACTCCTGTGCCGAAGGAGACACCAGGCGCGAGGTTGGGTGTGCCCAGCTGGGCCGCCAGCTGGACCACTTGCGGAAAAACGGCCCGCAGCAGCAGTCCGGCCAGGGTTGCGCCAACGAGTTGGGCCACGATATACAGCAGCCCTAGAAGAGGCGCGATGCGCCTGGTCACCAGCATGGCGATGGTGACCGCGGGGTTGATATGTCCTCCCGAAGTTGCCGCGAAGGCGGTGATCATGATCGAGAGGGCCAGTCCATGGGCCAGGGCGATGCCTACCAGGCCGAGCGCCCCATGCGTCAGGGTATTAGCGATGATCGAGCCCGCCCCAATGAAGACGAAGGAGAACGTCCCGATGAGTTCAGCAATGAGAGGCTTCACGTAGCCCTTGCTCGTCTCCTCAGAGGCCTTTGGGTGTTGTAGATTTGTCGCAGTCGACAGCGCGGGGCGCGGTGCCTCGAGCGTCCTATTCTTTATGTCGTCGCTCATAATGATTCCTTTCTTCTCATCTCTAAAGGTCTTTGACAGTGAGCATCGCTTCATGCCAGCATGCAAACGTGAGCGATGCTCTTCAATACAGCAAGGAGGATCTCCGCGCTGCAGAGCCAGGGACGTTGGTCTCTCAAGGGACTTCCTCCCTTTCTACAGGTCATCATAGACTGACAAACGGACATACGCTTGAGAAGATGAAGTAACCCAGAACACTTCGTTTTCCCTGATCCACGGAAGTCGAGTGTTTGACAGGAGAGATGTCATGCTCCGGAAGTGGAATTCTGCTTCCTGCCTGGGGCATGAACCCAGCTGGGCGCAGCATCAGGGTGTTTCTGATGGCATGCAGCCAGAAACCGTGCTGCTCCCGTGTGCAGCGGCATGGTTTTGTTCCTCACTCATCGATCTTGCCTCAGACAGGCTCCAGCGGACCTGCAAGCCCTACAAGCTGTTGAGCCCCAGCAGAGGCGCTGCGCTGGAATCCTGGACATGAGGACTCCAGGGCAGTTACGCCACGTGAGCCCAGCTGGTCTTTGGCCTCTGCAAGCCTCAGCGACTACTCTCCCCCAACCGAGGTGGAGAGCTCAGGCGCTATCTGCAAACCCAAGCCTTTGGCCACCCGCGCTCCCAGATCGGGGTCGACCTGGTACCAGTAGGTGTTGACCGCGCGCTCTTGAATGAAACGCTCGACGCCCTGGCTCATGTGGGTGACGATATTATGGACCAGGTGCTCGCGGTCGGTCTCCGACATCACGTCGCGGTAGAGATTGCCCGGCTGCACGAAATCGTTGTCCTCGGCGTGCAGGGCATACGCGCTGCGCATGATCTCCCCGCTGGCGAACCAGCTGGGATCGTGGTAGCGCTGCGGGTCGGCCCGCGGCCCGCCATAGCTGTTCGGCGCGTAGACCGGCTGGTTCCCACTGTGGTGGAAGCGCATCGGGCCTTCCTTGTTGTAGTTGTGCACCTCGTTGAGCGGCCGGTTGACCGGCAGCTGCTCATAGTTCACGCCGTCGCGATAGCGAAGCGAGTCGGAGTAGGCGAACATCCGCGCCAGCACCATCTTGTCCGGGCTGGGCCCGATGCCCGGGACAAAGTTCGCCACATCGAACCCGGCCTGCTCGATCTGGGCGAAGAAGTTTTCGGGGTTGCGGTCGAGCACCATCCGGCCGATCGGGATCGTCGGGTAGTCTTTGTGCGGCCAGACCTTGGTCAGGTCGAAGGGGTTGAACCGGTAGTTGGCCGCGTCCTCGAACGGCATGATCTGCATCTCCAGGCGCCAGACCGGGTAGTCCTTGCGGGCGATCGCCGCGTTGAGGTCGCGCCGGTGGTAGTCGGGGTCCTCGGCCTTCATGGCCGTGGCCTCGGCGTCGGTGAAGTTCTGGATGCCCTGCTCGGTCTTGAAGTGGTACTTGACCCAGACCTTCTTGCCCGCGGCGTTCTCCCACAGGTAGGTGCTGCTGCTGTAACCGTTCATGTGGCGGTAGGTGCGCGGCGTGCCCCGGTCGCTCATCAGGATGGTTACCTGGTGGGCCGACTCGGGAGACAGGGACCAGAAATCCCACTGCATGTTGTTGCTGCGCAGGCCGGTGTCGGGCATGCGCTCCTGCGAGTGAATGAAGTCAGGGAACTTCATGGGGTCACGCACGAAGAAGACCGGCGTGTCGTTGCCGACCATGTCGTAGTTGCCTTCTTCGGTGTAGAACTTGAGGGCGGCAGCAGCACGGGGCCGTTGGGGCCGACCGTGAGCGAGGTATCGTCGCTCGGCGCGGGGCTACCGGCATCGGTTGTTGTTATCGGATTTTGTTGTTCGTGTTGATCGCTCAAATCTTTCTCCAATCTCAAATGGTTACTGACTGTTGCTGTTGTCTGAGGACAACCTTCTTACACACTACACATACACGCTCTCCTGGTTGGGATCCGGTTGGCAGGTGCCCGAGAGCAAGCTGCATCTCGGCACCGCATGGAGGTGAGCTCAGACTCGCAGGGCCTGGACACCCGGCTTTGCCACGCGAGCGTCTGTGTGCCGATCTGACACCTGGAGTTGGCCAATCCTCACCTTCCTCACGGCAAAACAGTATGAGAGAGGCTCTTCGCTTTGCAGGCGACCCTGGAGGGAGAGCCAGCGGATAAATGCTTGTCGCTTGTCCAAAGGCTCGGCCTGGTGAGAGGCCCCGCGCTCAGAGAGCGCTTTGACTCTCAAGAGGCCAGTAATCTGCTCGTGCGAAAAACCCACCTGCTCAAGGCGCTGGATGTCCGTCCTGGGTGGGCAAGGTTCTCGGGATTCCATAGTCCTGCTCCTCTTATCTCTAACTCTCTCATTTCTCCCGACCAGGCGGATGTGAAGCAGACCAGGGGCTTCGCATCCGGGTGAGAAGAAGTTCTACAACCCATTGCCTCAATGAGTCCTCCTCTTCCCTACACAACAGTCTAGCAGGACCTGTTGGAGCAGTCACCCTCCAGCAGATGGCATCTCACTTCCCATGCGGTCGCTGCTGTGGGTCCACGCCGAAGGGAGTACGTTCGATGAAGCAGTTCTCATACCGTGAGCGAGACTATGCCTTCGGCCAGAGCATGCTGGCACTGCGCACCGCCATCGGGTTGACGCAAGCGGGATTGGCCGAGCACCTCGGCGCCTCGCGACGCGCGGCCGGGGAGTGGGAGGTCGGCAGCAGTTATCCCAAAGCCCACTATCTCCAACACGTCATGACCCTGGCCATGCAGCAGCAGGCCTTTCCCCCGGACGGGAGGCCGAGGAGATCCGGGCGCTGTAGCAAGCGGCCCGTCAGAAGGTGCTCCTCGATGAGCAGTGGCTCGCCACCCTGCTGGGCATGAAAGGCATCGGCAAATCGGCGCCGGTGACGAGGGCGATGCAGCGCCTGGCGGCGCACTTTGAAGCGGTGCTCTTTCGCTCCTTGCGCGACGCCCCCTCCTGTGAGGCCTTGCTCGATGACTGCTTGCAGGTGCTCGCGCCAGAGCCGCTGGCCCAGGCGCCCCAGAGCTTGGAGCGACGCCTGAGCCTGCTACTGGAGCACTTGCGCGCTTTTGCGGAGCATCCCGATATTGTCTCGGCAGTGACCTGGGATCTGAGCGGAGAGCTGCTGGTCAGTGGAGGCAGTGACGGCATACTGCGCTGGTGGGAGATCCAATTGGCCCACCTCTATGAGAAGACAATCTCTATAGAAATCTGTGTGAGGAGGAGTGCCATATCGTATGACCTCGATCGCAAGATTTCTGGCAAGCTGTTGGTGATCTGGGATGGCGCCCCGATCCACCGCGCTCAAGCCATCAAGGACTTTCTCAAGCGTGGGGCAGGCAAACATCTCCACCTGGAACGCTTGTCAGGCTACGCTCCTGAACTCAATCCGCGTTCCTAATGCACGTGCAGCAGCAACAGCCCCATCAAATCAAAACCCAGCAGAACCAACATCAAAGCACTACTCAGAAGCAGAACTCCACTCTGCCACGCCTTTCCCACCCGCGCTAAAGCTCCACCACTTTCTCGGCTCCTCCTACCACCTTCCACCTGAGAAACGCTCTGCCGCACACGACTCTGCGCCCTGCTAAGATGACTCAGCTGCCTATTGACCGCAAGTACCCGATCGCTAATCGCCTCTTCAAACGAAGTATACAACCCCTCCTCATTCGGTTGCTGAAAGACCGGACGAAAAGCAGGCAGCGGCGTCGTCGCATACAGAGCGTCCTCGATAGAGGCCATATCGGTAGAAGCTGCGTATGTATCATCGACGCTCTCATCTGGACTACATACTATGCAGTGCCTCATCTGTATCCTCCTGCTATACTATCTTTCTAAAAGAAATCTTACCGGAACCCCCCTGAAAAACATAGGTCATCTGTCATAGAAAGCAGGTATTTTGCACCCCATCTATCCCCAAAATACCTAAAAGTCCCTGCTCCTTCCCACCAAACAAGCACCACTCGTTTTAAATGTATTGGTGTTTACTGACTGTTTTGCTCACGCCGGGTGTCCTGTTTAGTAACTTTTGCAAAGATCAGTAAAAGGCCGTCTGATAGGTTGGACAGTTGCCTGTCTTTCCTCGAGAGCGGTGCTCGCAGAAAAGACTCCCTTTCTTTTTCCTCTCCAAGTATAGAAGGATCTCCTGGAGAAATCACTCGCCATCAGATGGCATCTCACTTCCACTTACTTCACTCCTGTGGAATACACGAGAAGAGCGCCAAGGCTTGCGCTCTGGCTCAAGGTGAGAAGGAAATGAAGGCGATGACACCTGGTGAGGTGACGCGAAGAGGCGCAGGCGAGAAGGGATGTACAGACATCTGCCCCTGCTCTGTGAAGCAGGGGCATCGTCTATTCGTTCCACGGTGACCGGAGAACGAAGTCGCAGAAGTTCGGACGTTTGTAGCCGGGAAGGTAGCGCTCGCAGACATCCGAGCTGATGTTGCCAAACGTCGTCTCTGGTTTGTGTCTGAAGCCATCGAGAAACGCATGCAGAATCTGGTTCTTGAAACCGTCGCGGGGGAAGGCAGAGACGACCTGATGGCGTGTCTGCTCGGAGAGTTCCTCAAAGCGATCACCCATGACGTCGAAGCCAACTCCGTGATAGAGCAGAGCCACCACCGGTTCCTTGTATTGGGCCACTCCAATGGTTTGATGGAGCGCGATCGCGTCCCAGATAAGCTGCGTGGACTCTTTGGAGATCTCATGCTGTTCAAGCAAGCTACGGGCCGCATTGGCTCCATCTACCTCAAATCGTTTGTCCGGACTACTGTAATGCCTGGTGAGTCCAAGATCGTGAAACAAGGCGCTAATGTAAAGCAACTCCGGATCGTACTTCAGGTTCTCCTCACGGCCAAGCAGTGATCCAAAGAGGAAAACGCGGTGCGAATGGTTCCACAGCAGTTGGCTGCCGTATTCGCGAAGTAAATCCGCTGCTTCGTTGGTCAGTTTGCTATTGGGAATAGCAATCCCTGCAATACTCTTTGTCATGATTCTGTTCTCCTTGCGATTTCTTGACTACTTGTTATGTTCCAACATAGAGATGAAAAGGTTTCCTTTCCCAGTGAGAAGAAGTTGCCGCACCCGTTGCCTCAATGAGTCCTCCTCTTCTCTCTCCAATAGTCTAGAAGGATTTGCTGGAGCAGTCACCCGCCAGCAGATAGCATCTGACTTCCCATCACTTCGCATGGTTTTGCCCCTCTGGCTCACGCCACCACAGCCGCCGCGGCGGCTTGGTGGCTCAAGCGGAGCAGGAAAGGAGCGTGATGAGGACTGGTGAGACGTCACGAAGATGCGCAGGTGAGAAAGGATGTCCAGACATCTGCTCCCGCTTCACTGAGCAGGGGAAATCGTCTGGAAGATCCTCGCCATCCGTCAGCAAATCTGCTCTCATAGAGGGACGAGGTTGGCAGAGCTCGGGTGGCGCTGCAGGGCCATAGCGCCGTGGTGCACGGCCTGGCCTTCACCCCCGACAGCCGCAGCCTGCTCAGTGGCAGTGACGATGGCACGCTGCGTCTCTGGGACGTCGAAAGTTCGCAGTGCGTGCGGATCCTGCAGGGCTACGCGGCCCCCCTCTCCGACGTCGCCTGGGGTCCAGACGGCACCCAGCTGGCCAGTGGCGGCTCGGATACCGTGGTGACCCTCTGGGAGGTGGCCAATGGGGCGCCACTCAAAATGTTGCGCGGCCATCGCTGGACCGTGTCCGGCGTGGGGTGGAGTCCCGATGGGAGTAGGCTGGCAAGTTCCGGGTGGGATAATGCTATCCGGCTCTGAGAGCCAGCCACAGGGACCTGTGTCCAGATTCTCCGGGACCTCGACCACCCCGACACCCTCTTCAATGGCGTGGCCTGGAGTCCGGACGGGACGCGGTTGGTCAGCGGGAGTGATGATGGCCACGTGTATGTGTGGGACGCAGCGGATGGGACGCAGCTGCTGCGGCTGGCGGGGCATCATGGAGTCGTCACGAGCGTGGCCTGGAGCTCCGATGGAACGTGGCTGGCCTCTGGTGGCAGCGGCAGAGAGGGCGGGGAGCTCTTCGTGTGGGAGGTGCAACGCGGGGAGCGCCACCCTGCCTGGGGGGCAGGTAATAGCGCCTTTGTGGGGCATCCTGGGGTAGTCTCTGCCGTGACCTGGGCTCCGAGTGGGCAGCTGCTGGTCAGTGGAGGCAGCGACGACAGGCTGCGCTGGTGGGTGATGCACAGCGGGGAGTGCGTGCGGGAGCGAGAAGCGCATCAGGGGACGGTGCAAGCGCTCAAGGTGAGTCCCGATAGGAGGTTTCTGGCAAGTTGCGGGGATGACGGGGCCATCACGCTCTGGGACCTCGAGAGGGGCGAGCATCTGCGCACGCTGCGACGCGACCGCCCCTACGAGCGACTGAATATCACAGGCATCCGGGGTTTGACCGAGGCGCAGAAGGCCACATTGCGTGCCTTGGGGGCCGTTGAGGATGCTGCCGGGAACAGCCCCGAGCAGACTCCCCAGGTCTGGCCGCCGCGGCTGCATGGCCCACCATGAGCGAGCGTACCATCGGCGGCTACTCGGAGGAGAGGGGCTTGTCCAAGCGGTTTCTTGCTGAGTTTCTTCCCGTATTTTACAGCTACCCCTTCTTTGCTGTGACGGCTGGGTAGGGAATGCCCCACCAGCCCCTGGCTAGGCCCTCACGAAAATCGAGGCGAGTAGCCGAGCGCGCTGGAGCCGCGGATGGCGGTCAGCGTCTCCTGCTCGGAACTGGTGTCACCGCTGACCAGAATCTGACCTTTGGAGTCGAAGGTGTATCCCTGCGCGGAGGCGAAATTGGGCGGGACGCGGAAGGTGCCGGTGGTGGTCGTCTTGGGGTTGGTGAGGTCTGGGACTCCTCCGGAAATGGGGTAGTCGACGAAGGCGGCCGCATCGGTGCCGACAGTTCCGTACACAATGTCCAGATCGCTGGCGGTGCCGCCGTTCTTGCCGACGTGGGTGCTCTTTACGCGGGCCAGTACCGCCTCGCCGTAATTCGGGTTGATCAGCTCACCGGTCCCGTTGAAGTTGGTGTCCAGAGCGCCGGTGCGGTCCTTGATGGCCACCGTCAACGCCGTCGCCTGCGCAGACGAACCGGCCTTGGTGCCCTTGGTGAAGGAGAAACCGGAAAGCATCACGTCCGGGAAGTCGGAGTGAGCGCCGCTGAGGCTGACATTGGTGATTTCCGCCGAGGTGCCGGAACCGTTCACGCTGTCCACCGGATATTCGACGACACCGTTGGTGCCGAACATGGAGTCCCAGCCGCCGAAGCTGCTGATCTTGGCCGCCAGCACCAGGCTGGACGAGGAGGAGCTGTCCACACCGCCCACGAGGATCGCGCCGCTGTGCCCCGCACCCTCATCGACCACCGAACAGCCGTACAGGTTAGGAGCATTGTTCCCGTTGGGCGTGGAGATGGTCACGACGCCCGGGGTTGTGCCACCGAGGGCCGAAACTAATGTATTCCTAAAAATCCAGTTTTACTGGGTCATCGCTCGTTTTCGAAATTCATAGCAATACTGTCGAAACTAATTCCTTGATCGAAAAATCTCTCTCCTCTCAGAGGAAAAATGACCAATGGCT
>WNFY01006245.1_pt1 | contig 10642 bp, 9 predicted proteins | sample 5400091 | NCBI WGS metagenome assembly WNFY01 (sample SAMN13153364, study PRJNA577476) | soil metagenome | isolation source: 60 cm soil or saprolite under grassland replicate 1 | place: USA:California | collected 2016-06-15
CAGCATCTGGCCTTCCTGAACCACGAGCCCTCGCGGCTGACGACGGTCTGCGAGCGCGCCCTGCTGAACCAGCTCGGCGGCGGCTGCCAGGTGCCCATCGGCGCCTACGCCGTGGTGGAGAACGGAGAGATCAAGCTGACCGGCATCTGCGCCCGGCCCGACGGGAGCGAGATGGTGCGCGAGGTTGGCACCGGCACCGATCCGGTGGAGCTCGGCCAGCGCCTCGGCAATCTGATTCTGAGCCGCGGCGGAGACAAGATCCTGCGAGACGTCTACAGCGAAAACGCCGCGGCAAGCGCTCCAGCCGGCGCGTGACCCAGGTGAATGACGGAAGCATTGAACGAGGCTATGGCGGAAGAAATCACCGGAAGCGAAGCCGCGGGCAGCGGCCAAGGTCAACCGCTTGCGGGCTGGCGAATTCTGGTCTCTCGCGCGCGCGACCAGGCTGGTGCGCTCAGTACAGGCTTGCGTGCACTCGGCGCCGACGTGCTGGAAATTCCCTTCATTGAAATTCGTCCGCCGCGTTCCTATAAGTGCATGGACGAGTCGCTCAAGCTGGTGGCCGAATACGAGTGGCTCATCCTGACCAGCGCCAATGGCGCGCGCGCCATGTTCGAGCGCATGACGCAGCTCAACATTCCGCGCAGCGCGCTGGGACACCTCAACATCGTCGCCATCGGTCCGGCTACCCGCACCGCGATTGAGCGCGAAGGCCTCAAGGTCGGCGTGATGCCGAAAGAATATGTTGCCGAGTCCGTGGTGGAGGCGCTCGGAGACCAGGTCCGGGGCAAGCGCGTCCTGCTCTGCCGCGCCAAGATCGCGCGCGACGTGATTCCCCGCGAGCTGCGCAGGCTGGGCGCCTTCCTTGACGTGGTGGAGGCCTACGAGACTGTGACCCCGCAAAGCTCGCGCGTGGAGCTTCGCGCCGTGCTGCGCGACCCGCAGCGCCGCCCGCACCTGATCACCTTCACCAGCGCATCCACCGTGCAAAATTACCTCGCGCTGCTGGGCATCCGCTCCGGCCGCTCGCCGCTGATCGACGGTGTGCTCAACGCTTCCATCGGTCCCATCACCTCCGACGAGTTGCGCAAGCATCAGCTCAATGTGGATGTGCAGGCCGCGCCCCACACGGTCCCTGGACTCATCGACGCCATCGTGCAGCGGTCCGGCTCCTGCCCGCGTCCCGACCGGGCCGTCCCGGCTCTCTAGACAGCCTCAACGCGACCTCAAAACCAATTCGGAGCCTTCCCGAATCGGACTTCAATTTTCTTCGTCCCGAATTGGTTTCGACTTTCATTCTCCGCCTTGATCCAGACCTTTCGGTCCATGCCAACTGGGGCACAATAGCCCCAAGAATTGCGCATCTTTGAGTATTTTGTCTTTGAGTAATTTTCAATGTGATTGGGCCGCATCCGATATTTCCGGAGTGGCATTGGTGTAACTGGAGCACCAGCGCGAGCAGAATGGGGTCCCCGGCGCGCCTGTTGGCGTGCTGGGGTGAAGAACCTTGGGAGAAAGAATCCCTAGATGCGGCAGGTCCCAAAATCGCCGGCGGCCGTAGCTCTGATCTGTCTCGGAATCTTCGCTTCGGGGCTGTGCTTCGTCACGCTTCGTTCCCTGGAGAACCAGCGCACCCAGGCCAACTTCCGCCGCCTTGCCCAGGACCGCATGGACAGTCTGCAGGCCGATCTGGATCTCAACATCAGCAAGGTTGCCGATCTGGGCGCATTCTGCGAGTCAGCCGCTCCCATCACCCGCTCCTCGTTCACAACCTTTGCCGGCTCGGTTCTTTCCACTTTCGAGAGTGGAGTACAGGCGCTGGAATGGGCGCCACATGTCCCCCGTGCAGAGCGCGCAGCCCTGGAACTCTCTGCTCGCCGCAGCGGACTTGCCGGATTTGAGATCCGTGATCGCGCGGCCCAGGGCAGGCTGGTGCGCGCCCGCGATCGGTACAGTTATTTCCCGGTCCTCTATGTAGTGCCGGAAGCCGGCAATGAGCTGGCGCTCGGATACGACGGCCTCGAAGAAAACTCCGTTCGCCGCGAGGTCCTGGAGCGTGCTGCATTCAGTGGGCAAATGGCGGCGTCCTCTCGCATCGTCCTGGTGCAGGAGACAAGCAATCAGTACGGCGTCATTCTGGCGCGCCCCGTCTACCGTCGCAGGCCCCGCGGAAAGCAGTTGCTCGGCTTTGTCGAAGGCGTGTTGCGGCTAGGGCAGGTTGTAAAACGGCATGGCGAGGGCTCCGGTATCGCGCTCGCGGTTGTGGACCTGAGCGCTCCTGCGGGCGAACAGCAACTCTATCCTTCACCCCAGCAAGCCAACGACAGGCTTTCCGGGGACCCCGCAGCCGCTCCATCGGAGTGCGACAAAGCACAGCAGCAGAAGGCTTCAGATTTCGCCCAGAAGCGGACGATTCATGTGGCGGGCCGGATGTGGCAGATCGTCGCCTCGCCTTTGCCTGGGGCCTTTCCGGTGCACACGAGTTACAGCTATGCCGGGGGCGCGCTCTGCCTGCTGTTCACCGTGCTTGCAGCCGGCCTGCTGGCCGAAATGTCCGACCGGAAGCGGCGGGTGGAATGCCTGATGGAGGAGCGCACGCGCGAGCTGGACTCGGCTAATACATCGAATGAGGTCGTCACCGCCAACTTCTATAGCGCCATCGAGCAGGTGCGCGACTCGATCGTGATCACCGATCCCGAGGGAAAAATTGTCTATGTGAATCCGGCCTTCCAGCAGATCACCGGATATGGGCGCGAAGAAGCGATCGGCAAGAGCCCCAACATCATGAAGAGCGGGCGGCACAGCAGCGAGTTCTACGCCCAGCTTTGGGAGACGCTGAGGGCCGGCGAAGCCTGGCGCGGCCGCTTCATCAATCGCGCCAAAGACGGCCACCTGTTCACGGAGGAGGCCACCATCGCTCCGGTACTCAACCGCTCCGGCCAGCTCATTAACTATGTGGCCGTCAAGCGCGACGTTACGCTGGAAATTGAAATGCAAGAGCGGCTGCAGCAGTCGCAGAAGATGGATGCCATCGGACGGCTGGCCGGAGGCGTCGCCCACGACTTCAACAACATGCTCATGGTGATCGTCAGCTACGCCGAGATGGCGCAGCAATCGCTTGAAGAAGACGATCCCGCCCGTGCCGCGCTTGCGCAGGTGCTGCGCGCCGCAAACCGCTCCTTCGCGCTCACACGCCAGCTGCTGGCCTTCAGCCGCAAGCAGGTGCTGGCGCCGCAAGTGCTCGACTGCAACGCCATCCTCACCGAGACCAGCAGCATGGTGCGGCGGCTCATCTCGGAGAACATCGAGCTGCGCTGCGAGCTCGCCTCCGACCTGTGGCCGGTCAAGGCCGATCCCGACCAGATTGTGCAGGTCATCCTCAACCTTTGCGTAAACTCGCGCGACGCCATGCCCCACGGCGGAACACTCGTCCTGACCACGCGCAATTACCCAGCGGACGAGGGCTACGTGGTCATTACCGTCTCCGATACCGGCACAGGCATCTCCCCCGAGGTGCGGAAAAAACTCTTTGAGCCCTTTTTCACCACGAAGGAGCGCGGAAAGGGAACCGGGCTTGGCCTGGCCACGGTCTACGGCATCGTGCAGCAATCGGGCGGTCACATACGCGTGCAGAGCTCACTTGGCCAAGGCGCGATCTTCTCTGTCTACCTGCCGCGCTGCGATGAGCCGGCCGCCTCTCCCGAGCCGCCCGCCCGCAGATCGCCGGCTGCAGCGCGCGGCTGGATCCTGGTGGCCGAAGACGAGGAGACGCTGCGCGTAGCCATCGTCGACCATCTTCGCAACCAGGGCTATCACGCCGTGGCCGCAGCCGACGGGGTTGAGGCACTGGAGGTGCTCAATCGCACTCCGAAAATTGGAACCGTCGTCTGCGATCTCATCATGCCCCGCATGGGCGGACGCGAGCTGGCGCGACAGGCGGCGAAATGCTTTCCCCACCTTGCCTTCGTTTACATCACCGGCCATGCCGACCAGGACCTCAGCAGCCTTGCTGAGGAGGAGACCCAGCATGGACGCCCCGCGATTTGCCTGCAGAAGCCATTTGCCATGAGCGCCCTGATCTCCGCCATCGCGGAACTCAATGGCGCACCGCTGCATAGCCGGCCGCCAATCTCGCAGACGCGCTTTCGCAAGGACGGCGCCGCGCCGGATACCATTCAGTAACCCACCGCAAAAAGATTTCAGGGTGCCCCATCGGGTGCCCCGTACTAGCCTTCTTCGGTTAGGGCGGGGTAGTTGAGTTTGATTGTTCTTTTGTCCTTGTCTCTGGTTTGAGCCGAAGCTTTGCGTCCTCACCCCGGCCGCTTCACCCGGGCGGCGAACTTTGCCCGAACTTTGGCGACCTTCGGAGCGACGGCAAAGAGGCAGTAGGGCTGGTGGGAGTGGTTGGCGAAGTAATTCTGGTGATAGTCCTCAGCCTTCCAAAAGTCCGACGCCGGCTCGACCGCAGTCACAATCGGCCGATCAAAGATCTGCTTTGACGTCAGCTCGGCAATCACACGCTCGGCATCTCTGCGCTGTTCGTCGTTCAGCACGAAGATCACCGAGCGGTATTGCGTGCCCATGTCGTTTCCCTGGCGGTTCAGCGTCGTCGGATCGTGCGCGGTGAAGAAAACTTCCAGCAGTTCGCCATAGGAGATCACCGAAGGGTCGAACTCGACCCGGACCACCTCCACGTGGCCGGTCGCACCGGTGCAGACCTGCTCGTAGCTGGGCTGCTCGCGCCGGCCACCCATATAGCCGCTCTCAACTTTGAGTACTCCTTCCAACTGCTGCAGCGCCGCCTCGATACACCAAAAGCATCCGCCGCCCAGAATTGCCGTCTGTGTCTCTGCCATAGCGCTTTCGATGCTGGGGCCTTCCGAAATGATTTTGTTTCCTCTCCAGGCAGGCCGGAGATGCCAGCTATTAATACAGTTGCCGACACTTCCTGCCCAAGGTTGGCAGTTGGTAAAGGCAATTTCCTACTTTCAGATAGTTCCGTAACTCTCTCCATAGAAGTAAGTTAAAGAACTCATCACCGGGGTTATGGTCTTCATAGAAAGAATTGATTTCCTACTTTGACCAGAATACCTCATACTCGTTTTACGGGCCCTGGATGCAGGTCTCGGTGCACGGAATTCATAGTAGTTTCGGCATTCTGCCCAGTAGTCGCCCGTGCTTCTCCTCATGCACTTCTAACCCGGCCGTTGGCCGGGTTGACTTTTGTCCGGGCTGACTTTTGTCCGGGCAGATCCGCGCTCAACAGCTCAGCTTGTCCTCCCAGCGACGCCGTGCCCGGGTGCATTACAATGAGAGCTGATCATGCTGCTCACCGGAATCTTTCCTCCCATCACCACCCCGTTCTATCCCGACGGCCGCATCAATCTAAAGAAACTGGAACACAACGTCGATCGCTATAGCCGCGGGCCGGTTTCCGGAATGGTCGTCCTCGGCTCAACCGGCGAGACTGTGATGCTCAATGAGGAGGAGCAGCGCGAGGTGCTTCGCGCGGCCATTGCCGTGGCGGCTCCCGAAAAAGTGATGATCGCCGGATGCGGTCAGGAGTCGGTGCAGGAGACGATTCGCCGTTGCGAGCTTGCGGCCGAGCTCGGCTATGACGTGGCCCTGGTGCGCACGCCTCACTACTACCGCGCGCAGATGACGCCGCCGGTAATGCTCAATTACTACCGCACAGTGGCCGACCGCTCGCCGCTCCCCGTGCTGCTCTACAGCTTCCCGCAGTGCACCGGATACGACCTGCCGGTCGAGGTGATCGCCGAACTTGCCGGCCATCCCAACATCATCGGCACAAAGGAATCCTCCGGCAGCCTGGCAAAAGTGGAGCGCATCGTGCAGTGCACGCGCAACGTGCAGCGCGAGGCGCGCGTCACGCACGAATTCCAGCCGGTTACCGCGCGCATGCTTAAGAAGGCGTCGGCGGCGCCGTCGGGCGAATTGGTCAGCGCCGGATCGATTCTCCCCAGCACGCCAATAGCGGGCGCGCCGGGGACCCCGCTCACGGCAAGTTCCGCACAGTCCGCATCGAAACCGTCCTCCTCGGGCGCCACCGCCAGCCCCGTAAATCAAGCATTGCCAACGGCTCCGGTCGCGCCTTCGTCGTCTGCCGTGGAGGTCGTGGGCACGCTGCGCATCCGCCGCAAGCAGGTCGGCTTCCAGACGCTGGTCGGCTCGGCGCACATGCTGCACTCTTTGCTCAACGTGGGTGCCGTGGGCGGCATTCTGGCTTTTGCCGACTGCGCCCCGACAGCGTGCTATGAGGTCTACGCGGCCTTCAAGGACGGCGACCACAACCTCGCGGCGGAAAAGCAGCAGCGCATCGAGGCCGCCTGCATCCGCATCGCGTCGGAGATGGGCATCGCCGCCGTGAAGTATGCCAGCGACCTCAACGGCTACTACGGCGGCAATCCGCGGCTGCCCCTGCTGCCGCTCACCGCCACCCAGCGCAGCGAGGTGGAGCGGCTGATGGCGGAGATCAAGAGCTAGGTTGAGCCGTTTTCGCGGCGTCCTGAGCCGCGAGGCGAAATCCTGAGCGAAGCGAAGGATCATTCAAGATTTCAAAGCTAAAAGCAAAACCGAAACCAACAACCCCGCCCTAACCAGAAGAGGGTTAGGACGGGGCACCCGAAATCAATCACAACGTAGGTGGCCCACTCAACGTTCTTTTCGTTGAGTGGGGTAGTTCGCCGCTTCATGGAAAAGGCCCGCGCAATGCGGGCCTCAACCTTTGAACGATCCTTCGCTTCGCTCAAGAATTCGCCTGCGGGCTCCCGCTTCGCTCACGCCCGCAAAACGGCTCAACTTTGAAACCTTGCTCTCACGCCACCCGGTGTTTGCGCTGCTTCTGCAGCACCTTGGGTGAGCGATTCGTGCCCCGCATGCCTCCCTCGTGCACGGAGTCGGCGGCCACAGTCTCGTCGGCTTCGGCCGGATTCTGCCTGCGGTTCATCGGACGGCCGCTCACGCCCCCGATTGAACTCTCCGGAAAGTCGGTCTGAGCTTGCGCCTGTCCCTGCATCTCGCCATGGTGTTCATGTTCGGTAAGGGCGTGCTCCACCAGCGCATATTCCTCTCTCGTCTCGCCCTCTATGCCCGGCGCCTGCGCGGTCTCGGCGATCCACGGATCGCTTCTGCTATTGCTGCCGGTTCGCGGATCGACGATGAAGAGCAGCTCACTGAGCTCGTCCGCGTGCTCTTCCTCCTCCGCCTTGATGTGCTCAAACATGGTCCGCGTCGTCGGGTCCTTGGTGCCGAAGTGCTCGATGAAGCGCTGATAGACCTCGATCACCACGCGCTCGGCGATCAGGTCCTCGCGGATCATCTGCCCCAGCGATTCGCCCTCGACGTACTGAGAAACCGAGCGCGACACCAGCGTTCCGGGATTGAAGTCTGGCTTGCCGCCGAGCTGCTGGATGCGTTCGGCGATCTCATCCATGTGCTCGCGTTCCTGGTCCGAATGCTCCTTGAAGGTCTCTGCCACGCTGCGTCCATGCACGCCCGAGGCCATGAAGTAGTGATGCAGGTAGCGCAGCACGCATACGATCTCGCTGGCCAGCGCCTCGTTTAAGATTGCCACCGATTGTTCTCGGTCGAGTTTGTAGTCGTCGGTTACCGCGCCGTCTTCCAGTTTGCGCATGGCGCGTTTGCGGATCTCTTCCACATCTCGAATGAAGCTGCTCATAACTCCACCTCCTATCGCGGGACACTGCTTCCTGTGGCCGCGTCCTCCTCTGCTTGTGTGCATCGCTCGGATTCTGAGTTGGTGCCTGGCTCGGTGTTTGTAGCTGATCGAATGGCGTATGACTGCGCCCGCCTTGGTGCGTTTCGAGCCGCTTTGCGCTGTACTCTGCCGGGCGCACCTCCCCAACTTTTCTGTTGCATGAATTGACCTCAGGGATGCCCAGGGCGAGCCGGTGTTATGCTTGCTTCGATGGCCATCGAACTGGATCTTGAGATCAGCTCGCGGGAGTTCCTGGAGCGGCGTGAGCGCAGCGAGGAATTCGTTCTGCTCGACGTGCGCGAGCACTGGGAGCGCCAGACCGCCCGCATTGAGCCGAGCCGCCATATCCCCATGGCCGATATCCCTTCCTCGCTGTGGGAGCTGGATCCGGAGAAGCACATCGTCGTCTACTGCCACCATGGCGTGCGCTCGCTTACGGTGGCGGACTGGCTGCGCAAGCAGGGATATGAGCGGGTGCAGTCCATGGCAGGGGGCATCGAGCGCTGGTCGGTGCAGATCGATTCCAAAGTTCCACGATACTAGCTCACTCCCCAGTACTAGCTCAATCCAAAGCTTCCCAAAACAGCAAGAGCCTGAGCGACTGGCAACCGCATCCAATTAGCCATAGGAACAATCTGTATGCCTACTGCCCTCCATACTGCACGCTGGTGGGAGACGCTCCCCGATGGGCGTATCCACTGCTATCTTTGTCCACGCCATTGCCACATCGGTGAAGGCCAGCACGGCTTTTGCTATATCCGCCAGAATGTCGAAGCCGAGCTGGTTCAGCTCGGCTACGGACGCCCGGCGGCGCTCGCCATCGATCCCGTGGAGAAGAAGCCGCTCTTCCACTTCCATCCCGGCACGCCAATCCTTTCCATGGGTGCTGCGGGCTGCAACCTGGGCTGCCAGTTCTGCCAGAACTTCGACATCAGCAAGGCGCGCAGCATGCAGAACAGCGCCGCGCACATGTCGCCGCAGCAGGTCATCGACCTGGCGCGCTACCACGGCACGCCATCGATTGCCTTCACTTACAACGAGCCCACCATCTGGTCGGAGTTCGTCATCGATGTCGCAAAGGCCGCGCACGAGGCCGGCATCCATACCGTAATGGTCTCCAACGGCTACATCACGCGCGAGGCCTTCTTCGACGTCTACCAGCACATCGATGCCGCCAACATCGACCTGAAGGGCTTCACCGAGGGCTTCTACGCGAAGGTCACGCTCTCGCACATGCAGCCCGTGCTGGACGTGCTGCGCTGGCTGCGCCGCGAGACCAATGTCTGGTTCGAGATCACCAACCTGATGATTCCCGGCCTCAACGACGCGAACACGGAGACCACTGAGCTCAGTGACTGGATACTAGGCGAGTTGGGCGATGATGTGCCGCTTCACTTCACGGCCTTCCATCCGGATTTCAAGATGCTCGACCGGCCGCACACGCCGCCGCAAACAATCCACCGCGCGCGGCAGATTGCGCTGGAGCGCGGCCTCAAGTACGTCTACGAGGGAAACATCGTCACGCCCGAGGGCGGCAACACAGTCTGTCCGGGATGCAAGCGCACGGTCGTTCAACGCTCGTGGCACCGCGTGGAAAGCTGCGACATCGAGCACGGCCGCTGCCTGCACTGCGGGACGGAGATCCCTGGGCGGTTCGACTGATGAAGGGTTACGCTCCTCTTAACGGTGCCCCACATCTGCCGCAGTTAGCAGATGTGGGTCTTTGCGCCGACTGATGATATGCTTCGCCCATGCCTTACGGGCTGAAACGCTACCAGCAATCGAAGCAGACACATTTCGTGACGTTCAGTTGTTATAAGCGGATGCCGCGTCTACGAGACGAGCCGATTCGCGATAGGTTTGTCGACTCTCTGGAACGGACGAGGCGTAGCTATGGCTTTCGAGTGTACGGTTACGTCGTGATGCCGGAGCACGTACACCTGCTAGTCTCCGAGCCCGAGGAAGAAGTTCTGGGAACGGCCATTCAGGCATTGAAGATATCGGTCGCGCGCAGGGAGATTTATTATCAGAAAGAAGGCGATGCCACTTTCTGGCAGAAGCGCTACTACGACCACAACGTGCGCAGCTACGAGAGCTTCGTCGAGAAACTGCGTTACATCCATCGCAATCCTGTGAAGCGTGGACTGGTAGAAAAGGCTGAAGACTGGAGGTGGAGCAGTTTTCGGCACTACGGGACGGCAAAAACCGGACCAGTCGAGATCGAATCGCAGTGGACCGCTGACCGCCGAAACGGGAAACCTCCCAGGCTAATGGTGCTTCCAGACGGATGAGTCCCAATCAAAAGCCCCACATCTGCTAACTGCGGCAGATATGGGGCACCGAGTAACCAAATTAGGCCGGCGACTCTTCGCTGAGGTCCAATGCCTGTTCGGTGACTGTGAGTTTGTTGTTGACGGCCCAGCTCTTTGGAAGCCCCATCGTGCCATACGCAATAAGAGCGCGGTGCATGTATGGCCGCAACACCTCGTCGAAGACTCGATGGCAGTTTGGACAAAGAGGAATTCCGTTGATTTGTCGATCGCAACCATGAACGGCTTTCCACTCTTTCTCGTCGATGATGTGAACCGCGTCGGGCAACGGGTAAGTGGCACCACACATCACGCAAGGAAGATGCTTGCCTAGCTTGTCCCGGACGATTTTGCGTTTGACGTCAGGATTGAATGCCATTAACGCCCTCTGGTTGAAAATTTAAGAATCGATGCCCCACATCTGCCGTAGTGAGCAGATGTGGGTTTTTGTGCTAAGGAAGCTCTGCACAGGTAGTTGGGACGAACCGGTAGTCGGCATTGATCGGTTTTCGCGAGCGGTTTTTCAGCCCGTTGGGGCCAAATGTTAGGGGACGGGGCTTCGACCTCGTCTCCGGGCGGTGTCCGGAGACACTAC
>WNFY01007448.1_pt1 | contig 10642 bp, 7 predicted proteins | sample 5400091 | NCBI WGS metagenome assembly WNFY01 (sample SAMN13153364, study PRJNA577476) | soil metagenome | isolation source: 60 cm soil or saprolite under grassland replicate 1 | place: USA:California | collected 2016-06-15
CATACTGCTTCCGAGCGATCTTGTCGATCACTGTAATACGCACGCCGGTGTGGCGGATACGATCGCGCAACTCCGCCGCGAGGTACCACTGGATCTTCTCTCCCGAGAGCAAACGAATTCCCTCGAGCAGCCTGGCTATCCGCAATTGAGTTCCGGGCTCAACAAAAAGCGAGCGTTTGGCTTTGACCGTGTAGCTCGGGTCGCCCTTTCGCATGACCATTTGCCATGCACGATCGTCTGTTCCGGTAGATGTCAGCGTCAGTTCCTCTCCAAGCGTCCAAAAAGAAAGCAGGCCGATTCCGAACTCACCCTGGAGACCGGCGGCGCCTTCCACCTTGAGCCGTCGCTTCACCGAGTCGCAAATATGTGTGGCGACATAGCGAAAGTCAGGCCGGCCGTCGGCATCGCGAGGAATGCCTTGCCCGTTATCGCGGACCTCCAGGTAGTGGCGGCCCTCGCTGCGACCGCGAACAATCGTGACATTCGTTGCGCGGGCATCGATGGAATTCTCGACCAACTCGGCGATGGCCTTCAGCGGATTCGATTGCGACAGCGCGATGATCGTGATCGCATTCCAGTCATTGCCAATGCGAAGTTTGCCCCGCTGATCAGAAGAATCTCGCAACTTTAGTTTCTGTGACATGAAATGTTCGCGATCAGGCGGCTATGCCGCAGCGCATGGGGTAAGGCTTTGCTAAGTACGAAGAAATAACGTGAGGCGGCCCTTAGATAAGCCAACCCGCCCAATCCAGCGTGCGACCTTCACGGACAACGTCGAGCGAATCATAAAACAATACTGACGCAGCCTGAAGCAAGCCCGTAAGTTTGAATTGGGCTACCCCGTAACCTCAAATCCTGGCTTTTGGATCGTCATGCTACAGTCTGCTCATATAGATCAGTGAATCGGCTATCGCCTGTTACTTGCCTCTGCGCTGCTGGCATTGATCGTTGTTGATAGTGCACAGACGACAACTTTCACGTATCAAGGCAAACTTGCCGACAACGGCAGTCCTGCGACCAGCAGCTACGATATGCAATTCAAACTCTTCGACGACGCAGTCACCGGCACACAGCAGCGACCAACCCTGACTAAGTCTGCCGTGGAGGTGGTGATAGATCTTCACGGAGTCGCAAATATGTGTGGCGACATAGCGAAAGTCCGGCTGCCCGTCCGCATCGCGGGAATGCCTTTATCGCGGACCTCCAGGTAATGGCGGCCTTCGCTGCGACCGCGAACGATCGTGACATTCGTTGCGCAGGAATCAATGGAATTCTCGACCAACTCGGCGATGGCCTCCAGCGGATTCGATTGCGATAGGGCGATGCCATAGTAGCGGAAACGATCTCACCGCGTTCGTTGAGCACGACGGCTTCGTCAAAATCACGGCTTTGCGCCTCCTCCCTGGAGAGCACCTGGTCCAAATAGTTAAGGCTCTTTATTCCTGCCAACGGCGAGAAAGTATTAGACCGATAGGGTGAGACCGCCAACGTCAATCCTTCGCGGCGAACCTTCTGCGGCTCGCCGGTCATTATTAGCAGGTCGGTCTTGCCGCTGCTGTGCGCCCGGGCGTTCCAAATGTCACGGAAACCGCTGGCCAGCAAAATGATGCGTGCTCTTCCGCCATCAACCTGGTTTACAGCGATCAGTTTTGTTAGCGCCTCACTGACAGATGTCTCCGTCAGGCCGGTTAAATCAAGGCTTATCTTCTTGGCGTGTTCTGAGAGGCGAGACCAATGTTTAGACCAGAGGAAAGGATTACCGCTGTGAATGGCTACGGTAGTGAAGACTCCGCGTCCGTATAACATTGCCGAAGAAACAGGCGCCACGCGCGCTTTCGTCGCTTCGACCATCATCTTGTTGAGATAGATAACCGCGTGCACCAGCGGCTCCCGGGCGTAGCGTCAACACGATCCATTAAATGACACGAAACCATCCTAACAGGATTTAGTTTTTGTTCCCGTGATTTCTTGGATTGTTTTTGTCCGTTTGCAGCATGCCCGAAAATTAACGAGATAACACCTAAGAGAGAAAGACCCAGTTGGTTTATTCTCGACCGGCGGCCATTGCCTGCGCTGCCAGCTTCTGCGGCAGAGCGCTACGCCAAACGCTTTCAAGCTCTTCGACTTTGGCGTTGATTGCTTGTACTTGATTCAGGTTGATTCGTAGCGTGTCGCCGCCCACGGTACCAATGATTTGAAGCGGACAATTGTGCCGCTTTGCCAGTTCAGTGATCTGTGGCATTACACTCATAGCGAAACTGACAATTATGCGGGACGGCGATTCAGCGAAAAGCGCTGCGCTTGTTGAGAGCGAACTCTCGAAATCAATCTTTGCCCCGATAGCAGGACGTGCCAACGTAGAGAAGCAGGTTTCAGCCAGGGCCGTCGCAAGTCCGCCGTCCGAACAGTCGTGCGCGGACTGCAGCAGATCCGCTTCTGCTGCTTCGAGACACGTGGCCTGCACGGCAATTTCCTGCCCTAGATCGAGCTTGGGCACCTCCCCATTCGCGATCATCTCTTGGGTCGATAGTCCCTGCACGGAAGCCGCAAACTCGCTGATTGACAAGTCATCGTTCGTAATACCCAGCAGCGCAACCACATCGCCTTCATTCTTAAATCCCGGTTGCAGTACGCGGCGGACGTCTTCAACGAGACCTACCATTCCAATGACCGGCGTTGGTGGTATGCCACGACCTTCCGTTTCGTTGTAAAAAGAGACATTGCCTGAAACTACCGGAGTATTGAAGGCCCGACACGCTTCGGCCATTCCCTGCACGACTTCAGAAAACGACCACATCACTTCGGGGCGTTCCGGCGAAGCAAAATTCAAACAGTTAGTAATCGCCAGCGGTTTCGCACCAACGCATACGACGTTTCGCGCCGCCTCGGCAACTATCAACTTCGCGCCTTCGCGAGGGTTCGCGGCACAATACCGGCCGTTGCCATCGAGGGTCATTGCAAGGGCGCGCCGCGTCTCCTTAATTCGTACAACTGCGGCATCGGCGCCTGGCAGGACCGCGGTATTAGTGCGCACCATATGATCGTATTGGCGATAGACCCAGGCCTTTGAGGCAATGTTTGGGGAGACGAGCAGCTTCAATAAGTCGGGAGTCGGGAGTCGGGAGTCGGGAGTCGGGAGTCTGGAGTCAGGAGTCCGAACGGCGGAGTCTGCAGCCTGTTTCTGACTCCCGACTCCCGACTCCCGACTCCCGACTTCTTTCGGCGGTTTCATGGGCCGTTCGTAACGCGGCGCTTCATCGGTTAGTGCCAAGACCGGAATATCAGCCACCGTCTCACCGTTATGTATGACTCGCATGTTCGAGCCCTCGCGTACTCGCCCGATCACAACCGCGTCGAGGTCCCACTTGCGGAAGATGTCGATCACTTCGCGCTCGCGTCCGGAATGGGCCACGATTAGCATGCGCTCCTGAGATTCGGAGAGCAGCATTTCATATGCAGTCATTCCCTCTTCACGCTGCGGCACGAGAGAGAGATCCAATTCGATTCCAGTGCCTGCGCGCGCAGCCATTTCGCATGACGATGAAGTTAGGCCCGCCGCACCCATATCTTGAATGCCGGCAACTGCTCCGCTGCGCATCGCTTCGAGGCAGGCTTCAAGCAAGAGCTTTTCCAGAAAAGGATCACCAACCTGAACGGTAGGGCGCTTTTGCAGCGCCTCGTCATCGAACTCAGCGGAGGCCATCGTTGCGCCGTGAATCCCATCCCTGCCAGTCTTGGCGCCGACGTAAAGCACCGGGTTACCAATGCCACTTGCTTTGCCGAAAAAGATTTGATCGTTCCGAACCAGTCCAAGAGCAAACGCATTTACCAGGGGATTCAGCGCGTAACCATCGTCAAAGGCCACCTCGCCGCCCACGGTTGCCACTCCAAAAGCATTTCCGTAGTGTGCTATGCCCGCAACTACACCCGCCAGCAGGGAGCGATTACGTCGACCATATTGCGGGTGGTCCAGCGAGCCGAAGCGCAAGCTGTTCATCGAAGCGACAGGTCGCGCTCCCATTGTGAAAATGTCGCGCAAGATTCCACCGACTCCGGTAGCGGCGCCCTGGAAAGGCTCGATGAAAGAAGGATGATTATGTGACTCGATCTTAAAGGCCGCGCACCAGCCGTCACCCACATCAATAACGCCGGCATTTTCGCCCGGAGGCACGATGACTCGTTCGCCGGTTGTGGGCAGATGTTTCAAATGCACTCGGGAAGATTTGTAAGAACAATGCTCAGACCACATCACCGAAAAGATTCCGAGTTCAACTAGCGTCGGTTCACGACCCAGAAGTTCTATTATTCGTCGAAACTCGTCGGTAGTCAGGTTGTGGGCAGAAACTATTTCAGCAGTGATTGGTTCCATAGGCGCGTAGGCAGAAAGACGAAGGCCCTAGACTAGGAGTCTGTCGGAAAAACAGACTGGAGCCCACCTGTTTATCGCTGGCGCAAAGAGGCGCAGGTTTAACCCCGTAGGGGTGCCATGTTTATAGCTCAAAGGACCGGGAACCTCCGGCGCGGTTCGGAGGGGCGGAACTCAAATTGACAAGTACCAATCTAGTTTCATTCCGCCCCTCCGAACCGCGCCTGGGACTCCTTAGTTACCGTACTATGAACATCCCACTCCTACGGAGTGAAGAACCGTCGTGATCAAAATGATCCTGCCCCGGGAATCAGGTTCACGTACGTAGCGATTGAGCTTTTTCCGACAGCCTCCTAGTCCAGGGAGGAAGATGGACACTGCAATCGGGCCTACTGCTTAGTGCCTATTTGTTTTTCGATCTCGGTACGAAGCTGCTCCGGGGCAATTCGGCCAAAGTGCCTGTAAGCGAGGTTTCCCTTTGCATCGTAGAGAAAGGTCGCTGGCAAGGCACCACTCCACTGAGCATCCACGGCTTTGATAGGCACTTCTGGATCCGGAACGTTGAGCAGATAGGTCGGCATCTGCGCTTTCATTAACCGCAGAAACTTTGGCACTTCCGTATTGATATCTTTTAGATCGTCGAGGGAGATAGCGATGAAGTCGAGACCTTTGCCGCGATAGTCAGCGTCAATCTTGACGAGGTCCGGAAATTCGTCTCGGCAGGGATCGCACCAGGTCGCCCAGAAGTTGACCAAGAGCGGGCGTTGAGACTCTCGCTTCAGCAAACCCTTAAGCCGCTCAGTATCAATCTCGGTAACGGCAGCCATGGGCTTCACGGCCCGGTGCACGCGCTTTTGCGCCGGTGCCGCGAAGCTCGCTAACAGAACACCGAGACAAACGGCTGAGAAGATAAACCTTCTTTTCAGTGTCATCCCTTAAGCACGTTTGATGCTGCAGCCAAAGGCCATCGCCGAAGTTTTCTCAATGGGCTTTCCTGCCAAAGCCGCGTCCATCGCGTCGCGCAGTTCGCTCGAGTTAACACCGGAAACGTCTTTGCTGTTGTCGATGCGACCGTGATAGAGAAGCTTGTTACCGGCGTCGAGGAAATAGGCCTCAGGCGTCCTGGTAGCTCCCAGGCGGTCAGCGATCTTATTGCCTGGATCCTTCAAAATGGGGAACGTCAGGTTGTTCTGAGTGGCGTGGGCCTTCACCGCGCTGGCATCCTCGGTGGAATTCGAATTAATGCCAATCACGTTGATGCCTCGCGCTTTGTAGTCCTGTGCGAGTTTTTCCATGCGCTCGTTATAGGCATTGGAAACCGGACACTGCACAGCGACGAAAATTAGCACAGCGCCTTTCTTACCCTTCAGCGCATTGAGCGATTGCTCTTTACCGTTGACGTCGGGGAGCGTGAAATCTTCAACTGTCGAGCCTATAGCCGGCGGGGCTGGAATCTCGTTATCAACCACGCGACCCCTGCTTGCGATCGCTGCTCCAGCGACGAACAATGCGGCCAGCAATAGTGACACTGCTTTCTTCATAATCAGATGCTCCTTTCAAGAGAACAGGAAATAGAAGCAAAGATTATCAGCCGGTGAAAGGCGTGGCAAGCGAAGCCGCTCTGACAACAGGCGTTGTTCTGTAAACCCGAAAATGTCGCATTATGTTCATAAATTCGCAATAGATTTCGGTTTCCTTTTCGGTGCGCTAATGATCAGGAATCTGCAATAACGCGACCATGAAGGCACCATCACCCTTTCCTGGTTGACACACGAAATTACACCATTCTTAGGATCTGAAATTTGAAATATTTGAAATCTCAAATCTGAGATCTCAAATCTGAGATCTGAGATGATCTAAAAACCCTGAAAGCTTAACCCTCAGATTGCAGCACCTTCGCAACCGCCGCAATCACGCGCCTAACATCTTCATCCGAAGTCTGCCAGTTGCAAACGCTTACCCGCATGCATCGCTGTCCATGCCAGGTGGTTCCGCCAAAGAAGGCCTCACCGTTAGCAACGATCGCGGCGATGATTTCATCAGTGCGTCGATCATGATCTGCTTCCGACGCACCGGGGCGCGGATCCAAAAAACGCACGAGGCCCTGATTGATCGTGGGCTCCCAAATCACTTTGGCGTGTCGCAGGTTGCCAATGCCCAATACCAAATTGTGTGCGTGTCTGCAGCAACGGTCAACCAAATCCGCCACACCTTTTCGTCCGAGTTGACGCAGTGCTGCATACGTCGGAAAGCCACGCGCGCGCCGCGACCATTCCGGGTTCCACTCCATTTGATCACGAGCTTCAGTCGCGTGCGTGATATAGCTGGCTCGCTGAGAAAGTGAAGCCCGATGGGCCTCGGCATCCGCGACAAAAGCAAAGCCCGAATCAAAAGGGACATTCAGCCACTTGTGACCATCAGTGGCCCACGAGTCGGCCTGGGCCATTCCTTTTACGAAGTGACGGTGCTTCGGACTGGCCGCCGCCCAGAGACCAAATGCTCCATCAACATGAACCCAGCCGCCAAACCGTCTGGCAATGGGAATCAACGTTTCAAACTTGTCGAAGGCCCCAATATTTATGTCGCCTGCCTGTAACAGCAGAATGGTTGGCGCGGTCGGATCGCTTTCAAATGCGCGCTCGAGGGCTTCGGGCAGCAAACGACCCTCCGTATCGGTGGGGAGATCAACCACTTGCGATATTCCTAGGCCCAACAGGCGTACCGCTCGCGCAAACGAACCATGTCGCTCAGTGCTTGAGAGGATGCGAATTCGCGGAGCCCCATAGAGCCCGTTTTGTTCGACGTCCCAGCCGTGTTTCGCAAGAAGAGAATTGCGAGCAGCCGCCAGGCAGGTGACATGGGCCATCTGGCAACCAGTGACAAAAGCAAAGCTCGCCCCTTCTGGCAATTCCAGAATCTCTTTCAACCATTCGCCGGCAACTTCTTCAACTACTGAAGCTGCTGGAGAGCAGGCGTAGAGAGCTGCGTTTTGTTCCCACGCTGAGACGAGCCAGTCCGCGGCCAGAGCAGCTGGCACAGATCCGCCAATTACCCATCCATAAAAACGTCCGCCTGCAGACCCCAGCAGGCCTCCCTTTGTATCTGCCACCAGATCGCCAATCACTCGTTCAGCGGAAACGCCTTCCTCGGGCAGCGGCTTTCTCACGCGACTTTTAAGAGTTTGAAAATCTACAGTGGCGCCGACGGCTTCACGGTCAAGGTTTTGGAGGTGGGCGAGCGCATGGTCAAAAGCGGCTTCGAGCGAAGCGCGATATTCGGGATCGATTCTCTTCATGCGTTAACTGTAAAGCAGGTATTGCGAGGAATCCATCCGAATCTACTTTTGAATTGAGAGCTAGGAGGCAAGCAGTCAGAGAATCAGGCAGCCTAATTTGACGGCCTCTCGGGTCTCTGTAATACGCAGATTCTTGTTTTTTTCAAGTTCTTAGCAGTAACGATCCACGAACCCACACGAACCCAACCGAACAAACCAACACGAAAGATTATTCAGTTATTTCGTGGATCGGATCTTTTTGCTTACGGCTGGATGCGCGTTACTCCGGGCGTGGATATCTCACTTCGACGAGATATGTCGAAGACCAAAAGCCGGTGGTCGGTCGGGCTAGCGGGACCGGTAGTTCCGAAACTCATCTTTCGGCAGAATCAGGTACGGCCTTTTGACCTGGGCGGGTTTCCTACTATTAGGTTCACGCTGGTCGAGTGCCTTAGTCTCGACATTTGTTTCTCCATCGCGGAACCTCTCTACTATTGGTGCATCTGGCTTTGTATTGACATCAGTGTTGCCTCGTGCGTCGTTTGCCCTGTCAGCCAAAGAATTTGCAGGCTCAGAAGGGGCCGAATAAGGAATGGTCGTTTCGTCAGGCGGGCCCGCGGAACCAACAGCGTTTTCATAGAAGACCCCGCTGGCGACTGCAAGAGACACTAACAAAATCAAAGCCATTAGCACTCCACCCGACTTTGGTGTAGACCGTTCGTCCTGAGATTTGAGAACCGTCGTTTCTTTTTTGGGATCGATCCCTTCTTGCCGAGTTCGTTCCTCGCGGTTGGGCAAGTTATTGCCAGTGCGGCCAACGCAACGCAGGACCTCGCGAAACTCGCTCGCACTCGTGTACCGTTCTTCGGGTTTCTGAGCCATCGCCTTGTTTAGAATAGCGGCGATTTCTGGGCCAACCGATTCGTAAATTTCGTTTGCCGGCCTGAGTGGATCTGCTTCGCCGTGGGTCAGTGCAGCCGCGCGTGTGAGCGCATCGACCGGTTTGTGTCCAGTCAACAAGTAATACAGAGTTGCCCCCAGTGCGTAGATGTCGCTTTCGGGGCCAGTTGCTAGATCCTGAATTTGTTCAAGAGGTGCATATTGACGTGTGTACCCGAAAAAGGCGGCCGAAGTAGAGACGCCGCTGGATGAATCTGCGGGCTGGGCTTTAGCGAGCCCAAAGTCGAGCAACGCGATCTGGCCTGTTGGGGTGAGCTTGAGATTGTGCGGCTTAATATCACGATGGATGACCTGCCGTTCCTGCGAATGAAGGTAGATCAGGGCATCAAGCAGTTGATCGGCCCAGGCTACAACCTGATCTCGCGGGAAAGGCCCGGGCTGTTGGGCGATGATCTTTGCCAGATCGACTCCCGTGATGAACTGCATCACCAGGAAGGCGCGGTTACCTTCTGAAAAATGATCGGTGACACGCGGAAGCGCCGGGTGTTGAAGTCTCGCAAGAAGTCGTGCTTCCTGAGCAAATTGCTCGAGGGCGGATGGCTCGGCAGAGAAGGTTTCTTTCAGGGCAATCGTGACTCCGAGCCGCTGATCAACGGCCTCATAGACGCTGCCCATTCCGCCTTTTCCCAATTGCCGGACAATGCGGTAGCGGTTTTGAAGAATTGTGCCAGGAGCTAGCGATGATGCCTTTAGGCACGGTTTGATTTCATGAGAGGTTGACAATAGATTCTCCAGTTCAAGGATCCCGGTGGGAATTAGGGGTAGTCTGTCGTGAAGCGGATATTGAGCACTAGTTTTTCTCGATTGAGGTGAGAATAACCAGCCGAAACGGATTTTTACCGTTTCATTGCGCAGGACTTTGTTGGGGCAGGTGCCTCTGACTCGAGCCGCTTGGGAGCTTTGTGGTTTATAACCGCTCCTGTCAGCAGTATAGCGCAGGTAGAGTAACAGGTACAACAGGGTTGATCTGGGTTTCCTACTGGGGTTCCTCCCTATTCTGAGGCGGTCTTCCTAAGGCCGAGGGCTACCAGAGCGGTCAAGGTAACCGTCACAAGGGCCGAAAGCAGGCAAAACTGGCAGAAATGCCGAATAACGAAGGCTTGAAGGTATAGGAGCCAAAGAGTGGTGATAAACATTGCCGCCACGATCACGGGCAATATTCTGCCGGCAAACCGATATCCAAACGCCGCTAGCGTCGCCAGACTGAAAACGAAGAAATAAGCAGCGGCGCCCAGGGCCGCGAGAGGGACGCCGCGGATAGTTGCATATGGGCTACTCAACACCTCCGAACAGCCTGAGGTCAGCATGCAGCGAACACTGCGGCCGGTGATGTGTTCGACAGTGAGATAAATAGCGTCAGTGAGGCCGATTAGTGAGATGACAGCTGTCGCGGTGTACAAGAGCGTCGCTCGGCGCTGGACTTTGACTGATGTGAGTGCGGTGCTTATCACAAGTGACGGAGGTTCCTAGCCAGATACCACTGGCATCGAGACTGTGAGTCGAGTCTTATCACAACTCTCCACGTCGATTCGGTTTTTACTTGCCTCCTACCTCTTTTTGGATCAGCACTCGTAGTTTTTCGGGAGCCAGTGATTCGAAAGGAACTTCACGGTCATTGAGAAAAACTGTGGGTGTGCCCTTCACATTCAATGAGCGACCGCGCTTACCATCCTCGGTAATCCGATCCTGGACTGGGCTACTATTAAGGTCGCTACGAAAACGATCGAGGTCGAGTCCGACTCTCGTGGCGTAGCCTTCAAATACAGGTCTCACATCAAAGACATCGTGCCAGGCTTTTTGATTCTCGTAGATGATGTCGTGCATGGGCCAGAATTTTCCCTGCAAACCGGCAGCCTCCGCCGCGCGAGCGGCGGCAAGAGCGTGTTCGTGTGCCGGCACAAGGGGAAATTCGCGAAAAATGATGCGCAGCTTCGGTCCGAATTCTTTCTCCATTTGTTTCAACACGGGATGGAGCATGCCGCATGGTGGACATTGAAAGTCGCCAAACTCTTCCAGTGTGGCGGGCGCGTCTGGCTGGCCTT
>WNFY01006249.1_pt1 | contig 10637 bp, 13 predicted proteins | sample 5400091 | NCBI WGS metagenome assembly WNFY01 (sample SAMN13153364, study PRJNA577476) | soil metagenome | isolation source: 60 cm soil or saprolite under grassland replicate 1 | place: USA:California | collected 2016-06-15
CTTTCGGTTGAGCGCAAGGATCCGGGGCTGGCTCGCGAATGGCGTTTGGCAACTCGCTGGGCATTTACCGAGGCCCTCAAGGCCGGATTCTTCGTCGCCGAGTTCTGCCGCATGGTCCGCGGCAAGCAGGGGCCGGGTGTTTATCTTTTAGAAAAAGGCTCTGTCGAGGAGTACGTTCCTGAGATGACCCGGAGCGCGCCTCCTTCTGCGCGGTAATACCCTCCCGTTCAATCGGTTACCTTTTTTGCTCTTGACGCTATTTAGCAAAATAGCTATAGTGTTACAAATGAAATCCATCTCCAATGCGTTTCGCGCCCTGGCTGATGCGACCCGCCGCCAAATTCTTCAGGAACTCAAGCGGGGAGAGCTTTCGGCCGGTGAGATCACAGCCTGCTTTACCATCTCTGGGCCATCGATTTCGCGGCATCTTTCAATTCTAAAAAACGCAGACTTGATATCGGAGCGGCGGGAAGGGAACCGCATTTTGTATCGCCTGGAGCCGGAGCAAATCGCCCACATATTGGGCGACTTTCTCAGCGTGGTTTGTCCCACACAGATTGCGCGGCGCCGCCGCTCGAAACGCAAGGAGGCATGATGAGGATCGCAATCACCGGAGCATCAGGTTTTGTAGGCGGGCACCTCGCGCGGCAGTTGGCGTCCGAGGGTCACGAGTTGTTTTTGCTGGCCCGAGGTGTGGACCGACGCGATCCAAGTGCCATTCATCTTCCCCGAGCGCACTTTGTCCAAGTGGGACTTTCTGATCCTGCAGCGCTCGCGCAAGCTTTTGCTGGATGCGATGCCGTGGCGCATTGCGCGGGAATCAACCGCGAAATCGGCCGCCAGACATTTCAAAGAGTGCATATTGAAGGCACTCGCAACCTCGTCGAAGCCGTGCGTGGCGCGGGTGTGAGAAAGATCGCGCTCATGAGCTTCCTGCGAGCGCGGCCAAACTGTGGCTCGGCATACCATGAATCAAAATGGGCAGCCGAGGAAATCATTCGTAACTGCGGCCTCGACTACACGATTGTGAAGGCGGGAATGGTCTACGGGCGCGGCGACCACATGCTCGATCATCTCAGCCATTCGCTTCACACTCTTCCCCTCTTCGCAACCGTAGGAGTTAAAGAAAAGCCCATACGTCCGTTGGCGGTTGAGGATCTGGTTCACATCTTACGAGCCGCTTTGGTCGATGGACGCCTGACCCGGCGAACGGTCTCTGTCACCGGAGCCGAGCAACTGAATCTAAGTCAGGCTGCACGCCGCGTGGCTGGCGTGATTGGCAAGCCGATTGTGATCCTGCCCGCTCCGGTTTGGTTCCATTGCATCCTGGCGCAATGCTTCGAATGGACCATGCAAATTCCTCTGGTGGCCAAGGCGCAAGTTCGGATTCTGGCCGAAGGAGTTACAGAACCTGTGACTCCTTGCCACCCGCTCCCACCTGACCTTATGCCGACGCGCAGGTTCACCGAGGAACAGATTCGCCAGGGGCTTCCCGAGCCAGGACCATTCGGAGTGCGCGACCTCCGCCATTGTGCGTTTTATGGAAAGTGATTCGAACCCGCTGATTCTCTACGACGGTGTGTGCGGGCTCTGCAATCGTCTGGTGCAATTCGTGCTGAAGCGCGATTCTCGTGGTCAATTTCGCTTTGCTTCTCTACAAAGCAAGCTTGCCGCGAGCATACTGCAGCGGCACGGCATGAATCCGCAGGATCTCGACACGATGTACCTCGTATCCGACTACCAACAGCCAACCGAGCGCCTCGCCGCACGGTCGGACGCGTCCGTCGCAATCCTGCGACATCTTAGTGGATTTTGGCGCATAGTTGCGGCCTTACTCAGCATTCTGCCGCGTGGCATGCGTAATCGCTCATACAACTTGATCGCCAGCAATCGCTACCGCATCTTCGGAAAATTCGAGAGCTGCATGATTCCCGAAGAAAAGCATCGCCACAGGTTTCTGGATATGTGAGGGGCACCAACTTAGTGGACGAATTCTTTTTTGCGCTCTAGTAAGATGCTGGCATGCAGAGCAGCATCTCGAAAATTTTGGCGATGGCGGGTGTTGTATTCCTGAGCGCAAGTCTCCTAACTTCGCAAACCGCGCCGCCATCCCAAACCCCGCCCAAGCCGGCCGAAGACTACTCCGGAATGTACAGCTTCCTGCAAGACGGCGAATTCGTGCAGGTTACGGTCGAGGACCAAGGCCGAGTGACTGGATTCGTCTCTCGTTACGGCGATCTGGAGAGCGATCGAGGCGCATTTCTCGACCAATTCTTCAAGCAGGGCAAGCTCGATAGCAACAAATTGACTTTCACAACTGAAACTGTGCACGGTGTCTGGTACGAATTTAAAGGGACGGTCGAACGTGGAGCAGGCAAGAATCCAGGCGACGAGGCGTATTACGTTCTGAAAGGCACGTTGACCCAGTACAGCACGGATGCGAGCAAGAAAACATCATCGAGATTGCGGGAAGTAGCGTTCAAGTCTTTCCCGCAGGACATGGCTCCGGCGCACGAGAAGCAGGATTGAGCTGCAGGCCCACAGAGTCGGCTGTGATGGAAGTTTGGCGCTGCCGCGTTGTATTCTCATGGCGTGCCACGCTCCTTCTGGCCTCGCGGATCGCCGACTCCGGCACTAATTCTAGGGCTTATTATCACCTTGGCCGCGGTCGTAGCTTATTCCGCCTACATCACGCGGCAAATCACGGGTCTACGCGAGCTGCAGAATAATCTCGTTGCGCGCAATCGCAAGGACTCGCTACAGCTCCTCCGAATTCAAAACGACCTCAATCAGTTAGGCCTCGCGATGCGCGACATGCTGGCCAACGACGAGCCTTATCCGTTGACCGCGTGGTCTGCGCAGTTTGAACGAATCCGCGCCGATCTGAGCGACGCGCTTAAGCAAGAAGAGCGAGTTGCGGTTGCAGATCGAACTCCCGAGCAGCGGCAATATCTGGGGAATTCTGTGTCCCAATTCTGGAACGCTGCCGATCGCACCTTCGCGCTTGCCCGCGAGGGCAAGCAAACCGAAGCGCGAAGCCAGATTCAAATCTCATTGCAAGCGCGTCAGGAAGCGTTGACCACGGCGGTAGCGCGGCTTCTGGTTCAAAACAATGAAAGTGAAGAGCAAGCCGCGCAGCGTATCAGCCAAATCTACGATCGCGTTCAGCGCCAGGTATATTTCTTCTTACTAGCAACGTTGATCGCAATTCTGCTCACCAGCCTTTACTTGATCCGCTCAAACCGGCAGCTATTTGCACGTCTTGCCACACTTTCTGAACAGCGTAGCGAGCTGGCGCAGAAGCTAATCTCGACCCAGGAGTCCACGCTGCGCCACATCTCCCGTGAACTGCATGACGAGTTCGGACAGATCTTGACTGCGGTTGGCGCCATGCTGAGTCGAGCCGGCAATCAAACGCCAGAAGGCTCGAAATTGCGAGCCGAGTTGCGCGAGGTCTGCGAAATCGCACAAAGCACTTTGGAAAAAGTGCGCAGCCTGTCGCAAGCACTGCATCCCGTAATGCTCGACGAATCCGGTCTCGAGAGCACACTGGATTGGTACTTGCCCGTGGTGGAAAGGCAGGCCGGCATTCACATATGCTATGAAAAAACCGGAACTCCTTTTGCGGTGGACGGCAGTGCCGCCATTCATCTGTATCGCGTGGTGCAGGAGGCGTTGAATAACGTCACACGCCATTCCGGGGCCAGGGAGGCCTGGGTTCGCCTGAAATTTCTGCCGGAGAATCTTCAGCTCGAAGTCGAAGATCATGGCAAAGGTTTCATAACGCAGGAAACCAAGCAAGGGATTGGATTAGTAGCCATGCGCGAACGTGCCGAGTTACTTGGCGGCGGGCTCGAATTCACGCGGCCAGCGGAGGGCGGAACGTTGGTTCGATTGCAAGTTCCCAGGGAGAAACTGGATTCCCATGCGGGATAAGATTACGGTCCTGCTGGTCGATGACCATAGCCTCGTGCGGCGAGGTTTTCGTCGCATTTTGGAGGATGATCCTGATATCACAGTTGTCGCCGAAGCCGCGGATGGCACTGAGGCCATACGCCTGACCCAGGAGCTGCATCCGCGGGTGATCGTGATGGATTGCGCCATGCCCCGTATGAACGGCTTGCAAGCAACTAGAAAAATTCTGCAAAGAGAGCCGCAGGCGCTGGTGCTGATGCTGAGCATGCATCCTGAGGACACGCTGGTCCGCCAGGCACTCGATGCCGGCGCTCGCGGCTATATTCTCAAGAATGCTGTGGATCTCGAGCTGGGCGCTGCCATCCGCCGTGTGGCCGCAGGTGAAACCGTTCTCGATTCTCAGCTCGAACGTCCGGCTGCGCTCAAAGGCGAGCGTAGCTCCGGTCTCACGCAACGCGAGCTGGAAATCTTGCAGATGATCGTCGCGGGCAAATCAGCCAAAGAGATTGCTTCCGCTCTCGACCTGAGCGTCAACACCGTCTCCGTGCATCGCGCAAACATTATGGATGCACTGGGAATTCACAAAACGGCCGAGCTGGTTACATACGCCATCCGCAACGGTCTGGTAAACCTGCCGTGAATCGCCGGTCTTTTCTGCGCGGAATCGGCGCCTTGGCTGCTGCTTCGCAAATCCCTCTTGAAACTCTGCTGGCATCTCCCGCGACTCCCGGATTTCGGTTCGTGGATGTGACTAGCTCCGCCGGCATTCAATTTCGCCACAACAGTGGCGCTTATGGCGGAAAACTGCTTCCCGAAACACTCGGCTCAGGCTGTGCCTTCTTTGATTACGACTCCGACGGATGGCAAGACATTCTCCTCGTCAACGGCGCGGATTGGCCCGGCCACAAGCGCGAAGGCAGCACGCTCAAGCTTTATCGCAACAATCGCAACGGAACTTTTTCCGATGTAACCCGTGCCGCTGGCCTCGATCTCGAGATGTACGGGATGGGCGTGGCCGTTGGAGACTACAACAACGACGGCTATCCTGACATCCTGATCACTTGCGTGGGTCAGAACCGCCTGTTCAAGAACACCAGCAAAGGAATTTTTGTCGACGTCACAAAATCCAGCGGTCTGGCTGGCAGGCAAGCTCTCAGCACTTCGGCAATTTGGTTCGATTTTGATCGCGACGGCCTGCTGGACCTATTCGTCTGCAATTATGTCAAGTGGTCGCCCGAACACGATGTTTTCTGTAGCCTCGACGGCAAAAATAAATCCTATTGCACGCCCGAAGCTTACCGGGGCGAAACCTGCTGGCTTTTTCATAATCGTGGCGATGGCACGTTCGAAGATGTCACCGCCAGCAGCGGCATTTTTGACAGCAGCTCAAAATCGCTCGGCGTAGCCATGCTCGACTACGACCAGGATGGCTGGCCCGACCTGCTGGTAGCCAATGACACACAACCCAACAAGCTCTACCGCAATCAGCGCAATGGAACTTTCAAAGATGTTGCCGTCGAAGCTGGAATTGCTTTCAGTGCAGAAGGTAAGGCGCGCGCTGGCATGGGCGTGGATGTGGCGGATTTCGACAATTCAGGAACCCCCGGCGTAGCCATTACCAATTTCGACAACGAGATGATCGGGCTGTATCGCGTTTCCAATGGAAATTTTGCTGATGTGGCGACGCAGAGCGGAGTCGGGCTGCCATCAAAAAATACTCTGGGATTCGGCTGCGTATTTCTCGATGCCGATCTCGACGGCGCGCTCGACCTTGCCGTGGTGAATGGTCACATTGATGACACTGTGCGTAACGTTCGCGGGGTCGGCTATGCGCAACCGCCGCAGCTTTTTTTGAACAACGGCAAAGGAATCTTTCACGATGTAGCTGCTGAAATTAGCGGCGGCTTCAGCCAGCCGAAAGTCGGCCGCGGCCTGGCCTACGGCGATTTTGATCGTGACGGCGATCTCGATCTGCTGATGACCACTAATCATGGGCCCGCATATCTCTACCGTAACGACCAGCTTGCCGGCAACCGCAGCATTCGCTTTCGCCTGGTGGGCACAAAATCAAATCGTGACGGCATCGGGGCATCTCTGAAAATTTTTCACAACGGATCAATTCAGTCGCGTCTGGTCAAAGGCGGATCGAGTTACCTCTCCCAATCCGAACTCCCTGTAACATTCGGAGTTGGCAAGCAGGACAAGATCAATCGCGTGGTGATTCAGTGGCCCAGCGGCCGGACAGAAGAATACAAGGACCTCACAACCGGCCGAGCTTACGAATGCGTTGAAGGAAAAGGGATCACTCGGCTGGATAGGTTCTAGGAGCTGGCTACAACTGGTGCGCGGTGAGGTGGGGCCAAAACTTAGGGGGCGTAAACGCCCGTTGACCCAATAATTCCGCCAAATATTTGGCCGAAGTCGCAGAGCCCAGGGTGATCATTGATCAATTCTACTCGGCTTGGGGCTTCACCATCACGAGTTGTACAGTCTTGTGGGCATGTTCGGAAAGCGTGACGAGTTGTGCGTCCGACTTGAGGGAACCGCTTCTGGGTGATGCCGGATAACTTGCAAACACACGATACTCGCCCGGGGCAAGGCCAGTGATGGAGAAGTTGCCGGCCTGGTCGGTTTTTGCGCTGCGCGAGCGGAAGCGGTTGTAGGGTGTTTCCGGGTCGGGTGTTATGCGCACATGCGCCCCGATCATCGCCTCGCTGCCCTCGTTTACAGAGCCTTCCACTTGTGAGCTCGCCGAGCTGACAACGACCTCAAGTCTCCCACCCGAGGCGCCTTTTTCCAGTTGTAATCCCTTTTCAAGGATATCATCCGCGCCGAGTCGCACCGACTTGACATACCAGTCGTGCTCAAGCCCCCATAGACGGATAGCGTAGTTACCATCCTTGACTGACGTGATCTCGAAAGTTCCATCTTTTTTTACACGACCATGCCCACCCAATTGTTCGTCTTCGTCTACTGGGAAAAGGGCTACACTAATCCGATCCGATGTCAGCGAGCCTGGGCCGCTCACCGTAACTCGACCCTGAAAGGTGGCGCCGCTACCGAGAGAGATGGTAAGGGACTCGATGCTCTCGCCACCAATTTCAACCTTCTGACGCGCCTTGCCAGTCATTACCCCTTCGCGCTCTTCGTAGGCGACAATCACGTAGCTACCCGGGGGTATGCCCTTCAGTTTGAAGATGCCCTTCTCGTCGGTCCTACTTTGACGGCTGGAGCCGAAATCATCTACTCCGGGCTGTTCGAGAATAACCAACGCGTTTTTGGCAGGCCCGCCGGGGGCAATGACCTGCCCGGCGACCTCCACAGTTTTGGTGCCCTGCATAGAAAAATCAGCCTGCACCTCGTCCCCCGACTTTGCAGAAACCACCTGTGCCTGACCGACTTGCACTACTCCGGGGTAGTACACCGGGGCGTATTCACTACCGTATGTAATATTCGCCAGGTTTGACTCCGAAGATACGGTATTGGCCGCGATCGTCGGTCTGGCTCGAAGCGACTGGAATCAGTGTCTGTGTTCGGGAAGCGAACGGGATATCCTCCTCTGTTTCCTCTTCGGTTGGCCTGCGCAAGGCTACGACCTGCACACGAATCATCGGCTCACCATCTTCGTTATTCACTCGGCCGGTAATGACAGCAGCCGCCGTCATGCGGAACAGGACATCGCTGATCTTCTGTCCGGGCTTAAGAGCTAATACTGCCCCGGCATCGGTTCCCTGAGACTGATACTGCTGGTCCACAAAACCGCGCGGGTAGCAAAGAACCGGTAGCGGCCCGGGACAACCTCCTTGAGAAGGAAATGACCATCGCTGTCGGAAGTTGCTCCGTAAATTAGCGTGTCCGATCTCGAATCCTCCGGCACGAGCGCCACCCGGGCTGATTTCAGCGGACTGCCTTCAGCGGCTGTTACGACGCGACCTCCCACCCGACATGGAGAAGCAGGATGCTCCTCTGCTTTCTTATCAGGCGATGGAACCGGGGTTTGCGCGAGTAGGCTTAACGCTACCGCGAACATTGGGGGTAGAAAACGCCGCATTGGTACCTCTTAACCCTTCGAAGAGGACTTGCGCGATGAGGAAAAAAGAATGATACGCCAACTCGGGCGAAAGCGCTGAACAAGCGAACCCCCGATGACGTTCTCGTCTACGGCTTTCTGACGGATATCTCGCATCTCCCATCCTTACTGATAAGGCGTTTATGAGATGTGTTGATAGCTTCTAAGTCCTTTCCAGCTTTTCTTTAGCCCAGCGTGCCGATTCAGCGACGACGGGATCTTCGTCTTCGCTGAGGCGGTGCAGTAAAGGGAGGTATCGGGCGTCGCTGCTGTTGCCGATGGCGATCGCGGCATTGCGGCGGAGGCCACTGTACTTGGTGCGGCGCACGGGCGATCCTCGGAATTTTTCACGAAACTCTTCTGCGGTCATCTCGGCCAGCCAGTCCAGCGCTGGATTTACCAAGCCTTCGCGTGCTTGGAATTCCGGTGCGTTTGTGACAGGAGCTTTGCGGTTCCAGGGACAGACATCCTGGCAGATATCGCATCCGAAGATGTGCCGGCCGATGCCCTCGCGAATATCTTCTGGAATTGCGCCGCGTTTTTCGATTGTGAGGTAAGCGATGCAGCGATTGGCATCGAGCTGATAGGGAGCGATCAGCGCGTCAGTGGGGCAGGCATCGATGCAGCGGGTGCAGCTTCCGCAGCGGTCGGGCGCGGGCAGGTCGGGCGCAAGCTCGAGGGATGTGAGGATCACGCCCAAAAACAACCACGATCCGAGCTTCTCATTCAGAATGCAAGTATTCTTGCCGATCCAACCAACTCCAGCGTACTTGGCGTAAACACGCTCGACCAGCGGGCCCGTGTCGACGTAGCAGCGCGTCTGTAATTCTGGTGCTTCTCGCTCACCGCACTCCTGGTGGAGTTGCTGTTCGACTGCTCGCAACTTCGCCATCACGGCATCGTGATAGTCCTCGCCCCAGGCGTAGCGGGAAATCCAGCCGCGCTGCGAGTCGTTCACTTCAGTTGAGTATGGTTGAGCCGTGTTGTAGTTGATTGCGCACACAACCACGCTGCGGGCCCAGGGCACGGCGTGTCGCAGAGACGCCCGCTTCAGCCGTCCGGCCTCGTCGCGTGCCTCCATATACTTCATCTCTCCAGCATGGCCGGCAGCTATCCACTCGGGAAAGTAATTCAGTTCAGGCGCGTCGTGGACAGGAGCAATGCCAGCCAGATCAAATCCGGCTTCGCGCGCAGCCTGTTTCACCAGCGTCGATAATTGGCTGAGCTGAGGCAAAGCATCTCCTGCAGTTATGTTACGAGATGATTGTTCCTGTGTCGCGCAGGGTCAGTGAAAGCGGGTGAACAAGCTACGATTATTGCGTCCTCTGAATGAAAGGGGCTGCGGCTGACAGTTGTGGCCTCGGGGCCGGGAGGCTAGAAGCCCAGTTTCTTCACTTCTTCGTTGTAATACTTGCGATAGAGGATGTCCCACTCCTGGCTGCCTTCGAGGATGGTGCGCTTCTGGTTCTCAATCTTCTGGCGGGCGGCCTGATCGATTCTCTCCTCCTGATTCAGCAATTCCTCGAGAACCTTGCGCACTTCCAGGCGTATCGTATTGCGATCTTCGACAAAGTCGACTTCGTTCATTTCGGCGAGCGCGTCGCTGACCACGTGCGCTACTTTATTCACTTTGTCGCGGCTGATTCTCACTATCCACCCTGTTGATTGGTTTTGAATTTTCCAGTGTACACGCGATTGCGAAGGTGGACAAAAAGCGCTCGCAGCATTCATGGAGAGTGGGCAGGTTCGCGGCGAAGTAAATTGGTGCGAATTTCATTTCCATAGGAGAGCCATGATCACAAGCTGGCGCTTCTCGATGCGGAAGGAGATGGGTCGGCCAGTTTGCCACTCAGTGGGCAGCGGCCCGTCGGGCTGAATCAGCGGCACGTATTCAGCGATGTAGATCTGATTTCCCGTCCAGATGCGAAGATCGTAGTGAACGGTATCGTAGGAGGTCACGACTGTGTTCCAAAGCCATGATATTGGAGTGGTCTGGACTTTCGTGTGTATGGCAAGAAGAGTACCCTGAACGTAAGCGTCCGCGCGGGCGGCAGTTGGGAGCAGAATTGCGAAGATCACAGCAGCAGATATCCGGAGGTGAATGCGGGATAACACGGGCTGTGTCTAGTTGGATGTGCGCATAGGGCTGAGAGGTGGGGGGAAATTTGCCGGCGGTGCTCTGCGGAACAGGTGTTTCAAGGCGCCGCCCTAGAGGACAGCTTTATATTTGCGGACGAGCTCATTCTTCACCTTGCGAAACATTTCCTGGTAGTTGGCGCCGCTCTTGCGCATCTCTTCCGAATAAGCTTCCAAAATGACACGAACTTCGTCGTTAATGCGGTCCTCGAGCGACAATTCCTCGAGCATGGATGCGTGCACTCTTTCCTTAACGGCAGGCACGTTCTTGGTCTCGATGAACTCTCCAGCAATCAGTTTTTTGGTAACTTCGCGGGCCAGATAGCCCACATATTCTTTCGAAAGAAGCATGTGAGGTTAGAAGTTTTGTGTTTGATGAGTTTAACACAGGCAAATCGGTCGTTAGCTGTTGGCCGATTGTCGTTGGATAAGGCGCCGCGCCGAACCGTAGCAGTGCAGAGCAAGCGTTCAACGAGTGACGACAAACCGCCGACAACAGGCTTACAATGCTGAGCAA